>Ga0209427_10001901_pt1 | contig 24374 bp, 21 predicted proteins | sample DeeMarSWOR136_30_FD_187465 | JGI IMG/M metagenome (GOLD analysis project Ga0209427, IMG submission 187465) | Marine sediment microbial communities from White Oak River estuary, North Carolina - WOR-1-36_30 (SPAdes) (version 2) | ecosystem: Environmental > Aquatic > Marine > Intertidal zone >...
ACTCGAAGCTGGCTTCATGCTCTCTGCCCAGGGCTACTGGGGAGAGCATTTCGACTTCGGCTGTAGGACGGGGAATCCCAATCTCATCGGGCGGGGTCGAGCCCGAGATATCATAGTGAACATCGTTTTGCCCTTGGCATTCGCTTGGGCTGGGCTCAACTCACAACCGAAGCTGGGGGAACACGCCTTGGAGCTCTATCGTTGTTATCCCAAGCTCGCCGAAAATGAGATAACCCGGGAGATGGCGGGGCTGCTCTGGGGGGCAAATAGCCCTAAGCTGGTGAACTCAGCGCAGCGGCAACAGGGGCTGCTGCATCTTTTTCACTCATTTTGTCGGCAGCGGAAATGCGCTCAGTGCCCGATAGCTATGCTTATCCCAGCCGCAGGTTTGGCCTGACATCGAGCTCCCAGGAGTCGGCCCTGCCCGAGATGAGATGAAAATAGCCAGTGGCGGCGACCATGGCAGCGTTGTCGGTGCACAGGGTGGGGCTGGGACAGAGGACGGGGATGGGGGAGCGAAGAGCCATCGTTTCACGGAGCAGGTTGTTGGCGGCAACGCCACCGGCGAGCAGGATGCATTGCACCTGGTGCCTTCGGGCAGCCTCCACGGTCTTGGTCACCAGGACATCAACCGCTGCCTGCTGAAAGCTGGCAGCGATATCGGCGCGCAAGGGGCTATTCATTCGCCCTGAGCTTCTCAACTCCTCCGTGAGGCGAAATACCGCTGTCTTAAGCCCACTGAAGCTGAAGTCATCGCTCCCCCTGAGCCAGGCTCGGGGGAGATGATAGCATGCCTTTCCCTCTCGGGAGGCTTGCTCGATGGCCGGTCCCCCGGGATAACCAAGCCCCAAAATGCGGGCCACCTTATCAAAGGCCTCTCCAGCGGCATCATCCCGGCTATTCCCCAACCTGAGATAAACTCCATGCCCTTTCATCAGAATGAGGTCAGTGTGCCCTCCAGAGACGATGAGGCAGAGCAGGGGAAACGGTGGCTCTTTCCCTTCCAGCCAGTTGGCATAGATATGGGCCTCGAGGTGGTTGATCCCGATGAGAGGCAGCCCTTGAGCCAGGGCAATGCCCTTGGCTATATTTACCCCCACTAACAAGGAGCCGACCAGCCCCGGTCCGATAGTCACGGCCACCGCAGACAGATCAGTCCAAGCGACTTGGGCCTGGGTCAGAGCCCGTTCTATGATGGGGATGGCAGCTAACAGGTGCTGGCGTGACGCCACCTCGGGGACCACGCCACCAAATCGGCTATGGAGCTCAATCTGCGAGGCGACCACGTTGGCCAGGACTTTGGTGCCGCCTGCCACCACCGCCGCTGCCGTCTCATCGCACGACGATTCGATGCCGAGGACCTTTAGCATCTGCGGCATTCATTATACCATTGTGCTATAATCCAAAGATAGACGCTGCATTCAACTCAGGCTAGGGGGGTAGAGATGGTGATTGGCAAAAGGATCGATGTTCAAACCAAGGGGCACTGTGACCTCATCGACATCACTCGCCAGGTAGCGGAGCAGATCAATGAATCAGGGGTCAATAATGGCACGGTGACGCTATTTGTCGCTGGCTCAACGGCCGGCCTTTCCACCATCGAGTTCGAGTCCGGCCTGCTCTCCGATTTCCAAGACATGTGGCAGCGGACGGTACCCCAGGACATCACTTACCGCCACGATCAGCGCTGGGGTGATGGCAATGGGTTTTCCCACGTGCGCGCCTCGCTTTTGGGTGCGTCTCTAGTAGTGCCGTTCATAAATAAAAAGCTCACCTTGGGAACTTGGCAGCAAATCATTCTGGTGGACTTCGATAACCGACCTCGTTCGCGGCAGATCGTTTTGCAGATTATGGGGGAATAAGAAAAGAGGGCTTGGAGATTGCTCTCTTTTCAGCATAGGGCAGGAGTGGCAGGGGGCAAAGTCCTACTTGACTGATATCTGGCGTCGAATTATAATTACAGCAATCTTACGGGGGTAACATGACCTCCCAGCATGTTGCAGGTATTGAGCTCTCAATGATAATTCCCACCTATAATGAGAGGGAAAACCTGATCCCCTTGGTTGAGAGCATTCACCGAGTTTTATCCGATTTGGTTTATGAGCTCATTGTGGTTGATGATGATAGCCCCGATGGGACGGCAGAGCTTGCCCAGACCCTGGCTCAGCAATATCCGATCAAGGTGATAAGGCGCAAGAACGAGAGGGGTCTGGCGACAGCTGTGGTCGAGGGATTCAGACAGGCCATAGGGAAGATCTTGGGTGTGATCGATGCCGATCTGCAGCATCCACCTGAGCTGATACCAGATCTGTTGCGGGAGATACATGGAGGGGCAGATATTGCCATTGCCACCAGGTACATCGAGGGTGGAAGCACCGGCGGCTGGAGCCTGGGGAGGAAGATCGTATCGCGGGGAGCCAAGGGTTTGGCCTACGTATTGCTGCCCGCAACGCGGAAGATAAAAGACCCTCTTTCTGGCTTCTTTTTGCTGAAGAGGGAGGTCATAGATGGCGTTAAATTGATGCCCACTGGCTACAAGATCCTCCTTGAAGTGCTGGTACGGGGCAAGGCTCATGAGGTGGTGGCCGTTCCCTATACCTTCGGGGAGAGAGAAAGAGGGACCAGTAAACTGAGCTTCAGGGAGGAGCTAGGCTATCTGAGACATCTTTGGCAACTGAGCGAAGCGAGAACAGAAGCCACCAGGTTCGTCAAATTTTGCGCTGTCGGTATAAGCGGCGTTTTGGTCAACATGGGTCTGCTCTGGCTTCTCACCGACTTCGCCGGCTTTTATTATCTATTCTCTGCCATCTTCGCGATAGAGGCCTCCATTCTGTCTAACTTCACGCTGAATGAAATCTGGACATTTAGAGATCGAAGGGTGGGGGCGAAAAAGTCTATCCTGGGGCGGGCGTTGAAGTTCAATTTGGTATGTATAGTTGGCGTTGGGCTCAATATGGCGGTACTCTATGGTCTCACCGAGTTCTTTGGGGTCTATTATTTGGCATCTAACCTGGCCGGGATCGCTGTGGCCACGCTATGGAATTATGGCCTGAGTAACTTTTGGGCTTGGCGGAGAAGGTGACTGCAAAACGATTCCTCCGCTACATAGTAGAGCATAAACACTACTTCATTTCCTTTGCCATTCAAACGGCCCTGGCCGGATTTCTCATCCATTATTGGGACGGCTTTGTATTCACTACCTCGGCAACTCAGTTCCTTCATGGCATAAACCCCTATGAAATAGCTGCTCAGGCGCCACCCTATACCTTTGTTGGTGGGCTCCAGCAGTGGTATGCCTATCCTCCGTTGCCATTGCTGCTGTTTTCCTCAACTTATGCGCCGTATCTCTTTCTCTTCGGCGGCAGCCCTATCCTGGGCCGGATATTCATCAAGCTGAGCTTTATTCTGGGCAACCTGCTATGTGCCCATCTCGTCTATAGATTTGTATCCGAGGTAAGCTCCAAGGAAAGGGCAGCCAAAGCGGAGAAGATGATCCTCTATAATCCGTTCCTTATCCTCATCGCTGCCGTATGGGGCATGTTTGATATCTGGATGGTGAATTTCCTGTTGTTGACCCTGCTCAGTTTTCGCAAGCATAAGTTCGCTCGGGCCGGCGCCTATTTCGGCCTCAGCCTTTTGATTAAACCGATTCCCATCATCTTTGCCCCACTCCTCCTGGCTTATGTCTGGAATAAAAGAAGGGAGATTGTCAAACCTGTCGTCTTTGCTGCTTCAGCGGTGGCTGTGTTCTCCCTTGTCTCCCTTCCTTTCTTTCTCTCGTCTCCCCAAGGGTTCATAAGTCAGGTTATCGGCATGCATCTCGCCAGACCCGGGGGTGGTTGGGGCTTTCTTTCTTTTGAGCGTGTGGGCGCCATAGCTGCCGATTGGGAAATCATCGGTTTCTCCATGCCCTCGTCTGCCATTTTTGCCTTCTTCGCGACCCTGATGGTCTTACTGATCCTTGCCGTATCGCTCTATTACTGCCTGAGAAGAGAAAGGAACGAGGGGCAGCTCCTGGCCTCGCTATTTGTGATTGTTTTGGTCTTCACCTTGTTCAATAAGGTAGTAAGTCCCCAGTACTTTGTCATCCCCGTAGTTCTGGCCGTTGTCTTGATGCAAACATATCATGAGTACGAGCTTTTCGACATAAAGCATATCAGGCGATATTACAGATTCTTGGTTATCCCTTATTCCGTGGCTATATTTGTGGATAGCCTTCAATTGCTGTGGTTTATCCCCTCGGATATCGCCATGAGCTTGTTTGGCCGGCCCATCAATGAGGTGAATTTGCAGATAGGGTCAAGTTTGCCCATATCCTTAGCTGCCTACCGCTTCATCCCTGACATTATTTTGGTTGCGCTCGTCGCCCCGGCGGCTATCGTGGCAGCGATCATCGTCTTCAAATCATTCAAGACCATTATTCCTGTTCTGTGTAAACAGGTCTGTGGGTATGCAGTTAGGATAAAGCCAGCATTTAAGAAGGCGGCTACGGAAAAGCCGGTAACGATTCTACTTGCGTCCCTTCTTCTGATAATGCCGGCTCTGGCAGCAACGGCAGCACAGAGCACCAGTCTGCCGCAAAGCCCTCCGCCCGCTCCGCCACCGTTGGGCCAGAAGCTCGTTGGCGTCTTCTACTACTTTTGGGAAAACCCGTCCTATAATCCGGAGACCAAGTACGGTGACTGGCTTAAAGCAGGGCTAACCCCCGAGGAGGGCTACTATAGCAGCACAGTCGGCTACATTAAGGAGGACATCCAGCAGATGAAAGATGCCGGGATAGACTTTGCCATTTTGCCCGTCCCCGATTACTTCTTCGAGAGATATTTTGAATTCGCTCAGAATTCAGTAAAGGAGGGATTTCGCTTTGCCCCTCTGATTGAGCTGGAAGGCGATGAGACAGCGAAAGAAGTCATTGGGCTTGTGGATAAAGCCCTCGTCATTAAGGATTCCGCGTCCTTTTTAAGATATGATGACGAGCCGGTCATCTTCCTCAAGGGTGCTTATCATTTTGCTCCCGCATCTTGGGCTGACATCAAATGGGGAATAGAGGAGAAGCATGGCGAGCTGTTCTGGGTCGGCTCCTGGACGCCCGCTGCCGATGGCGCTGACCTACAGGCTTACCTGGAGACATTTGATGCTGTCTTCATTTACTCACCGGCCGCCGTTTGGCAAACAAGCGAATCCCCATTGCAATATTGGGAAGGACAGGTGAGTTTGCTTCACCAGAGCAGCCAGGAATGCGGTGCCCCCACAATGATATCTGCCACGCCCTATTTCAGTGACAAAAAACAGGGAATTGAGATTCCCCTGAAGGTAAGCGGTGAATATAGCTATGACCTGTTCTGGGAAATCGCCCTCCAGAACGGGGCTGACTTCGTTCTCATCGCCAGCTGGAATGAATATCAGACATCGAGCGCAATGGAGCCAACCATAGAGTTTGGCGATCTACTGGTACAGAAAACAGAAGACTGGTGTGGCGAATTTCACGCCAGCGAGTGAGCTCGCTTGGCGCCAAGCATGCCGCTATTTGGCAATCATCACTTCGGTGGCCTTGATTACCGCGCTGGCCTTATCTCCGACCTTGAGCCCGAGGCGCTCCACCGAAGCCTTGGTGATGGCAGCCACAACCTCATTCTCGCCCACCTGAACCGTGACCTCAGCCATCACCTGACCCAATTTGATCTCCTTGACCGTCCCCGGCAGCCTATTGCGTGCACTGATCTCCATCTCCCCCTCCGTTATTATCTTACCATAAGCGAGTTTGGGGAAAAAGTCTTGGGTGGCGGCGAAGCCTTCGGCTTCGCCGCTACCCCTCCTCAGGCTAAAGGCTAAGGTGCCGCTTCTACCCAAATCGGCAGGTTTTCCGGGTTATCACACTGTGCCGGGTAGACAGACGGCTGCCCGCATATATCTGTCATTATTTGTCGCCCCTTCTCAGAGAGCAACAGGTTGACGAACTCCGCGGCGCGCTCTGGATTGGGGGCATTCTTGGGGATGGTGATGCCGTAGACGATGGGCTTGCCGTGAATCTCCTGCTCCGTACCGGGCGACGACCCGACAATCACCACCATAGCCTCCCAGTAGAAGCCATCCTCACCCTCGTAGCGCTGTCCTATAGTGGAGTCGGGAATCTCCCCCGTCTGGGAGAGGCTGATCTGGGGGGCAAGCTCTATATACTCTATGTCGTGCTGCACGCATACAGATTTATACTGCAACATGTAATCGAGCTCACCTGCTTCCATTAGAGCGAGGAGGTCAACCTCTTTCGGTCGTACGACCTCTCTGTCAATACTATACCTTCCTTGCTCCATGCCTGACCCGTGAATGAGCGCGTTGTATAGTCCATCGGCATCGGGGTCTGGGGTATTGCTGAAGTTGATGCCAGCTTGGTCATAATAGTAGTATTGAGCTAACTGGCACACCATCAACGCTCTGTAGCCACAGGGGTCAAGGTCGGGGTTGCTGTGACCATAGGTCACATCCTCATTGAGCAGGACATCATACCAAGTCCGACTTCCACTTGCTATCTCATCGGCAAATGGAGCGCCATCGCGGTAGCCGAGCACTATCTCGTTCCTGGCGAAGGCGATATACCAGTCGGCGTATTCGTCATACATCATGTTGGGGATCAGGGTGTAATCGGCGGAGCCAATGATGTCACATGTCTTGCCCAGCTCTGTTACCTTGCGTATTGTGGCAGCGCTCCCCGCAGACTCACAGAGCACATCGACAGTGGGATGCGTGCGCTCAAACTCTTCCGCCAGCAGTTCGAAGGGCACAGACAGGCTACCGGCATGATAGATCACCAGTGTTTCTGACCGCCCCGCAGCGGGATGGCTCCAGGCAAAGTGCCCGATGACCAATCCCACAACCAAAGCCACCAGGCAAAACAGGGCTGTCCACTTCGTTGCCAAACTTATCTCCTTTCTAAAATACGTGGATTGCCGAGGCCTTAAATGTGATCCAGACTTTCACCCCCTTTCTCAGCTCGAGTTCCTCAAAGGACTGGCGGGTGATGAGGCTGATGAAATCCGGTGGCACCGTCACCGTGACATAAATCACAGCCCCCCGGTCGGCGATGTTGGTGACTACGCCGGGCAGTGAGTTTCGCGCTGTGGACCGCAGCGGCTCCTTGGAGAGCAGGATATCCTCGGGGCGCAGGGAAAGGTGGACTTTGCCCCGAAGGTCAGTGGTCGCTATCAGCTTGGTCTCGCCCACGGCGATGGTGCTCCGCCCCAGCTCGCCATCCTGTGCCTCGCCGGCGAAGACGTTCCGCGATAGGGCAAAGCGGGCGACGAACTCGGAGGCAGGCTGGCGCAACACCTCCTCCGGGGTTCCCACCTGGGCGATGCGCCCCTGGTTCAAGACGGCAACACGATGGCCTAAGGCTACCGCCTCCTCGAAATCGTGGGTGACATGGATGATGGTGACCCCAACCCGGCGGTGCACCTCCTTTAGCTCTCGCTGCATCTGCTCTCTGGTCTCGAGGTCGACAGCGCTCAGCGGCTCATCGAGCAGCAGAACCTTGGGCTCGGTGACCAGAGCCCGGGCCAGCGCTACCTTCTGTTTCTCCCCCCCGCTCAAGGTCTCCGGCTTTCGCTCCAGCAGATGGCCGATGCCGAGCATCCCCGCCATTGCTTCCACCTTGGCTTTTATCTCCTGCTTTGGGTGCTTCTTTACCTTGAGGCCAAAGGCGATGTTCTTCTCCGCGGAAAGATGCGGGAATAGAACCTGATCTTGATACACGATCCCGATGCCCCTCTTCTCGGGATTGAGCTTGGCCACCTCCCGATCCCCGACCCACACCTCACCCTGAACGACGGGATGAATGCCGGCGATAGCCTCCAGAAGCACTGTCTTTCCAGCCCCTGTCGGTCCGAGGATGATGAAATACTCACCCTGCTCTATTTCAAGATCGATGTCCTCGAGCAGGAAACCACCCAGAGCAACCCGCAGCTTCTTAATCGCGATCATGCCTTTTTCCCTCTGTAGGCTATTGTTCTGAGCACGATGAAGGCAACGAGACAGATGAGGACGATGAGCACCGCCACTGGTCGAGCATAGTCCAGCCCAAATGACTCAAAGCGGTCGGCGACTAGGATAGGTGCCACTGTGGGATGATAGCCGAGGAAGGGCACATGATAGGCGATGATGAGCACGGCGCCGAACTCACTCATCCCCCGAGCCCACATCATCACCGAACCGGCGAAGATGCTCCTCCAGGCCAGGGGCAGGGAGACGCGGAAAAAAGATTGCCAAGATGAGGCGCCTAGTGTTCGGGACACCTTCTCCAGCCTGGGGTCCACTGCCTTGAATCCCTCCTTGGCTGAATCGATGAGGAACGGGATACTGACAAACATCATGGCGATGACAACCCCAGCAACCGTATCAACGAAGCCAATCCCCAGACTGTCGAATACTCGGCCTAAGAAGAAGCTCTCCCCGAAGACAAAGAGGAGGGCAATGCCGGCTGCGGAGTGTGGGATAACGATGGGGACATCGATGAGCCCCTCTAAGAGACGCTTCCCCCGAAACTCGCGCCGAGCCAGGAGATAGGCCAGGGGAACGCCGAGGATCAGCCCCGCTATAGTGGCCAGCAGGCCAGCATAAATGGTGAGCAGGATAGAGGTCCAGACATCATTCTCAGTCAAGGTACTGAATAGCGTCCCCGGGCTGGAAGAGAACACCATCTTCATCAGCGGCAGGAGAATGAAAAGGAGTATCAGAGCCCCGAGGATGATGAAGGCTGTGGTCATGCTGTTTGGAAGCCGCAATAGGCGCAGTTTTCCCATATTCGTGCTCCTTTCGGGAATAGAAAAAGCACCTCAGAAGCGAGGTGCCGACGAATTACGTTCTTCTCACCATGCTCTCCTTTCCAAGACTGGGGGGCGCTGGCGTTTTCCCCAGCACCGTTCACCGGTTGCTGTCCATGGGCTTCGCCTTTAGGTCCAGCAACTCGGAGAGCCTTTTATTGAATTATAGCGCGGTTGTTAACAGGAGTCAAGCTTTTTTAGCTCAAGAAACAGGATGCGCTCGGTCTCAGGTGAAACCCGAGCCCGATGGTCAATGCGCCAGCCCACGACCCAGATGATGTGCTGTGTTGAGCAGACAAGGGGGACTCGGTCTCGCCAGGAACGAGTGATCTTGGCATCGACCATGAAATCCTGAAGCTTCTTTGCCTCAGCCAGCCCCAGGGGTTGGAACCTGTCGCCAGGCCTCCGCCCGCGGAGGAATAGCTCTCGTCCGGTGACATCTAAGTCGAGGTAGGCCCGAAAATCATGCTCGGTGCCCGCCCCGGGGCGGCGCTCGAGGATGCTTGCCGTCACCTGCCATCCGGGGAGGGTGGTCTCGCCTGGGATATTGAGCCGATGCTCGCCGCTCAAAGCGGGAAACGGACATGTGGCAGCCTCTCTTGTTATCGCAGAGTAGCGGTAGTCACCGCAAAAGCTCAGATCTCGAGGTAAGGAAAGCCTCTTGCCCGCAGGCTGAGCCAGGGCCTTCATCAAGCTTTCGATATGAAAGGACTTTACCTCATCCAGGTCTCCGAGCAAATGCTGGAGCGCGGAACGAAGCAGGTGTCGCTTGAGGGCTGGGGGCAGGGCGGAAAAAGCTTCATTATCGAGGGCTATGCCATTGGGCTGCTCGCTGACTATGTTGCTCCAGACTTGTGCCACTTCCCTTTGCCAAAAATTGTGCTCTGCGTCGGCAGCATGAGCGATGCGAAGCAGGGTAGCCCTGATATTGGGATTGTACTGTCGAAGCAGGGGGATGAGCTCAGAGCGGATTCGATTGCGCAGATAGGTCGGCAGGCGGTTAGAGGAATCCCACCGCGGGGCAAGCCCCTGAGCAGCACAATAGGACTCGGTCTCCTCGCGGCCGACCTCAAGCAGAGGTCTTATTATCCTCAGCGGGAAGCCACTGCCTGAGCGCCATATGGTGAGCCGCTGCATGCCGCGAAGGCCGGAAAGCCCGCTGCCACGGACCAGATGCATGAGGATGGTCTCGATCTGGTCATCGGCGTTATGGCCCACGGCCACGGTATCAGCTCCTATGGCTTGTGCCACCTCGGCGAAGAAGTTGTAACGGACTTCCCGGGCTGCTTCCTCAAGGGAGCAGCGCCGCTCGGCTCGATGGGCTGCTACATCACGCCTTTCTATAGTGGCGGCAATGCCGAGATGCCGAGCCAGCTGGGAAACATACTCCGCATCGGCATCTGATTCCGCTCCCCGCAGCAGGTGATTGAGATGGGCCACATGGAGCTTGAGGCCCAGCCTCTCCTTCATCTGAAGCAGGACATGAAGCAAACAGACTGAATCAGGCCCTCCCGAGACCCCAACCGGTAAGGTCGCGTCTTCGGCGATAAGGCTGTGCTCCTCGATAGAGCGCAAGACTCGCTTTGACAATGTGGGCCTCATGTTTCCCTCAGCAGGTGGCAGGTATCGTTGAATAGCGTCAGGGTGATTCTCTCATCCCTGAAGTCAAGGATGTTTATGGCGCCGGTATTGAGCGCCCTGAATCTTCCCATATGAGAGAGGTCGATACCTAGCGCTTTGCAGATGACGCTCACGATAACGAAATAGTGGGTAACGACAATGGCCGTCTGTTGGCGGTGTCTCCTTGTTATCTCTTGGATCGTGTCCCAAGCTCGCTGCTGAGCCTCGGCGAGGGACTCACCATTGGGACACTTTGCCAAGCCCGGCTCACCGCTGGTCCATTTCTGCCAAAAGGAGCTATATTGGCTTCTCATCTCCTCGATCGTCAGCCCATCTAAGTCGCCGATATCGAGCTCCTTCAATCCATCCTCGCTCTCGATGGCTAACTGGTGGAAGTGATTTATAGCCTGGGCTGTTTCCAGGCTCCGCTGCAATGGGCTGCTATAGATAGCCTCGACCTTCTCCTCTCTCAGCGCCAGAGCTAGTGCCTCTGCGTCCCTTCTGCCGGCAGCATTCAGCTCGATAGGGCTATGCCCCTGCAGTTTCCTCTGCTGGTTGCGGTCGGTTTGGCAATGCCGGACCAGAATAAGCCTCATCTTACCTTGCCTGTCCAGCCAAGATCAGCTTGGTGCGGTGAATGGATTGGGGTTGTTGTGCGAAGCCAAGGGCCAGGGTCACCTGCTCCGGTCTGCCCGCGCCTCCGCTATCGGTGCGCAGCCTCATTCCCAAAGTGCATCTGGTGCCATGCCAATCCTCAAGCCAGAGGTCGTGAATCAAAGCCCTGAGGTCATATTTTCGCACCTGTTTATCGCGGATATGTTGCCAGGGCAGATGCTCCCTGCTGAGTAGGGAGCGGATGGCAAGCTGAACCTCTTTGAGCTCCCGCTCACTCTCTATCTCAACTCGATATTCGGCATAGCGAACCTGGGATTGGAGCGAGGGCAAGTTGGGCCAAATCTCCTTGATCTCCAAGATTTCGATGCCAGGGGGCAGTTTGGCAGCTACCGCCTTGGTGAAGAAGGATGGGGAGGCTCTCCATGCCACAAAGATGTCTATCAGCTCCCCTTTGCTGGTGACCCCGATGGGCAGGGGAGCAGCGATGGAGAGCCGGGGGCGGGGATTAAATCCTTGGGAATAAGCGATGGGCATGCCGGCACGGCGCAGCGCCCGCTCCCAAAGGCGCATCAGGTCCAGGTGGGAGATGTACTTCAATTCCTGACCACGGCCGAATTTCACACGCAATCGCTGCATATCAACCCTTTGTCACCAGGAGCTTCTCGACCTTGACCCCTTTCATCTCCGTAATTGTCAGCGTCAACCCACGGTATTTGAGCTGCTCCCCTTCTTTGGGGATATGACCCAATAGGCTGAGCACAAAGCCGGCCACTGTTTCATAATCGCCCTCAGGCAGTCCCAGGTCCAGCTCCTCGTTAGCTTCCTCCAGCCTCATGCCGCCATCGATCTGGAAGGTATTGATGTCGATAGCCTCAAACTTTTTCTCCCCTCTGGTCAGCTCATCACCCAAGCTCCCTACGATCTCCTCTGCTAACTGCTCCATGGTGACCAGACCAGCAGTGCCTCCGTACTCGTCAACTATGATCGCGGTTTGGTTTCTTGTCGCCTGCATCTCAGCGAATAGCTCCCCGATGGGTTTGCTCTCGGGGACGAAGTGAGTGGGACGGGCTAACTCGGTGACCGAGCTCTCCTTATCCATTGAGCCCTCGGCCTGTGCCAAGAGGATATCTTTTATCCACAGAATGCCGGCGATGTTATCCACGGTCTCGTCATAGACTGGGAAGCGGGAGTGGGGTGCCTGGGCATAGATGGTGAGGAATTCATCGAGCTTGATTCCCTTTTCCACCCAGATGATATCGGGACGTGGGGTCATCACCTCGCGAACTTCGCGGTCGCCGAAGCGGAAAACTCGCTCTGCCATTTCCGCCTCTGCCTCTTCCACCGCCCCCTCCTCGCGCCCCACTGAGATCATGGTCCTGATCTCCCCCTCGCTTACCAGCCCTCGAGGTACTGGCTGACCTCCGATGATTCGGGCCAGCCCGCTCGCGATCCTGCCGAGCACCGCGGTTATCGGGAGCAGGATCCAGGTCAACGCTTGCATCGGGCGCAGGTAGAGGAAGGCCAAGCGCTCCCCGATTCTGGTGGCTATGGTCTTGGGGGCGATCTCGCTGAACACCAGGAGCATAAAGGTGACGGCGATGGTGGCAATGAGCACGCTGCTCCCTCCTGAACCTAAGAGCGCGATGGCAATCACTGTCCCCAAAGCAGCGGCTGCAGTATTAACCAGGTTATTGCCCAAAAGGATGGTGGTGAGCAATCTCTCCGGGCGTTCCGTCATCCGGGCCACCTGCTCAGCCCCGGCAACGCCGGTATGCATCAGATGGCGCAGTCGGATCTTCTGCAGCGAGATAAAGGCTACTTCCGCGCTGGAGAAGAAGGCGGAGAGCAAAAGGCAGAGGAAGAAGAGTATCAGATATAAGGTATTGATGCTGTCCCACATGGTTGATCACACTCCTTTAGTGGCTGCCATCGTCTTCCACGCTGCCCCAGAGGCCGGAGCCGTGCTCCCGGGTCAACCTCACCGACAGCAACCGATTGCGTAGCTGCTCCTCGCTTTTGCTGAACACCCTGATGTAATTATCGCTCAGCCCAGACCAAATGCCATCCCTTTTCTCCTCTTCCCAGAGCACAGTTAAGCTGCGGCCCAAAAACCTTCTGCGGAAGGATTGAGCGCTTTTTCGCGCCAGGTGGAGCATTCTCTGGCTTCGCTTTTTCTTGGTCTCTTGTTGAACCTTGTGTGCCATCCTGGCTGCCACCGTGCCCGGGCGCGCTGAGTAGGGGAAGATGTGTAAGCTGGCGAGGCCAATCCGCTCGCAGAAGCGATAACTGGTTTCGAATTCTTCATCGCTTTCCCCGGGGAAGCCAACCATGACGTCTGTGGTCACTGCTAATTGTGGAATCAGCTCCCGAGCCATAGTCACCGCCCGCTCATAGTCAGCAGTGGAGTAGCTCCGTCTCATTCGCTGCAACACCGTATCGCAGCCGCTCTGAAGCGGGAGATGAAGATGGCGGCAGAGCCGACTATCATTCCACAGCTGGATAAATGAGGGTGTTAAATCCTGGGGTTGCAGTGACGATAGCCTCAGCCTTTGCACCCCAGTTTGGCTGAGGACTCGGCGCACCAATCCCTCCAGCCCTCTATCTCCTTGATAGCCCCCGATTGTGGTTCCGGTTAATAGAACGTCTCTATATCCGTCGGCGACCCTGGCCTCGACCTCAGCCAGTATCTGCTGCGGAGGGACATCGCGCTCTCGGCCCCGAACCTGAGGCACGATGCAGTAAGAGCAGGGCTCGCTGCAGCCATCTTGGATCTTGACTAGGGCGCGAGTGCGAAACCGAGGCCATGGACTCGGCTCGCTGCTTGGACTGAAGCTGACTATCCCAGCCCTGATGATATCCAGCAATCGCTCCTTATCCTCATTGCCGACGATGAGAGTGACACCTTCAATGTGGCTCAGTTCTTGGCCAGCCCGTTGGGCATAGCAACCGGTGACCACAATAATAGCCTTGGGGTTCCGGCGATGGGCCAGCCGCAGGAGATGACGACACTTGCGGTCGGCGATGTGAGTTACGGTGCAGGTGTTGAGCAGATAAAGATCAGGGTTGCCCTCAGGCGACACGATCTGATATCCAGCCTCGAGGAACCTTCGCGCCAAACTCTCGCTCTCTGCTTGGTTCAGCTTACAGCCTATGGTCTGGATGCCTATCTTGGCTATGCTGGATATCCCCGGCCCCTCTTCCTCAGCTTCCCTCATTTCGCTGTGACTGCGCTTTTGTCCATTATATGCTCTCTGCTGTCACCCGTCAAGCAACTGAGATAAAGCTGGGTTTCCTATTCGGCTCGTTGCTATGAGTTATAGCATATTTAAGAATCAGTGTCAAAGTTCTATAAATAGTAATGTTAAGTATCTTGACAAACATGTTGTAAATAAATACAATAAGGATAGAGCAATAGGAGATGGCTGGCAGGGATTACTATCAGGTTTTAGGTGTCAACAGGAATGCCTCGGCGAAGGAGATAAAGCAGGCCTATCGCCGGCTGGCGCGCAAACATCACCCCGATGTCAACCCGGGGGATAAATCAGCTGAGGCCAAATTCAAGGAGATAAACGAGGCCTATGAGGTCCTCTCCAATCCTGAGAAGCGGCGCAAATACGACCAGTTTGGTGCTCAATGGCAGTACGCTGACCAGTTTGCCAAAGCTGGCAGGCAGGGACAGCCGTTTCGGGATTTCAGCCGAGGGGGGGTTACCTTTGAGTTCGGCGATCTCAGTGACGTCTTCGATAGCATCCTGCGCGATTCCAGCTTCAGGCAGGCCAGGGCCCGACCAAAGCGCAGGCCAAGGCTGGAATCCCCGATCGAGGTCTCCCTGGAGGAGGCATACCATGGCACTTCCCGGGTGGTTGAGATCGATGGCCGCCGCCTTGAGGTAAAGATCCCGCCCGGGGTCGATAATGGCTCTAAGATACGTATACCGGGCAAGGAAGCTGGGGAGGAAGTCTATTTAGTGATCTCGGTAAAGCCGCACCAACGCTTTCAGCGGAAGGACGATGACCTCTATGTTGATGTCTCGCTCCCCTTGGCCGATGCCATCCTCGGTGGCGAGGCTGAAGTCCCCGCCATCAAGGGGAAGTTAGCCTTGAAGATACCTCCCGAGACCCAGAACGGGAAAGTATTTCGCCTGGCAGGGCAGGGCATGCCACACCTGAATAAATCAGGAAAGGGGGATCTGCTAGCTAAGGTCCATGTGGTATTGCCCACCAACCTGAGCCAGAGGGAGAAGGAGCTTTTCCGGGAGCTGCGGGCTCTTCGCGGCCCAAAAGCGTGAGGTGAGGTGTTATGGAAAACGAAGATCATGAACCACGCTATGTGATAAGCGTCGCCGCCAGGATGATTGGCGTCCATGCCCAGACCCTGAGATACTATGAGAGGATGGGCCTGATCGAGCCATCACGCTCTCAGGGTAACATTCGCCTCTATTCCATGAGGGATATCGAGAGAGTGCGTCAGGCCAAGACCTTGATCAATCACCTTGGGGTTAACTTAGCTGGAGTGGAGGTCATCCTGCGCCTGGCTGAGCGCATGGCAGAGATGGAACGGCACGTGCGCCAGCTCGAGTCCGAGGTAAGACAACTCAGTGAAGAAAGAGGTGCGCTATGATGAGACCTGAAAAATTCACCGAACAGGCACAGGAGGTGTTGGCTGCCTCCCAGGAGCTTGTGCGCCAATATCACCATAGCCAGTGGGATGTGGAGCATATCCTCCTCGCCCTGCTGCAACATGAGGGTGGCTTGACCGCCGATATCTTGAATAAGCTTGGGGTCGAGCCTGATGATGTGCGGCAAAGGGTGGAGGCAGCATTGGCCCGCAGCCCGAAGGTGATGTACGAGGGCCAGCAAATCTATGCCACCCCGCGCACTATGCAGCTGCTGCAAAATGCCGCTGCCGAAGCGGATAGGCTCAAGGACGAGTTTATCGGCAGCGAGCATCTGCTTATCGCCGTGGCTATGGAGCGGCAAGGGGAAGCAGCTAAGATCCTGGACGATCTGGGCATCGATCAGGAGAAGGTCTACCACGCCCTTCAGGATATTCGCGGTGGCCATAGGGTTACCGATTCCAGGGCTGAGTCCAAGTATCGGGCCCTGGAGAAATATAGCCGAGACCTCACCGAGATGGCGCGCCAGGGAAAGCTGGACCCGGTGATCGGCCGCGATGAGGAGATAAGAAGGGTGATGCAGGTCTTGACCAGGCGGACCAAGAACAACCCGGTGATCATCGGCGAGGCCGGTGTGGGCAAGACCGCCATCGTTGAAGGGCTGGCGCAGAAGATCGCCGCCGACGACGTCCCTGACTCATTAAGAGGGAAGAGGGTCATCGCCCTTGACCTCCCGGGCATGGTTGCCGGGAGCAAGTTCCGAGGCGAGTTCGAGGAACGTCTTAAGGCAGTGATGGACGAGATCCGCCAGGCCCAGGGAGAGATCGTGGTTTTCATCGATGAGCTGCACAATGTGGTCGGCGCTGGCGCCGCTGAGGGAGCTATCAACGCCTCGAATATGCTCAAGCCAGCGCTCTCTCGGGGCGAGCTTCAGTGTGTAGGTGCCACCACCCTCGATGAATATCGGCAACACGTGGAAAAGGATGCCGCCCTGGAGCGCCGCTTTCAGCCGGTGTATATCGATGAGCCCAGCGTCGAGGCCACCATAGAGATGCTGCGCGGGTTGCGTCCCAGATACGAAGCCCACCATAAGATAGAGATTGCCGATTCCGCCTTGGTCGCTGCTGCCAAACTGAGCCACCGCTATATTCAGGACCGTTTCCTCCCCGACAAAGCCATTGACCTTATCGATGAGGCAGCGGCCAAGCACCGCATTGACACCGAGGGTGCTCCCTCAGAGGTCAAAGCCTTGGAGCACCAGCTGCAACACCTGGTCGATGAGGAGGAAGCGGCATCGCAGCGGCGCGATTATGAGCGTGCCGCTAACCTGAAAATAGAGCGGCTCAAATTAGAGGCTGACTATCAGACGAAGAAAAACGAATGGCTTGAGGCAAAGAAGATCGATGGGGTGGTGGATGAGGAGGATATCGCTGAGCTGGTCTCCAAATGGACAGGCATCCCGGTAAGTCGCATGCTTGAGGGAGAGATGGAGAAGCTGGTTCATATGGAACAGGGGCTCCATCAGCGGGTCATCGGGCAGGAAGCCGCTATTACCGCGGTCTCCGATGCCATTAGAAGAGCTCGCGCTGGGCTGAAAGACCCCAAAAGGCCCATTGGCAGCTTCATCTTCCTCGGTCCCACCGGGGTGGGCAAGACCGAGCTCGGTCGGGCTCTGGCTCAGTTCCTCTTCGATGAGGAGGAGGCTATGATTCGCCTCGATATGTCGGAGTATATGGAGAAGCATACGGTATCGCGCCTTATCGGCGCTCCTCCAGGGTATATCGGCTATGAAGAGGGAGGACAGCTAACCGAAGCGGTGCGTCGTCGCCCTTACAAGGTGATCCTATTGGATGAGGTGGAAAAGGCACACCCTGATGTATTCAACATCCTGCTTCAAATCTTGGAGGATGGGCGGCTCACCGATGGCCATGGCAGGACTGTTGATTTCAAGAACACCGTGGTCATCATGACCTCAAACTTGGGCACTCAGGAGTTTCAGCGCCAGGCTCTGGGCTTTCACCGTGGGGGAAGAAAAACCGACACCCAGCGGCTGAAGGGTGCCATTGATAGCGCCCTAAAGCAGACATTTCGCCCCGAGTTCCTCAACAGGATCGATGAGGTTATCATCTTCGAGCCGCTGACCGAGGAGCAGATAAAACAGATCGTTGACCTGATGCTGAAAGAGGTGCAGGGACGCCTTTCAGCGCGGGAAATAGAACTCACTCTTACCGAGGAAGCCAAAGCCTGGCTGGCAAAACAAGGCTTTGACCCTATGTATGGGGCTCGCCCGTTGCGCAGGACCATCCAGCGGTTGGTGGAGAACCCGCTATCCCAGAAGATACTGCAAGGCGAGGTGAAAGAGGGCGACAGCATCATCATCGAACTCGGCCCTGAGGGCCTATTCTTCACCAAGGGTGAAGCAGCGCCTTGACAGGCTCATAGCACACTTGATACAATTTCGACCGACGGCCCCGTAGTGTAGTGGACTAACACACCAGCCTGTCACGCTGGAGATCAAGGGTTCAAATCCCTTCGGGGTCGCATCTTCAATATTTTGTTGACAAACTCGTCATAGTTGAGCTTGAAGAAGGGCTCGAGTTCAGGTTGTGGTTTAACGGCTACAACTTGTTTGTCTTTCAGCCAGATTTCCTGAAATAAGCAGCGAGCCAATTTATTCTTCGGCTCTTGGGTAGCCTCGTCCCAGGCATCGACGACATTTGCTAGGAATTTGGCCCACTTATCTAACTCTTTGCCCCTGTCCTCGATGGGCGTGAGTGTGCGGAGTTCTCTCTCGATGGCATCGTAGTCGGCCAAGTATTCCTCTCTCGGCTTGTGATCCCATCCGTAGAGTTCATTGATTCGCTTGAGTTTAGCTTCAAGCGTTGCGTTTGCTGATCAGTTTAGTGAATGTGGCGCTTCTCTACCAGCCAAGGTATAATGAAAGCTGAAAGACAATGTGGACGTGATGAATTGCGATAACGCCGGATATATAGAGATAGACAAGACGGGACGCGTGACGCTCCCGCCGGAGTTAATATCCCGTTATGGCATGAAGCCCGGGAGAGGAAGCCGTTTTGTTGAAAGTCAAAACGGTCTGCAAATACAACCGCCATCGCGGCTGGCTAAACTCTATCTCGAGCCAACCAGCCAGTGCAATCTTGACTGCCGCACGTGCATACGTAATATCTGGGATGAGCCTCAGGGTATGATGTCCGAAGAGGTTTTTTCCAGAGTGATGGAAGGACTGCGCCCTTTCTCGCCTATGCCTACCGTCTTTTTCGGCGGCTTCGGTGAGCCCCTCTTTCATCCCAATATTGTCGAGATGGTAGCCCGGGCAAAAGCGCGCGGTGCCTCGGTGGAACTGGTTACCAACGGGACATTGCTGACCCGAGATATCTCGCGGGAATTGCTGAGGGCCGGACTTGGCATGCTGTGGGTTTCGCTTGATGGTGCCACGCCGGAGGGCTATGCTGACATACGTCTGGGAGCAGCCTTGCCTCAGGTGCTTGAAAATCTCGCTGGCTTCCATGAAGCCATCTACGCCGAAGGCAGCATCGGTGGTTGTTGCAGTTTTGTCCCTAGTTCAAAAACCAAACTCGGCATCGCATTCGTCGCCATGAAACGCAACATTGCGGATTTGCCTGCTGTAGTAGATATCGGATTGCGATTTGGAGCTGAGCGTTTTCTCGTGACCAACATCTTGCCTTACACCAGAGAGATGGTTGATGAAGTGCTGTATTACCGTACACTTAACAACGGCGGTTACAGACATTTGAGTTTGCTTGGAATGGATGTGGATGAGACTACTTATACTCCAATCTACCAGGCGATACGCAATGTGCATGGTTCTCGGGCAGCTATTGATTCTGAAAACGCGAGAGATCGTTGCCCCTTTATAGGAAGTGGAGCCGGGGCAATCAGCTGGGACGGCAATCTAAGTCCATGTTTACCGCTATTGCACAGTCATACCAGCTATCTGGGCTATTTGCGATACAACGAGCGTTTTTCTCGGCGGTGGGCAATCGGCAATGTGACGGACCGCAGTTTGGCAGACCTCTGGAATACACCGGAGCACGTAGCCTTTCGTGAACGCGTGCAAGCCTTTGACTTTTCACCATGCACCATCTGTGGCACCTGTGATTTATTTGAGAAGAATGAAGAGGACTGTTATGGCAATGAATTCCCGACCTGTGGCGGTTGTCTATGGGCTCAAGGAGTGATTCAATGCCCGTAATGACCACAACTTTAAGGTACGTGCGCAAAGGGGCATTCTATGAGGAATAGCATTAGGATTTTTGGCTTTTTCGCCTTTTCCTGTTAGCCTTAGGAAACCCTCTTTACATAAGAAGATTGGAGACCTTGACTGAGTTGATACAAACATGAACTGCTCGCTTTAGCCTCTGCCGCAGTCTATCCATAAACTTCAACCGTGGGCTCTGGGAATTCGAAATACCAAATTCTTTTTGCCGCAAAATCTGCCATCTCCTAATACCCGGCTTCACGGAGGCCTTCGGCTGCTTCTCTCTGCAGCCCTAACTCGCCTCCAGAAAGAAAAGTGCCAATAATATTGCCTCCGGTAATGGGCAGGAGCAAATATGATGGGCGATCGGCATTGTGGTATATCGTGACTGTAGTTGGCGTTTGGCTCCAGAGATGACCCAAATGAAACACCTCTCTCGGGGTCTTTGGCTCCTCATCATCGGCGCAGCTGATTTTGAGGCAAATGCGATGGCCTCTCTTGAACAGGTTAGCTGTGGGCATGATCTCGATGGCGAACTGGTAGACTTGGCCCGGGATCAGGGGCTGTGGATTCGTATGCGGGTGAAAGGGCTGCCAGGGCTTAGACCGTTTTGGGTCTACCTCTCGATGTGAACCCTTGAGCCAGCCTCTGGTCAGGAAGGCCTCGTTGCCCTCGGGGTCCACATCCCATAGGCTAATAAAGAAATTTGCGTCCGTGCTTCTAACGGAGGCATAAAGGTTCAACGCTATTGGGCCGACGACCTCTGTATTCTCCACCAAGGGGGGCGAAAAGTACTTGAGGCTCCCGCGTGTGCTTGGGGAATAATTGAAGGAATCATCGGGCGCATCAGGCCAGGGCTCTATCTCGCATAGGATACCATCATGGTGAAGGAAAAAGGGTATCCATCTTGTGCCTGGCACAGGCCAATCATCGGCGAATTTCCACTCGTTGGCGCCCATGACCCAGATCTTGACCGCCGGCTCATCCATAATGCCGGTATCTATTCCTTTGAGCCAATAGTCATACCAGCGCAGTATCTCCCAGTGGTACTGGTAGAAAGGACGATCAAAGGGAATAGGGGGCCCGATGGCCATCTTCTTGGGTACCTTCAGGTTAGCCCAGCTACGGAATGCTCCGGGCAAATGCATATAATACGTGTACCAACCCGCACCAACATAGGCAGGTATAGTGATGGCATCGTAGTCAACCACTGCGCGTTCCCTCCAATAAGGACAATCAGTTGGATGAAGCACCATGTCCACTCTCGCCCCATTTCCAAGCTTGTCAGGATTTGTTAGAGCATCAACAAGTTCCGGGTTGGCGCAAATATCCTTGTCTGCCAGGGCCCTGGCAATTGCTTCTCTGAATGCATCGTCGCCGAGTTCCTCCCGAGCCGCGATATCCTCTGCATTAAGATCAAGGGCACGGAGCGACACGAGAGCGTTGAGCCAGGCCGCGTACAAGATCCCGCCGTGATACCACACATCCCTGTAAAAATCAGTTGGTGCGAAAAGGGGGCAGATGGCCTTAAGGTGTGGCGGCCGCAGTGCCGCGGCCAGCTGCTGATTGGCGGCAAAGTAGGAGATCCCAAGCATGCCCACATTTCCATTGCACCAGGGCTGAGCGGCGGCCCATTCCACAATCTCATATATGTCCCTAATCTCCTTGGCGCCGATAAAGCTAAATGCGCCCCCTGATTTCCCTGTGCCGCGGGCAGAGCCAATGATATGCACGTAGCCCCGGCGGACAAAGAAATCCGTGTTCCCCGCCTCGACAAGGGTATTGATTACCCCACGGACATGGATTGCTGAGCTGCTGCCGGGCCAGATACGGTCCGATTGAACTTCTTTGTTGTAAGGCGACATCGACAGCAAGGCCGGAAATTTCCCCTTGCCATCCGGGCGGAACACATCGACGTTGATATTAACGCCATCGCTCATGGGCACAAATACATCACGCTCGGCAACAATACCATACTTCCTCTTGGATATATTACCTGTCCCGATTATGGCATCCATTTGTTACCTCCTTTCTGTGACTAACTCAGCCTCTTTCTAAGAAAGAGGCTGAGTGCTTGCTAACTGCAACACGTTTCCTCTTTTGGCCCCTTGCTTCCCCTTCGCCCAGAGGCCCTATTTTTATCTGCTGTCTAATCCTTCAGTATATGGACCCCCAATAGGTTGCCATCAACCCTTATCCGCTGCCCGTCCTTGATTTTCCTCGTGCCCTGCTGGGTCCCGATAACTGCGGAGATTCCAAGATCTCGAGCTGTGATTACGGAGTGAGCGTTCACCTGCCGCAACACAAGCAGTACCTTGTACAACGCCAGGCGCGCCGGCGCAGCCGACCAGAAAACCCCCACCTCTTCAGGCTTTGCTATTGATGAAGCGCCACTGGTGGTGAATGCTACATCCACCACCAAGTCGCCAATCTTTGACGGGTCGCTATGGAACAGTTGAATCCTTGTACGCAGTATTATAGACATCGATGAACTTGCCGTCAACAGCCCCAATGTTACGCACAAAATTTGGCACTGCACCAACCGCTATTTCGTGCAACTGTGCCTACCTAGCTTCGGCGGCAGTGCGCCGAGCCCGAACGAAACAGTCTTTTGTTACTCCGTCTCATCGGTGTCCGCCTATATTGGCAATTTAGAAGCAAATAAGCGATCTTCTGGTCTACGTTTAATTTTCGGCCATGTCACATTGGGATCACATCCGCATCACACGGTTTGCAGAGAGAAGCCCATGGCGATACAATGGTATCGGTCGAAGGCTCAAGTGATGGGACACTGACTTTGGACGACACAGGGGAGAAGACAAGAAGAGTTAAGCATTCGAAAACGGGTTTTGCTCCTCTTCAGATACGGTGAGCCCTCACCATACCTGCCAAGCAGGTTCTCTTGGGGTCGACTCTCATCTCGCGCTCGGCGAAGCTGAGCGACAATCTGCCTTGGCCTGCAGACTCATGAATGGCGAAGCGCCTGAGGTATGATTGCTTTCGTATTATTCGATGTATAGAATATCAATAGATTGACGAAGGCGATTTTACAGCTTGCTCTGCCAACAACCACAGGAGGGACAGGTGAAAGCAAAGCCTATTCTCTATCTGGTCGCACTCAGCTTCGATGGCTCCCAAAGGGAACAGGAGTTCAACAAATGGTACAATGAGGTCCATGTCCCCGATGTGCTCAAAGCGCCGGGAGTTATCGGGGCCACCCGCTATGAAGCGATACGAGCCCAAGAAGCACAGCCGAAATACCTAGCTATCTATGAACTTGAAAGCGAAGAGGCGATTGATACCTTCCTAGCCAGCCCTGAGCTGGCAAAGGCAAGAATGGACTTCGCAGCCCGGTGGAAGCCGTATGTCAGCGGCCGCTCCAGCTTCTGGTATAAGCCGATCAGTCCCTAAGCCAGTTATTCCTTTTTTGACATCACGCGGGGCTTCGAGCTCTCACTGAAGGGCATGGGTAACAGTGACCCGGCGAGCGGCTTGCCCTTAGGGGCTAGAAGCCCGGCTCACTCATTGGTGACCCATGGTTAGCTACGTCTCTGCACTAATTCGTGCATTAACTGCGCTGCCGTTTCGGCGAATAACCTATCACTAATATGAGCGTCTACTCGGACGAAAATAATTCCCGATCTGAGGTCGCTTCGCAACACCTTAACCAATGCCGAGTCTGCCTCTGGGTCATAGAATTCCTCGCCCTCCTGGTCCCGCGGCCATATCGCTCTTTAACTCCAAGGCCAATATGAAGCGACTGAAGTCATCCATCACCGTCACCAGATAATACCAGCCCCACTCAACTACCTTGAGATGAACACAGTCAGTCGCCCAAAGTTCACTCGGCCCTTTCGTCTTCCGGTGGCAGTCCTTGCCTGCCTTGAAACCCATTACTTCCACTGGCTTGATCAGACTCTCCCGTTTCAGAACGCGATAAACGGTGCTCTCAGATACATACAGGCCCGTGAAATCTATAATCCTCAAAGCAAGCTGCCGTGAGTGCTCTCCCATGTGGAAATAGCCAAAGTGGCTGAAAAGGGGTGACAATGAGCATGCATAATCAGCATCACGGATTACTGCATTAGTGGTGACCCAAGCTGCTAGACAAAAATGTGCAGCGGGGCATAATAACCTGCTTTAAGTATTGAATATCTTATGGTGAAGCCGCCTGCCAACAACAGTACCCCTGAAATGAGAGAAGTCCAGATGGAATGAGTCACTTCGCCGATCCCCAGGCCGAGTGATAACAGAAACAAGGCCAAAATGAAACAAACAACAACCGCAACTATGGGCATCCGTAATCTCCGAATTGATGCTACGTAGGTGGCATTTGGGCGTAAGCTGATGAAAGACCACAGAGTGATAAGTTCAGCAATGATGAAACCTATCCCCAGGATTCCCAATATGCCCATCGCATCCACCACCTCTGTACTACCGTAAAGTCCCACATAAGCCGGGGAAACCAAGA
>Ga0209427_10001902_pt1 | contig 24358 bp, 19 predicted proteins | sample DeeMarSWOR136_30_FD_187465 | JGI IMG/M metagenome (GOLD analysis project Ga0209427, IMG submission 187465) | Marine sediment microbial communities from White Oak River estuary, North Carolina - WOR-1-36_30 (SPAdes) (version 2) | ecosystem: Environmental > Aquatic > Marine > Intertidal zone >...
TAAGAGATTGCCGCGCTTCGCTCGCAATGACACTCTTATCTTCAATATCACTACAGAAAGTGTTACCTAATTACTGAGCATATAGAGCTGTCCCCTTTTTTTCTTTAAAAATCTGAAGGGGAGCGAAACCATCCCCGAATATTATCCTTCCCTCTTTACGTTTTACGCTTCACGTTTTATTATATATGAGCCATGGTTGAAGATACGATCATTGCCATCTCTACCCCTCTGGGCTACGGTGGTTTAGGGATAGTCCGTCTCAGCGGAAAAAAATCCCTGCCTATTGCTAAAAAAATATTCAAACCGAAAAAAAACAAGGCCCAAATCCCTCCTCGTCAACCCATTTTGGGAAACCTTTATCATTTTGAACAAAAGGAATTCTTCGAAGAAGCCTATCTGACGTATATCCCTTCACCCCATACTTACACCAGGGAAGATGTGGTTGAAATCAGCTGTCATGGAAGTCCTGTAATTCTTGAGGAGGTTGTCCGCCTCGGCATAAAAGCCGGAGCAAGACATGCAAGAGCAGGGGAGTTCACTCTTCGGGCTTTTCTTAGCGGAAGAATCGACATTCTCCAGGCTGAAGCTATAAACGACATCATCCAAGCCTCATCATATAAACAGGCAAAAATATCTTTTAGCCAGCTCGAAGGAAGTCTTTCCCAAAAAATAGCCTTTCTCCGGAACCGGATTATCCTTCTTCTCTCTCAAATCGAAGCCAGCATTGAATTTCCGGAGGAGGGGCTACGGATCTCAGCAAAACAGATATCGAAAACAATGGAAAAGGCTATTCATGCCCTAAGTAAGCTCGTAGAAAGCTATAACCTGGGAAAAACACTTTCCGAGGGCCTAACATTAGCCATAGCAGGAAGAAAAAACGTGGGCAAATCTACTCTATTTAATTCACTTCTCCAAAAAGAAAGAGCCATTGTCACCCCTTATCCTGGAACGACAAGAGATTATTTATACGATAAATTAAATATAAATAGTTCCATTTTCACCCTGATTGACATGGCTGGATTAGGTAGCTCTCTTCATCTGGCAGAGAAAGAAGGGATAAAAAGAGCAAAAATACTTGCATCTCAGGCTGATGGAGTGCTCCTTCTCCTTGATTCTTCTCAACGAGAAAGCTCTGAAGATTTAAAGCTTATCAAAAAATTTAAAAACAAAAAGACCATCCTCCTTTTTAATAAAATTGATCTTCCTCAAAAAATGAGCAAAAAAATTGTTAAAAGCCGAGCAGAATCACTGCCTATGCTTGAAATATCAGCCTTAAAAGGAACAAACTTAGAGAAGCTTAAAGAGATGATCTGTGAGTTTTTTGTCCCTGACCAGAAACATGGAGAAGAGATTATTCTTCATTTGCGGCAAAAACTTCTGCTTGAAAATATACTTGACTGCTTGGTTGGAGGCAAGCGCCTCCTTAAAGAGGGCCATCCTGAAGAAATTTATGCTGAAGAAATCCGAAAGACAATCCCTTTAATCGGCCAGCTTACTGGAGAAATTAGCACGGATGATATCATCCAGGATATATTCAGCAGATTCTGTGTAGGAAAATAGGAAAAAAGATGAATTTTGTGGATGAATATGACGTAATTGTAGTCGGTGCTGGTCACGCAGGATGTGAGGCCGCATACACAACTGCCACCATGGGTCTTGAAACATGCCTCATCACCATCCATCTTGAAACAATAGCTCAGATGTCCTGCAATCCTGCCATAGGAGGACTGGCCAAAGGGCATTTGGTACGCGAAATTGACGCCCTGGGCGGCATCATGGGCATCTTGGCTGATGAGACAGGAATTCAGTTCAGACTCCTAAATCGAAGCCGGGGTGGAGCAGTCCAGGCACCAAGGGCGCAGTCTGATAAGGCTCTCTACAGGCTGACCATGAAAAACTGGTTGGAAAAAGTCCCGAAATTAACTCTATTCCAGGGGATTGTCACAGAAATCCTTATAAAGGATAAAAGAGCGCGAGGAATTAAGACCTTGGAAGGGAATCGGCTGTTGGCGAAAGCTGTTATCTTGACTCCGGGAACATTCTTGAACGGGCTCATCCACATAGGCCTTCATAGCTATTCCGCAGGAAGAGCTAACGAGCCGGCTTCACATGAACTCAGCACCAACTTGAAAAACTTAGGACTAAAAACTTTTCGTTTGAAAACGGGCACGCCGATGAGACTTCACAAACAATCCATAGACTGGAGCCAATTTACCGCTCAACCCGGAGATAAAAAGCCTATTCCTTTTTCCTTTCGCACTCAAAAAAACCTCAAAAACAAAATTCTCTGCCACATTGGATATACGAATCAAAAAACTCATGAAGTTATCAAAAAGAATCTGGATAAATCTCCTCTGTACAGCGGAAAAATTACTGGTGTGGGGGTGCGTTATTGCCCTTCAATCGAGGACAAAGTTGTCAAATTTCCCCATCATCAAAGACATCAATTTTTTCTTGAGCCTGAAGGTCTAGAGACAGCCGAAATCTACGTTAACGGCATCTCCTCCAGTCTTCCTCTTGAAGCCCAGAAGGAAATCCTGAAAAGTATCCCCGGCTTGGATCAGGCGAAAATATTGAGGCCAGCATACGGCATTGAATACGATGCAGTTGCTCCTACTCAACTTAACTGCTCTTTAGAAACAAAAAAAATCAAAAATTTGTACTTAGCCGGCCAGATCAACGGAACCTCTGGGTACGAAGAAGCAGCGGCCCAAGGTTTGATGGCCGGGATAAATGCTTCTTTAAAGATAAAAAAGAAGAAACATTTCATCCTTGGGAGGAATGAGGCGTACATAGGCGTGCTCATCGATGATCTTATCTCAAAAGGAGTTGAGGAGCCCTATCGTCTCTTCACATCGCGCGCTGAATACAGGCTCCTCCTTCGGATTGATAATGCGGATAAAAGGTTGACTCAGTACGGATTCAAATTTGGGCTCATTAAAGAAAAAGACTATGAAGCTTACCAAAAAAAACAGGAGAGGATAGAGAAAGCTATGCTTTTTCTCCAGAAAGAAAGAATAATAACAGAGAATAAAGAAAAACTTCGGCTTAAGGACCTGCTAAAAAAACCTGAAGTGAAATTCAAAAATGTGTTAGAATATAAAAAATTCAGTGGGCTTTTAACTGATGAAGAAATACGACATGTCGAGTCAGAGGTAAAATACGAGGGCTATTTAAAAAAACAAGAGAAAGAAATTTCCAGAATGAAAAAAATTGAAGGAGAGAAAATCCCAGAGAATACAAACTTCAGGAAAATACCTGGCTTGACCAGGGAAGTAATAGAAAAATTGGAAGAAATTCGGCCCAAAACTATACGGGAGGCAAAAAAGATCCCTGGAATAACCCCCGCAGCCACAATGAACCTGCATATCCATTTAGGCATTCAAAAGAGAAGATCAGAAAAAGGGGAAATGTTCCACGTGAAACATTAGATAGCGATGAGCAAAATTATAGCCATAGCCAACCAGAAGGGCGGAGTAGGAAAAACAACAACCGCTATTAACCTTGCCGCTTCTTTGGCTTTAAAGAAGAGGAAAGTTCTGGTTGTGGACTTTGATCCTCAGGGAATGGCCACCACTGGCCTTGGGAAGAAAAAAGAGGCCAAAAAGGGAATTTACCAGGCTCTGATGAACGGACAGGACATGATGGATTATATCCAGTCCACCCAACTCGATAACCTCTATATCTGTCCTTGCTCCCCAGAACTGGCAGGAGTGGAGGCAGAACTTTTTTCCCAAGAAGCGAAAGAAAGGAGGTTGCAGGAAGCCTTAAATAAAACCAAGAAATACTTTGACTTTATTCTAATCGATTGCCCTCCTTCGCTGAGCTTTTTGACTATTAATGCTTTAACAGCTGCTGACTCAGTCCTTATTCCCGTACAATGCGAATTTTTCTGTATGGAAGGCATCCCAGAACTCCTTCGCATCTATGATGAGGTTCGCACTCATTTGAATCCCTCTCTTTCCATCGAAGGGATTCTCTTAACTATGTTCGACGAACGAACTAACCTCTCCAAACAGGTAGCAGCAGAGGTTACACGTTCTCTAAAGGGTATCATATTCGAGGTCATTATTCCTCGAACAGTAAGGCTAGCCGAAGCGCCTAGCTTTGGCAAACCGATTCAACTCTATGATAAAAAATCAAAAGGAGCCGAGGCCTATCTCAATTTAGCGCGGGAGATGCTACAGATATGAAAAGGAAAGCTTTAGGAAAGGGATTAAAGGCGTTCATCCCTGAAGATTATGCCATACTAAAAGAAGAAAGATACGCTGATTTAGAAATCGAACAACTCAAGCCGAATCCTCTTCAACCGAGGCTGAAATTTGACAAAGAGTCTATTGATGAGCTAGCCCGCTCGATAAAAGAATCCGGAGTTCTCCAGCCAATTATAGTTGTTTCTGAAGGAAATTATTACAGAATCGTTGTTGGCGAAAGGAGGTGGCGCGCAGCTCAAAAAATTGGCCTGCGAAAAATTCCATCTCTCATCCGCTCCATGCCCAAGGTGCAGCAGCTCGAGATCTCCCTCGTGGAAAACCTCCAAAGGGAAGATCTCAATCCTTTGGAAATAGCCTTGGCCTATCAGAAACTAGCTCAAGAGCTGGACTATACTCAACAGGAAATCGCTGAAAAAGTCGGAAAAGATAGGACCTCTGTGGCCAATTATCTGCGTCTTCTCAACCTTCCCAAAGAAATCCAGGATAATCTGGCAGAACGTAAGATTTCTATGGGACACGCTAGAGCCCTGATTGCTCTTGAAGACCCCAAGCTCCAAATTTCTGTTTCACGCCAAATCATTCAAAAACATCTTTCTGTCCGGGATGTCGAAAAAATGATCCACAAACTAAAACAGACTCCACCCAGTCAAAAAAGGCAAACAACTGATCCTGACCTTAACGCTCTTCAAGAAGAATTGGTCAAGCTGTTGGCAACGAAAGTTTCAATCTCGGGAAGCCAGAAAAAAGGGCATATCAAAATCTATTATTTCTCTACTGACGATTTAAACAGGATTTATAAAAAAATCAAGGAGTGAGCCCATGGAAGTAAAGACAATAGATGAAAATAAGCTCACTGGTTTCTTCGATAAAGACACTGAAATTAAAGGTGATTTAAGTTTTGAGGGTTCTTTCCGGATTGATGGACGTTTTGTAGGAAAAATAAACTCTGAATCGGTACTCATTGTTGGGGAAAATGGAAAAGTCGAAGCAGACATCAAAATTGGCAATATTATCATAAACGGCGAGGTCAAGGGAACCATCCAAGCTATGGAAAAGGTCGAAATAAACTCAAGCGGAAGAGTAATCGGTACAGTCATAACGCCCAAATTATCGGTGGAAGAAGGGGCTTATCTTGAAGCAAACTGCCAGATAACAAATCAAGTTTCTCCGGCGGAGAAAGAAGAAAAAGCCGAAGAGGTTCTCCAATCGTTACCTGAGAAAAAACCTGATTCGGGATATTAAAGTTGAAACTGGCTACAGGCGTCATCCCCGCTCGTTATCAATCTCAGCGATTCCCTGGAAAACCCTTGGCTCTCATCCAGGGAAAGCCGATGATCCAAAGAGTATACGAGCGAGCACGAGAAGCAAAGTTTCTCGATCGTCTCATCATAGCCACTGATCATGAGAAAATTTTAGAGGCTGCTGAGGATTTTGGAGCAGAAGTCAAGATGACCTCTCGTTTGCATAATTCCGGAACTGAGCGAGTTGCTGAAGTAGCTAAGGAGATAAAAACTTCAATTGTAGTAAACATTCAGGGAGATGAACCTCTCCTTAGAGGGGAAATGATAGACAACCTGGTGGAAGCTTTGCAGGATAAAGCCATCCCCATGGCTACTCTTGCGGCCAGAGAGAAGGATATGAACCTCCTTCATGATAACAACGTTATCAAGGTCGTCACGGACAGGGAAGGCTTTGCCCTTAATTTCTCTCGTTCTCCTCTTCCTCTTGAAGCCCCAGACTATTTCCTGCTGCACATAGGAATCTATGGCTACCAAAAAGAGTTCCTTCTTGCTTTATGCGAAATGCCGCCATCGAAGTCAGAAAAAGCAGAAAATCTGGAGCAACTTAGAGCTGTGGAGAACGGCTACAAAATAAAAGTTATTGAAACCGCATTTTCTACCTTGAGTGTTGACTCTCCTCAGGATATAATCAGGATTGAAAAATTTTTAGACGAAGGAGCAAATGACTAAGTTTATCTTCATCACAGGAGGAGTCCTATCCACCCTGGGTAAAGGAATTGCAGCAGCTTCTATCGGAAGGTTACTGGAAAGTCACGGCTATAAAATAACTATCCAAAAATTCGATCCTTATCTTAACGTGGATCCAGGCACGATGAATCCCTTCCAACATGGAGAAGTGTATGTCACAGATGACGGAGCTGAAACAGACCTTGATCTAGGGCATTATGAACGGTTCACCTCTACAAAAACGACCAAAGCTCATAACTGGACAGCTGGAAAGATTTACGAGTCTATCATAAGAAAAGAACGCAAGGGAGAATACCTCGGCAAAACAGTCCAGGTTATCCCTCATGTCACTGACGCCATAAAAGACGCTTTTTACTCTGTAGCTGACGAAAACGATATAGTTATCGTTGAAATAGGCGGCACCGTCGGAGATATTGAAAGTCAGCCTTTCCTTGAAGCTATAAGACAGATGAGGCTTTCTTTGGGGGCTGACAATACACTTTTTATTCATCTGACATTGGTTCCTTTTATCAAGACATCCGGAGAACTGAAAACAAAGCCAACTCAGCACAGTGTGCGCGAGCTACAAGCCGTAGGAATTCAGCCTGACATTATTCTCTGCCGAACAGATAGGTTTCTTAATAAAAATATAAAGGCTAAAATTTCCCTGTTTACTAACGTGCCCTTAGAAGCTGTTATCACTGCCAAAGATGTGGATAATATTTATGAAGTGCCCCTTGTTTTGGCCCGAGAAGCACTGGATAACATTATCCTGAAACAGTTTAATCTTGACCAGAAGAAAAGGCGCCTGGGACGCTGGAGAGCCCTGGTAGAAAGCATGAAAAATCCCAGGGATGAAGTCGATATTGCCCTTGCGGGCAAGTACGCTGAGCTTCATGATTCTTATTTTAGCCTGAAGCAGGCTTTAGATCATGGAGGTATAGCTAACCAGCTTAAAGTCAACATCTCCTGGATAGAGGCCGAGGATTTAGAAAAGGGCAAAACCGAGAAAATCTTGGCAGGTGCAGACGGGATTCTAGTTCCAGGTGGTTTCGGTGTGAGGGGAATCGAAGGCAAGATCAAGGCTGTTACCTATGCTCGTGAGAATAAGGTTCCCTTTTTCGGCATTTGCTTAGGCATGCAAGCCGCAACCATCGAGTTTGCCCGAAATGTCGCCTCGCTCAACAACGCTAACAGCACAGAATTTAGTCCCAAGACTCCTCATAAAATCTTCTTTAAATTGCGTGAATTGAAAGGAATAAAAGACCTGGGAGGCACTATGAGGTTGGGCAAGTTCCTCTGTCGCCTCGAAAAAGGGTCGTTCGCTGAGAAAGCATATGGTAAATTGAACATTTATGACCGCCACCGTCATCGGTATGAGTTCAATCCTGAATACGAAGAAATCTTAGCCAAGGCGGGACTTTTCATCTCAGGAAAAAACCCAGACCATAACTTGGTGGAAATTATTGAAATTAAAAACCACCCCTGGTTTCTTGGATGCCAGTTTCATCCTGAGTTTAAATCTAAACCCTTAAAGCCTCATCCTCTTTTCAAAGCTTTTATTGGAGCAAGTTATGCCTATCGTTCCCAAAGAAATACTCATAAACGAAAAAGTTAAAATAGGCGGAACCAATCCCTTTTTCCTGATTGGTGGTCCCTGTGTGATTGAAAATCAAGACCATGCCTTTTTTATGGCAAAAGAAATAAAAAAAATATGCGAAAACCTCAAAATTTCATTTATTTTTAAAGCCTCATACGACAAGGCAAACCGCTCTTCAATATCTTCCTACAGGGGACCTGGGATGGAGAAAGGATTGGAAATCCTGCGCACTATAAGAGATGAGCTTCGCGTTCCTGTCCTCTCTGATGTTCACGAAACAAACCAAGTCGAGAAGGCTGCCCAGGTATTGGATGTTATCCAAATTCCGGCTTTGCTCTCCCGGCAGACAGATTTAATCGTCGAAGCTTCGAAAACTCAAAAACCCCTTAACTTAAAGAAGGGACAGTTTTTATCTCCTCATGAAATGAAAAATGCAGTGGAAAAAGCCCTAAGCCAGGGAAATGAAAAATTAATCATCACTGAACGAGGAACCTTTTTCGGCTACAATAACTTGGTTTTTGACATCCGTTCCATTCCAATAATGAAGAAATGGGGATTTCCCGTTGTCATAGATGCTTCCCATAGCGTTCAAAAACCTGGCGGCGAGGGAAGCTCCTCAGGAGGAGAGGCTGAATTTATCCCCTATAAAGCAAAGGCAGGCGTGAGCGTTGGTGCAGACGGAGTCTTTCTTGAAGTCCACGATAATCCTTCCCAAGCTCTCTCAGACAAGTATAATTCATTGATATTAAAAGACTTACGTAATCTTCTGGCTTCCCTGCTGCGGCTGAAGCAAGCAATAGATATGAATAATAATCACTCATAAGGAATAATAAAAACCATGAGAAAAAATGATATCATTCGAATCGGCAAAAACGTCCTGGAAACAGAGGCAGAAGCAGTCAAAACATTAGCCTCCAGGCTGGATGAGAGTTTTGCAAAGGCAGTTGAGCTTCTTTTCCAGACAAAATCTCGAGTTATAGTTACGGGCATGGGAAAGTCAGGTCATGTAGGCCGAAAAATCGCCGCCACCTTGGCCAGCTGCGGTACTCCGGCCATTTTTATCCACCCGGCTGAAGCTGGACACGGAGACCTCGGTATGATCCTCAAAGAAGATATTCTCATAGCGATCTCTCACAGCGGAGAAACGAGAGAGCTTGTTGATCTCCTGGATTTCGTGAAAAGGACTGGAATAAAACTCATCAGCATCACAGGCGATAAGAACTCAAAATTGGCCAAGTACAGCGATATCGTCTTGGAGGCGAAGGTCGAAAGGGAAGCGGAACCTAACAGCATGATCCCCACAGCAAGCTCTACTGCCGCCTTGGCGATGGGAGATGCTGTCGCCATCGCCTTGATGAAGAAGAAGGGATTCGGACAAAAAGATTTCGTTTTTGTTCACCCCAGAGGTGAAGCCAGGAAAAAGCTTCTCAAAATTAAAACTTTAATGCACAAAGGAAGAGAGATCGCCCGCGTGTCTCACAAGACTCCGATGAATGCTGTCCTTGAGGAAATGACCAAGAAAAAATTAGGAATGACGTGTGTGATCGACGACGAGGAAAAGCTTGTGGGAATTATAACAGACGGCGATCTAAGACGGCTGATCCAAAAATTCAGAAAAAACTTACTGCAAAAAACCGCTGAAGATTGCATGACCCCAAATCCAATCACGATCGACAAAGAGGATTTGGCCACCAAGGGCTTAAACCTCATGGAGGAGAACAAGATCACTTCCTTAATCATCAAGAATAAAAAAGGGGCCATTGAGGGAATCATCCATCTCCATGATTTATGGCGGACAGAGATGTTCTGATGAAAGAAAAAGAGCGAGCCCGTAAAATAAAAATGATCATCATGGATGTAGACGGCACCCTAACTGACGGAAGCCTCCTTCTCCTTCCTGACGGCGAAGAACTCAAATCCTACAATGTCAAGGACGGGACGGGCGTTTTACTCGCTCGCATGGCGGGCCTAAAGACAGGCATCATAACCGGAAAAATATCGAGTTCCCTGAAAAAAAGGGCTGAAAAGCTGAAAATCATGGAGGTTTATGAGGGAGTTCTTGATAAAAAAAAGGTGCTACTGGAAATCCTCGAAAAAAACAAACTCAATCCGGAGCACATTGCCTACATAGGCGATGACGTAGGAGACCTTGAGGTCATCAAATCTGTAGGGCTGGCTGGTGCCGTGGCAGATGCGCACCCAGAGATAAAGAAACACAGTCATTTTATCTGCTGCAATCCTGGGGGGAAAGGGGCAGTACGGGAATTTATCGAATTCATCCTTGAAGCCCAGAACAAATGGCCAACCGTCGAAGCCAGCCTTAAAGATTTTGCTAAGCTAAAGGAAAAAATATAAAACTAACCGTGTAATCAGCCACGCGATAACCAGTAGCAGTTTTCCTTATCAGCTGGAGGATAAGGTGAAAATAAAACCAGAAATTTTCAGAGAGTACGACATAAGAGGAGTTGTCGATAAAGACCTGACTCAAGACACCGTTGAATTAATAGGAAAAGGAATAGGCACATATTTTCGCCAGCATAAACGACAAGAGATAGCCCTGGGAAGAGACTGCCGACTCAGTTCTCCGTCCTTTTCTGAAGCTTTATCCAGGGGCCTTCTCTCGACAGGGTGTAAGATAGTAGAGCTCGGCGTCATCCCGACTCCCCTCCTTTATTTCGCCATTTATCACAAAAAAATGGAGGCTGGAGTGATGATCACCGGCTCCCACAACCCCCCTGAATATAACGGCTTCAAAATAATGGTTGGAGAGGAAACACTCTACGGAGAAGCCATCCAAAGCATATTCGCCATCATTCAAGACAATGATTTCATAAAGGAGGAAAGCACTTCCAGGAGAACTTACAATATTGTTCCTGAATACAAAGATTATATTGAGAAAAATATCAGACTCGAAAAAAAACTGAAGGTAGTCGTGGATGCTGGAAACGGAACTGCAGGGGTTATAGCTTGCCCTCTTCTCAAAAAGTTAGGATGTGATGTCACTGAACTCTACTGTGAGATGGATGGCAACTTTCCCAACCATCATCCTGACCCAACTCTCCCTGAAGCCCTACAAGACCTCATCAACGAAGTCATCAAGTCAAAAGCACATTTGGGCGTAGCTTACGATGGGGACGGAGACAGGATTGGAGTCATTGATGATGAGGGGCACATCATCTGGGGCGACCTCCTGATGGTCCTCTTCTCGCAGGATATTCTATCGCGAAATCCAGGAGCTCCTATTATCTCAGAAGTGAAAGCTTCTAAAGTTTTTTACGAAGAAATAAAAAAATTGGGCGGCAGGCCTATCATGTGGAAAACCGGCCATTCCTTAATCAAGAAAAAAATCAAGGAAGAAAGAGCTCTACTGGCAGGGGAGATGAGCGGCCATATCTTCTTCGCCGACAGGTACTTCGGTTTTGATGACGCAATTTATTCTTCAGCGCGCCTGCTGGAACTCCTCTCCAGGTCAGAAAAAAAGCTCTCGCAGATGCTCTCTGAACTTCCCAAGACCTACAGTACACCAGAAATCAGAGTTTATGCCTCAGATGAGGTAAAATTCAAAATAGTCGAGGAAGTAAAAAAAGAGCTTTCTCAAAAATACCCCATCATCGATATAGACGGCGTCAGGGCAATTTTTCCTGAAGGGTGGGGCCTGGTTCGGGCCTCAAACACTCAAGAAGTCCTGGTTCTTCGTTTTGAAGGCGATACAGAAGAGGCCCTCAAGGCCATAGAAAAAGAAATTAAAGGTACTGTTGAGAATGTCATAAAAAGGTTAGAGCGTTCTTGAGCTTATTCGAGAGTCCCTTCTCAGGAATCATTCCGCGTTTAATAAATGTCGCCCATTCTTATTGCGGGCGCTGCAGCTCTTGTTTTATCCTTTATCACATAGAATGAATAACTTAACTGCTTTTTTTAAAGGAGATTAAAATGGATATTCGAGCAGTTATAATGGCCGGGGGTGCCGGCACTCGATTCTGGCCGTTAAGCCGAAAGAAAAAGCCGAAGCAGTTTCTTCCTATTGTCAGCGACAAAACTATGATCGAAGAAACAGTCCATCGTCTTTTGGCTAAGGTCCCCTCGAACAATATCTACACTATTGCTAACTTTGAGCAGACTCAAGTGATAAGAGGTCTCCTTCCAGACCTTCCCCAAGAGAATCTTCTTCTAGAACCTCAGGGAAGGAACACAGCTCCTTCTTTGATGTTGGCAACAGCCTGGATTTATCTCCAGAATCCCACGGCGGTGCTGGCTGCCTTGCCCGCTGACCATCTCATAAAGGACGCTCCTCTTTTCCTGAAAAAGCTTGAAGCCGGGGCCACAGCAGCCGCTAAAGGAGAAAACCTCATCACTTTTGGAATTCCTCCCGCATACCCGGAGACTGGATACGGCTATATCCGATTTTCTCCTGAAAAGCCTCTCCACTTCCTGGATGAGCCCTTTTTTCCCGTCCAGGAATTCAAAGAAAAACCTGAATATGAGCAAGCCAAGAATTTTTTAGAAGAGGGAAACTATTTCTGGAATTCAGGAATGTTTCTTTGGCGGGCAGATACTTTCGTCCAAAAGCTTGAAAAGCACGCACCCTCCATGTTTATTTATTGGCAAAAGATTCTTGATGCTCTAAAAAACAAGGACGAGGCCCGGATTGCCTCTATCTTTGAGGAGATTCCTTCAATATCCATAGACTATGCTCTGATGGAAAAAGCAGAGGGGGTGTTGATGGGCAAAGGAAATTTTGGCTGGTCTGATGTGGGAGCTTGGTCCTCATTAGCGGGCATATGGCCTCGAGACAAAGAGGGAAATGCCCTGAGAGGAGAAAGCATTATTCTGGATTCACAAAACTGCCTCCTGTATAATCCCAACAAATTAACAGCCCTTATAGGAGTTAAGGATATCATTGTGGTGGATACAGAAGATGCCCTTCTCATCACTCAAAAAAACATGGATCAGAAAGTGAAAGACGTAGCGGAGAAAATAAAACAAAAAGGCAAAGTTGAATATTTATAAAACATGTCCTAGATATGATAGATTTAAGAAAGAATGAGACTAAGCTCAAAAGAGCGGTAGAACAGGCCAGGAAGCGCAAAATCATTATCCCTACCTTCAAACAGATGAAAGATCCAAAACTAGTTCCAGGAAAGATAAAAGAAAAACTTCAAGGGATCGCTCTGGGGGATATAAATCCTTACAACCTATTCAGAATCACCTGGAAGAATGATCCAGTTCCCAAAGGAGGACTGTTCGGGGATGTCAACTACATAGAGATTCCGAGAGAATTGACTGGCGTGGAGGCCCGGATTATTGCTCTGGTCGGCAAGTGGTTCCCTACAGGCTCTCATAAGGTCGGAGCTACGTTTGGATGCCTTGTTCCGAGACTTGCAACAGGGCAATTTGATCCCACCCAGCAAAAAGCTGTCTGGCCATCCACCGGGAATTACTGTCGCGGTGGCGCATACGTCGCCACTCTCCTCGGATGTAATTCTATTGCGATTCTGCCCGAGGAAATGAGCAAAGAACGCTTTGAGTGGCTTTCGTCTGTAGCAGGAGAAGTTATCAAAACTCCTGGTTGCGAGAGCAACATAAAAGAGGTTTTTGATAAATGTTGGGAACTTCGTAATAAAAGAAAGGATATCGTAGTTTTCAACCAGTTTGACGAATTCGGTAACTATCTTTGGCACTACGCTGTCACAGGAAGAGCAGCGTTAGAGGTCCTCAGAAAGACAATGTCCGCTAAAGACCGTTTCATGGGCCTTATCGCATCTTCTGGCTCTGCAGGAACAATATCGGGTTGCGGAGATTACCTTAAGGAAAACTTCCCTGAAAGCAAAATCGTCGTAGGAGAAGCACTTCAGTGTCCCACACTCCTTCTCAATGGTTTTGGGGGCCATCGAATCGAGGGAATAGGAGACAAACATGTGCCCTGGATTCATAATGTCCGTAATACTGATATGGTCATAGCAGCAGATGACAACGACTGTATAAACCTGATCAGGCTTTGTAACGAACCTCCAGGAAAAGAATTTCTAAAAAAGCAAGGCCTTTCCGAAAGCGCAATCAATGACCTCCCTCTTATGGGAATATCAAGCGCTGCTAATTTACTGGCTGCCATAAAATTCTCCAAGTACTTTGAGCTCACCTCTAAAGACTTGATACTGACAGTTTTCACAGATTCCATGGATCTTTATGAAAGCCGTCTGGCAGAACTTCGTGCACTATACGGAAAATACTCCGAGCTGGATGCTGTCAAAGATTACAATCGCTCTCTTCTGGCAGTAAACATTGATCATATGCTCGAACTCAATCACTACGACAGAAAACGAATTCACAACCTCAAATACTTTACCTGGATCGAACAGCAGGGACGGGATGTGGACGAATTGAATGCCCAGTGGTATGCTTATCCTGATTACTGGAAGAGGATTCAATCAAGAGAGGACGATATAGACCAGATGATCGAGGAGTTCAACGAAAAAACAGGACTTCTCTGAAAAATATACTCTTCAACTTCCCAATTTTTCCCGACCAAATAAAGCTCATTATGCATATCACTGGTCAATTTTTATCCTTCTATCCCTTTTCCACTGAAGCATCGCGGGTTCCGTAATGGGTAATAGCTCAGGCTGGGTGGGAAAAAGATCCGTTTCCTCTTCCGATTGACAACAAATCTATGCTCTGTTATAAGCTTCTCTTTAGAAAAGAAATACGAGAATTAGAGGCAATAAAGAACATGATATGCTTTGAGCCCTGATAAAGGCGTCATGAATGGGAATTGAATATTCGATCAAAGCCTGCCGGATTTTAGAGCAGCTCTTCCGAAGTCAAAAGATCTTTCGGCCCCAGCGCATCAAGCGCTACGACCCTGGCACCGCGCTTTCCTATGAAATCAAAGGCGTGTCTCCGGCACGAACAGGCCGGCTCAAGTTAGAAGTGGAAAAGTTTGTCGGCGGCGGTTATGCTGGTCAGGTTTACAAGGTAAAGGCTTTAGTTGTTGAAGCTCCTGAGGGGCCGCTTGAAGGTCTTGATGTGGGTCATTCCTATGCCATGAAAATTTTCATCCCTCCCACCGGATTGGCAAAATTGTTCCGCAGCATCATCTATGCTATTGCCTTTCAAGGACCATTTTCACTCCAGGTCAATCCAGCTGCAGTTCGGGCAGGGGCATTATGGCAGAAGTTTATCCGGCGTGGGGCAAGGATCAGAATCGGCTCTGAAGAGGCGGTCGTGGACATATTGGCCACCTTCGTTGATCCGGCACTCGGGAGCTGTGGAGAAATAAGTGAGTGGATAGAAGGGCGAATGTGGAGGTTCGAAGCTGATGACAACCTGGATGCCAGGCTGAAATGGAAGGTCGGAGATCCAGGCGAAAAGCTGGGTTCTCCTGAGTATCGCGCTAAGCGAGCCTTCTTAAAACGCCTTGTGCAACTGATGCATGAAATGGGAGCTTTTGAGCTCGCCCGTCAGTACGAATGGTGGACCTGCAAGAGCCAACCCAATGCCCTCAAACGGACCGCAAGTGATCCTGATCCTGCTGAAGGGTATGTTGCTGTAGATTTCCGAGCAGGTTTAGCTCTTCTTCCTTTTATTCCGATGAGCCCAGCCGATTTCAAGCTTATTTTCCGAGGGATTGCCCGGGCCAGTTTTATCCAGTTCGACCGCGGAAACGTAGACAAGCTCCAGAGTTTTGTGAAGGCTAACTCTGAGACTTTTGCCGACATGCACGAAGCTATGGAGGAACTTAAAGAGGCCGAAAAGCTTTACCGCGATTCCTTGCCCGATATCTCCCATCATCACTTTAAGTTGATTTACAGCTTTAAACTGTGGTCATCCATCTTGAAGAGCAGCATAAAAGGTTGGAAAATTCGCAACATCATCGACGAGAAGACCTCGAATCGGCTGCACAAGAAAAGATTCGCAACCTTAATTTTTTACTTTTTGGGACTCATCCCCTTTTTGGGGAATTTCTTGCGAAAGCTATGGGGGCGAGAGGATTACCGTAAACATTATGGAAGTTTACTGACAAGTTTAGATTATTTCCGCCGAGGGGTGCGAGCCCGCGTGGTTGAATCCCTTATCCACTGGCACCGGACTGGACGTGTCGATGAGAAACGCGCACAGAAGTTGAGTGAGCATCCTGCGAGATTTTTCGGGCACTTGCCGCTTTCTGTCCTTCCGGCAAGGATGCACCGCTTTTTCTCTGACCGACGTTTCTTTTTGAAGTCTTTGGATTATATTTTTATCAGACCCTTCCGTCTGTACTTTAAGGCCGAAGCTCGAGAGCGATGGCTGCTCGAGATAGTCTCCCGCGGGCAAAAAAGCGGTATGCTGAACAAGCAAGAGGCAGAACACATCGAATCCCAAATAAAAGAGCCCTTCATTCAGAAGTATCTTAAAAGCCTTGCTGTTCATGTTTGTACAGTTCCGGTGACCCAGATTGTTTCAGTCGCTGTGGCCTTTATCTATGTCAAGTTACATCCAGAGCTTTCTTGGCAGCAGGCAACGTTACACGCAGGTATAATTCTAGGGCTTTTCCAGGTAACGCCTGTCTCTCCTGGCTCACTTGTTCGAGGACTGTATGTATCCTTTCTTATTTTGCGAGAGCGAAACTTCAAGGACTATAGCATTGCCTTTTCCCTGAGTTTCCTCAAATATATAGGTTATCTTGCTTTTCCGATCCAGATGGCTTACCGGAACCCGGAACTTGCCCGCTTCATGGCCGGCCACTGGGCGACGGGAGCTGTGCATATTGTGCCTGTTTTCGGAGAGAGAGGAGCGCTCCTGGAGCATGTCATTTTTGATCTTTTTTACAACTATCCGTTGAATATCCGCCGACGAATTCGCCAACGCAGGGAGCTCCGCGCTGCTTTAAAGCCAAGATCCTGGCATGTCCCCTTATGCATGCTTGCAGGTGCTCTTGTGCTGGCGCTTTCCGATGTCGTTTATTTCAATTTAACAGGGCGCATACCCACATTAGGAGATATCTGGTGGTTGGCTATACTGGTTCCTGTTTTTGCAGCTGGGGCGGCGGCTTCTTTCGCAGGAGGAGCCTCTCTTTCGAAGCGAATGAAAATGGGTGCCTCATGCGGAGTCCTGATCGGTCTTCTTTATGCAGCATCTAACACGCTCCTTGACAGTTTCTTGGCCCAAGAGGGAGGAGGGATGCTTGTATCTCAACATATCCTGGGCCAGATTGGACTGACAGCGCTCTGGAGAATTTTTTTATTCACGATTTTGGCCATAATAGGGGTATTTATAGCCGAGACAAGACCATTAAAACCAACATCATCAATTTAAGTAATTAATAGAAAAAATAAAAATAACTAAGCGACTTCAACAGCCTCTATTTTTTTAACTGATTCCAATCTTCTTGAACCATTATCCTAATTCCCTGTTTTCTTATTGGGCTTAAGGGGAGGAATTGAGATATCAATAACGTTAACCTCACCCAGGGTTGCGAGAGGCTTGTCAAAGTCCTCCTTTTTCCCCACTACCAAAATTTGAACTTTATCTGGACGGAGGTATTTCTTTGCCACTCGCAGAACATCTTCTTTTGTGACTTTCTCCACCCCTGTCTTAACCCTGTCCATAAAATCCAGGGGATAACCGAAGAAAGCATATGTCATCAACCGATTTACAATTTTTGCCCGGCTGTCAAAATTAAAGACAAAAGAATTCAAGTATTCATCCTTTGCTCTGGCCAGCTCTGCACTACTGACTTCCTCCTCTCTAATTCTTTTCAGCTCTTTGAGCATTAATTCTATGGCATATACGGTGGATTCTGATTTGGTTTGAGCTTCGCAGCTAAAAATTCCGGGGACCTGATAGTTTGCTCCATAATATCCCCAAACACTATAAGCAAGTCCTTCATCCGTTCTTATTTTCTTGAACATTCGATCCCAGGAAAGAATGCTGTTCATCACACTCAAGGCTGGGTAATCAGGGTTGTCCATCAGACCGCCGATGTGGCCAAGCATGATGTTAGACTGGTTGACATCTGGCTTATCAATATAATTAATTGTGTATTTATATTCATAACTGACCTTAGGCAGAGCAGGGACTTCAGCTTCTGTTCCTTTCCATTCTCCCAGGGCTTTTTCAATCTTAGCCACCATATCCTTTGGGCTGAAATCTCCCCATACTGCCATGATGGTATTATTCGGAAAGAAATATTTTTTGTAATAATCAACAATGTCCTGCCTTGTTATAGCTTCAATAGTGGCATATTCTGGATGCCGGGCATAGGGACTGTCTTTACCGTAGATTAATTTTTGAAACTCCCGGTATGCTATCTCTCCTACTTCGTCATTCCGCCGCGAGATAGCCGTCTTTTCCCGGATTCTTGCCAAGTTGACCTTCTCCTCTTGAAAGGCAGGATTCAGCAAGATATCCGCTAGGATTTCTAGAGCCCTGTCTATATCTTCCTTAAGAACAGAAACCATTATATATCCTGAAGTCAACCCGATGCCTGTTGAAACATAGGCTGCCATGGTTTCCAGTTCCTTATCGATTTGGTCCCCTGTCATGGATGCAGTACCTCCAGCACGGAGAACCTGCCCTGTAATAGACGCTAATCCAATTTTAGAGGCAGATTCAAGAACAGAGCCCAGGCGCACCATGGCCCGCATGTCTATGGTCGGATACTCATGATCCTCGACCAAAAATAGCTCTAGTCCGTTTCCAAGTTCAACTCTTTCAACTTTCGGCATCTTGATAGGATTCAGCGGGGGAAATATAAACTTATCCTTGGGGCTCTTCTGAGCATAAACAGAACTCCCGCAAAAAAGAATCGAAATAAATAAAGCAAGAAAAAGAGTAATTAATTTCCTCTGTTGTTTCATTGTTCTTTCCTTCCTATGCAATAAATTTAGCATACTCATATCCTCTTCCCCGAGGTTTATTTTTCAGTAACAATCTCACCGATTGTCCTGTGTTTCTTGATGAGGTATTTGTTGGCAACATTCTTAACTTCCTCTTCCGTAACAGCTCTGATCTGGTTTATTTGGTCAAAGGCTGCATCCAAACCTCCGAGCACAACCTCAGCATAAGTCAGCAAGGCAGCCATATCTTCATTCGACTTCATCTCATTCAGTAAGCTCCTAACAGCTCCTCTTTTAAATTTGGTCAACTCCTCTGAAGTTACCAATTCCTTTTTCACCTTTTCAATTTCTTCATCGATCAGTTCCAAGCACTCAGCAGAGGTATTACCCCTGGCAGGAACAGCATAGAAAGCTATGAGGTTAGGGTACTTTTCGCCTGGGAATCCATTAAAACAGGAGACAGAAACGGCCACCTTTTTCTCCTTCACCAAAAGTTGATAAAGTCTTGAAGAACGCCCCTGTCCTAAAATATTGGCCAAAGCCTCCAAAGGAATATTGTCCTTGTGGCGATAGTCCGGACGGTGATAACCAATAATAATCATTGGCTGGGATTCTGCCTCGACGACAACCCGCCGCTCTCCCCACTGCTCAGGCTCTTTTGTTCTGACAGGCTCTGGCTTGGGGCCACTGGGGATACGGCCAAAATATACTTCGGCCATTTTGAAGACCTCTTCCGCCTTAACATCTCCAACAATCCCCACTGTTAGATTACTCGGGCCATAGAACTTCTTGAAGTATTGCTCTACATCTCGCCGTGTGATATTTTCCAGGTCTGACATATGACCGACAACTGAATGTCCGTAGGGATGAGCTTTAAAGGCGGTTGCAAAAAAATCTTCAAACATTCTCTCTGTTGGCCGAGTCTCTACACCAAGCCTTCTTTCCTCCATAACGACATCTCTTTCTTTGAAAAACTCACGAAAAACAGGACTGAAAAAACGATCTGACATCATGGCCATCCAGAATTCCAGCTTGTTTGAAGGCAGGCTGTCTATGTATTGCGTGGCATCATTACTAGTGTAGGCATTGATTATGCGATCCCCTTCTTTCATTAACATATTGTCGGCTTCACTGGTGACAACATATTCCTTGGCTTTCTTACGCAGAGCCTCGAACTTCTTTTCCATTTCTTCGAGTTTCTTGGCATCCGGCTCGGCCTTGGCCTTTTCTCCTTTGATCTGGTCAAAAAGGGCATCCAATTCTGCGAGTATCTTTTTTTCTGCCTCGTAGTCTTTTGTTCCCACAATCTTTGTGCCTTTGAAAGCCATGTGTTCCAAAAGGTGAGAAATGCCTGTTATCCCGTACGATTCATTGGCACTTCCCACATCAGCATAGACATGAAATGATACAACGGGAGCTTCGTGACGTTCGAGAACTATGAATTTCATGCCGCTTGGCAAGGTATGGACTTTTACCCGGTTTTTGACAACATCAAAAGTCTGAGCAACAAGAGAGAGATTCGGGGCTGTGATAATAGCCAGAAAGAGGACCAGATTCAGAAAAAATCGTTGTTTTAGATGCATAATTCTAGCCTCCTTTACTTGTTTTTCGGACGAGATTGCCTTTAATCTCTTATTAAAATAATTACAAGTGTTAAATGGAAATCCCCCAAGGGAGCAGTCCTCCTAATCCTAAAGACTAAAGAGACGTTCCTAAAGGGGACAGTTTTATTATAACAGATACACATAAAGGCGTCTCTTTTGGGAACGTTCCCACAATTACATAATTGTAACTATATACTTATCCTTTGGTCTTTTTCAGTCCCAGATCTTCAAGCTGGTTTGGATCTGCTTCTGCTGGTGAACCTGTGAGCAAACACAAGGCACTCGTTGTTTTGGGGAAGGGAATCACATCTCGGATAGATTCTTCACCAGCCAGAATCATCACAATCCGATCAAATCCCAGGGCAATACCACCATGGGGAGGGGTTCCGTAAAGAAGGGCCTCCAAAAAAAAGCCGAACTTTTCCTTGACTTCTTCTTGACTCAAGCCAAGAAGCTTGAAAATCCTCTTTTGAAGCTCAGGATCATGTATTCGGATAGAACCTCCTCCAATCTCAACACCATTAAGGACCAGGTCATAAGCCTTGGCTCTTACCTTAGATGGATCTTTCTCAAGGAAACCCAGATCATCCTCATGAGGCGAGGTGAAAGGGTGATGCATGGAGAAAAGCCGCTTTTCTTCCTCGCTCCACTCAAAGAGAGGAAAATCTGTGACCCAGGCGAATTTGAAGGTTTTTTTGTCCTTTTCTTGGCGCAAGTCTGGCTTATCCGTACCGAATTTTTCCATGCTCTCTTCGTAGGTTAATCGGGGAAACGGAATATCTATCTTCGCCCCTATAAGTTTAAAAACAGAGGCCATCATTGCTTCAACCAAACCGAATATATCCTCCGGCTCTGCAAAACTCATTTCTATATCGATCTGGGTAAATTCAGGTTGGCGATCAGCCCTTAAATCTTCATCGCGAAAACAGCGAACAATCTGAAAATAGCGGTCAAACCCAGAAATCATCAAAATCTGCTTGAAAAGCTGAGGGGATTGAGGAAGAGCATAAAACCTTCCTCTGTACATTCGGCTGGGCACCAGGTAGTCTCTGGCTCCTTCAGGAGTAGATTTGGTCAAGAAAGGCGTTTCGATCTCAAAAAAGCCGTTTTCGCTCATAAAATTGCGGACACAGAGTGCTGCCTGATGCCTGAGCTTAATGTTACGCTGCATCGAGGGCCTTCTCATATCCAGATATCTGTATTTAAAGCGGAGTTCTTCGGACGCCTGAGGAGGATCGGCAATAACAAAGGGTGGGACCTTAGATATGCCTATTACTTTTAGTTCTTTGGCCTCGACTTCTACATCTCCAGTAGGAAGCTGGGGATTTCGGGATCTCTCTGCCCTCTTTTTAACCACCCCTTTAATGCCCAACACATTTTCCATCTTAATTTTCTTGGCCTCATCCAATAGTCTTCCCTCCGAAGAAGGAACAACAACCTGAACTACACCCTCTCTATCTCTAAGATCTATAAAGACTAGATTTCCTATGTCTCTTTGCCTGTGGACCCAGCCAAGGAGAGTCACTTCCTTTCCCGCATGCTCTGACCGGAGTTCTCCACAGTAGACTGTCCGTCGCCACTTCTTTGATTTGTTAGTCCCCATTTGTTCTATCCTTATTAAGCAGCAGCAAATCCTCTAAGAAGAAGAGTCTCTGATTATCTTGAGGATTTCATCTTGAGTTCCCTCCACCTGCAAACCAGAAGCCATGTTCTTCAGTTTATATCTCTTTTCCTTGACCTCGTCTTCACCGATAATCAAAACCCAGGCTGCACCCAATTTATTAGCTCGACTCATCTGGCTTTTTATGCTTCGTTCCTTGTATTCAATTAGGCACTCCACACTCTCTTTCCTCAAGAACTGGACTACCTTCATCCCAACTCTCTTAGATTCATCTCCTAAGTAAGCTAAATAAAGGAATTCCCCCTTCTCCTCTGTAAAGGGAACAACTGAGATCAACCTTTCTAAACCCATGGCAAAACCGATTGCACAAATATCGGGGCCCCCAAAATCCTTCATCATATCATCATATCTTCCCCCGCCAATGATCGCATCCTGGGCCCCCAGCTTAGAGGAGACTATCTCAAAAGTAGTTTTCGTGTAATAATCTATGCCTCTGACCAGCCGTGGCTCGACTTTATATTTTATCCCGTAAAAAGCCAGGTAATCACAAAATCGGTTGAAATGCTGCTTACACTCCTGGCAGAGATAATCTGTAATCTTAGGAAAAGTTTTAGCCGCCTCTCGGCAGGTCTCTATTTTGCAGTCAAAGATCCTCAAAGGATTTAACTCAACCTTTCTCTGACAGTCTACACACAGGTCGTGTCTTACCTCCTCTGCACGACTTCTTAAGTCTTTTATATAAGAAGGTCGGCATTTCTTACAGCCAACGGAATTCACAAGGTTTTCTGTGCCAGAAACCTTTAGTTCTCTAAGTAGATAATTCGCCATCTCCACAATCTCAGCATCAAGGGCCGGATCCTCTTCACCAAACACTTCTATGTCCACCTGGTGAAACTGGCGATAGCGTCCTTTCTGAGGCTTGTCGTAGCGGAACATCGGTCCAATATAGTAAAATCTCAAGGGTTCAGGCTGAAGATAGAGGCGATTCTCGATGATGGAGCGGGCCACAGAAGGAGTGTATTCTGGCCGCAGGGTTAAGGAGCGCCCCGCCTTATCTTTAAAAGTGTACATTTCTTTAATAACGATATCAGTAGTCTGTCCTGTCCCTTTTTCAAACAGCTCTGTTGCTTCAAAGACGGGAGTCCTTATTTCTTTGTAGGCATAGAGTTCGAGGATTCTTTTTGTCACCGCCTCTACGTGCTGCCACTTCCTTGCTTCTCGAGGAAGGATGTCTTTTGTACCCTTTATGGCAGAGATCTGTTTCTTCATTTCTCCGTAAACACTCCTATCTGCCTGAATTTTTGGTATCTCATTTTTATTCTTTCTTCAGGAGACATCTGCTTCAGCTTTTTTAAAGTCAGATTAAGGTCTTTGTCTACGTTCTTGAATGTTTGTTCAGGATCTATGTGCGCACCACCAGGCGGTTCAGCGATAATTTTATCAATTATCCCCATATCCAGTAAATCCTTGGCGCTAATCTTCAGATTCTCTGCAGCTTTTGTAACAGCTTCCTGGTCTTTCCAGAGTATTGCAGCACAACCTTCGGGGGAAATAACGGAGTAGAATGAATTCTCGAGCATCAAAATGGCGTCCCCCACACCTACAGCCAGCGCTCCTCCACTCCCGCCTTCTCCGATAACCACGTTTACAACAGGAATTTTTAGTTTTGAAATTTCCCTTAAATTATAGGCGATCGCTTCTGCTTGACCTTGCTCCTCAGCTCTTATCCCCGGGTAAGCTCCGGGAGTATCGATAAAGGTTACTACGGGAAATCCAAATTTTTCTGCCAATTTCATGACTCTGAGTGCTTTTCTATAGCCTTCTGGGTTGGGCTGGCCAAAATTGCGACTTATTCTCTCCTTTGTTGTCCGTCCCTTTTGATGCCCGATAAGACCAACAGTGCTCCCTCTATAGAAACCAAATCCAGCCACGATAGCAGGATCATCTGCTGCGCGGCGATCTCCGTGGATTTCCATAAAATCCTCAATCATATACTCTATGTAATCCAGAGTATAGGGCCTCTTGGGGTGGCGAGCCATTTGAACGATGTGCAGAGGAGTAAGATGCGGGCTGATCTTGGCCCATTCTCCCTCTATTTGTTTTCTTAGCTCGACGACTTTCTCTTTTTTGTCCGTCTTATCGCTCGATTGGAGCTTCTCTATTTTCTCATTGAGATCTACAATGTTTTTTTCTAATTGATAGAAATCACTTTTTTCCTTCATCTCTCTGATGATAAAAAGGTGTCTTTTTTACCCGTCTATTCTATAGAGTTGCTTGAATTAATGTCAAGATGAGAAAAGATGGGCAAAAAGGGGACAGGCTACCTTTTTGCAAGTAAGGGAACATTTCTATGGGATCAGGCCTTATCTCAGGGAATGCTATGAGGGCAAGTGGTAAGAATCTATCGTTTTCCGGTGGCAAGGCCTGACCCCAGCAACAGAAAAAGTAGCCTGTTCTATATGCTCAGTAATTAGGTAACACTTTCTGTAGTGATATTGAAGATAAGAGTGTCATTGCGAGCGAAGCGCGGCAATCTCT
>Ga0209427_10001903_pt1 | contig 24352 bp, 28 predicted proteins | sample DeeMarSWOR136_30_FD_187465 | JGI IMG/M metagenome (GOLD analysis project Ga0209427, IMG submission 187465) | Marine sediment microbial communities from White Oak River estuary, North Carolina - WOR-1-36_30 (SPAdes) (version 2) | ecosystem: Environmental > Aquatic > Marine > Intertidal zone >...
GTGTTCTTTATGTTTTCCGACGCCTCTGGTTAGGAAGAAGTATTTAGGTATCATTTTTTGTATCGCAAAATAGGGGTTGCGAATTGCTTAATTAGGCTTTTGTTCCAAAGAGAAGCATTATTGGGTAGAGAAAAGAATAACATTACCCGAAAAATTATTAGGTTTGAGGCAAAAATCCCTTGACGCGGCATCAAAGCGTGTTTAAAGACGAGGCAAAACTCGACATAAACTACGTTCCACACCGCCTGCCTCACAGAGAAAAAGAACGCCGGTTGCTTATGGAATTCTTCAATTTCCTGCTTCGATTTCCAGAAAGGATGACTCAGCGAGTTATCATAACAGGCGATGTGGGCACCGGAAAAACTGCGCTAGCTCAGCGTTTCGGAGCGGAAATAACTCGTGAAGCGAACAAGCGGAGCATAAACTTTCATTACTTGCACGTTAACTGCCGTGAGTACCGTGGCAAACTCTTCCTCATCCTTCAACACGCAATTGCGGTTTTTCGCCCGAACTTTCCGAGGCGTGGTTACTCTTCAGAGGAACTTTTGGGAGCTCTTATGCAGATTTTGGATGAGGTAGACGCTTCCGTGATTCTGACTTTGGACGAATTTGATGCGTTTATTGACCAAGAGGGTTCGGACGCTGTTTACAAGCTAACGCGATTGCAAGAGATGAGAGTGGACAAGCCTCAGCGCATATCGTTTATTTTCATTTTAAGGGACCTGAAAGCGACAAAACGGCTGGACTCAAGCGCGAGAAGTACTCTCCAGCGTAATGTAATCAGCTTGGAACGATACCCCAAAGACCAGCTTTTAGACATTCTGAACGATCGAGTTGCAATGGCGTTTGAACCATCAACAGTGCCCGAAGATGTTGTCGACCTAGTGGCGGGATTGGCTGTTTCCGAGAGTGGGAATGCTCGCTTCGCAATTGAACTTTTATGGCGGGCTGGAAAGTACTCAGACGCTGAGGGCATTGGCGAAGTTAAGCCTGAGTGCGTGCGAAAAGCTGTTTCCAGCGTAATTCCAACCATACGGAGAAGCGATTTAGCTTCTCTGGGGTTTCATGAAAAACTGTTCTTGCTTGGCGCGGCTCGGTCCTTCAAGGAAAGTCAAAAGGCTTACGCGTCTCTCTCAGAAATTGAGGAGACTTATGCTGTTGTCTGTGAAGAATTCGGCGAACAGCCGAATAGTCATACTCAACTCTGGAAATATGTTCAGCTTCTTTCTGCGCTGGGCATACTAAAAGCTGAAGTCGCGGGGGCAGGCATACGTGGCAGGGCAACACGTGTTTCTTTGCCTTCCGTTCCAGCTTACGAGCTGGAGAAAGAATTAAGTGCAGCTTTGGAAGAGAGGTAAGCGTGAAGCATCATGGACGTTGAAGAGGTTTTTTCTTCTAAGCCTAGAATGAAAATACTTAGGATTGTGGCACGGTTGGGCGCGCTTAACGTTTCTGACATAGCACGTAGGATTAATTTGAACTTTTCTACTACTAATCAGCACTTGAAACTGTTGGAGTCTGAGGGCGTACTTCAGCAGAAGGTTTATGGTCGGATCCGCATGTACAGGTTTAATGAAGCCTCAGCCAAAGCGCAGGCAGTGCAAAAGCTAATAGAGGCTTGGGAGCAGGATAAATAGGCAATAGGCATATCCAATCTTGGAGGAGAATACGGTGACTATGGTTGATGTTTCAAGGAAAGCTGAGATTTTTCGGGAAGCAACTGCTAAAGGAAAGATTAGGTTGAAATCTGAGACATTGAAATTGATTCGAGAAGAAAAAATCGCCAAGGGCGACCCGCTTTACACGGCAAAAATTGCGGGGGTGTTTGCTGCGAAGAAGACAGCTGAGCTTGTTCCACTTTGTCATCCGCTTCCTTTGAATAGCGTGGAGGTTGAAGCTAAGATCTTGGACAAGACTACTGTTGAGGTCTCAGCTACGGTGAAGACGAAAGCAAAAACAGGCGTGGAAATGGAAGCTTTAATTGCTGTTTCTGTGGGATTGCTTACCGTTTGGGACATGGTTAAGCAATACGAGAAAGATGCAGCTGGACAGTACCCAAATACGGAGATAGAGAACGTTTATGTGGTTAGGAAATTGAAGCAGGTGTAAATGTGTGAGCGAAAGTAGCAAGAATCACAAGGCGTCAGCACCTAAACAGCTGAAATTCGCAATTTACGTTTGTAGCACGTTGCGGTATCAACAGTTGCAGGAAGGCGAGAAAATAGCTGATGTTTCAGGCGACATGATTAAGGCTTTGTTGAAGAGCGCGGGTCACATGGTATTATCCAAAGAAATTATCGCGGACGACGAGGGAATGATTGCAGAAGCTGTGAAAAGCGTTTTGAACTCCAAAGAGCTGGACGCTGTCATATTTTGCGGTGGCACAGGAATCGCTCCGAAAGATGTTACGATTGAGACTGTTCAGCCTTTTCTCGAAAAGGTTTTGTTCGGATTCGGCGAGATTTTTCGGCGCTTAAGCTATGACAAAGTAGGTTCTGCGGCGGTTATGTCCCGCGCGGTGGCTGGCGTAGCGAAGGGTAAAGCGCTTTTTTGCATACCTGGTTCCCCTGACGCTGTGCGAGTTTCGGTCGAAATGCTTATTTTGCCCGAGGCGCCTCATATCGTTAGGCACATACGGGAATAACGATGGTTTTAACAGACAGTTGTGGTCGTCCTCTACTTAATCTGCGAATATCGATAACTCAGCGGTGCAACCTACGCTGTGACTACTGCCACCGCGAAGGTGAAGGCTGCTGTGCATGCGACACAACACAAGAAATGACTGTTGACGAAATCGTACGCGTCGCCAGAATCGCCATCAACTTGGATATCGCTAGGATTAAGCTGACAGGAGGCGAACCTCTTATGCGCAAGGACCTGTGCGACATAATTAGGGGCATAGCGGCAACCTCTGGATTGAAAGACCTTTCAATGGCGACCAACGGCGCCCTGCTCGGATTCCAAGCCCAAGACTTACACGCATGCGGATTACGGCGCGTAAACATAAGCCTTCCAACTTTAAATGCTGAAATTTATCATAAGCTCACTGATGGAAGAATCGAAAACGCGCTGGAAGGCGTGAAAGCTGCAGTTGCGGCTGGGCTATACCCCGTGAAACTTAACATGGTGATTTTAAACGGCGTAAACGTTGACTCGGTGCCCGAGATGATGGATTTCGCAAGACAAACAGGCACAATACTACAGCTTATCGAGCTTGACCCCGTGAACGTTAATAGCGCCTATTTTGCGGCTTATCACAGGTTCTTGGACGAGCATGAGGAGATGCTTCGACAGAAGGCACTGAGAATTGAAACTAGACGGTTCATGCAAAACCGTCATATCTATCATCTTCCAGACGTTACAGTAGAAGTGGTGCATCCAATCGAAAATGGTGAGTTCTGTGCTCACTGCACGAGGCTGCGGGTTACTAGCGACGGGAAACTGAAGACCTGCCTAATGAGAAACGATAATTTAATCGACATCTTGACGCCCATGCGCCAAGGTGCGAGCGACGAGGAACTGGAAGCGTATTTTATCCATTCGAATCAACTAAGAGAACCCTACAACAAGAGCAATTAGAAAAATCCTGAATCAGAATTTCAATCAAATAACTAGTTTTCCTTTTGAAGCTTTATTAACTTCTCCCTTCTTTTGAAATTAACTTTATCATTTCTTTTTTCTTGTAACGTAACTTGCTCTTTTAGATTTCAGATGCGCTCCTCGAAAAAAGGAGTGCAATTCTTGTTAAAAACTTTCAATCTTAGAAATAACTTATTTTCTGTCTAATACCCAATCTATGCATAAACCTGCTAAGAGAATTAGCTCACACCAGAACACTATTAGCGTATCATTCTTCGAATATTGAAGATGGTAAAGTTAAATAGAGTTAGCTGGATAAAGCTAAAAACCAAACTGGTCTCATCTAAAGCTTAGAAGGAAAGCTAAATGAAGATTATCATAGGTCCAGCCTCGAAAGAGTTGGGCGAAAAAACAGCAGAGTTGACAAATTTAGAAGCTGTGCAGGTTTCGCTTAAAACGTTTCCAGATGGAGAAGTTTACATTCGATTGGAAAGCTCCGTTAATTGTGAACATGTGGCAATAGTGCAGACCACTAGCCCTCCACAGAATGACCGGATAGTGCAGTTAGCCTTCTTGGCTGACGCTGCGAAACGAAACGGAGCACCCAATGTCACCGCGGTAGTGCCTTACTTGGCTTATGCGCGTCAAGACAAAGTGTTTCTGCCGGGTGAAGGGATAAGCATCGAAACCTTGGCTCGTATGCTAAAAGGAGCAGGTATTGACGCCTTAGTAACAATAAACATCCACTCAGAAAACGCTCTGAAAAAGCTCCCGTTTCCCACCACAAACCTTTCCGCAATTCCTTTACTGGCCGAATACTTCGTCCAGAAAGGCTTCAAGAAAGCATTCGCGCTAGCACCAGACAAAGGCGCAATGTATATTGCAGAACAAGCGCAAGAAGTCTTAGGTGGAGACGTAGGGCATCTGGAGAAACAGCGTGACCGCTATACTGGACAAACAAGGCAAACTGGTATGGGCTTGAAAGTGAAGGGGCAGGTAGTCATAATATTCGATGACATCATCAGCACAGGCGGAACCATTATCGGGGCAGCAAAAATACTTCGAGAAATGGGCGCAGCAAAAATCTTTACAGCCTGTGTTCACCCGCTTCTAATAGGTGACGCTCAAAACCGCATTCTTGAAGCTGGTGTAGAAGAAATCGTGGGCACTGACAGCATTCCCAGCAATATCAGCAAGGTTTCCCTTGCACCGTTAATCGCAATTGCATTGAAGGCGCAGGAAAGTGGCTAATCTTTTTTTTCTGCTATCGGGCGAAAATGAAACCTTGCCTGCCGCCGAATTACAAGCAATCCTTCAAGCCGAAGGATACTCCTATAAAATCATTGAAAACCTCGATCAGGTTATGAGACTGGACTCAGACCCAAACAGCGCAAAAACTATACAGAATAGGTCAGCCTACACGATGGCAAGTGCTCTGGAACTTTTCAATTGTAAAGCCCAAGAAGCCGAGATAAGAAAAACTGCAAATGCCACTAACTTCAAAAAAGTCGTTAATGAAGGCGAAACCTTCGCAGTACGAATAAAACGTGTCAAGGAATACTCTGAGAAAAGTTACACAATGAACCTTGAAAGAAAACTTGGCAAACACATACTCAACAACACAACAAAAACAAAAGTTAACCTTGAAAAACCCGACAGAACTTGCTTTGGCGTCCTAACCAGCAACAAATTCATCTTCGGCTTAAAACTCACAGAAATAACACCTAAAACATTCTCCGATCGCAGACCACGAAAAAAACCATTCTTTCACCCCTCAGCCATGCCGAGCAAACTAGCACGATGCATGGTTAACTTATCTCAAGCAAAAGCCGGCGAGTTGGTGTTGGATCCTTTCTGTGGCACCGGAAGCATAATGGTTGAAGCCGCTTTTGTGGGCTGTCGAATTTTGGGATTTGATGTTAAGCGGCGCATGGCAGAAGGCACTCGAAGAAATCTCAAGCATTTTGGTGTAGAGTCTGAAGGTTTGGTGATTGCTGACTCCAGGAAATTACCCCTAATGCGAATAGATCATGTGGTCACTGATCCGCCTTATGGGAAGTCAGCGACAACTATGAAGTCCACAACCAAGCAGATTGTTGAAGGTGTACTGAGCTCGGCGCGTTCTTTGCTCCGTGAAGGACAACTCATTTGTATGGCTTCACCAAAAACATTAAACATCGCGCAAATTGGAATAGCATTAGGATATGATCACTTGGAATCTCATTTCGCTTATGTACACGGAACTCTGACCCGCGAGATTGTTGTTTTCAAAAAAACATAAAGTGAGAATAATGAGCATACGTGTCATCTTTCTCGGAACAGCAGGTAGCGTCCCAACTCAAGCAAGAAGTTTGCCGGCTGTGCTCATAAAAAGACAAAACGTGCACTTAATGTTTGACTGCGGCGAAGGCGTCCAAAGACAAATGGTAAAAGCCAAAATAGGCTTCCACAAAGAGACAAAAATTTTCATTTCGCATATGCACGGTGACCATGTTCTGGGTCTACCTGGATTACTACAGACGATGGCTTTGATGGACAGACAGAAAAAACTTGAGATTTACGGGCCAGAAGGTGTGAAACAGTTTTTAGAATGCGTCAAAGAAACACTACATTTCGGTTTAACGTTTCCCGTTGAAATCCATGAGATCTGCAAAGCAGGCGTTGTATGTGACGCAAAAGACTATGTAGTTGAAGCCACAAGTTCGAACCATGTGATCCCGAGTTTGGCGTATGCATTTGTAGAAAAGCCTCGACCAGGAAAATTCAATCCTGAAAAAGCCAGAGCATTAGGTATTCCTGAAGGCGAGTTATGGTCAAAACTTCAGCATGGTAACACCATCAAGCTGCCAAACGGTCAAGTTATAACTCCTTCCGATTTGACGGGTTCACCTAGAAAGGGGCGCAAAATCGTTTACACAGGTGATACAAGACCTTTCACAGGTTTTGCCAAATTCGCTGGTTACCCAGACTTGATTATACATGATTCAACTCTGGATGATACGCTCAGCGAAAAAGCCAAGTTGGATGGGCACTCTACGCCTGGTCAAGCTGGGCTACAGGCCAAGAAAGCAAAAGCGAAGAAGCTAGTTTTAACGCATATAAGCGCCAGATATCCCGAAGCAAAAATTCTCTTGGAGCAGGCTCAAAAGGTCTTTAGAAACACTGTAGTGGCTGAGGATTTTATGGAGTTAGAGTTGCCGCTTGCAGACAGTTAAGCTAGCAACTTTCGTAGTTTTTGCAGGCTCTCTTTGACATGTTCTACAGACTCAATCATTATGGTTTTATCATAACCTATTTTGCGCAAGATTTCTGCGAATCGTTGCCAGTTAATTTTCCCGTATCCTATTCCCAGATGCAGATCATTTTCTCCAACGTTGTCGCTGAGGTGTATGTGCACAATTTTATCTGGCAATTTTTCCAAGAAGTTCTCTGTTTGACCTTCAAGGTTTGCGTGTCCAACGTCTAGGACGATGCCTATGTCACGTAATCCAGTTTCCCTGTAGAACCTGAGGAAATCTTCTGGGTTTCTCATGAGGAAACCGTATTTTTCAGGCAGGTTTTCTATGGCGATGTTCAATCCATACTTTTCTGCAGTTTTATGCAGTTCCTGGATGCTTTTTATGTTTTGTTTCCAGTCGTCTCCAGGATAGAACATACTGATGCCTGTTCTATTGCCAGGATGGAAAATCCAAAGCTTGCCGTTTAATGCGTGGGCATAAGCCATAGACTCTTTTAGCCGCCTTAGCGATACGTTTAAGATGGATTTCGACGGCGAAGCTATATTTATATCTGCAAAAGGCGCGTGCACCGTGTACTGAATGCAGCGGGATTTAGCAATCTGATTGAGCGTGGCTACCCGTTTCTTGCTTAGTGCGTGGGAACCTTCATCGAGAATTTCAACGTATTGGGTTTCAACGTTGTTCAATCGTTTGATCATCTTAGGGTATGATTCGCCTAGACAGTAAAGCATGGAAAGACCAATCTTGAGTTTGGACATGGGCTTTTTTCCTTTCTAAGTTTGAGAGTTTACCGCAAATCGCACTTAATAACTCTAGTCTTCTGATGATGTCCGTAGGGAGACTCGTACCCCCTATATGGGGTTGTCCAACAATAATTTTTCCATAAGGTTTAAAATTTTTAATATTGGACGCTGTAGTCTTTTCCAGACACAACAACTGAAGCACTTCATCTCTCTTCAATTATTGAAAAGTGGGATAACGGAATGCATTGAACAATTTCTTAAACTTTGCATTTTTAAACGAATTATTCTTGGGGGTGACCGACCACGCTGAGGTATATTGCGCTTTCGTCTTTGCCTTCTACTCCTATGATTTGATTAATTTCGTCGTCAAAGAAAGCTCCAATTTGACAAGATCCCAAGCCTGTGCTTGTTGAAGCCACTGCAAGGTTCTGCGCAATGTGTCCAGCTTCTAAATATGCGTATCTGTAAGCTCTTTGTGCGTACTTCCATTTTGATCTCTCAAAAACCGCTGTCCATATAAGCACGACGGGTGCTTCAGCACATAATTTCTGTTCCAAAGCTGCATGAGCCGTTTCTTCTGCGAAATCACCCGTGTTCAATTCTTCTAGTGCATGTACTTTTATGTTAAAATGATACACTGCTTTCTCCAAGTTTTCCACATTATTGACAACAAGATACGTCTCAATTGGGTATAGTGCTCCAGCTGACGGTGCTGTGCGGAATTCGGAGTCAAGTGCCTTTCTCTGGATACCCGTACAAGCCCATAAAAGGAAGGACAGGTCATCCAGAGACAACGGCTTAGGAGAAAAAGCCCGCGTGCTTCTGCGCCTTCTTAACGTTTCAACGATGGGAAGCGTTTGCTTGGAAAACTTTTGGGAGAGCTTAATTATCTTGGCTGAAGAATATTTTTTGTATGACTGTGGCTTGTTTGCCCAGTCCAGATAACCACCGAGAAGTCTCTCTCTAGAATGCTTTGTGCTATGCTGGAATCTATCTCCAATTCCTGTGTGCATTATTGTCACCTAATAAAAACCAGACTTTCAGCGCTGTATTTAACTGATTTCAATAAACAGGGTGCGATTAATCCTCTTTTTGAAATACGCTTGACGCGGGAATAAAACTTTCAATGTGTCATGTATCTTGCACGTTAAATACTACAAGCGGGTTGCTTTTGTGGGTTGCAAAGTTGAATATACCTAAAAAAAGTCATGGGCTATCATCATGCATTTTCATGTTTCAGGAGATGCATATGAATTTCTAAAGAGGTTAAAACCACTGAAGGACTGCAGAAAATCGGCTTAATTGTTCAAGAAAAGAATGTGATGATAACCCATTTTTGAGATATGGAAGTAGAATTTAACAACCGGAGTATCGCCATTTGAAAAGCGGAAAAAGAGTATAACGTTGAAATTTCGGTAGAGTTAGGCACAAAACTGGAAGCTGTTACTTCTTAGTTAATTGAGCAGCGCTTTTTTTCTTTAGCTTAGGAGGTCCTTTGAAGCTTGTGACTTTTTCTTCACAAATATCCTTTTTCCACTTACATATACCATTGATTATTTCACTAAGATAATATTCAAACTCTTCATTCGACAAGTCGCTGGAGCAATCAACCCGATATACGATTTCTCCTTTCTCTCTGCTTGCAGTTATCGCAACTAACACGTTATCTTCACTCACGTTTTTCGCCTCAGTGTTTAGTTTTAGCGATTTCAAATTTAAGCTGTTCTAAATTCTCCAGATATACCAAAACAGATAAAAACTCGGTTTCGCATCCAAGAAAGCACTTAACGTGAGGACCCTATATGCCATCTGAAATCTTTGATGTGGACAAGTTTGTGACGATGAGCGCTAGTGCAAAGTACTGCTCAGTTAAAAGGCTAAAAGAAATTGTGAAACTGAAGCTTCGCACACCAAATAAACTTTACACTTTGAAAGTGGAACCCTTAAACGCGGATGAAATAATTAAAAAACTCAAATGCGAAATCCAAGAACTATAATAGTTTTCGTCAAAAGAATTTTCTTGGCGACTCTCAAAAACCAGCTCACTTTCGAGGCTGTTCCGCTTGACGCTTCCTTAGACAGGAAGGGCATTTTACCATTAAAGTCTTATAGTCAGTTATGGTAAATCCATAAAGTACCGGTGCCTATTATTGACCCTTGCAGTTAACGCAAAATCTATAGTAAAACAATTCGGCAATATCCGAGCTCTGAACGAGTTAAGCTTCCTAATAAAAAAGGGGGAAATTTACGGTCTTATTGGCCCAAACGGAGCGGGGAAAACCACTACACTTCGAATAATTTGCACTTTGCTCCTACCGACTTCAGGCTCGATACGTATATTTGGCTTGGACCCAGTCACTCAAGCCAAAGAAGTGCGCAAAATAATCAGCTATCTTCCAGAAGAAGCAGGTGCCTACCCTAATCTCTCAGGCAACGAGTATCTCGAGTTCATGGCGAAATTCAACACAAAAAATCAGAACGAACTTCGCAAAAGCATCACGGAAGCGGCTAAAATTAGCGGTTTGAAAGAACGTTTGAGAGACAAGGCCAAGACTTATAGCAAGGGTATGAAGCGGCGTTTGTTGGTTGCCAGAGCGTTAATGACTCGTCCGAGACTTGCTGTATTGGATGAACCCGCAAGTGGCTTGGATGTTCTTCACGCTTATCATGTTAGGGAAATAATCAAGACCTACGTGAAAGAGCACGATGTCACAGTCTTGCTCAGTAGTCACAACATGCTGGAAGTGGACTACCTATGCGACCGTGTTGCTTTGCTTGACAAGGGCAAAATAGTGGTTGAGGGCAAGCCTAACGAGCTTAAACAGAAGTACAAGAGCGAAAACTTGGAAGAAGTCTTTGCGAAGGTGGTTGGTTATGCTTAAGGGCTTCGGAACGATCCTTGTTAAAGAGTTGAAGGAGCTAATCCGTGACCCGAAAATTCTCGTCGGCATGATTGTACTTCCATTGATAATATTTCCTGTTCTTGGTCTTGTGCTTGGCTATGCAGTGGAATCAGCTCAGGAACAAGCTCAAAGAGCTACTTTGCTTGTTGTTAATAATGACGGCGGAAACTGGAGTCAAATTTTCATTGGTTACGTCAATAGAACCATGAACGTTGCAGTCACAAGCGATATACATCCGCAACAAGTCGTATCTCAAAACCTATTACCAGATTACAACAGCACTCAGTTAGTCGAGATTCCAGTAGGATTCAGCCAAAACATGACACAGCACACAAGCGGCAACCTAACAATTAAAGCTTTAGTAAACGTTTATGGTGTTTTTCAAGGTGGTGGAATATTGAGCAACATCGCCTCAACAGGCTTCGTCAGTGTAGTCAACGGTTTCAACAGGGCTGTTGCTCCTGATGTGGTTTACACTACACAGTCAACAATAATTAAAGGTGAAATACAGCAGGGTGTTGACCCATCTACGCTGTCTGGTCTCTTAATTTCACAGTCAATTGCATTACCAACCACCCTCATGATCATGCTAACTTACGCAATGCAGATAGCTGCAACCAGCGTGGCTATGGAGAAGGAAGAAAAAACCCTTGAAACTCTGTTAACAACGCCCGTGGACCGCTTCGCAATTCTCATGGGCAAATTATCCAGCACAATCATTGTAGCAGGAGTGGCATCCATAGCAGTGTTGTTTGGCTACAACTACATGTTGGGATCCATAACGCTTGGTATTCCTACTACTGGATCAGTAGACTTGGTAGCGCTAGGTCTGGTACCCTCAGCTCTCGGCTACACACTTCTTGGGATATCACTTTTTATAACACTGCTTTCAGCCTTGGCATTAGCAGTGATAATGTCCGCGTTCTCTGAGAACGTCCGAGGAGCGCAAGCCCTTGTTGGCTACCTCTACCCACTCATCTACGTTCCAGCTCTAGCACTAATATATCTTGACATTAATACATTGCCTCTATCTTTGAAAGTCATATTATTCGCCATTCCATACAGTCAGCCAATAATCGCTTCCAAATCAGTCGTGCTAGGAGATTATACAACCATAATATTCGGAATAATCTATGTTGCTGCGTTCACATTGGTCATAATGTATATCGCATCAAGATTATTTGCAACAGAAAAAATCTTGACCGCTAAATTACGATTCAAACGACGAAGGCCCAAGAAAACAGAATAACGGCAAGATTAAGAAATTTTCAAAAGTCTTGGCTCAAATCAAGTCTCATATGTGATTAAAAGAGGTTTGTGCTCTGCTTAACTGCCTCCTTCTCTTTCCATATGGATTAAAGTTTGAGCCTCAAAGCAGTAGGCACTCAGCCAGCATATTTGATCCTTACAACGATATTATACGGAAACCTTTGCCTATGGTAAGGCAATTTTGCCTACTGTATAGTTTGAGCTTCTGTGAAAATAGACTTTAACTGCCGTGATTTAGCTTGTCGTTCAGAAAAGTAGTCGAGTGAATAATTTCTTATAACGGTCAAGCGATGACACAACGAATGCAGCTACTTGATCTTTTTCCATTTGTCGCGATTAACTAAACCAATGATGAGGTAGATCAGACCCAAGGCGACGAGAGGCAAACCAATTTCAAACGGCAATTCTGTCAGAAAATACGCCAGCATCATAACAATTCCAGTGGGCAAAAACGCTGCGCCCATCATCAAAAAGGCTCGATAGTCGGTTTTTCCTGTTTTTCCTTCATTCCTGCTTTTCCGCAGAATTACTACCATCAGCAACGTAACCAAAATACCTATTCCTAAAAGCAGACTTATAATGGTCGTCGGGTCATTCATTGTTCCGTCTCCTTTGCCATAGTTAGAATTGCGTTGTTCACCTATTAAGTTTCAGGCAACACCTCGCTTGTCATTTGCCAGATTTTATTTGCAGGAAAGGCACGATTGTATCTTTCAATAAAAACACGGCAAAAAGTAGGTGAAAAATCTGCAAGTTGTCCCTTTCGAGCCGCAAATCCCCTGTTCACCTTGAGGTCCCGTAGGTCCTTGTTCACCCGTAGGTCCAGGGGGTCCAGTAGGTTCAGGCGTGAGTTCTATTGTGTCAATTTGATCTTGAAGATCCACCACGTTGTCTTGGAGACCAAAAATTGCATCCCAAAGTAATGCAAGAGGACTGCTTTCATCCTTGCCTGCAACTAGACCGCCAAACAAAAGAGAAACTACCATCACTATTGAAGCTGCAATAAGCAACTGCTTACCTTTCATAGATCTCTTTCACCTCCTTTAAAATATTCAAAAGAAACAGCTAATCAACGACAATATAGCATTAATGATTATATTGTAATTATGCGTAAATACAATTTTTACTTGCTGCTTTTAGCGTGAGAAAGGGAAACTTGGGCAAAAAATTTTCGCAACCTCAGACTCAATGCGCTTATGCATTTTCATGGAGATAAACATGAGTGTCATATGCCTGAAGTGTCTTTTATGGAAAAAAGGAAAACTTGCTACAAACCTTTCAGACATTATACCTCTTCTTGCGTCTCCTTTTGTGTTTGCCTACTCTCCGCATATACATTCTTTGCAGCGAACAGCACCAAGCGTCTTTAAACGCTCTCCACAGTCAACGCAAAGGTTAGGCTTGAAACACTGCACAGAAACAAGCTCAGTCATTTAACCAGCTCCGCAAAACAGAAAAAAAGGGGAAATCCGCGGGTGACATCTCCAAAAAAAGAGGGAAAAGTTTAAGGGTTGAAGTTTTGTTAGGTTTCGCGTACTCATTTAATAGGAGTTTGCGCTTTGAAGTTCAAAGGAGAAACAATTGAGGAACGCAAGGCTGAGGTTTTAATCAAACTCAGAAAATACAAACTAATTAAGAAAGAAAAGCATGAAGGCGCCTACGCTTACATAGTCAACATTCCCAAGGATAAAGAGAAAGCCTTAGTTTGGTGCATTCTTAACGAGGTAACAGTAGGCATCGCCTTGATGAACTCATTATACAAATTGTTGAAAGAGAAGAAGCTGGAGCGTGCTATTGTAATCACTGAAGGGCGCTTCACACATGCAGCTAAACAAGGCGCTAAAAAGAGAAAAGTGGAACTTCTGCCCAAGTCTTTTCCAGTGTTCGAAATTTTTGAGCACACACTAGTTCCTAAACATGAGATTCTGAGTGAAAAGGAAAAAAATCAGCTTCTTGCTCAGTACAAGATTCAGCCATACCAGATGCCGCAGATAAAAGCAACAGACCCATCCGTGAAAGCTATAGGCGCCAAACCAGGTGATCTGTTGAGAATAATTAGAAAGAGTGCAACAGCGGGTCAACATATTGCTTACCGTTATGTAGTGGAATAGAAGGAAAAAGTATAGGCTTACTTGGATATCATCACTTCTGTTGATTTGATTACAGCGTTTACTTCGTCACCTAGTTTTACGCCTAAGTCTTCAACAGCTTCTTTTGTTATTACCGCAGTGACCACTGCGGGCACTTTAATTTCAACTTTAACTTTTGCGGTTATCCCGTCTTTTTCAATAGAAACAACTTTGCCTTTCAGCTGGTTTCGCGCACTGATTTTCAGTCCTAACACCTCCCAATATTCTTGGTCTGCAAGAACCTCACTTAAATAGCCCTCTACGCGTTGATACTCCTCAATCAAGCTCTTTCCCAACAGTGTTAGTTTTGCGCCTCCTCCCCCAGCTTTGCCGCCTTTATAGGTTTCTACGACTGAAGCTTCGACTGCTTTTTGAATTTTTTGGAGGTAATTCCAGACGTAGCGATAAGACATTTTGAGGATCTTGGCGGCTTTTGAAATGGAGTGTTCTTTTTCTATTGCTTTGAGAATTTCGGCGCCGCCTTTGCCCAACACAGGTTTTCCGTTATACTCTATCCACACTTTGCAGGAGGGCTTGTGCTTTTTTTGAGTGAGCATTCCACCTAGTGGTATTCGCGATAAAGTTTATAAGGTTAGTGATATGAATGACAAAACATAACGGTGTTTAAACATGCAAGAATGGCAAAAAATGCTTATAGTCGCAGTGTTAGCAACAATAATAGTGGTCGCGGGAACACTCGTTTACTTCAACTACTTCTCAAAACGAAGACTCTTCATATCCACAACCACAAGCCTAGATGACACTGAAGTACTGGCGGCAATAGAGGCAGACTACGAATCAACACACAGCGTGGACCTGCACATAACAGCCGTAGGAACAGGCATAGCCATTCAACAAGCAAAGAACGGTGACGCAGATGTCGTTCTTGTACATGCACCCTCAGTAGAGCTGGAATTTTTGGAAGGCGGTTTCGGGGTGAACAGAAAAATCATAGCCTACAACTTCTTCACAATAGTGGGACCGGCGGATGACCCAGCGCAAATCAAAGGAAAAACAACAAGCGAGGCCCTCTTCAACATAGTTCAGTATGGACAAAATATGCCTGACCAGTCAGGAGCCACGCAAATCTGGGTCTCACGAGGAGACAATTCGGGCACAAATTCTAAAGAAAAGAGTCTTTGGACCGCAGCTGGCTATGACTACACAGAGATTTCCAATGAAATTTGGTTTGCAAGCACAGGTCAAGGAATGGGTGCCACCTTAACTGTAGCTGACCAGAAAAGTGCTTACACACTCTCGGACATCGGAACTTTTCTGAAATTCCATACCGATGGCTCGATAGAATTGGATGCACTCATACTTGAGGAACAATATTTGCTTAACGTTTACAGTGTGATGGCAGTAAATCCTACGGTACCTACAAACCCTGCAAACCAATCTGTCCATGAACAGATCAACTTCAACGACGCAATGGATTTCATACAGTACTTGGTATCTCCTTCAACCCAGCAGCTAATAAACGACTTCGGTAAAGACACCTATGGGCAACCACTCTTCTACCAGGCTGTTCAGCCGCTGAAAGATAATTTGCCCCAGCCACTGGTTGAATGGATAAAAGACTACGCGTTCTTTGAAGGTTCCGAGTGCCCACCGCAATACAGAAATGGCTATGAAAACCTTTACACATAGAGGAACGCAGTCTTGGCTGATGTAATAGGTGACATAACAGAAGCCCTACAGTTGATAGTTACAGGCGACCCAGAAATCCTCGGGGTTGTCTCCCGTTCCCTCCTTTTTTCAGGAACAGCAGTTATTTTAGCCATACTCTGGGGCACGCCACTTGCGATGCTAATTGCCATGAAAGAATTTCGAGGTAAAACCATACTCAAAACATTTCTCAGCACTTTAATTGGCTTGCCAACGGTGGTTTTGGGTTTAATTCTGTTTCTCATTTTTTCAAGAGGTGGACCACTAGGCTTTCTGGGGTTACTTTATACACCAGCGGCTATAATAATTGGTCAAGCTATACTGATAACACCCATACTGGTCAGCATCGGGGTGTCCGCTATTGAATCTGTTGACCCTGAAATAATGAACTTATCCAAGACGTTGGGGGCTTCGGAGTCTCAGGCGCAAGTAGCAGTTTTAAAGGAAGCATTGAGCGGCATTGTTTTGTCTGATATTGCAAGTTTTAATCGAGCAATAGGCGAGTTGGGCGTCGTGTTGTTAGTTGGTGGTAACATCCGAGGAACCGGCAACAGAACAGATGTGATGACAACGGCTATTTCACGCAATCTCCAAGTCAGCGAAATCGGTCTGGCCATAGCTTTAGGAATATTATTAGTGATAATACTTTTCACAATAAATATCATAGTAGTTGCGTTACGGAGGGCGAATTACTTGGTCGAATTGGCAAAAGGACCGTATTCTAGATTAAAACGCTACAGAGAGAACAAACGATGATACCCGTTGCTGAATTAAAGGACGTAACAAAAGCCTATGGCAACAAAATAGTGTTAGATAGGGTGAACTTGCAAATTAACGAAGGCGAAATACTAGCCCTTTTAGGACCCAACGGTTCAGGGAAAACAACAATTCTCAAAATCCTAGCGTTCATCGAAAACCCAACAGGCGGTGAAGTGAAATTCCAAGGCGAAAAGGTAAACTTCAAAAACACCGAAAAGGTGCGCTTACAAAGCACGCTCGTCTTTCAAAAAACAGTGCTCTTCAGCACTTCAGTCTACAACAATATTGCTTACGGATTAAAAATAAGGAAAGTACCAAGGGAAACGCGTTATATTGAAGTGAAAAAAGCTTTGGAACTTGTCAAGCTCTCAGGTTTCGAGAAACGCAATGCAAGAAAACTATCCGGCGGAGAACAACAACGTGTGGCAATAGCCAGAGCTTTAGTACTGAAGACGAAACTGCTGCTTTTGGATGAGCCCACTGCGAACTTAGACCCGAAAAATGCGGGCATACTTGAAGAGGTCATCGATACAGTGAACCGCGAAAACAAAGTCACCATTGTGATGGCGACGCACAACATGTTTCAGGCTAAAAAACTGCCGCACCGTATCGCGTTAATGGACGAAGGAAAAATAACTGAGGCTGGCGCGCCGGCAGAGGTTTTTGTCAAGCTCTCCAAAAATTTGGCTCGCTTCGCCGCCGTTGACAACACTTTCACCGGAACAGCTGAAGCAACCACAGCTGGCACTTCAATAGTTGATGTGGGCAACGGGGTGCAAATCGAGGTAACTGCCCAGAGGCAAGGCACTACAGCTGTTTTCATAAATCCACAGGATATAATATTATCCAAGACCGTCCTGAAATCCAGTGCAAGAAACGTGTTTAAAGGCAAAATCACGGAAATCACAGATTTAGATTCGCTCGTAAAACTCAAGGTTAACGTTGGCAAACCCCTAACCGTTCAGGTAACCAAGAGGTCTTTTAACGAGATGTTACTTTGCCTAAACGCAGAGGTTTTTGTAACTTTTAAAGCTTCAAGCGTCCAAGTAATTTAATTAGCAATTTTTCTTTCTTCCGTCAACTCATGAAGTATAACCAAGGCTTCACCGAATGGTATGTTTAGCTTGCTTACAAGTTCAGAAGCAGTTACATCAGGTTTTTCTCGCATTATTTCCTCTCGAGTGTATGCTTTGTGGATAGGATACATCACCGACGTATGAACAGTCTCGACAAGTATAGACCATAATTTTTCCTTCATATACTCTTCCAAGCTCATGCATCATCAAAGAATTCATTGTTTTAAGTAGTTATTCAGCTTTGCCGCAAAGGCGCATACCAATTTTGAAACGCAAGCGAGCAACTTTGAAATTATCTCAAACCATTTAAACCCTCACTTTAGGCACGAGAAATTTGATTCCCATAGCTAACTGTATCAGCAACGAGGAAGCAATAAATGTAGGGCACATTGGGTTGGCGCTTCAAATAGCCGATAACCCTGAGGAAAAGAGTTGAAAGTTGTTGTATCGGAAAAGGCTAACTAGTATAATCATACCGCAAAGTATATTATTCATAGGGAAATTGGTGTACCAGCTTCACTTCAACAAGAAACTAGAGCGTGAACACAATAAAAATCAAAGCTGCGATATTCGACCTTGACGGAACCATCGCTAGTTTCAAACTAGACTACAAGGCTGTCCGAGCTGAAGTTAGAAGCTACCTATTACGAGTAGGAGTTCCCGCCTCACTGTTATCCGTGAACGAAAGTATCTTTGAAATGCTTAAAAAGACCAAGATTTTCGTCAAGAACTCTGGAAAATCCGCTATGGTTATGGAGGAAATCCGCAAGGAGGCCTTAGGCATAGCTGAAGATTACGAGTTAGAAGCCGCAAGAGACACAAGTCTCTTACCTGGAGCAAGTGAAACATTGAAAGCTTTAAAACAGAAGGGATTGAAAATCGGCTTATTCACTTTAAGCGGTGACAAAGCTGCAAGTTACATTTTACGACGCTTCAAACTTAGTGATTTCTTCGGCGTGATTGTTCCGCGAAACAAAGTTAATTATGTGAAGCCAAACCCTGAGCATCTTGAAACGGCACTTACGGTTTTAGGCGTAGCACCTGAAGAAACGGTGGTTGTTGGAGATGCCAACGTTGACATGGAGAGCGCTAGAGAGTTAAAAGCCATTGCTGTAGGCTTGCCCGCAAACACCTCCAATATTGAACAGTTGACGATCCACGGCGCAAATTATATTATAACTTCGATAACTGATTTGCCTATTCTAATCGATAAAATGAACAAGGAACAAACAAGGTGACTGCTCAACAAAAAGCAATATTCTCAAAAACATTGTTAGTTCTCTAAAATTTGGATTAGAGAACATAAAGAGTACCCCTTAATTCTTACTGACAAACAACATCAAATTTTTCAATCGCTGCTAATAACTCACCCAAATTTTTTATAGTCTGGTCAGGGCATACAATTTCTTTTTGCAGACGCCTTTCGATATAGATTGATTTCATTCCTGCGTTCTTAGCGCCTTCAATGTCTGCGTCAACGGTATCGCCCACAAAAACTGCGTTCTCCGCGGTAACGTCCAGCTTCACGAGCGCTTTCTCGAAGATTTCGGGGCTGGGTTTTCGCTTGTTGACTGTAGCGGACACTATAATAACATCAAATAACTTGTCCAAGCTGTATTTTTTCAGCAGTTTGTCTACGCATTCTGGTATGGCGAAGTTCGACACTATTCCAAGTTTGTATTTTTCATGCAATTTCGCCAAGGTGTTTTTAGCGTTGGCGTCGATGCGGACATAATCCATGAACCCTTCACAAAATGCGCTTGTTGCACTAGTAATAACGTCACTGCTAGCATCGACATGGTATCCTAAATTCTTCAATGCGTTTGTGATGCGCAAGTTGAAATGTGGTTCCTCCAATCGTAAATCTGCTTCAACGTATAGTTCGTCACGCGCTTTGATGTATGCTTCGCGGAAGACTACAAACTCCGCATTTACACCGTTATCAAGAAGAACTTTATGCATTTTCTTCAATGAATAGGAGTAGAACTCATGATTCTTTTCTATGATCATCAGCGTGTCAAACATGTCAAACAGTACCGCTTGAATAACCATCAGCTTCTTACCAACAGTCCAAACCGTTTCAATCCTTAAAAACGCTTTTGCAAATACAAGTTCTTTCAGTTATGCCACTTGCCGTTGTTACCTTTCAAATAACTTAGCATGCTTTGGGAGCGTGCAAGTACATTGACAAACCACAGCAAAGGATAGAGTGGTGCATAAAGCAGCAGTGCGTTATGCCTGTAACTGCTGTAGGCAAATCGTAATGCAATCACTTGGCTTACAACGCCAAGCAGGAAACCATATGGGACAAATATTAGTAGATTAAGTCCGAACAGGGTGGCGTCAGGTGCAAACCACCATAAAAATGGAAGTGCTGCTACGGCAGCTAAATCGATGATTGCACCAGCATATTCAAATAGGTAGCAGTACCAGAGTAGTGCTGCAAGCCATGAGCGTTTGGTCATTAAATCTCTGTGAATTTCCAGCGTATTATGAAGCCATCCTGTGAACCATCGTATTCGCTGTCGCCACAATGCATTTAAGCCTGTAGGAACGACCGTTGAGCTTTGCACTGAGCTCATGTAACCTACTTTTGCGCCTTTCTTGTGCATTTCCAAGGTTATCTCTAAGTCTTCTGTTACTGAGCGGATGTTTCGTTCTGCGAGAATTTCACGTAGCAGATCTGCCTCATAAATGCCTATTGCACCGGAAACCACGAGCACATTATTGCCTAAACCCTGTGCGCAGCGTCCTATACTTAAGCCTTGGCTGTATTCCAGCTGCTGCAGGCAAACGATAAATTTTCTCTTTGCGCCTTCGCTGTTTGGGTGGGCATAGCCTGTCACCGCTCTTTTTCCATTGGATAGCTTGTAATTCACAAGTTCAACTAGTGTCTTTGGTGCCCATTCTGAATCGGCGTCCACAATTGCCACCAAACCGCCTAATGTGCAATTTATCCCAGTTTTTAAGGCTTCAATTTTGCCCAGGTTTATCGAGTGTCGCACAATTTTGCCTCGCACTTGTGGTTGTTCATGGTGATTAAGCTTCATTGCTGACCATGCTACTTCATATGTGTAATCATTGCTCCCGTCGTCAACTACTATGATTTCACAGTTATCTTGATAGTCTTTTGCACATTTGAATAGGCTGTTAACGCAGCGCGCGACGTTTTTTTCTTGATTGTACGCAGGGACAATGAAGCTTACCATGGGGTAAAAGTCGTGTTTATTCTTTATTTGGGATCTTCTTGCGAAAACGGCTGCTATGATCCAAACGCCTGCTATGCCGATGGCTACAAAAGTGTACCATGTGTAGAATAACCATATGGTTCCTGTCCAAAGTGGGTTTGCAATAAGTTCTGTTGGTGAGTAGCCAAGTACATTAGTTATTATCCATTGAGCTGCAATTGGAAAATACAGCCACGAAAGAAAAGCTAGGGCGAACGGTGCAAGAAAAAATATATAGGCTACCTTAAAGCGTTTAGGATGTTTCATATAGGAATCGCCTTGAAGCTTTTCTCCTTCTATGGTGACATGTAGTGTTTTGGCTAATAAAGTACGTATTCCCACAGAAACAATATTCCGAGTGATTTTTTGAGGATGGATTGAATGTTTGAGTTATTATTTTGGAGAATAGATATTCTGGTTTCGGTAGAGGTTATCTATTATATTGCTGTCATAAGGTTTCAGCTACTAGGATGATAAAGTATATGGCTACACGTTTCAACAAAGAAGAATCGGCGGAGTTGCTGTGAAAGTAATGCTTGAATAATTCCCAAAATTAAGAAATAGGTTAGAAACCAATCAAAAAAGCAAAGAATTTATCAAACCCGGAAGTTTTCACTTCTCTCGCTTTTCACTGTCAAATTTTTTCAATGTTGAATTTTCTAAGAAATATTACTTCTTTTTAATAAGGTTGTAAGGGGGAATTTTGACGCCGTTTTTGTTGTTCTCGTTTTCCTTCAGAAGTTCCATCAATTCGAAGTGCCGCTGGACAAATTCTAGACCTTTTTTAGTTGTCTCGTAAACGTCTTTCCCATTGGCACGGAACTTGTTTATTAAACCGGTTTTTAGCATGAACTTGACGTAATCGTTTAGTTGGGCAAAGCTTAGATTTGCCTTGTACATTATTTGAGTTTTTAAGGCTCCATCTTTTGCTATTTCCAATATTTCCGCGATTATACCAAGTTTGTCTCTTCGCTTGGACGATGCGTCCGTTTTCCACGAGTTCATTTCTATGGCACTCTTTTAGAAGTGTTTTCTATAACTGGGTTAGGTGCAGAGTATTTTAAGTAGTGCTTCGTAAGTCTGCATATTACGGTTTTGGAGTATACTCTAACTGATTTCCATCAGTTCAAAAAGAGAAAATATTTAATCCCCTTAACGAGAAAATCAAAACAGGTGAAATCATGCAAATAGGCATAATTTCTGATACCCATGACAACCTACCGCTGGTTGAAAAAGCAATAAAAAAACTTGTTGAAGAAAAGGTAGCCCTTGTTCTCCATGCAGGTGACTACGTTGCGCCTTTCGTTATTCCAAAATTCAAAGCATTAAACGTGAAACTCATAGGTGTTTTCGGCAACAACGACGGCGACCACGAGTTCCTGAAAAAACGGTTCAGCGAATGCCCCAACTGTGAGGTCCGGGGAAGATTTGCTAAAATAGAGGTTGATGGCTTCAAAATAGCACTACTTCACGGAGACCAAACCGAACTCCTAGCTGCCCTGATCAACTGCCAAGGCTTCGACGCTGTGGTTTACGGTCACTCTCACTCAAAGGTGTCTCGCAACGACCGAAAAACCTTGATAGTGAATCCAGGTGAAGTCTGTGGATACTTGACCGGCAAAGCCACCATAGCACTGCTAGAAACGATTAAACGCGAAGTGAGAATAATTGAACTGTAAAATTTTATCACAATAGTGTTTGAAAAAAATCTATCTCCATTATCCAAAGTATGAACGGACTTAGAAATTTCCTCGGATAGAAACTCTATAAGGTTTCTCCATTAATTAGCATTTAGAAAGCAAATATTCTTGCAGAAAACTTGAAAGGACTATATTCTCATTAACCGCGGCTTAGCGTATATGAGTTTTGGTTCTTTGTAAAAATTTGATATTGTCAGTCTTAAGAGTCCAAAAGTGCATCTGATAACAATACTTGTCTTTCTACATCTCAATGACTTATTTTTAGCAGAAGAAACAAAGTGACTGCAGAATGGTTAATGAGCGCAAAAGAATCAAGCGAGAGAAAAAAACCATTGAAGCGGCGTTTCATATTTATTGCAAGAACAAACATGAAACCGGTGGAGAGCTTTGCCCTGAATACACAGAACTATACGAGTATGCTAAGATGAGACTTGATAAATGTCCTTTTCAAAAGAAAAAAAATCCACGTGTGACAAATGCCTATTGCATAACTACCAGCCTCTAATGAGCGAAAAAGTTAAGAAAATTATGAAATACTCAGGACCACGAATGCTCTTACATCATCCAATTCTCGCAATGCATCATATTATTGATGGACGCAAGAAGCCTGAAAAACTAGCTAAAAAGCCTCGCTAGCGTTCTGCAATGGAATTCCTTACAGAATCTGCTTTACAAAACGCAAAAACTAAATACAGCAATAACTCCTGTGGTTCCCTATGGTAAAGAAAAAGAGACAATCCCGTGTAGTAATGCTTTTATCTATTTTAATATTCGTGATTATTATTCTAGCAATTATTATATACACAAATTTGGGACAGCAGCCCGCTCAAGCCATACCTGGAGTTGCCAAAGGTGACGTTTTTACTTATAACGTTATGGGTAAAGTGGACACCAAAGATCCTGATGCAGAAATTCCTGCGCAAATTTTAGACCTAAATAATACGGAATGGTACAGTGTCACCGTGACAGACGTGTCGGGTCCAGACGTCTCAATTGATACTACTCAGCATTTTAAAAATGGAACCGAAATTGCAGGAATAGGCACTGTGAATGTGGAAACAGGAATCAATAGTCCAGTTAACGGCTTTTGGACAATTTTTGCGGCTAATCTTAGAGAAAATGACAGGATTCGTCCTAATGGACCAGATAGATCTACTATCAACGCAACCTTAATCAGAGATTATGGTGATGGTGGCAGAAGAGAAACAAATGCTTTGTCAATTATCACTCAATATTATGACTCTGAAAATCCCGACATAACGTACACGGAATATGGTAATACCTACTTTGACAGACAGACAGGCATGTTAGTTGAATTGCGATATATATCAGTTTACACAGACCCACAAGTAACGCTCACACTTATATGGACAATCAGAGACACAAACCGTTGGACAGTCTCCTAATTCTCATAGTTTAATGGGGCTCAAATGTAGTCAAGTTTTTGGAATTGCCTTCAAGAGGCTACTGCCTATGTCGGGCTCCAATCGAGCCAGGACTTTCACATTTCTGCCTTTGTCAAAAGCTTCATAGCGTTACTGAGAGCAATTCGATAAAAAATCACAGCTAAAACTAAAGCGATGACAGCGCTCACCACAAGTGCCAGAAATGGATCTAAAAACAAGCCACCAAAAAAATTGGGTGCAAACATCGCGAGCGTAGATGATAACAAATATGGGATAAAAGGCGCCAATATAGCTATGCCTGATAATAAACACGCGCCCAAGTTCATTAAGCTGGACGATTGACGTATCATTCTAGGCCTAGGTGTTTCGGTAAAATCAGCTCCACTTATGCCGTTTGAAAGGGAAATTGTTCCCAAGGCAAAAACTAAGAATATTGCTTCCAAGCAAGCCACAACCGTGGTCCGCAATGATGGATGATAAATTATGTAGCCTATAATTCCCGTAATTGCCAAAGTCACAAGCGAAAAGAAGATTATAAAGACGTACTTGCCTTTCACGAGACTCTTGGCTGAGATTGGAGAAGCATAAATTCGCCAAACTGTCTGACCTTCTTCTCCTATCATGAAGCTGCCTAAACTCATCGCCATGACTGAG
>Ga0209427_10001909_pt1 | contig 24309 bp, 21 predicted proteins | sample DeeMarSWOR136_30_FD_187465 | JGI IMG/M metagenome (GOLD analysis project Ga0209427, IMG submission 187465) | Marine sediment microbial communities from White Oak River estuary, North Carolina - WOR-1-36_30 (SPAdes) (version 2) | ecosystem: Environmental > Aquatic > Marine > Intertidal zone >...
TGCAGCGACTATATCACATGGAATACTGCCATCAGAAGGATATGCTCTAGATCCCCCTTCTAAAAATTTCTTAAACAATTCAAAATCATTATCAGGTATACTATACCAAGGATTATTAAACATAATTTTGCTAAAAACATGATATGTGAATCCTTTTTCATCCAATCTTGTTTTATCATGTAAAGGAGAAACATCCCGTAGTTTATCATCTTTTTTTACAGCATCAGCTTTAATATCCCAAATCGAATTCATACAAAAAATAATATGAATCCAGATTTTAAATATTTTCAATTATATATAATAAGAGATTTTTTATTACTCGCCTCTATAGGTATTATATGCCTTTAGAGTATTATAAAATTTTTACATTGACACCATGGGATAATCTTAAAACAAATGAATTAACTCAAATACGAGTGCTATCCTTAAAAAGTATCTTTAAAACATACCCAGTAATAGAGTCAGCTTTTTTTAATGATCTTAGTTCAAAAGTAAACAATAATTACAATTATTCGTGGATAAAGAGTGTTAAAAGAGTAACAGGACCGAACAATGAAGATTATGACATAAGTAATTTTAACTTTTTATGGGCTTTTGATGTCCAAAATAGAATGTTTCAGTTTTTGTTTCAAAAAGAAGATGAGCAAGGGATATTAGCTGGTATAGCACCTCCAGAGTTAGCTAAGTTATTCTCAGCCTATGGCAAAGAAGCCATATTAAAAACACTCTCTTTGTTAAATGAACCTTCACAAATAAAATTTCTCATGATATTGAGTCCTAAAGGGAAATCTATTGTTCAAGAAAGGCAACTTTTCCAATTAAATAAACAACAATATGATAGGATGAAATTCATCAACATGTTAAAGAAAAAACCTAACATTTCAGGAATATGGTATCCCATTTATGAACCAAGGTGTCCTGTGTGCAATGAATTATTGATGGATCTGTCTGGGTTAGACTTAAAAGTGGTTTTTGGGCAATTGATATGTCCTCGGTGTGGGTATAAAAAGGCAAAATAATTTTAATTAACATATAATGAAATTTTTATAGAATAAGAACATTAACTTTAATTAAATTTTTTTAATCTTAAGAATATTAAAAATGAGAATAAATTGAAATGTTTATAGCCGCATTAGATTTAGGTACAACAGGGTGTAGAACTTTTATATTTGACTTAGCAGGTACAATAATTGCAAGTGATTATCAAGAATGGCAAAGTTTTTACCCAAATCCAGCATTTGTAGAACAGGATGCTAATATATGGTGGAATTCTATCAAAATAACAATTGAAAATGCTATAAAAAAGAGCGGAATTGATAAAACAGAGATTGTAAGTCTATCTGTAACTAACCAAAGAGAGACTATTGTACCTGTAGACAAAGACGGTAATCCTCTTCATAATGCTTTAGTTTGGCAAGATCGACGCACAATAGATCAAGTAGAATATATAAAAGAAAAGATTGGATTAGATAAAATATATAAAACTACGGGATTAACCATTGATCCTTATTTCTCAGCTACTAAAATCCTTTGGTTCAAGGATAAAAAGCCAGAAATTTATCAAAAAACTCATAAGTTCCTATTAGTTTCAGATTTTATTATTTTTAAATTGACAGGCAAATATTATACTGATTTTTCTAATGCCTCAAGAACAATGTTATTTGATATTAAAAAATTAAAATATTCAGAAGAAATCGCGTCTGCGTTGGAAATTGATTTAGATAAAATGCCAGAAGCTATAGGAAGTGGTGTTGATATTGGCGAAATAGAAACAGATGAAACATTATTTGATAAAAAAACATTAGTAGTAACTGGTGCTGGAGATCAACAGTCTGCTGCTTTAGGTGTAGGTGTGGTATCTCCTGGTGAAATAAAATGCACAACTGGAACAGGGAGCTTTATTTTAGCATACTTATCGCAACCTAAATTCGATCCCGAGAAACGTGTCTTATGCAGTTGTCATGCTGTTCCAGGTACATGGGTACAAGAAGCTAGTATATTTACAACTGGAGCTGTACTTAGATGGTTTCGTGATCAAGTTGGACACGCAGAATGTACAGCTGCTCAAGAAGGTCAAGATCCATATGATTTAATTTCCGCTGAAGCAGAAAAGTCATCAATAGGAGCTAATGGAATACTTCTTATTCCCCATTTTGTCGGTTCTGGAGCGCCTCATTGGAATCCACATGCAAAAGGTATAATTTTTGGTTTAGCGTTAGGTCATGAGCGAAAAGATCTCTATAGGGCTGTAATGGAGGGTGTGGCATATGAAATAAGAAAAAATATAGAAGTTTTTAAGGAATTGGGAATTGAGGCAAAAGAATTGATGTTAACAGGGGGTGGATCTCGTTCTGATTTTTGGAATCAAATTTATGCCGATGTGTTAGGAATTCCATGTGTTAGAAATGTCATAGAAGAATCAACTTCATTAGGAGCCGCAATTTTAGCGGCATCAGGAGCAGGATTATTCTCAGACATTGCAAAAGCCGCTGAAAATTTATGTAAGGTTGATAAAAAATGGCTTCCTAACGATAATCGCCATGAAATTTATAGAAAATTCTATAACTTTGCTTATGATATATATAATTTTATGAATAGTAAAAATATATACAAAAAATTTGATGAGATAATTTTACCTAAAAACTCTGAGTAAAATTAGAAATTTCTTCATAATACTCAATTTTATATATTTTAAATGTTATTTTTTCTATAATCAAAATTGCTTGGTATTATATGGATTAAAATTCCTATCATAATACTTAAAATAGCAGAGAATAAAAACCATATAGTACAAATGGACAAAACACTATAAAATTATAAAATGTGAAAAATATGGAAAATAATTCTTCGAGTATTGGTAAAGAATATACAAAAATTCAGAAATTAATCGCAACTATCTTTTACATTTTAATAGTTATTGCTAGTATTGTTAGTCTAGGAGGAGTAGTATGGACAATTGCAGATATTTTTATCGGAACTACAGGTAAATTTGAACTGTTTCTAAATCTTAGTTTAGGATATCAAATAGCTATTATTGCTGGACTTTTGGCTGGTCTATTTTTCTTGCTGATTTTCTTTTTTGGATTATTTAAGAAATCCACTCGATCTTTAATCAAATTTATATTTAAAAAGCGAGACCTTGAGGAAAAATATAGAAATCGTACTGATGTAAAAATTGCAGCTGGGGGGTTACTCATTTGTTTAATAGCCATTATTATAGGTATCATTTTCGCAATTGTACAAGATATTGTGACTGTTTCATCAGGAGGTTCGTCATCTTTGGTAAGTATTTTTGGAAGCACGGGACCTTGGGTATTATTTATTGGTATTGCACTTTTTATGGTTGTTGGAATCGCACTTTTTATGATTTACTTTTGGAAGAATGGATATTACTTGCTTTTAAGGCTGATAGGGGCGATAGAGAAGATGGATAAAGAGGAAAATAGATAAAACACTTATGAAGAACTTTTATCAGAATTTTTTTTAATTAAATTAGAAATTTTTTGCTCTTATTCTTTTTTTATTTAAAACCATCATTTAGTAAATTCAAAGTAAAGAATAACTCAATATAATCATGCCGATTTGATATTATGGCAATTAAAGTTGGAACAGTTTTTAATTACTTACAGTTACCTAATGTTTCTAAATTCGCTTTTGTTATCAATAAAAGGCAAGATGGCTTTCTTATACAAAAAGGATTATTTGTATATACAAAATCCAGTGAAGGATTCTTAATCGGAGTTATTGAAGAAATTGTTTTATTAAATGAATATTTTAGCGACGCTTTGACTATTAAAGCCTATAATAACAATAATAATCCTAATATTTTAAAAGGACTTTTTCCGAGTGATGATTTTGAGTTTGCTATTGCTTTAGTAAAATGCTTAGGTATTATAAAATTTAAAAACGATGAAAAAAAAGAGATAGAAAATATACAAAGAATGACATACCCTGCTAATCCAGGGAAAGAAGTATTTATTGTTGAAGAAAATCTTCTTAATATGTTTTTAGGGTTTGATAAAAAATCCGGATTGAATATTGGGAACGTAAAAGTGACTAATTCGAATGCAAAAATAAATTTGAATCGATTGCTAAATAAACATTTTGCTATTCTTTCGATTTCAGGAGGAGGAAAAAGTTATTTAACTTCAGTTTTAATAGAAGAACTATTGACAAGAAAAGAAGAATATGGAACTCCAGCAATAATATTATTTGATGTTCATGGAGAATATTTATATTTGAAAAATGTACCGGAAATTCAAAAGAAAATAAAAATTTATGATTCCATATATTTTCAAATTGGAGTTCCTAAGCTTTCAGCTTATTATTTTAAGAAATACCAAGAGCAAATCTCTCCCGTCCAAATAAGAGAACTATCGAGTTATATAAAGAAATTGAGAAAAGATACTAAAAATAACTTATTCTCTTTAAATGATATAATAAATTTCATTGAAACTACTTCCAGTGGAAATAAAAGCACAAAGCAAGCATTAGTAGGTTGGTTAGCTGAGTTAGAACGCCTAAGGATTTTTGGGGCTCAAGAAAATCCTAAAATGGACAAAATTCTTAGTAAACAAGAGCTAATTATCTTTAATCTTCAACAAGAAATAAGTATTAGAAAGAAACAGATTATTGTAGATTATATCTGTTCCCGGTTATTTGAGCTTAGACGATTAAATGAAATCCCCCCTTATTTATTAATTATCGAAGAGGCACACCAATTTTGTCCTGAGAATGCTTATTCTAAAGCAATATCTAAATCAATTATTGAAATGATTGCAAGAGAAGGACGAAAATTCATGGCGTGCTTATGTTTGATAAGCCAGAGACCAAAAAAATTGAGTACTACCGCACTTTCCCAGTGTAATTCAAAGATGGTATTAAATATAAAGAATCCTTATGACTTAAAACATTTAATGGATAGTTCAGAAGCAATAACTAAAGAATCTGCTAATATGATTTCTAGTTTAGGTGTAGGAGAAATGTTGATGATGGGAAATGCAGTAAATTATCCTGTTTTTATCAATATTAGAGAAAGAAAATATAATAACCAGATTGGTGAAGTTTCTCTATCTCAATTTTGTTTGAATTGGCAAGATAAAAATTTAGTATAAATCAGTTATTATTCCTTCTCTAATGGCTTGATTGTTCTTTTTAAGAACTATCATTTTTTTATTCTTAGAAACACGAAAAACATTAATAATATTCATGCTTTCTAGTTTCATAAATAATTCTTCTAACATAAGGGAATTAACAAATGGAAATTCTTTTTTTAACAGTTCCTCAATCCTTTTATCTAATATTTCCCCTTTGTTTTTAACAAGGATATCAATAATAGAATTAATTACAGGTTTTTGATTCCAGCGATGATGTTCGATTATAATTCACCTTTTGAAAATGAAAAGAAATAGATATTGAAACAAATCTTTTCTCTCTAATTAAATTTATGAATTTTATACAAATAGGCGATCTTCTTTTGATTCTTCTATTCTCCTACTCTTTAGTTTTTCTCCAAATTTTTCATACCATTCAATAATTTCTTTAGTTAATGTTGAGCTTATGAATGTTCTTGCTTCCTTGAAATGTTCTAAAGATACCCTTCTAGCCCTAATATTTTCTCTAAGTGAAATCATTGCAGCCTCTCGGCACCAAGTTTCTATATCCGCTCCTGAAAAACCGTTTATCATTTCATTTAATTCTTCTAAGACAATATTATTAGCTAATGGCATATTTCTTGTAAATATCTTTAATATTTCTAATCGTCCTTTGGTATCTGGAGAAGAAACTAATAAAATTCTATCTATTCTCCCTGGTCTAATTAAAGCAGGATCTAAAATATCAGGTCTATTAGTTGCTGCAATGACAACAATATCTTTCTTAATTTCTAATCCATCTAATTCTGTTAAGAATTGTGATAATACTTTCTCAGAAACTCCTGAATCAGACGTATGCCGCCCTCTACTTGGGGCGATCGAATCGAATTCATCAAAAAATATTATACAAGGAGCTGCCATTTTAGCCTTACGAAAAATTTCTCTTATTGCTTTTTCACTTTCTCCAACCCACTTCGATAGAAGTTCTGGACCTTTTATTGAAATAAAATTTGCTTTACTTTCAGTTGCCACTGCTCTTGCTAATAAAGTTTTTCCACATCCAGGAGGTCCATAAAGTAGAATACCCTTAGGGGGTGTTATTCCCATTCGTTTAAATATTTTTGGATGCGATAAAGGCCATTCTACTGCCTCGATTAATTTTTGCTTTAATTCTTCTAAACCTCCTACTTGATCCCATTTAACATTTGGAACTTCTACAAAAACTTCACGTATTCCAGAAGGTAAAACTTCTTTTAAAGCTTCTTCAAAATCCTCTTTTGTTACTTCAATTTGCTCTAAAAGTTCTGGATCTATTATTTCTGATTCCAAATCTATTTTTGGTAAATATCTCCTTAGAGCAGACATAGCAGCTTCTCTAGAAACTGCTGAGATATCTGCTCCTACAAATCCATGAGTTATTTTAGCAAATTCTTTTAATGAAATTTTTTTATCTAGTGGCATATTTCGAGTATGTATTTGAAAAATCTCAATTCTTCCTTTTTCATTTGGAACTTTTATCTCTATTTCACGATCAAATCTACCCGGCCTCCTTAGAGCAGCATCTAAGCTATTTGGTCTATTAGTAGCCCCAATAACGATAACTTTACCTCTACCGTGCAATCCATCCATTAAAGCTAAAAGTTGCGCAACTACCCTTCGTTCAACCTCTCCTGTAACAGTTTCCCTCTTTGGTGCAATTGCATCAATTTCATCAATAAAAATTATTGAAGGGCTCTTTTCCTCAGCCTCAATAAACAATTTGCGTAATTTCTTTTCAGATTCTCCATAAAATTTGCTCATTATTTCAGGTCCATTAATGGAGATGAAGTGTGCTTCACTTTCATTAGCAACAGCTCTAGCTAATAATGTTTTCCCACATCCAGGTGGACCTCTTAATAAGACTCCTTTTGGAGGATCTATTCCCAAACGTTTAAATAAAGATGGATGACGTAGTGGTAATTCAACCATTTCCCTTACACGTTGGATTTCTCGATCTAACCCACCAACATCTTCATAAGTTATGTAATTTGCTCCTGCTTCTATATCCTCAGTTACTTTATCGCTTATATTAAGAATGGTTTCTTGTTTTATTATACATACCCCAAGAGGCCTCAAACCAATTACTTTAAATGTAATTTCTCTACTAATTCCTATAGAAATAAAGATAAAATCATCAACTGTTATAGGATAATTATTTAACTTCCTTTTTACAAAACTTTCAAAGCGTGGATTATTTCTAATTTTGACGCTTGAAGGCGCTAAAACCACATTCTGTGCTACTTCTGTCTTTACTTTTCGAATTTCTAATGTATCATCTATTCTTGTACCAGTATTCTTCTGCAATCGCGAATCAACCCTTACAATGCCGAGACCGTTATCTTGAGGATAACTAGGCCAAGCAATTCCTGCACTTTGTTTTTTACCTACAACCTCAATTACATCTCCAGTCTGAATGCTTAATTTCTCCATTGTTTTTGGGTCAATCCTTATTATATTTCGACCAATATCTCTTTTCTTCGCTTTTTGGACACGTAATGTAACACTTGAAGGATGTTCCGTTCCCTTATCATCATTCTCTTTCGATGACATAAAATCTCAATATTCAATAAATTTCGTTCTTTAAATATAAGAATTATCGAGTTTGTAAAAATTTTTCTATTTTAATTTGCAATCAATTTTCTCTAAAAGAATTTATCTAAAGAAATTTGAGTATCGGTAGAATTTAATTTTCTAAGTCTTTCTAAAGCACTTTCCACCCTTTGTTTTGAAAAATTATGCTGCTCAATTAATAATTCTTCTACTTTTTCAACGTCAGGTTTTTTTTGTTGTGATAAATGGTAATCCTTTTTAATATCAGGATTTAAAAAGATATTTTTTAAGCGAGCTACTAACTCTAATTCTAGTAAAATCTCTTTTCCTCCAATTTTAACTTTATTTTCTATAATATTTTCAATCGAATTATACTTTTTTATTAAATCTAAAGCGATTTTCTGACCAATTCCTTTTATTCCCGGAAAAAAATCAATCCCTATTAAAATACCCATTTCTATTAATTGTTCTCGAGTAATTCCTAAAGTCTCTAAAAATTTTGATAATGAAATATATTCAATATCCAATGTAATTGTTGTATCTTTCACTTTTTTACTCCTACTAACTGCAAAGTTGCGAATTAGTTTCTCTCCACCAAATAATAATGTATCATAATCTTGTGAGGCACATGCCCACGCATCCCCCTTTTCAACTAAATACGCTGACTGTGCTTCTCCTTCAGAACTTGCTTGTATTATTGGTATTCCTAAATATTCAATTAGCTTTTTACTTTCCTCAATCATGTTCAAATCAAGTTTAGATGTTAATTGTGCATATTTCTTAGCTTCTCTAAAATCTTCAGCATCTAATGCTTTAACCATTTTTTCTTTTGCCTCCTCCTTGATTTTCCCTCTTTCTCGAATAGTATCTAACTTTAAATCGGAAGGTTGTCCATCAAATACATAAATTGGGCTAATATTATGTTCTAAAAAATTAATATTTCTATAGAAGAGACCAGAAAGATGAGATGTAATATTTCCATTATAATCTTTTAAAGGAGTCCCATCTTTCTGGCGTATAATAGCTAAAAATTGATATATTGTGTTAAATGCATCTATTGCAATCTTTTTTTTAAAAAGATTTTCAAATGATATAGTCCTTTTAACTTCTTTCACAAGTTCATTTATTTTTACGCCCATTTTTTCAATATTAAATTCTTTTATTAATCAATATATTATTATGAATTAAATTATATATTTCCCACCTAATGTTTTACACTTTTTTTGGTTTTCTTTTCAGTTGAGTTCCACAGACTTCACAAATATTATTTAAACCTTCATAAGTCCGAATTTCATTACAAAACGGACAATAGAACTCCCAAAATATTTGAAATTTAATTCCTTCTTTATATAGTGGAATAAATGGTATCCCTAACTCAGAACATATATTTTCTATTGAATAATCATTTGTATATAGAATAACTTCTTGATCTGAGTTTTCAGCTAATTCCAAAGCTAAAGCTATTAATTTTTTATCAGTAATAGATAATGCTTTGAAATCTCCTGTTAGTTTGGATTTCTCATATACTTTTTCGACAAATTTTTTTGTTGGATTACTCACTATTAATTTTTTTTGTTCAACTGCTGCATTAATTTTATTTAAGATATTTCGATTCTGTGTAATATATTTACTTGCCTTAATTTCTTCAATTACTCCTAACGTAGTGTATATAACGCTATCAATTATATTAATATCAATTCCAGTTAGGAATATATTAGTATCAAACACGAGAATTGGAAATTTTTCTTTCATTTCACTATTCTTCTGGTGAGTCATCAATTGGAACTTTTAATGTCCCTATAATTTTTTTTCTTAACCGAGTATAATAACTCTTACTAAATCGTATAAATTTTGCATGAGAGTCACTCTTTCTAATTCTTATTTTAGTATTAGGTTGAATTTGTTTAATAGTTCTTTGCCCATCTATCACTATTTTAGCATTCAATCGAGGTCTCATTAACTGAACTTCAATTTCAGAATTAATTGGAAGGATTATAGGCTTTAATCCTGATCTAGCAAAACTATTCAATGGAGTGATTTGCATAATCTCCAAATTCGGATTAACAATAGCACCTCCAGCACTTAAATTATAAGCAGTAGATCCAATAGATGTAGAAACTATAACTCCATCTAAGTAACTTCGATTAAGAAAAAACCCATTAATTCTAATTGATACTTGTAAAACTTTAGAACTTTTAGATGATACAATTAAAACCTCATTTAAAGCGCTAATCAATTTAATCTCTTCAGAATTTCTAACTATAAAGGGAGTTATTTTGGAACAAATTTCACATTCATATTCTCCATTTAATGTCTTTACTAAATCTTTAAAAACGTTCCTTTCATTTGATTCATCCAAAAATCCAATAGAACCTACGTTTACTCCCATGATTGGGGGAGGATTTTGTTGAGATAAACCACCTACAACTCTCAATATTGAGCCATCACCACCAATAATAACGACGAATTTTATATTCTCAGCATTCATTTCGCTTAAATCCATTCCATTATGAGGGAAGATTTTAGGAGCAATTCTCGTTTCTAAATATACTACTTCTCCTTTTTGAATTAAAAATTCAAAAATTCTCCTAGTTAGTTTTATTGCTCTCTCTGAATCCAGCCTACAAGCTAATGCAACAGGTTTTTTATCCATAATTTTTAGTACTTATTTAAGAGATTCTAAATCAAATTTCAAAGTGTCTAAAAAAATAATAGATAATAGAAAATAAAATTATTGGTTAATGTTATTATTTTTATTGGAGATCTGTTTAATTAGTAAAAACTCTGTTTATAAGTGTTTTTCCTGCTAATTGCCAGTATTCCACCTGAGCTGTTGATATTTTACTAGGAGTAGCTTGAAGTTCTTTTAACTTTTTTACTAATTCTTCGTCTGTTGGCCATTGAACATCAATTGATTCATAAGATTCTAAATTCATAATATTTATCGACATATCTTCTATATAATTAATTTGGGCATTTCCCTTGATGATCTCAGGAATGTCGACGACATGTCCACTTGGAATTGTGAGTGAGCGTTTATTATTATCAAACAACCCCACACATACTACCCGTACTTTAGCATGACCATGTTTACCAGATTTGCTTCTTTCTGTTGATTTTATGATACATGGCTGATCTTCTACCATGATATATTGCCCGGTTTTTAATTTCTGAATTTCAGTTCTTTTAATAGACAATTATTTATACACCTTACTTTTTAATCTTATATGGTTTTTGACATTTCTTTTAATTTATGTTATATTATATTTATTATAAAAAAAATTTTAGTCTTAAACGAATATTTCAAACATTTCAAAAATTTTTAAACTGACAATAGATGGTTCTCACTGAGTTAGGAAGAAAATTGGATAATGCTATTCGAAGCGTAAGACGACTTCCTATTATTGATAAAGATGCAATTAACGCTCTGATACAAGACATTCAACGTGCCTTGCTTTCAGCAGATGTACGGGTGGAGCTTGTATTTGAAATGACAGAAAATATCAGAAAAGAAGCAATGAATACTAAACTGCAGAAAGCGAGAAGAAAAGATTTTGTCATTAAATTAGTTCATGATGAGTTAATAAAACTATTAGGTGGAAAACCTGCTCCAATACGAATAAAACCAAACAAAAAGAATGTAATTTTGCTTGTTGGTATCCAAGGTTCGGGAAAAACTACTTCAATTGCTAAAATAGCTAAATATTATAAGAGTAAAGGCTTTAAGGTAGCCACATTAACTACGGATACATGGCGTCCTGGAGCTTATGAACAGCTTGTTCAGTTATCAGATAAAATCGGAGTTAAATGTTATGGAAATCCTAATGAAAAAAATGCCATTAAAATTGCGATTCAAGAGACGAAAAAGGCGATTAATGATGGAAACGATTTAATCTTAGCAGATACAGCTGGTAGACATAAACAAGAAAAAGAATTAATGAAAGAAATGGCGATCCTTGAAGAAAAATTAAAACCAAATGAAGTCTGTTTAGTAATAGATGGATCATTAGGACAGCAAGCTTATAATCAAGCAGAAGAATTTGCTAAAACCACAAACCTTGGAAGTATCATTGTCACAAAACTAGATGGTACAGCTAAAGGGGGAGGAGCGTTATCGGCTTGTGTTGCTGCGGATGTGGGTATTCGTTTTATTGGTACTGGGGAAAATATTGACGATTTTGAAGAATTTGAACCATCTAAATTTGTGGGTACTTTATTAGGAATACCTGATATAGAATCACTGGTTCAAAAAGTTCAGGAAGCTGAGGTAGTTCCAGATGAAGAAACAGTGAAAAGAATGATGCATGGTAAGTTTACACTTGAAGATCTTTACCTACAGTTGAAAAGTATTAAGAAAGTAGGAAAATTTAAGCAAATTTTGACTATGATGGGTGGTGGAAACATTCCAGACGCTTTAAAGGAAGGGGCAGAGGAAAATCTAGCAAAATGGGAGGTAGTTCTTAATTCTATGACTCAAGTAGAAAAAGAGAATCCAAAAATCATTAAAAAAACTCGAAAAAGACGAATTGCCATAGGAAGCGGAACTAATTATTCAGTAATAAATAAAATGCTAGACCAATTTTCACAAATGAAAAAATTCATGAAGAGATTTCTTCAAATGCAGAAAAAAGGTAAAGGAATGGCTGGTATACCCGGATTGCCTGGTGGAAAGGCAGCAGGAGACTTTTTTAAGAAGTTAGGTAAATTTTAAATTGATATTTTTATAAAAGTCTTATTGATTACATTGGTAAATTTCTTATTGCTTATTGAAGCACTTATATACTATAATAAAAACGATATAGATAAGGGCTATACTCCATTTAAGATTTACCAAATCTGTGGTTGTATTAGAGAGGCATTCTGTTTATCCTATTCTATAAGAAAAAACAATAATCTTTTTCTTTATTTTCAAAGAGAACATATTTTAATAAAATTTGTCGGAAAAAAATTACGATATTTAGGTCCAGATGAAAGGTCTCAAGCACTTTTATTACTAAGGGGAATTCAGAAAATATCCAATATCAATAGATTTGAAGAACAAAATTTGATAGAATGTACTCCTGGTATATATGGTAGAAAATATCCTGATAATGAATCTTTTATAAATTTTTTTAAATCAGAAAAATTCTATTTTATTATAAATCCTACTCAAAATAGTGAAGTAATTAATTTTTTCACATCAATACTAGAACTGGATGAAGTTAATGAGAATCATATCTACATTCTGCCAATGTACATTATTTCAAAAAATAAAACCAAAATCATAACACTTTTCAAGGATTTGAAAAATTTAAGTTTTTTATCAATCCCCAAAATTTCTTTAGTAGAAAATCAAATTTTATATATTAATTTTATGAAAGATAATCAAACCAAATCTTCATACTTATGATTTTAAAAAGTGCTAAAGTTTATGCTGAGGGTTTAATACACAAAGGAATAATTCTAATTAGCAATGGCATAATAAAGAAAATTATATTTAATCCAAAAGAAACTCAAATTAAAAATTTAGTTGAAAAGAATCAAGATGACAAAGTTATTGACTGTAAAGATAAACTAGTTTTACCAGGTATAATAGATATTCATTCTCATTTGAGGGATTTAGACCAGTGTGAAAAAGAAACCTTCTTATCTGGAACAAAAGCTGCTGCATTTTCGGGGATAACAACAGTCTTCAATATGCCAAATACAAAACCTCCTGCTATTACAGCTGATCAAGTTAAAAAATGGATGAAAAAAGCAAAAAATAACATTTATATAGATGTAGGATTTATCGCAGGAGTACCGAAAAGGATTGATAAGTATGAAATAAAAAATATTATAGATCTTGGAGTTTTAGGATTTAAATTATATCCTTCAACTCCTTTAAGTGAAATAGATTGGTGCTTATCTGAAAATCTCCAAAAAATTCTTAATATTTCATCTGAATATCAAGTACCAATATTTATACATGCAGCATATCCTATTTCTGATATAAATAAAAATAATATCTACAAAGAATTTACCAATAAAAACTATTCAAAATTAGAACTTCAAGATAAATTATATTCAACCGAATCTGAAGTAAGATATGTTAAATTTGTTATTGAAAATTATAAGAAGGTCATCAATAATAATAAATTAAATATAGAGCGTTATCCGATTGTTCATTTTTGTCATATTAGTTGTATTGAGAGCTATTTGGCTATTCAAAAAACATTAAATTCTTATGAAAATTTTAAGATTTCTTTTGAAGTAACACCCCATCATTTATTATTATCCAATAAAATGAAAATAAGAAATGAAAATTTTGGTAAAGTTTTACCTCCTCTAAGAGATAATAAACATTCTCATTTTCTATTTAATGAACTGAAAAAAGGGAACATTAAATTAATAGCAACAGATCATGCTCCCCATAGCTTAAAAGAAAAATCGCAAAAATTTCTTAAAGCTCCGTCTGGATTTCCTGGATTTGAAACTTACCCACTTCTTTTAATCGATAAAGTTATGAATTCTCAATTACCATTAGATATTTTTGTAAAAGCATCTGCTGAAAATCCAACAAATATGTTTAATTTAGAAAATAAAGGTTTTATTAGGGAAGGTTATAATGCTGATTTGTACATAGTTGAAAAAGTATCCCAATCTAAAATTAATACTAAAAAGTTTAAAACAAAGGCAAAATATTCTCCATTTGAAAATTATATCACTTCTGTTAAGATCTGGAAAGTATTTCTAAGAGGAATTGAAGTTAATGTTGAAAAATTCCCGCCTCAAGGGAATATTATTAAAAAAAAATTACAAATATTTTAAGATTATAAAAACATAAAAATAAATTGAATTATGGGGAAAAAATCATGTCTGAAGATCAAGTATTTAGTTTAGAAGATGGTAAAATCCTAGTGAAATTTGCAAGAGAAAATATTGAATTTTTTTTAAAAAATGATAAAAGAATTCCAGTTCCTAATGAAATAGTGGAGAGATTTAATGATAAGTATGGAGCTTTTGTTACTTTAAACAAATATAATTTTCATGGGAATCCCCTTAGAGGCTGTATAGGTTATATTGAACCTAATTATCCATTATACGATACAATCCATCGAGTCTCTATAAGTTCAGCGATTGAAGATCCTAGATTTCCTTCTGTAACAATTGAGGAAATGGATAATATAATAATCGAATTATCAATTCTAACTCCTCCTAAATTATTACAAGTAAATGATCCTAAAGAATACCTTAATAAAATTGTCATTGGAAGAGATGGACTTATTGTTGAAAAAGGTATGAGGAGAGGATTACTCCTTCCACAAGTACCTGTAGAGCACGGAAGAAATTGGGATGTAAGCACGTTTCTTTCACATACATGCCTAAAAGCATGGTTATCTGAGGATGCTTGGAAAAATTTAAACACAAAAGTATACTCTTTTCAAGCTATTCTTTTTGAAGAAACAGAACCACAAGGAGAAGTAGTTAGGAAATATCTTAAATAAAATATTTCTTCTAAAACATCACACATATATGTGAAACAAAGCATATATTAAATTTAATAAAAATGTCAGATAAAATACTTTCAATCGATATATCTTCAGAAAAAATTAAAGTTGCTATTATTTCTGAAAAATTAGAATTGGAAACAATTGTAGTTCAAAATTTTAAAATTATTAATGAGGATGTTGATGGTTTTGCTAAGCGTTTTGATATGGAACAAATGTGGAATAAACTAAAAATTTGCATTAAGAATGCTCTACAGCAAAATAAACCAAAAAGTATCATTGGTATTTCTTCATGTGGTCAAAGAATGGCCTCAATTTTCTTAGATAAACATGGTAATGAGATTTATGGAGGTCCCAACACAGATATTAGAGGAATTGATTCTGCATATCTAATAGAAGATAAATTTTCTGATGAAGAATTATTTAACATTACTGCTCATTCCCCATCATTGATGTTTACATTAGCACGACTTTTATGGTTTAAAGAAGAACAGGAAGATATATTTCAAAATATTGGAAAAATATTAATGCTCGATGATTGGATAGCATATAAATTAACAGGTAAATTTTTCACAGATTATACATCTATAGGAGAATCTCAGCTTTTCGACATCTCAAAAAAAAAGTGGAGCACAGAAATAATTAATGCCTTTGATATAAATCCAGATATTTTTCCTGAAATAGTTAAATCTGGGACAGTTATTGGTGAATTAAAACCAGAACTTAAGAATTTTGGCTTTCCACAAATGAATAATTTATCCATTATCAAAGGTTGTGGCGATTCTCATGCAAATTTGTTAGGAATGGGCACAATTGAAGATGGAAATATTGGAATTAGTTTAGGAACTACCACTCCTGTTCATTTAGTTATAAATAAACCTATAATTGATCCGGATCTAAATTTTTGGACAAATTGTCATGTTATAAATGATAAATGGTTAATTGAAGCCAATACAGGCAGTACTGGAAGAGTTTACGATTGGTTCAAGGAAGCTTTTATTAGAGATCAAGAGAATAATTCTGATCAAATAATTGACCACTATTTAAAACAAATTAAACCTGGTTCAGATTCAACTTATGCCTATTTGGGTCCCGAATTAATGTCAATTAAAGATCAAACGTCAATAAAAAGAGGTGTATTTATTTTTCAACCTCCAAGTATGGTTGGTGAAGAACTACCAAGAATAGAGAATTTTGCACGAAGCATGATTGAAGGGATTTGTTTTGGAATTTTACAAAACACTAGAGCATTGTATAAATTCACAAAAGACAAGATTAAGATCTTTTGCTCAGGAGGTATGTCAAAATCAAGGGAATTTTGCAAAATTTTAGCAAATGTTCTTAATAATAACTTATTTGTACCTATCGTTAAAGATTCTGCATTTATCGGAACAGCAATGAATGTTTTAGTTGGATTGAAGAAATATCAAAGCTACAAAAAAATTGTCGATGAACTCATGAAATATGAATTAATCAAAAATGATTCAAAAATTTCTGAAGAATATAAAAGCATATATGCTCAATGGATGAATTTAAAAAATAAAGTTGATGAAATTTAAATGATTTTTTTGTTTTTTTTTATAAAAGGTTTAATATTTTCTCCCTTTTTCCAATACCATTTAAATAATTCTCTAGTCCAATCAATAAATGCATTACTATTACCTGTAAGACCTTGACTATAGTCTATTTTTCCACCCTGGCTTAAAAATAAGAGGCCCCCTTTATCAGAAACAATTAGTGAGAGGTCAAACTGATCTAAAATCCTTACATTTTGAATTACGTCTAATTTGTCATAGAACGCATGTCTATCTTCAAACTGCCTTCCCACCTTAACAGAATCAATTAAAATAGACTTTTTTATTATTGCTTTAATCTTAATTGATTGATTGCTAATTTTTTTCTCTACTATAGGGAGGATAGAATCTTGGAATTGATCCGAAATTGCAAGAATGACTGTTTCAGAATTTTTTACCAAATCTGACCAAAGTTGTATGTTCTTCATTGTCTGGTCATTAATTGCCACATTTTTAAATTTACCAATTTGGAGCAATAGATTAATCGGAATTGAGTTAATATCGTGATTGTTGAAAAAAGTTTTAAAAATTAAAATAGTTCCAAATAAATCTAAGATTTCATAAATAATCTTACCAATACTACTTATTTCATACTCATTATCATAAGTTTTAGATATTAACTCCTTCCTCATCAATCTTTTAAGATTACGAGAAATTTCTGGACCAGGTATATCTAATTCTTTCTCTAACTCATTATGTCTTTTACTCTTTCGATAAATACTTTTAAAAACTTCATATCTTCCTTTATTAGTAAATTCTATGAGAAATTCGTTTAATTCCAAATCTATCTTGATCCTAAGATTATATATTATTCTTATTAACTATTAAAAAAGACTCGTTTAAAATAATTAGTAAAATATTATATTCAATTATAGGATCTTAAATCTGATTATAACTAATTTTGTATCATTCTAGGGTTTTTTTAAATCTGGATGTATCTAATAATTATTTAATAATGAATTTAATAATTATAAAAGAGGTTTCAAAAAAATGAGTTTTACTGATATTTCAAGTTGTTTGAAAGATATTGAAGATAGATACAAAAATAATGAAAAAATAAAAAATAAATTAGCAAAATATAATGAACCAATCCAAATTACTTTTTTAGATACCAGACGTAAGATAATGATTCTGGTAAATGGAGATCAAGGGATTGAAATAAAAGATAATACAAGTGATGATAATGCTCCAGTAAAAATTGAATTTGCTACAGAAAAAACATTAATGGACGTATTTAATAAAGAGATAGGTGCTGTCAAAGCGTATAGTACAGGATTAATAAAAGTTGTTGAAGGTAAAATACGCAATTTGATAAAATTAAAGAGTTTATTATTTTAAATTCTATATTCTTATTAAAATATCTATTATCAAGGGTAAGTTATGAAAGCTCTTATAACAGCAAGTTTAACTTCAGAAGTTCTTAAGGAATTAGAACATTTAATGGAAGTTATTTACGAGCCTTGGGTTGAAACAGGAGAAATTTATTTTGATGCCAAAGAATTGGCTGAAAAACTAAAAGACGTGGATATCTTTATTACTGAGACTGATGATGTTAAAAAAAAAGAATTTTTTGATCTTACAAATCTAAAATTGCTTATCTCATGTCGTGGAGATCCATTTAATGTGAATTTAAATGCTGCAACAGAAAGAGGCTTACCTGTTCTTAATACTCCTTTAAGAAATGTGGATGCTGTTGCTGACCTAACAGTATGCTATATTCTTATGCTTGCACGTAAAGTGCAACAAATAGATAGAATCATACACTCTGATGATTTTGAAATAACAGATTTTGAAGACTGGGTAGAATATTTCAATAAATTCAAAGGTGTTGAATTAGGGGGAAAAACAGTGGGTATTATAGGATTAGGGCAAATAGGGAGACGAGTTGTAGAAAGATTAAAATCTTTTGGTGTTAAGTTTTTAATTTTCGATCCATATGTTTCAGAAGAAATTACAAAAGTGTATGGTGAAAAAGTAGATATTGATTTTCTCATGAGAAATTCAGATTTTATAACGATACACGCAGCTGCAACTGATGACAACGATAATCTAGTTGACAGTAATAGAATTAGTATTATGAAAAAATCTGCCTATCTTATAAATACATCAAAAGGGAGTTTAGTTGATTATGATGCATTATATACGGCTCTAGAAGAGGGAAAAATTGCAGGGGTTGCATTAGATGTATTTCCTTTAGAACCAATAGATGAAGACAATGAATATATCAAATTTGATAATGCGATTATATCACCACATATAGGTGGAGATACATATGAAATAATTGAGCGTCAATCGAGAATACTTTTAGAGGATATAAAACTTTGGTTAGATGGGAAACTCCCTAATAATATAATGAATCCAGAAGTTTTTGATAAAAAAGCTCCCATTTCGGATCTCAACATTAATAAATTAAAATCTGAAATTGTAGGTATATGTAATAAACTTTTAGAAGAAGGACATGTAATCGGATCTGCTGGAAATGTAAGTGTAAGGGTAAAAATTAATGATAAAGACGTAGTTTTAATAACCCCAAGTAATGTAAATTATGCAGAAATGAAACCAGAAGATATTTTAGTAATTAATATGGATGGAAAATTACTTGAGGGTGAAAAAAATCCTTCAGTAGAAAGACATATGCATTTAGGAGTGTATAAAGAACGTTCCGATGTTAATGCAATTATACATGCTCATAGTGTATATTCAACAGTACTAAGCTCTCTAAAACTCTCTATTCCTCCTATAATGGAAGAACTTGTTCCATATGTTGGCGGAGAAATAGTTGTAGCTGAATATGGTGAAGCTGGTTCTGAGGAACTAGCTGAAGCTGTGATAAATAGTTTAGGAGAGAAAAACGCTATTTTACTCTCTAATCATGGTAATTTATGTTGTGGTAGCCATCTTGAGGGTGCTTATACAGTATTGACATATGTAGAAAGGGGTGCAAAGATTTATTATTTAGCGAAAGTTTTAAAAGATCCCGATTTATTACCTGAAGATACAGTAGACTATGAAATGGAAATTTTCGATATCTTTAAAGAGTCAAGAAAGATTTAATAATAAATTCCTCATAATCATTTTTTGTTCAAAAATTCTAAAGCAAATTTAGTAGACTCTTTTGCTTGGTGTGTTGTTACCATTCCTATAGACACAGCACAGATATTATGATTTGAAATATATTGATAAGCTATTTCTGGTTGTATTATTCCTGCTGCTAGAGTTTTCATTGCTATAAATGAATAACTTACTGTGTTATCAATCAGATCTTCTAGTTCTTTGGCATTTCCCATAAAATCACCATTAATATTAAAGGGTATTAAAAATGCCTTGACATTTATCGAATTTTCAATGCAATATCTTATAGTATATACAGGATCATGGGTGGCTATACCAGTTATTACATCATTTGATGAAATTAGTTCAATCAATTTCAATAAGTCTTTTCCTTTATCATCTGAAATCATTCCATGGACAAAAATTATTTTTGCTTCAGCTTCAATTAAATCTCCAATTCTCGAATTTTTTCCCGGATATGTTGAACCAGTTATTACATAATCATCATGTCTATCAGCCATCAAACGAGCCGCATTTAAAATTTTACCAGCGGGAATAACTTCAATTCCACGACCTCCAACACTATAACTGGCTTCTAAAATTTCTAAAATTGCTTCTGGATTATTTAAAAATTTCTTTCGCCACTCAAATGCCTTAAAACCAAATTGACCAGCACCGATAAATGGAGAAGTTCCAGTAGAAACTAAAGGTATCTTAACATTATCAATTTTACAGAAAATTCCTAACTCACTTTAAACATTATATCAAATTTATTTAAATTAAATAAGTGATTATTATTAAGAAAACTATAAGGAATTAAATCTATTAAAATTAAAAAACCTTTACGCAAAATTCTAAAACCTCAATAAACGTTTAAGATACACACAAGTGATAAATTAGAAAAATTTTAGTTCTCATTGAATTAAATTGAGATGATATAAAATTGACTGGGGTAATATGTGATTCATTAACATTTTATAATGCTAATTTTGAAATTAATAAAGAATTGAATTCAATTTTAATTCGCCATTTATTAACTAATGATGCAAATTCTATACTTCTTTTTGGGCTTACAGGTGATGGAATTTTATTTTCTGATAAAATTGAACAAAAGATTAGACTTATTGAATTAACACATAATCTTACTGAAGGAAAAATACCTATTATAATAGGAATATATAGTAATGAAGTTGAAGATATATTAAATAAAATAGAATCTATTAAAAAGAAATATAACAGCCTTCACTTTATGATTTCTCCCCCCTTTTTAGAACAAAAATCAATAGACGAACTTAAATTATATTTTGAAAATATTCTTAATTCAATAGATTTGAAAACTTCAATTTATTTGTATAATAATCCACAGTTATTCTCTAAAAACAGTATTGAACCAATTATATTAGAAAAGTTGATAAAAATCTCAAATTTAAAAGGATTTATCGATTCCTCTTATAATCTTAAAAATTGGAAATCTTATTTACAATTATTAAGTAAAGATTTTTCCGTGTATTGTGGCACTGAAGAAAATTTTAAAGATTTTCTCCAAATGATCCCAATCGAAAGAAGAAAATATGGAGGAATAGTATCGAGCATAAGTAATATTGTTAATATATGCTCAAAAATATATTATTATGCTCTAGAAGATAATATCTTAGAACTACTTCAATTACAGGAACAATTAAATGATATTAAGAACAAGTTATATGATTTTAAAGCAATTGATTATGATCAAAAACGTGGCTTAAAATTTGCCCTTATATATTTGTATAGAGATTTATTATCGAAATCTTCTGAGGAAATTATTGATTTGGTACAAAAAAACGTCGAACCGATTACAAAAGAAAGAATTGAAGCCACAGTAAATTATTTAATTAATCATAAACAAATTTATCAACTCTATTCAATTGGTAAAAATCAAATTTACCAATTTCATGAAATTATCAAAAAATTTTCGAATATCGACGAATTAGTTAAACATGGCAAAGTTAGAAAAATAAAAGGACCTTATTTTGCTGATGAAAACACCATATATCGAGTAAATTTTCAAAATAGTCAATTATTATTTAGATTTCGTACAAGCAAATTTTTTCAATTTGAAAACTTCATTAAGGAAAAATTGTTATTCCCTTTTTTGGATAAACAATTAACGCCAAATATGCATGATCTAAGAGAGAAAGTGAAAGAAATCTCAAATAAAAAAGTAGGGTCTTACTATTTTAAAAAAGAAAATCCACCCATTATACCAGTAAGTGATTTAATTTATTTTGATGAATCTAAAGAATTTATTCCCTATTCTTTTTCAGTACAAAATTTTATCCATGGAAAAACCTTAAATCATTATTTAAACCAACATATTATTGAAGATACTGCTTTAACAAAGACTAAATTTATAAATTTATTTTACAATTTAGGTGAATATCTTGGTAAATTACATGAAATAAGATTTGAGTCATATTATCCGAATATTCTCAATATTGGTAAAAAACAGAAGATTTCATATTTAGATTACAAAAATGAGGAATTTGAATATGCTATTCGTGAAGCTCAAAAAAATAAGATAAGTTTCATTGACAACATAAGAGAATATTATAGAGATAACAAATCATTAATTGAAGATGAAGCTGAATTTGTTTTACTTCATAATGATTTTCAGTGTCAAAATATTATTGTTCAAGAAGATTTAGGTGTTATTAAAATAAATGGATTTATAGATTTTGATAATTGGTGTATTGGAAGTAGAGCTCAGGATTTTATTAAATTAGGATATTTCACCATGAAACAGTTGAAAATTCCTTCTTTTCTTGGTGAAATGTTTACTACTTATTCAAAATATCACAAAATAGACAAGGAATTTAGGAAAAAAATTGAATTATATGAGCTAATATGGCTATTAGAGTTATATAATATTGAAAATGATTTAAAAAGAAAGGAAAATCATTTAAGTTTTCAGAACAAAACTACTGACTCTCTTGAAAAATACATCATTGAAATGAAAAACATAATTAATATACCTTAATCTCAAGTCTAATCTTCCAGAACATTTTCTTTACCAAAAAGAGTTACGAAACTTTTTAACTGTACCTTGGAAAGAATTTTCAATTTCTTTATCAAAATTCAAAAAAGTCTTAACATTTCCACTAAAATTATCCAGGACTTCTGGTGGATATAACTTAAAAAATTTTGTTGCTATAATATCTAATTCCTTAAGAATTTTTTTTGGCTTGATATCTTTTGAAGAATCAGCTATAAATAAAAAATTATTCCGCTTAATTACACTGAATCTTTTATTGTTTAACTCAAAATTTGATAAACCTCCTTTAGAAATTTGTTCTGCAAATGTATGCAAAGCAGTCATTAACCCTCCAAATAACTGAGCATCTAAATTCTTATTATAAACTCTATGAAATAAAACAACGCCGCTATCAGCTAATATCCAGAAATCTTGAATTAAATTAGCCATTAAAAATTCAAATTTTTTGATATCTTTTTTATTATAATAATAGATTTATTCTTTAAATTTGTATTAGATCATTTAATTAATCATTTTCTAAAATTAATAAAGAAACTTTATGAATAAATACATTAAATATATTAGAATTTTGTATTAAAATGGCTCATTATCAGAAAGAATTAAGATATGCTATTAGTATTGTAAGAAATGCTTCAAAAATTACTGAATGGTTTCAAAAAAAAGGTTTTAATTCATACTTAAAAAATGATAACTCACCAGTCACTTTAGCCGATTTTGCATCTCAAATTTATATCATTGCTAAACTTAAACAATATTTTCCAAACGATGAAATAATTGCCGAAGAGGAAAACAGTGAATTTATTGATCATAATGCAATAAATCTCATTACCAAATGCCTTGAATCATTAGATTTAGCTAAAGAAATTGATATTACCCAGAGCATTGGTTATCGAGGAATTAGTGCTGAAAGAAAATGGACGATAGATCCTATTGATGGAACCATAGGATACCAAAAAGGATTTCCCTATGCTATAGGGATAGGGCTTATAGAAAATTTAATTCCAAAAATTTGTGCTATTGCAGTTCCAAATTATAACAAGAAAGGTTTGGCTATATTTTCAGCAGAAAAAGGATGTGGGGCCCAGGTTTCTTATAATAATGGAAAATCTCAATTTATTAAAGTAAGCAATCAAAATAATCTCATTAATGCAAATTTTTGTCATTCATTACACTATGATAAACCCTGGGTTGAAGAGTTCATTAAAATAGCAAGATTAAAGAATGTTATTCAAATCGATAGTATGGCTAAATTTTGTATGGTGGCAGATGGAAGTGTAGACTTATATATAAAACCCTTAGATGCTGATCGTTCATTTATATGGGATTTTATGCCGGGAGATTTAATAGTAAGAGAAGCTGGAGGTCAAGTAACAGATTTAAATGGTGATCGATTAAAATTTAAAGAAAATAAATGTATATGGACATCTCCTGGAATTGTATCTTCTAACGGAATTCTTCAAGCACAAGTATTAGAACTAATAAAAAACAGAAATCTTGGGTTA
>Ga0209427_10001914_pt1 | contig 24287 bp, 28 predicted proteins | sample DeeMarSWOR136_30_FD_187465 | JGI IMG/M metagenome (GOLD analysis project Ga0209427, IMG submission 187465) | Marine sediment microbial communities from White Oak River estuary, North Carolina - WOR-1-36_30 (SPAdes) (version 2) | ecosystem: Environmental > Aquatic > Marine > Intertidal zone >...
TTTCGAGAAATCTCAAGAAACAATGCGATACTGCGTTAAGATTAATATCCCTTAACGACATTCCCCTTTATTCCTAGTGAATCAAGTTTAAAAGAGAATGCCTTTGCTTCCTCAATGTTTGGAAATTTGCCAACCCATACGCGATAATACGTATTGCCTTTGACCAATGCCTCAACGATCTGAACATCAAACTCTTTTCCCTTCATTTCTGTCGCATGTTTTTCTGCATTATTTCGATTACGATATGAACCTACCTGAACTGTATAATATTCCGCAGCAGTATCAGGAGGTTGCTTTGCAGGTATAATACTGGCCGCACGTTCGCTCCATACGGATTTTGGAAACATTTTCCGCAGATCCTGCAAAATACCAACACCTTGCTCCTGCTCACCACTACTCATGTAAGAAACTCCCAGCCAAAAAAGAATCTCATCTTTCAGACTTGTATCTGGAAATTTCCTCAACAGTTCATTCAAAGTGACAATCGCATTTTTGTATTTTTCACGCGCGATGCTGCTCTTTGCGATCTCTAAATAGGAGATGTCTACGTAGCGTGATTCTGGATAATCATTTATTACTTTTGTATAATAGAGTAATGCCGAATCTGGGACGATCGATAACCGGCCCAAATAGTAAAATGCTTCAGCAATACGTGGATTAGTTTCATCTTTAACTACCTCTGCAAATATCTCACGCGCAAGATCAAACTGAGCAGAATTGAATAACCTTATTGCTTCATTGATATCCTGCGTGAAAAGAAGCAAAGGTATTATAAATAAAGCAAGAAAGATTCTATTGCGTGGCATTTTGGACATAGAAATGAAAATTTCTCCGCATCAAATCCACAATTAGTGCATTTGAATGATTTATTGCCAACCTCATTTTCTATCTCTGTTATCTCATCCATCAGACTCTCATCTTTGACTTTCGATTTAAGCAGACGCAGCCTAAGTAAGCTACTTTTCGGATATTTTTCAGAAAGCTTGCTATACAGCGCTTGCGCTGCGTCGAGATCATTCTTCTTTTCATATAGAGCGGCGAGTGCCAATCCTACGGCAAAATTTTTCGGGTTTGCGTGGAAAATTTTTTCGTACACGGGAATTATTTCATCGAATAACCCCAGTTCATAATAAACTTTTTCAAATTTATCAATAATCAAAAATGCACGATCCGGGTGCTTCGTAATTAGTTTGTGGTAGCACTCCTTAGCTTTTTTTAAATTACCTCTCTGTTCATAATAATCGCCAAAATAGTAAAGAGCAGTTAACGAATTCGGCAAAATCTTAAGCGCCTTTTTAAATAAATTCACGGCATCTTTTTCTACATCGGTATTCTTTTCTGTTAGATCCTTCAGTTTATTGTTGGCATATGATGCATAGTAAAATGCATGCCGCTTGTCTTCTTTTACTTTCACGCCACTCTCTTCGTAGAGTGCAATACAATCACCATAGTTGCCTGTATCTTCGTAGATTTTTAGAATCAGTTCCTGCGCGTGTTTATCATGTTTGTCTATCTTCAATATCTCTTTCAAAAAAGAAACAGCCTTGTTATATCTAGTTGTCGCAAGAAGATCATTAACGAGAGCATAGTATACCTTTTTCTCTTCATGTTTTTTTAATGTTGGTCGCACAGTAAGCGACTGATGTATCTGAACTGCTCTGGAAACATCACCTCGTTTTCTATATAGATCGCCGAGCCTAATATATGCATCTATAAGACCGCTATCAAGACTGACTGCCTCCTTGAATTTTTTTATAGCGATATCTTCATTGTCTTCCAACAAGGCAGATAAGGCCTCCACATATGGTGTGTAGCCGGAAGTTCTTTCACGTTTTTGGCCAAAATAGAGGTATAAAACGAAAATAACGAGCGCGGCAATCAGGATTATGAACAATGTCATTTTTCCTCCTCAAATGGCAAATTCCTTAACGCATCCAGTTCTTTTCGTAAACTCTTGTTCTCTTTGCGTATTTTGTGTAGGTTCGTCCTGAGGACTATTTCGTCAGCAAGGGCAAAAATCAGCACAAATACCATGCCCGCGATAAATGCATAGAAACACACCATCGAAAGCGATATGCCGAATACTTTTTGACCAAAAATATCCAAATCCACTTTTGCTTGTGAATTGAGAACCATAAACCCGACCATAAAACCGATTACAAGAATAACGAAGACCAGTCCGATAAATCGCATTAGACCTCCTCTTTAATCATATACATATTGCAAAGTTTGTCAACAAGGAATGAAGAAGGGCATCAGGGCATCCGGTGATCAGAGTGAAGACAATGAGGGAACCAGGAAATCAGCAAAGCGAAGATATATAAAATAATACACCTGGTATTCTGATGCCCGATATCCACTACCTGATATTCTGATCTTCTGATAACCTGATGTACCACTACTTCCCCTTGACTACTACTGTAAAGTGACTATTATATAGATTATGGATAAAGACAGGAAATTCTTCTTGAAAAAGAGAATAGGTGTACTGTATGGTGGTTGGTCCTCGGAAAGGGAGATCTCTATTGAATCTGGAAAATGTGTTGTTCAATCGCTCAAAAAACAAGGGTTTCGGGTAAAATCGATAGATCTTCACAGAAACTTCATAACAAGATTAAAAGGTTTAGATGTTGCATTTATAGCACTACACGGCAAACCAGGTGAAGATGGTACAGTACAGGCTGTTCTTGATCTTCTGGGTATTCCATATACTGGTTCAGGTGTTAGTGGATCGGCAATTGGCATGGATAAAGTAATATCGAAATATTTGTTTACGGCGCATGGAATCCCAACGCCCGATTTCTATTATGAAGAAAATATTGATATCAATGAGATTATAATGAAACTGGACCTTCCCATAGTAATAAAACCACGTGCCGAAGGTTCCAGTGTTGGCATAAATATTGTCGAGACCAAGACCGATTTAACAAAAACGATAAAACGCACCATGCGCAGATTCAAGGATTTATTCTTCGAGAAATACATAACTGGAATGATGGCGACCTGTGGTATCATTAATGATGTTCCCCTGCCGATTCTCGAAATTGCACCGAAGAAACGGGATTTCTATGACTATAAATCTAAGTACACAAAAGGCATGACCGAATACGTTGTACCAGCAAGAATTCCCGAAGATAAATATAAAAATCTACAGGAATATGCGCTCACCGCCCACTCTGCGATTGGTGCACATGGATTCTCAAGAGTGGATTTTGTCCTGGACGAAAGCTTTAACCCATATGTATTAGAAGTGAACACAATTCCTGGTCTTTTATCAGGTTCAAATTTACCCCTGGAAGCAAGCGCTATCGGTCTCACTTATGACGAATTGATTTTTGAAATATTGAAGACTTCTTTGCCGAGATTTAAGCAACATCGTTAATACTCCATCAGACTGCAATCTTCACTAACTGGCTGCTATAAGCAAAAATACTAAAGATACCCCCTGTGTGAATAAAAATGACGTTTTTGTACGTTTCTTTCTTCAAATGTTCTAACATTCCATAAAATGCTTTTCCCGTATAAACCGGCTCTAAGATAATGCCAGTCTTTGCAATAATTCCGATCGTTTTCAACTCCTCTGGATAAGGAATACCATACCCTGCACCAACATAGCCATCAATCAAGTTAATATCCTTTTTGGTAATTTTTATCCTAAGCTTAAATGCATAAATTGCCTTCTGGCAAATATCGTAGATTTTATCTCTGAAATACTCAACTGTATCACATACGATTATACCATTAAGATTCACAGACAAATTCAACAACTTCTTGCCAAGTAGCAGGCCAGCATAAGTTCCACCAGAACCTACTGCACAGTAGACCGCTTCAATTCTGTGTTTCTTAATAAAAGAAGCCATCTCTCTCATGCAATCACGATAACCAAGGGCACCGATCTCATTCGATCCACCTTCTGGTATCACATAAGGTTTGCAGTCAAGCTTCTCAATTTTTCTTGCGTACTCAGCCATTATTTCGTTCTTCTGTTTATATTGGTTTGGTGTGATGTAAATTATTTTTGCGTCCAAAAGTTTATCAATTAGCAAATTACCAGTACATTTTCTGCCTGGTCTACCGCGAAGAAACATATGACAATCAAAGTTGAATTGTTTTGCAAATACAACTGCGGTTCGACAGTGATTGGATTGAACCGGACCGCAAGTAATAATCGTATCGCACCTTTTTCTCCTTGCATCGGCAATAAGGTATTCCATTTTCCTTGCCTTGTTTCCTGAAATAAGCAGACCGTTCAGATCATCACGCTTAATGAAAATATGCGTCTTGCCACCTAAGTTCTCTATTTCTGTAATAGGTGTCTTTATTGTAAGTTTCATAGGCTGTAAGATTTTCATATACCATTATATCCACCCACTAAAGGATATCAACAGAATGTTGTGCACCGAGATCTTACCTCAACGATAATTGACATACATAAAATTTACACTATAATAGTAAAGTGAAAAACAGCCTTAACATAATTATAAGCATTTAGGAACTAATTATCTGATATTTTAAGGGATTTCTCCCTTAAGAAAGGAGGCAGTATGTTCATATTAGGAATACTCATTATTGTCGCTCTTTTTGTCTTCAGGGCTTCATACAAAGTAAAACCTGATGACCTTCGCATACAGGATAAATTGAAGACTCGCTATTTCGCTACACTCGGGGCCAGTATTGTCTCTGCAATATTAATTATTGCATCTCTTCTTCGTATTGTTCCGCCAGGTTCGGTGGGCGTACAGATCCTATTTGGCAAAGTCCTAACAACATCAACATTATCAGAGGGGTTAAATGTAGTTAATCCCTTTGTCGATCTTGAAATCATGACCATAAGAACTCAGGCTTACACAATGTCTATAGCACTTGAAGAAGGACAAAGATACGGCGATGATGCAATCACATCACTCACAAAAGACGGTTTGGAAGTTGCTATGGATTTGACCGTCTGGTATCATCTCATGCCGTCTGAAGCAGCAAATGTGTTTCAGAAAATCGGAAGAGATTATGTGGCAAAAATCGTCCGCCCCGCATCACGAACTGCGATCAGAAACACAACGGTGAAATATAATGCGGTCGAGATATATTCAGAAAAAAGAGAAGAAGTGCAGACAGAAATCAGTAAATCACTGGAGATAGATTTTGAGCAACGAGGTATTGTACTCGAAAAGGTCCTGTTAAGAAATATCAAACTTCCCGCAAAAGTTAAGAATGCAATTGAGGCAAAGCTCGAGGCTGAACAAGACGCACAGAAAATGGAATTTGTACTGCTAAAAGAATCAAAAGAAGCAGAGAGGAAGAAAATCGAGGCGTCAGGAATTGCTGAAGCACAGAGAATCATTGCCCAATCATTGATCGGAGAACGGGGACGGGCTTACCTATCCTGGAAATATCTCGAGAATCTTCACGGTCTCTACCAATCGCCGAACAATACGATTGTGATTTCACCCTATGATAAGAATTTTATACCACTATTGCAGATAAGGTAAGATTAATCATTTAAACATCGAAATAGCATACACAACAGAAGAAAATATCAAAGATCTGCCTGAGCGATCCAAGTTTCCGCACAGCTGCAAATATTGTCTCTATTGGGAAATGGCTGATGAATTCATAATTTTCAAAGATAGTAAAGAGTTTTCGTTGATGAGATTTGAGTTATGAATTTTTGGTAGAAAAATCTGTAACAACGTAATATTGATCCTAACCGGTGTTTGAAAAGGGATAAAATGGAATTTGCTGGGAAAAGAACGAACGCAACAATATTGTTCACTGACATCGGAAACTTTAACAAAATCGTTAATATTTTATCATTGGAAGAAACCCACTCTTTTTTGAATGACTGTTTTGCGCCCATTGTTGAGACGGTATTTCGCTATGAAGGAAAGGTCGACAAATTCATCGGCGATGCAGTCATGGCTGTATTTGGCGTGCCATCACCTCATAAAGATGATCCGTCACGCGCCGTCAAGTGTGCTTTAGATATTCAGAAAAAAATCGAGGAGATCAACATAAAATGGCGTAGACCACTCGATTTTCTCGTGCAAATCAACATTGGTATAAGCACCGGCGAGATCATCGCAGGAAACGTGGGTCACATCAAAAGGTTCGATTACACAGTGATTGGTGGGAATGTCAATCTTGCCGCACAGATTGTCCATATGTGCGAAAATTTCAATGTGGATATATTGTGTGACCACCGAACATATGATAGCACAAAAGATAATTTTGAGTTTAAAGCATTGGGAGAGAAAATTATTTTAGGTTTTACGGAACCTGTTAGATTATACTCGCCAATTAATCAACGAACCCAAGAAAAACATTGATTTATGCAATAGTTTTAACGATAAACTGAAAATTATCGCACCAAACAAATCTTTTTGACTACGGTCCTTTCCTCCACCGTCATTTTACAAAAATAAACACCAACCGGAACAGGACGATCTGCGTTGTCTGTACCTTGCCACTTGACCGATTGCAGATTGCAGATTTCAGATTGCAGATTAAATTCCTTAACCAGGTGTCCACTGACATCATAAATTTCCAATGAAAAATCTTGAATCCTGTCTCGTGTATCATGTATCATGTATCTTATTTGTGTTTCCTTCCTGAATGGATTTGGACATACCTGGACTGACAATTCATCAGCACTAATCTGGGTCTCCGCAATACCTACCAAGTGGTGATGGACTACCAGCCATGGAGGTGCATTAGGATATTCACTTGGATACATAAACACAAATCCGCTATCAAGTATGCTTCCCAGTATTAATGTGTCATTTGAATTGATAGGATAAGTTCCTGGCTGTGGCATGAATGTACGATCGTCTGGATCCTTTATTTTGATGCTGCAATATGTATGTCCGGCATTATAGTCAGTTAAGAAAATATCCTTTAAGTCAACCGATTTTGTCCATCCTATTGCAGTCGCAAAACCAGAAGCCTGATGTGTTGAATCTGAAGTTGGCAGGCCCCAGATCAATCTCGATGAATCAGATCCTGTCCAGGTCTGATCATTTACATTCCAGAAGTTTGCATCACCATCCCAGTTTGTGGCAATCTGCCAAACGAATGGTGTTAAAAATACAGAATCAATAACATCACCACCTGGTACTGAAGATATATCATATTTTAAGAAAAGATTGGCTCCCAGACCTCCACCAAAGGTGTGGATGAATACATCTTCAGATGGTGAGATGATATCTTGTCCTCGCAATAAACCAATAAAAAGGACAAAAAGAATGGCAATAATGAATAAAAATCTATTTACACCTAACATTCTAAGCTGCATAGCTACCTCCTGTTACTCAATTACTGTAGCAATATATATGCCTGAATATTAATTCCTTCCAATGAATTTTCAAGATATTTTTATGAATTCAATAGGCCTTATGGATCTTTTTACATTGACTATGTAAGTTTTTACCCAACCTCATCAGAAAGATGAGGAGCAACTTCTTTAAAGAATTTGAGATCTGCTCTAAACATTTTTTCGATTTCCTGCATCTCCGCATAATTCGCCCAACAATAGGTTTTAACCTCATCAGCATTTACCTTTATTTTATCATTTACTAATCTCACAAACCACCAATGCAAAAGATATTCTCTGTCTTCGGTATAGCATTGCCAGACTTTCTTGATCGGCTTTACTGTAATACCCATCTCTTCTCTTGCTTCGCGTTTAACCGCTTCTTTTTGTGTTTCACCATCCTCGACCGCACCGGTTATTGGGCACCAATAATCTTCGGCTTCGCCCTTTTTCCCTCTTTTTATGAGAAGAAATTTATCGCCACGCTTTATCACAACTGCCACTGCGTCCTTCATGGCTAAATTATAAACATCGTAAATGTAGTGTCAATCCTCTCTCTGCACGAATATCACCCATTATTGACATCGTAATGTTTTAATATATAATCTTTTTATGTTAAAGCGTGTGTATTTGGCGCCAGATGAATTCACCGCAATAACATTAAGGGAAATGTTGGAAGGTAAGGATATTCGGACAATGATCCGAAGATTCGAAACGACCTGGCTTGATGGTTTACCAAAAATGATGAAAGGCGGTTGGGGTGAAGTTTTGGTAAATGAAAAAGATGCAGCGGCCGCAACAGAGTATATCGAAGAATTTCTACAAGATTGCGCCACACCCTGAAGTATTGACAACATTACTGATTTTCTTATTACTGCAAAATCCATGCACCGCACGTGTTAATTTTTGTGCAGTAGGTGATATTTTACTGGACCGTGGAATTAGGAAAAAGATTCAAGAACATGGTGTAGATTACCCATTTGAGAAAATAAGTGAATTCGTGAAAAAATATGATCTGGCGTTCTGTAATCTTGAGTGTCCAGTTTCTGCAAGAGGGATATCTACGGGAAAAATATATTGTTTCAGGGCTGATACCCAATTTTTTACGGGCGTGAAGAATGCGGGTTTCAATATTTTCTCTCTTGCAAATAACCATATTATTGACTGGGGCGAAAAGGCCTGTATGGATACCAAAGAAATCATCGAAAAGAATAGCCTGCACGCAATTGGCGTGGGGAAAAATCAAAAAGATGCGTTAAACCCAATAATTATTAGGCGGAACGGGTTAAGCTTTGCTTTTCTTGCCTCTGTGGGCATCCCCCTCAAAGGCATTATTTGGCCAGTAAGCAAAACAGGTCCTGCCCAAGCATCACTCGAAGAGATCGTTAAGGAAGTTGAAAGAATGAGAACCGAAGTAGATTTTGTGATCGTCTCATGCCATTGGGGTATCGAATATCAACATAGTCCAACGACTTATCAAGTGCAATGGGCAAGAAGAATAGTTGATGCTGGCGCTGATCTCGTTATCGGACATCATCCCCATGTCTTACAGAGTATAGAGATCTACAAGAATCGATTTATCCTTTATAGTTTGGGTAATTTTGTATTTGATCAACGCAAACAATATCAACGCCAATCCGGGATTTTTACTTGTGTATTCAAAAAAGGCAGCATCGATTCAGCATCTTTTCATCCTGTTATGCTTGAAGACTTCCGTCCAGGTTTTGCAGAGGACAGTGCCTTTCTATTGATTGAAGAGAAGATAACAAACATATCGACGGATCGTAATGCGAGATTCCTCAATGTTAATAACCATATCTTGCTTTCAGATACAACATCTACCCTACATTTCAAAACACCCCTTCGGTACGCCAAGATGGATAACAATGACGTTATGGTGTACAAAGATGCTATTGAATTGGTTGATTCCTGTGGTCTTATTGTTGATACATGCGCACTTGAGCGAAATAGAAGGATAAAAGACTGCTGTATCATTAAGGATTCCACTGCATTGCACATTTTTGCCTTAATTGGACCGATCGACACTACCTGGGCAGACTGTATCGCACATTATGTCATTACCAAGTCAAGAATCACTAAAATATGGCCGTATTATTACCCTGGATATGATTTCTGGAAAATAGCATCTGTTGACATAGATGGCGACTCAGTATTTGAAATAGGTGTTGGTGTTTACGATAAAACAGGTAATCATACTACACGGAAGAACAGATTATGTATCTACAACTGGCGTGATGGTTACATCTACGCGAAGTGGTGCAGTTCACAGATCTCTATGCCATTTATTGATTTTGAATTCTTGGATATTGATGATGATGGTCTCGACAATCTCGTCACAATTGAAATAGGAAAGAAAAATACGAAGAAAATAATGATTTATCAGTGGTGCGGATTCGCTTTCTGGGCATATAGAAAGTCAACATGCGCCTCTGGGGAATTGTGGTTAAGCAACATTGACCTTCAATATTTAATTTCTGAAAAGTAATCATTTCCATCTTTAAGAGAATCTCTTGATCCCAAAAGTATCGCATCTTTGCTCTGTAATTTGAAGTGCTTACTTGACATCAATCTAACCCTAGCTATAATAGTTCATGAAAAACTACGCTTTTCTTTTGCTCGCGATCGTATTATTAATGAATTGTCCCAAGAAGTATGCACCGAAGGTTAAAAAAATCGAAGCAACCTATCTTTCATCTCTTTACGAGGATATATACCGAGAAAAACCGATCCTCGCCGGCATAAAGGATTTACCTGGGATCAAGATAGGCCACCTCAAAACAGATATACCCCTTATTGCAAGGCTATTAGGCAGTACGGGTTTTTGTCGATTATTGAACAAAACAGGCATTGATTTTGTAATTGGCGACCCCTCATTGTTTCGTTCAGAGAATATCGATTATTTCATTATTCCACAATCTATGGGATATGCAATAAAGAATTACGAAGGCATCAGATTCGCCATATTATGTCAAATTAAAGACACACTCACGATTAGTGACAAGACAAAGGTATCACTTGTCAAAGAACGAAGCGATATTCTGTGGGTAATAGACAACGACTTTTTAAAAACACCGCCTACGAAGATTGATTTTTTTGTAAAAGACCGTGGATTGTCGGACACGAGTATAACAGCAATACAAATAGAACCCGACACGACCTTGCTTATAGAATTGCAGTCTTTCAGGAGGAAATTTGACAGATTACTTGCAAGAAAGATCTCCCTTGATGGTAAAAAACTGGACGATTATATCTTCTCGAGACTTGGGTCTAAAGAGAATGTTAATGTTATTTTATACCCAAAGAACCTTTTCCGTAGCATTCTCGAGCAGGACTCGATCACCTTGCAGGAAACCATGGAAAATATAGCCTACGAATTGAAGTTTGGCAAAGCTATCAATATGTCAAAAGAAGAAGTATCTGCATCTGCTGAAAGTAATGGATATCAAATTTGGGGCAAATTAGAACAACAAAACCAAGTTCTCCTGCCTGATGAAGATGGGACTTATCTTTTTGATCTATACTTCCCTTTTGATTTGACTTTCTAATTGTTATGCAGACAAAAATTAAATGGAAAAGATTAATCTGGGTGATTTTTATCTACTTATACTCGGGATTGTTCTTCTACAATTTTCTAAATCCCTACAGTAACTGGCACCTGGTATATGTCTATACAATGTTTCTAATTGTGTGGCTCGGTGTAGAATATTACGAAAAACATCTTTTTTTCCAAAGCGGTTTACTGCGATATTTCAATTGGTCACTACGCACTTTTTTCGCCCTCTTCTTTTATTCTTCTTTCATAGTCGGTCTCGCTACCCTTGTTTGGTGGCAAGATAACAAAATAAACTTTTATCCTTTTGGTCAAATAGTAGGCATCGCATTGTTCATTTATTCAATTATCTTGAGACGGAGAGCTCTCGCCGAGCAAATCATCACTCAGGATATTATCTCTACCTTCTATCTAAGTCTTTGCTTTCTGACAATATCGGTTGTATTGGCTTACGGATCCATATTTCTCATCCCCTACGCAATATTCATAGGATTTCCCTTAATATTACTTCAGTATAATTTCGAGAAAAAACATTACAAGCGGTTCGAAGAGTTTGTGCATAATAAAGAACAGATAAGCATGATTAAAATACAACAATATGATAAGCTGTGGGATAAGTACTTGGACCGTTTGCAAAAGAAATCAAAAAACAGGAACAAAAAATAATGACCATTATTTTAAGTGTACTAACATTGGCTCTTTTCAACGCAGAAATCCCCGCAAAAATTACGTATTTGGTAGGAACTGTCACGATTCAACGAGAAGAAAAACTATACTCAGCGGTTCTCGATGCTTCTCTTTATGTTGATGACATAATCTCGACGAGTGACGAATCAGAATGTGAGATTCAGTTTGCCAATTACTCTCTTATCCTTCTCAGCCAGAATTCAAGCATAAAAATCGAGAGAAAAGAAGATACCGAAAAGGGCATTTTCCACAGGATATTTGCTTCAATCGGAGAAATCGTAACCAAAGTGACTAAGATGAATAAAAATGATGAGTACGAAGTAAGAACCGATGCTGCCCAAGCATTCATTAGGGGAACTACCTTCAAAACTAATATTGAAGAAGATGGCACAAGTTCCTTCAGCGTATTTGAAGGTTCGGTCTCGGTTAAAAGTTTAATCGAAGGCGCAAAGGAAATTCTGCTCGACAAGAATTTCAAATCGAAAATCAAAAAAGGAGAATTAGAACCTCTTGTCGACAAACTTTCAGAATTGGAAATCACGGCATTCGCTACTAAGTTTAAAGATTTTATCGATCGGGGTAGAGTTCTAGATGAGCTTCGCGATAAAATTGAGGAAGAGAAAAAGAAAAAAGAAGAGGAAATTAAGAAAAAAATAGATGAAGGAAAGAAGAAGTTAAAAGGTTTATTCAAATAATTTGTAAGAGAGGGCAATGGAAATCTCAGAACAGCTGAGAAAAATATGTACTACATCTTTGATTTTCGTCCTATGCATAAGTTACCTGGTATGCCATTGTAACAGAGCAAAAGAAACAACAGACTACAGAATCGTATCTCTTTCACCGGCAATGACTGAAATACTTTTCGCGCTTGGCAGCGGTAACAATATAGTTGGTGTCACAACATTCTGTGACTACCCTGAAGAAGCAAAAAAGATCTACAAAATAGGTGACTTTTCCAATCCTTCGGTCGAAAGGATTGTAGGATTAAAACCGAATCTCGTGATACTAAATCTACCAGAACAGATGAGAATCAAAAAACAGCTTGAAAGATTGAAAATCAATATTTTCGTCTCCTCGCCAAGTTCATTAGATGAAGTCTATGAGGAAATTACTGAAATCGGCAAAATCGTTAAGAGAGAACATAACGCTGATTCACTCGTTAACTATATGCGCACGAATATTGTACCAGTTGAAAATAAAAAGAAAACGAATGTTTACATCGAACTTTCCCCTCGACCAATTGTAACGATTGGTAAGCATAGTTTTTTAAATGAACTCCTTGAATTGGCAGGAGCCGGAAATGTCTTCGCAGATTTGAATAAAGACTATCCTGTTGTATCTCAAGAAGAGATAATTAAAAGAAATCCAGAAATCATCATCCTTCTGCATCCCGAGAATATAGAACAGCGAACCGGATGGGGGACTATTGCGGCAGTGAAAAATAAAAGAGTCTATGCAGATATCAATCAGGATTATATTATGCGTCCGGCACCAAGATTAGTCAAGGGGTTTAAAGAATTGAAAAGGATAATACTTGAATAAACAGCTACTTATAATCCTCATATTCTTAGGGGCGGTACTGGTTAGTATTATAGTGGGACCAGCACAGCTCACCAGCGAGATTTTTCAATTACGTATATCACGGGTTGTCCTTGGCATATTTGCAGGAGGCATGTTGGCATTCTGTGGAGGTATACTGCAAGGTTTGTTCGGCAATCCACTAGTTGAACCATATACACTCGGATCTGCATCAGGTGCTGCACTCGGAGGTTCAATTGGCATCCTTATCTTCGGCACAATCAATCCTGTGTTTGCCTTTTTAGGATCACTCGGTGTAGGTTTCTTCGTTTTCACAATTGCACGTATTGAGGGAGGATTATTTAGGGATCGATTGATTCTCGCCGGTGTGGTTATGAGTTTCTTATGTTCTTCTTTAGTGATGATCACGATGCTGATGGGTGGTCGTGAATTGTATGAAATTCTTTATCTCTTAATGGGATATCTCGGTATTATAATAAATTCCACAAACAGAATTATGATTATCGTGCTAATTGCTGTATCTATTGGTTTAATGGTGTTCCTCTATAGATACCATAGAGAACTTGACATAATATCACAAGGGATCGAAACTGCCGCTGGTTTGGGCATTAATATTCAAAAGCTTTCAATCACCATTTTCCTCGCAACCTCTCTTCTTATTGGTCTTATTGTATCGATCGTTGGTGCCATAGGGTTTGTCGGCTTAGTAATCCCACATATATCAAAACTCCTCTTTGGCCCAAAGCATTTGCGTAATCTACCCGCTTCATTTATTTTGGGTGCAACATTCCTGCTGCTCGCAGATACTGCATCACGTGTAATTACTGTATATGAACTTCCGGTTGGTGTAGTCACATCACTTGTTGGGGTACCTTTTTTTATCTACCTCTACAGGAGGTAGCATGAAGGCTCTTAAGGTCCAGAATATTAGTTTTTCCTATGACACGACCGACATTATAAAAAATGTCACTTTCTCATCAGAAAAAGGAGAATTCCTTGGTATTATTGGCCCAAACGGAGCAGGTAAATCCACCATGCTAAGAATTCTTTGTGGCATATTAGAACCACAAAGAGGTAATGTCTTTATCTTAAACGAAAATATAAAAGATATTAATCAGAAGAGCCGTGCTCAAAAAATATCTTTCGTACCTCAGGAAACCCATTTCGCCCTTAATTTCCTTGTTGAGGACGTTGTCCTCTTGGGAAGATACCCTTATCTTAGTGCATTTCAACGAGAACGGAAAGAAGACACAGAAGCGGTCGAGCATGCGCTTGCATACGCTAATGTCATGGAATTTAGAAAAAGGCCTATAAACTCCTTATCTTCTGGCGAAAGGCAAAGGGTTGTTTTGGCACGTGCCCTTGCCCAGCAACCTAAAATACTCCTCCTTGATGAACCCACCAGTCACCTCGACCTCCATCATCAATATGCCATAATGCAGCTCCTAAAGAAATTGAACGCCGAGGGACTATCAGTTGTTACCGTTAACCACGATTTGAACTTAGCGAGTCTGTATTGCCAAAGACTGTTGCTCATGTACGAAGGAACTATCTACTCGGAGGGTACACCGCAATCCCTGATAAACAACGAAAATTTGAAGCATGTCTACAAAACCGATGTGAAGATTATAAAACATCCTCTCAAGGATGTTCCTCAAATATTTTTACATCCAGAAGGAGAATGATATGAAAATTTTGAATAAGAAAATCAAACTGAAGACCAAAGGTAGCGGAGATTTAATAAACATAACAAATGACATCTCACAAATAGTAAAATCTTCAAAACTGGAAAATGGAAACGTAACTGTTTTTAACATTGGCTCAACCGCGGCAATCACTACTTTTGAATTTGAACCTGGTTTGATTAAAGATGTGCAAAATCTGTATGAAAAATTGATACCTTCAGACAAACACTATCACCACGATGATACCTGGGGTGACGCCAATGGCTTCAGCCACTTAAGAGCCGCACTTCAAGGACCTTCATTAACAATACCTTTTGAGAATGGAACGCTGTTATTAGGCACTTGGCAACAGGTTGTCCTCGCGGAATTCGATAACAGACCGAGGCAGCGCAACGTGGCTGTTCAAGTAATTGGCGAATAACCTTTGACAATAACCTCCTATAATCTTAATTTATTTCAATCTTTTATAATTCTAAACCATCCACCTGTCAGATCTTAAAACAAAGTGCAACTTGAGGAGTCAATTGAGAAATCTATTGCTCAATTATCTCAATCTGCGATGGGCTTTTGAGAATAATCTCGGGTTTTCCTTTATATTCTTTTATTAAACCTTTTACCCTCACTCGACAATTCAAATAACGATCTTCAGGGTGCGGTGGGAATTTATCAAAATCGCTTGAGAATATAACTGCAGTGAAATATTTCTTCCAGTTTTTATGAAAATTCAGAAAACAAACTTTGCCCGTGTTATTGGATGCCACAATTGTACCTTCGATAATCTTCTCCTGACCATAATACTTGTATGCATCCCTCCATGAGATGATCTCTCCAATATCTTCTTCAGGTGAGGATTTTGACAAAACAAAAGACGTATCAGGGGCCTGAAAAATAGAAAAGGACCACAATCCCCTCCGGTTTCGTAACGCGACCTTTTCTAATTCTTCAAGTTCTTTTCTATACAGCGTATCTGGTGGATAAAATCGCGTTTCGGCATATCCTAATCTTATAAGCTCAGCATTTATGAACTTTCCATCCACGAACACATATCGCAATAATCTTCCATAATCATCTTGGTTAGTGATATCCTTTTCTAAACGCAGGTTCTTGTTAAGCACGAAAAAAGTGAGTAAATCTTTGGCAATATCGCCCCCGGGATCAGCGATTTCTGGCGCATTGATCCCCAAAAGCCGAACTGTTTCACCTTTTTGGGTTCTGAATGTATCACCATCAATCACCTCCACACCTCTTTCCTTATGCATACAGGCAAGAAGCAGAATAAAAGAATATGCAATTAATATACCAATTTGACGATTACTCATGCGGTATTATAGTGAAAATCTTCTTTTTGTCAAATCAAAACGACATAGTCGTCCATAGATGCTGAAAGAACGTTCATCGCTCAACGACTGGCCAAAATCCTGCAATGCACAATATTGACAATTGCCAAAAAAATACAATAGACATTCCAAATTTTTCAGAAATCGCTGCTGATAATTATTGACAATACAACAAATATGTATATACTCACAAACATGGATAGAACACTCCTGATTATAAAGCCTGATGCAATAAAAAGAAATCTAATAGGAACAATCTTAAAGCAAATTGTCGAAGCTGGTTTCAAAGTCATCGCTATGAAGATGGTATGGCTGAGCAAAGAGAAGGGCAGTGCATTTTACGAAATCCACAAGGGCAAAGATTTCTATAAGTGGCTCGTGGACTTCATCTCCTCTGGACCAATTGTTGTCGCTTGTTTGAAACTCCCTGATGCACCTCAAAAACTGCGTGAGACTGTCGGTGCCACTGATCCAAAAAAGGCCGCTGAGGGCACAGTGAGAAATCTTTATGGCACATCGGTCGGTGAAAACGTCGTTCACGCCTCAGCGCCTGATGAAAATCCTGAGAGAGAAATAGGATTTTTCTTCGCTAAAGAAGAACTTTTCGATTATTAATCCACGCATTTCGCCCACAAGATCCTGATCGCGAAAATATGCAAACAGCCAGATGGTGTTAATTTCAATATTATATTGCAGTTTTTGAAAAAAATCATTGACTAAAATCTATTTATGATTAGTATTTAGTGAATGAAGAAAATATTCCTGTTAATATTGTTAATTATCTCTTGCCCAAGACCCGGAATTAAAGAAATACCAAAACCAGATTTTCTGAAAGAAGCGGAACGTGTCTATCAACACAATCCTCTTTATGCATACGCTCTGCTGAGAGATTCTGTTATAGAGACCGAATATATGATTGAACGTGCCAGAATTCTGGCAAAAGTCTACATACATCAACGTGAGTATGAACGTGCTGCAGCCGTTCTCGACAGCATTAACTGGTCAACAGATTTAACAGAACATGAAACCAACATGATTCTATCAAGAACACAGAGATGGGACAAACTCGCCAATAATGCATCAGATACCTTGTTAAAAGGCATCGCTTATTATCATCTTAATGAAACAGACAAAGCGATCAGGTTTTTATCAAAACCTTTAAAACCAGATGATTATCGAATGATTTTCTTGGCAAAAACTTATGAAGGTCTGAATGACTTCGAAAAAGCCTTTGGTGTTCTAGCGTCGATTGACACGGTAAGCACATATCTCTATCAAGAATATCAAGATCTACTGTTCAACATTTTCACTAATTTTGAGAACCCGATCATGGTCCAGAAAGAAATCAAAAGACTGAAGAAACCACATCTGCAGGCGTTTATACTACTCAAAATATACGAAAGAAAAAGAGACAAGGAAAATATGGAGAAAACCGCATGGAAGCTCGTAAAAAATTATCCTAATTCTAATGGAGCATATTATGCATTGAACCTCATACAGCCTAAAACGAAATCAGAATATAAAGCATGTGGAAAAGTATGTTATTATCACGGCAATTACGATAAAGCGATAAAAGACTTCAAAAAAACAAGCACGGATGACGAAGTGAACTATTATATGGGAAGAATCTATTACAGCAGGCAAAATTATCGAGAATCCTTGAAATATTTTTCTCGAAGCGCCTGGTCTTCTGCGCACTACTATCGAGGCAGAATTTATGAAAAGTTAAATAATTTCAAAACGGCAATAGCAGTCTATGATTCGCTTTACAAGGCGCACAAAAGTTCAAAGTACGCAATCAGAGGGTTCAAGCGCATGGCGTTCATCCTGGAAGATATCGGTGACACGTTAGGGGCAGTAGAGACATTCTTAAAGATCAACGAAAAGAATACAAAATTTAGAGCGGCAATGCAATTATTTAAGATGGGTGCGTTAAGCAAAGCAGATACGATTCTCAGCGAATTCAGTGGGCCTGAAGGTGTCTACTGGCGCATGCGGATCAAAGAAAGGCTGGGGGAATCAGTGGAGAGCTTAAAGGACTATCTTGATAGTGTGTATCCTCTATCATACTATACATTAGTAAGAAGCAATAGAGATATCATTCTGGACACAACATCATTGGATGCATGGATGAATCAGTTTGAAGATAGTGTGGTTTCATTCTCTGGCATTGATTCTATCCATCTAAGAAAGGCATTAAGGTATTTCGATCTGAATGAAATAGACTATGCAACAAAAGAATTAGACATGATCGAAGATAAAAGCCCTCAGGATTTTCTCCACCTTAGCAGACTCTGTGCAAAATATGGTGCAGATAAACAGTCTATTCTTTATAGTCTGCAAATAAAAAAATTAGCAAAGAAAAACAATGTCGTGGCAATGCCTATAGATTTATTCAAATTAATGTACCCTGTGCGCTATACATTCAGCATCGAAGATCAAGGTATTGCGCTAAGCCTGTGTCTCGCAATGATATGGCAGGAAAGCCTCTTCGATCCTGAGGCCCTTTCACCGGCCAATGCACGAGGGATAATGCAGATCATCCCACCAACAGCAGAAAAAATCGCGCAAGAATTAAACGTATTATCATATTCATTAAATGATCCTCACGTATCGATAAGATTTGGATGTTATTATTTCATGAATTTGCTTAGCGAGCTCAATTCAGTTCCATTATCCCTTGCCGGATACAATGCTGGACCTGCCAGGGTGAGAAAATGGATAAATCAAGACCCTAATTACGAGATCGATCAATTCATCGACCTAATACCCTATAATGAAACGAGAAATTATGTAAAATCTATACTTGGTCGCCAGATAATATATGAGAAATTGCTTAAAGGTTAGCTTTTATTTTGAACGTCAGTTTTTTTCCGTACTTCTTTTTTAAATAACAGTTCTCGCATAAGAAGAAATAATGCACCCACGGTGATAAAAGCGTCGGCAAAATTATAGGTAAACCAACGTAAGTTACCTATCCCCATATCAATGAAATCTATTACATAACTCATTCTTACTCGATCAAAAATATTCCCAAGTGCTCCACCAATAATTATACCAAAAACGATAACACTTGTCCTATCTTTCAATGACAATCCTACATAGGTCAAAACAAGAATGCCTATAATCGAAAAAACATAGTACAAAAAAGGAGGTCCAAAAGAAAAACTAAAAACACCGTAAGGGTTATATGTTAACTTGAATCTCAAAAGTGAGCCGATAACATTGTATGGCGGCTCAAAGGGTGTCAGAAAATTTACAATTAGTAATTTCGTAACTTGATCAATTAAAAGTGCTCCTATTACAAAAATTAAAAAAATTTTTATATTCTTCTTAAGGAGCATTGAATCAAACGGTGTTACAATCTATTTTTCAGTCCCTCTGGAGCACTTGATACATAGTCGTGCTTGGGGCAAAAATTTTAAGCGTCTTTTGCCTATTGTTTTCCCGCAACGTTCACAAAATCCATATTTACCCTGGTTGATTTTCTGCAAAGCAAGATCTATTTCAAAAAGTGCCTCGCGGCGTGAAGATAGAATCTGAGAAGTCACTTCCCGTCTCTCTGTCTCTGTCCCCTGATCTGCCATGTGATTAGAGTAAGCAGATAAGTCTCCCGAGGACTCAAGCTGCGTTTGCGCTATTTGACCGCCTTCATACTGCAATTCTTTCAAAAGCTTCTGTCTTTCTTCAATCAATCTTTTCTCATACTGTTTCAGCTCTGTCTTTCTCATTCTCTTAGGCATCTCATTTCTCCTTTAACATATGTAGATATGATTTTGCTTTTATATTAGCAGGATCAGTTTCCAAAACTTCTTGCCACTGTTTTTGCGCTTCGTTGAATTTCTGTTGCTGGTAGAAACAAAGGCCCAAAATCGTCTTTGCTTCTAAATAATTCTTGTTTTCTTCCAGAATATCTAATAGAAGTTTATTTGCTTCTTTATATTCTGACAATTGAATATAGGTTTTCGCCAATTTCAATTTTATATCAAGAAAGGATGCACTCACATCTATCGCTCGTCTATATTCATCACGTGCTTTCTTGTATTCCTGCAATTCATAATAGGTATCACCTAACTGACTATAGGTAGCGGCAAGTTTTGCTTTTAGCTGCGGTGATGGACCTTTATCTTTCGTCTCAAGATTCGCAGCCCGCTCAAATGACCTGATTGCTTCTTCAAATTGACATTGTTCATTTTGAATAATCGCCAGATTCACATAAGCTTCTATATATCTTGGGTTTAATTCTATGGCTTTCTTGAAACTGGCTGCCGCCTCTTCATAATTTTCTGCAAGTGAATATGCAAGGCCCAATGCGTTGTGAACGTCGGGATAACTGGCATACACACTTAGTACCTTTTTGAATTTCTCTATAGATTTCTTGATCTTCCCGTTCTCATACAATTCGAGCGCTTCAGTATAAACCCTTCTCGTCTCTTTATCCATAAATAATTATAGTGACATTTAACTTTTTGTCAATGTCCGTGTGTCATCAGCAAATTGTGCTTCATGCAGTCAGCAATATGCGACCACCAGATCTAGATTAAATTCTAACATTCTATTGTGATTCTCTGACTGAACCAAATTTCGCTTCGACAACAGATTTGATTCCGCCACGAGGATTAAATTCTCCACGTACAATCGCCCATCGTGGTTTTACGGCCTTAACGAAATCCTTCAATATACGATTGACTGCGTTCTCGTAGAAAATTCCAAGGTTACGATATGCATGAATATACAGCTTTAATGACTTTAATTCCACAAAATATCTGTTTGGTTCATACTCAATAGTAATCAAACCAGCATCAGGCAAACCAGTGCGCGGGCATAGTGAAGTATACTCGGGAATCACAATCGTGATTTTGTAGTTCTTAAATTGGTTCAATAGGATATCCAACTTTGGCATTTTCTTCTTCAGTCCTGAAACTGCGTGTCTTCTTGTATACTTCGGCATGCTGAATTATAGCATACTATTTGCGAAAGTCAATCAAGACTGCAGTAAAACTGTTAAAGATCTTAGTCATGCTTCACTGAATTTCATAAGCTGTGAAGATAGTCCGTGAATTTCTGCATACCTTCCTTGATTTTCTCATCGGGCTGAGTTAGAGAAAACCGTAAGTAACCTTCTCCATACTTACCATAACCTGCACCAGGACCCACGACCACTCCAGTTTTCTGTACTAAGTTGATTACAAACTTCATGGAATTTTTATCTTTGGTTTTCATTTTCGTCCATATATAGGTTGTAGCGTCGGACCGAACATAGTCCCAGCCGATCTTATCAAGAAATCCATGTATAATCTTTCTTCTTCTTCTATATAATTCTCGTACTCCAGGAATAAATTCATCATAAATCTCTAACGCCTTCATCGCTGCTTTTTGTATCGGTATAAAAACGCCTGAATCGGTATTCGTCTTCACCACTGCAAGGGCTTTGATCATCTCTTTATTCCCGCATATCCAGCCAATCCTGTATCCTTGCATATTGTATGTTTTAGAAAAAGAATGAAGCTCAACAGCAATATTCTTGCTTCCATCTATCTCAAGGAGTGAAGGTGGTTTTCCATCTTCATATATTTCAGAATAGGCAGTATCGTGAATAATATAAATTCCCCATTTCCTGCAAAATTCAACCAATTTTTTAAAAAAAGAAATATCTGCTTTTTTCGAAGTAGGATTATTGGGGTAATTTATAATTATGACCTTTGTCTGTCTGAGAACCTTTTGCTCAAAGCCATCCAGATCTGGTAGAAAATCGTTCTTTTCAACAAGTGGCATATGTATTGGAACCCCCTGAGCAAAGATTACTGATGTATTATATGTTGGGTACGCCGGGTCAGGCACAAGTGCGTAGTCATCATTATCGCACAGAGCAAGATAGAGATGAATAATTCCTTCTTTTGCCCCAAGAAGAATCATAATTTCATTCTCTGGATCAAGGGTCACACCGAATCTTTTTTTCATCCATTTGGCAATCTTCTCACGTAGGGGAAGAAGACCCCAATAATTAGGGTACAACTGTGCGCCCTTTTCATTCGATGAACTATGGAGCTCTTCAATCACCACTTTTGGCGCTGGTTGATCAGGATCACCGTGAGCAATATTTATTATCTCCTTACCTTGCTTTTTCACCTCCTTAATTACATTGTCCAACTCGGCGTAAAGGTAAGGGGGCACACCATCCATCCTTCTTGGCAGTTTCATATTCAACCCCTTAATGTATAAGCCTTCTTTTTACGAAGAACATGATTTCGATTATATAATGTTTTTAACATTTGTCAACGCAGAGTTTCCCTTACCTGTTTTTCTGTCAGTGATTACAGAATATCTTAAATCCGCTCTAATCTTTTTGCTATCGAGCGCGCGTGTCCATCTAATCCTTCTGTTGAGGCCAGTATCCTTGCCACAGGACCGATTTTATCCAAACCTTTTTTTCCCACCTTCAACGTTGTTTGCAATTTAATAAAATCCTTAACACCCAAACCTGCTGTATAGCGAGCACAAGTATTTGTCGGCAGCGTGTGATTTATACCTGCACTATAATCACCAAGCGCCTCAGCACTGTGTTCACCTACAAAAAGTGAACCAAAGCTGATAAGTTTATCAATATATTGCACAGGATCCTTGACGTGTAGCTGGAGATGTTCAGGGCTTTTCTTATTTGCAATATCTATCGCCTCGTCAATATCTTTTACCAAAATTATGATGCCATTATTTTCGATAGACTCTTTTGCAATATCTCTTGTCGCAAGTCCATTCAGCTGTAGATCTACCTCTTTATTTACTCCCTCCGCGATCATGCGAGATACCGTCACCAGAATTGGTACAGCCTCAGTATCATGTTCAGCTTGTGCGAGCAAATCAGCTGCTACAACGTCTGCATGTGCTGACTCATCAGCTATAATCAATATTTCTGTTGGACCCGCCACAAAATCAATACCAGTAATACCAAATACCTCTTTTTTTGCCTGGGTAACAAATCTATTGCCTGGCCCAACGATTTTGTCTACTTTTTTTACTGTCTGTGTACCATATGCCATTGCTGCTATTGCCTGTACACCACCAATTCTATATGCTTCTTTGATACCGCACATACCACAAGCTGCAAGGATCAAAGGATGAATTGATTCCTTGAAGCGCGGTGGAGAACAAAGTGCGATCTCTTTCACACCAGCAACCTGAGCAGGAATCGCACACATTAGCAAGGTAGAGACAAGAGGGAATCTGCCACCAGGAACATAAATACCTACTCGTTCAATCGGAGTAACTTTCTGTCCAACAATGACTCCTGGCGCAATCTCAAATTCAAAGTTTTCAAACTGCTCTAATTGTTTTCGAGAAAACTGTTTGATATTTTCCAATGCTGATTGAAGTGCACCTGCCACATCTTTGTCAATATTGCTGTAAGCAGCTTCTATCTCTCCTTCATCAATCCTCGTCTCCTCTATGGTACAGCCGTCAAACATTGTAGTGTAGTATCTAACTGCTTCATCCCGATTTTTTATTACACCTGAAATTATTGTACGAACCGCCGCAACGTCAGCCAATTCTTTATATTCAAAAAAGTTTTTCTTTAATACTGAACTACCAACTATTCTCATTTCATACTCCTTTCATAAAATTATGTAATATTGTTCTACCCACCCCTGTCAATATCGATTCTGGATGGAATTGCACACCCTCAATATTTAGGTTTTTATGCCTAATACCCATCACCAAGTTGTCTTCCGTCCATGCCGTAGTCACGAGGCAGCCAGGTAAGCTTTCTTTTTCTACAATGAGCGAATGGTATCGTGCGGCGACAAACGGTTTTTCAACGTTTTTATATATCGTCTGACAGTCATGGTAAATGCTCGATACTTTCCCGTGGATGGGCTGAGCAGCTGGTACGACCCGGCCTCCAAAAACCTCAGCGATTGATTGATGCCCAAGACACACACCAAGTATGGGAATCTTACCAGCGAAGAATTCAATAGCATGACAGCTTATGCCAGCATATTGAGGTGTACCCGGGCCAGGAGAAATAACAATGGAAGAGGGTCGCATCTCGCTAATCTCATCAACTGTGACTTTATCGTTTCTCTTCACAACCACCTGCGCACCAATCTCACCGATCAATTGAACAAGATTATATACAAAAGAATCGTAATTATCAATTACCAGTA
>Ga0209427_10001915_pt1 | contig 24282 bp, 24 predicted proteins | sample DeeMarSWOR136_30_FD_187465 | JGI IMG/M metagenome (GOLD analysis project Ga0209427, IMG submission 187465) | Marine sediment microbial communities from White Oak River estuary, North Carolina - WOR-1-36_30 (SPAdes) (version 2) | ecosystem: Environmental > Aquatic > Marine > Intertidal zone >...
AACTGTGTACTATTATTTATAAGTTCTTTAAATGTTTGCATTTCTTGCTGCAGGATCTCCTATCGTTCATTATTTTTATTGGCTTAGTACTCTTGACCTGCCCCCTTTCTCATTATCCAGTCTAACATTATTGATGAATTGGTTTTCGGGGGCAGGTCACTTCAGGTGCTTTTTACGGGGTTTGAGATTCTTTTGCTAGTGTTCGAACTAATTCTTCGAAATGGCGGGCATTCGTGTCTCTATCTTGAGTGTATTCTGGAAGCACCCACTCAATGTGATGCAAGGTCTCTGTTATGCTACCAAGCAAGTCAAATGGCAGGGATATAACAAAAACACCGTCAGGCAGAACTTGTCTTCCTCTCATACCATGAACGATATTGGTTACGTGGTAATTTAATTCGCCGCTTAAATATGGATAAATGAATATCCACGCACACCCCATAACTGGTGTTAGTTTACTATGCCACATTTTTCCTGTTATGTAGCTCGTTGCTCTCAGTATTATTTCTGCCTGGCTAGGATTGGCGCTAATAACTAATACATCCGGATTAAATGATAGTTTGTCTAATGGAGAAAAAGCGACGCAGTTGACGGTATTTTTATGCATCATCGGGATGTACTGATAAAGTCTTCTATTAGTGCGTGCTTCCTCAAAGACTCCTATCCTGGGGCCTATTTGCCCGCTCTCGAAAAGCGCATCGGGCTCCACCATACCTAACAGGAATGGGCCAACGCATTCGAAATCCTCCTTTTCGGCGTAAAAAGGATTTCCTGCCTGGGCTTCTCTCATCATCTCACAAAGAGCCAGAGGCTTATTTAACTTCGCAATTCCATCCGGCTTCTTGAGCATATACTTGACTGCTACGGGCTGCCTTTCAAAGTTGAATTTGTTAAATATGGATAAGTCTCTTTTGATTGGGGTCATCTTGATTGAACTCATATCAATCTCCTGAATTGTTTGTATATGAGCCGCACAGGACTCGAACCTGTAACCGGCTGATTAAGAGTCAGCTGCTCTGCCTGTTGAGCTAGCGGCCCAAGCGGGCTCATGTTAGCATCTGTAGACGATTAGAGTCAAGCTGTTTTAGAATTTCTTGACTCGTTCAAGACATGATATAATGAAGCCGACCCCTGGACATGTGGTGAGGACAGTGGATAAGCCTTTTGAAGTCATCGATCATACTGCAGATATTGGCATTGTTGCCTATGGTGCCACTATCAAGCAGGTATTTGCTAATGCCGCCCTCGGACTTTTCAACTTGATGGCAGATCTAGATGATTTTAAGGAAGGTCTGCAGCGTGAGCTAGAGCTATCAGCTGAGGATGTGGAAGTTCTTTTGATAGAGTGGCTGAACGAGCTTATTTATATCTTTGATGTGGAACATATCATCTTCAAGAAGTTTGAAATCGAAAAACTCACCAGCACCCAAATCAAAGCCAGGTGCTTTGGGGAAAAGATGAAACCAGGACAGCACAAGCTGAAAAGAGAGATTAAGGCAGCAACATATCACATGCTGCAGATAAGCAAAGAGGATGGCACTTACAAAGTGCAGGTGATATTCGATATTTAGAGGGCGATCGTATGCCAAAATGGCAAGGAAAACTTAATAAGGTAGATGACTGCCGCTGGGAGATACCCAAAAGCTACAAACCAGGGATGCTGGTGCCAGGGTTAGTCTATGCAGATGAGGCTATGCTGGAGGTTATCAAAGATGAGCAGTCTCTGGAACAGGTGGCCAACGTGGCTTTCCTGCCCGGCATAGTTGGGCGCTCATTGGCTATGCCTGACATTCATTGGGGCTATGGTTTCCCCATAGGTGGCGTGGCAGCTACCCGGGTCAGCGATGGCGTAATCTCGCCGGGTGGCGTTGGATACGATATCAACTGCGGCGTAAGACTGCTGCGTACGAACCTCGCCGAGGAAGAAGTCAAGCCTAAAATTAATGAGCTTGTCAACGCATTGTTCCACAATGTTCCCTCCGGTCTAGGCTCTGAAGGTAAAATAAAAGTGGGTGAAAAGGAGATAGATGACGTACTGATTGACGGTGCTCACTGGGCGGTAAAGCGAGGCTTTGGTAGATCTGAAGACCTAGAGGCAACTGAGGAGACAGGTTGCATGAAAGGGGCTGTCCCGGATAAGGTAAGTGCCAGGGCTAAGAAGAGAGGCGCGCCTCAATCAGGAACTTTAGGCTCAGGCAACCACTTTCTGGAGGTGCAGATAGTAAGAGAAATCTATGACGAAGTTGCAGCTAAGACTATGGGCATTGACCGGATTGGACAGGTGTTGCTCCTTATTCACACTGGCTCAAGAGGTCTTGGACATCAGGTCTGTGATGACTACTTGAGAATTATGGAAGAAGCAGTTCGAAGATATGGCATAGGTATCCCTGACAGGCAACTGGCTTGTGCTCCGGTGGAGTCGAAGGAAGGTAAAGACTACTTTGCTGCAATGGCTTGTGCTGCCAACTATGCTTGGGCTAACCGCCAGTGCATTACTCATTGGGCACGGGAGTCATTCGTCAGGGTCTTTGGCAAGAGCCTTGAAGAGCTGGGTATGCAGCAGGTTTATGACGTAACTCACAATATTGCCAAGATTGAGGAGCATACTATAGATAACCAGAAGCTCACAGTTTGTGTTCACCGTAAGGGAGCTACAAGAGCTTTTCCTGCCGGACATAAGGATGTACCGCAACGCTATAAAGAAGTTGGACAGCCAGTGCTCATTCCCGGTGATATGGGGCGCCGTTCTTATGTTGCCATAGGCACGGATAAGGCGATGGCAGAAACCTTCGGTTCTACCTGCCATGGTGCTGGTAGGGTGCAGAGCAGGGGTGCAGCCAAGCGCAGCCTGAGAGGCATTGATGTAGCCAATGAGCTAAGAGCTAGAGGTATCACGGTAAAAGCCGATAACATGTCTTCGTTGGCAGAGGAGGCGTCACAAGCTTATAAAGATGTTACTCAGGTGGTCGAAGTAGCCCATAAAGCCGGAATTTCTCGAAAAGTTGCCATGGCAAGTCCTATAGGAGTTATCAAAGGCTAGTGGCAGGAAAGAAAGAAGCTCCCATTAAGCTGCCTCCCCCCAATCCCCAGGGAAAGATATCAGTAGAAGCAGCCATTTCAAAGCGAAGATCCGTTAGAAGATTCAGAGCCCAGCCATTGTCTTTAGCGCAGCTTTCCCAGCTACTATGGTCAGCCCAAGGCGTAACTGGCAGTGGCGGAAGAAGAGCTGCCCCCAGCGCCGGAGCCACCTATCCTCTGGAGATTTTTGTCGCCGTTGGTGCACGTGGAATAGAAAACCTGGCAGCTGGCATATACCACTATCAAGTGGATAACCATTCTCTGAGCCTGCATCTTAGCGGTGACTGGAGGCAGAAACTAGCTGATGCTGCCTTGGGCCAAAGCTTAATTGCCAACTGCCCGGTTGTTATAGTGGTCTGTGCTCTTCATCCCAGAACTGCTTACAGATACGGCAGACGTGGTGAGAGATATGTACATATGGAAGTCGGGCATGTCGGTCAGAACTTGTCACTACAGGCTGTAGCTCTGGGATTAGCTACGGTAATGATTGGTGCCTTCGAAGACGAAGAGGTAAGTAAAGCCCTAAAAATTGAAGAACAAATCAAACCATTATACATAATTCCAGTAGGTGAGCCAGTATAATTACCTAAGCACAAAATCGATTGTTCTTATCCGTCAGATATATTAAAATTAAGCGACTAACAGGGAGGTTAAAAAATGCCACAAACCAGAGAAGCAGTAATAGTAGACTACCTTAGGTCTGCGTTTTCAAGATCGAGGCCGAGAGAGCCAGAGAAGGATGTGTTCAATAGCCTGAGAATGGATGTCGTTGCCGGAATGCTGATAAAGGAACTTATTAAGAGAACCAAGATTAAGCCTGAGCAAATTAATGACGTATTGGTTGGCACCGCCTTTCCAGTGGGTGAGCAGTGGATATACGGAGGAAGAAGCGTAATATTTGAAGCAGAATTGCCGTTCGAGGTTCCAGGTCAACAAATTGACAGGCAGTGTGGTGCTTCGATGTCAGCCATACACACAGGTGCTATGGAGATAATACTTGGTTACTCAGATGTTGTTATCTCGGGCGGGATTGAGCACATGACGCATGTCCCGATGCCTGGTCCTGGTATTGACCTGGGTAAGCTTATGCGAAGCCCAGACCCTGCATTCATAACTGACGAACGCTTCAAGAAATACGACTTTATGACAGCCGCTAACATGGGACTCACCGCAGAGAAGTTGTTTGCTGAGACTGATTTTACCAGAGAGGATATGGATAAATGGGCGCTTAGAAGCCAGCAGATGGCAGCCAAAGCGCTTGAACAGGGATATTTCAAAGGCGAGATAATGCCTGTTGAAGTGACGCTGGCTGATGGCACAAAGCAGGTCATCGACAAGGATATGAGTATCAGGGCGGACACAACGATGGAAGGTCTGGCTGCACTTAAGCCGGCATTTAGGCCGGATGGCCAGGTGACCCCCGGGAACTCTTCGCCGTTGAACGCCGGTGCCAGCGCCGTAGTGCTGATGTCTAAGGAGAAAGCAAAAGAGTACAATCTCAAGCCTTTAGCCACAATTGTGTCTATGGGGTGGGCTGGTGTAGACCCAACACTTATGGGTAAGGGGCCAGTCCCTGCCAGTAAAATGGCATTAAAGCATGCCGGTTTAGACGTGAAAGATATTGACTTCTGGGAGATAAACGAGGCGTTTTGTATTGTAGCGCTTTATTGCATGAAAGAGCTGGGCATTGATCCCAATAAAGTCAATGTAAAAGGTGGGGCTACCGCCATTGGGCATCCGCTCGGCGCCTCCGGAGCCAGGCTTGTTGGCTCGTTAGCCAGAATACTGAACATGGAAGGCGGGACTTATGGTCTGGCAAATGCCTGCGTCGGTGGCGGGCAAGGAGTAGCCACGATCATCAAGAGGGAAAAGAATTAAAGTATTTGGGTTTCAACGCTGAACGCTAATTGAATAGAAACCTTTGACCTCTCAACAGGCAACGCAAACCTGTGAACTAGTATCAGCGGCGTTGCCTGTTTTTATTCTGCTTAAGCAGCCAGTATTCTACACCATCCGCCAGGGCTAACCAGCTGGCCTCAATGATGTTTGTTGAGCTACCCATAGTTCGCCATTGTTTCTGCCCGTCGCTGGACTCAATGAGCACCCGTACCAGGGAACCAGTGCCGGCGCTCTCCTCCAAAATTCGCACCTTATAGTCAATAAGTTCAATAACAGTCAAGTCAGGGTAAAATTCAAGTAAAGCCTTTCGCAAAGCCCGGTCAAGGGCATTTACCGGACCGTTACCCTCGGCAGCAGTGTGAATAATTCTGTCACCAACTTTCACCTTAACAGTAGCTTCGGCAAGCAGTTCTGATTCATCCTCACTGGATGGACGGCGATGCCTCTCTACCAATACCATAAAGTCAATCAGCTCAAAAGGAGGCTTATATTCGGGCTGAGCTCGGTGCAATAACAACTCGAATGAGGCATCAGCATCTTCATATTGGAAACCCTGGCTTTCCAATAGCTTTATTTGTTGCAATACCTCGAGTGTCTGTTTCCCCTTCGACGGTAGATTGATACCTAGCTCTTTAGCCTTATAGATAATGTTGCCCTTGCCCGACAGCTCAGACACAACCACCTTGGGACGGTTGCCTACCAGTTCAGGTTTGATATGTTGATAGCTGTCTTCCCACTTCATAACGCTAGAAGCATGCAGCCCGCCCTTGTGAGTAAAGGCGCTGGCACCAACGTAAGGACGACGACTGGACAGAGTCTGGTTGGCTAATTCAGCCACATAGCGAGCAACTTCGGTCAGTTTAGCTAGCTGCGCATCGGTGATGCAATCGATACCCAGTTTAAGCTTTAGTGCTGGTACAATCGAGCAAAGGTTGGCATTTCCACAGCGTTCACCATAGCCATTAATAGTCCCTTGCACCTGGGTGACTCCAGCTTGAACTGCTGTCAGCGAGTTAGCTACAGCCAGCCCACCATCGTTGTGGACATGAATGCCTAGAGGTACTGTTACAGTCTTCTTAACAGCATCGATAGCAGTAGCAATTTCAGAAGGCAGTGCACCACCATTGGTATCACATAGCACAACGCAATCAATTCCAGCCTTGGCCGCAGCTTCAACCGTCTGGACTGCGTACTCGGGATTTTCCTTGTAACCGTCGAAGAAATGCTCAGCATCGAAAAATACGGTAAGGCCTTTTGACTTAAGGAAGTCTACGGATTCAGCGATAATACGCAGGTTGTTCTCCAAATTGGTTTCCAGAACTTGGGTTACATGCAAATCCCAGCTCTTACCAACTATGGTGACTACCTTGGTCTTAGCCTCTACTAAAGCATGGAGATTAGCGTCTTTGCCTACCTTTGATTTAGGGTGCCTGGTGCTGCCAAAGGCAACTAAAACCGAGTGTTTCAATTTCAAAGCCTTAGCCTTAGTAAAGAAATCGGTATCCTTGGGATTAGCCCCAGGCCAGCCGCCTTCAATGAAGTGGATACCCAACTCATCCAGCTTCTGGGCAATCTTTAGCTTATCAGCAACAGTGAAGGAAATGCCCTCCTGCTGGGCTCCATCTCGTAAAGTCGTATCATAAATCTGAACTTCTGGCATCATTTCCCTTTATTTAGCTACTCTCTCAGCAATCAGCTCACCCATCTCCCTCGTCCCGACCTTGATTTTACCTTCCTCCATTATATCATAGGTGCGATAACCCTCTTCCAAAACAGCAATCACCGCCTTCTCGACAACCTGTGCCTCATCTTCTAGGCTGAATGAGTAACGGAGCATCATAGCGGCGCTTAATATGGTGGCAATCGGGTTGGCTATATTTTGTCCGGCTCGACTTGGAGCACTGCCATGGATAGGCTCATACATGCCGAAGGCTTTAGAAACACCGCCTTTTGGAATACCAGCTAAACTGGCTGAGGGTAACATTCCCATGGAGCCGGCCAGCATCGAGGCTTCGTCAGTGATAATATCACCAAATGTGTTCTCTGTAACTATTACATCGAATTGGGCTGGACGCTGGATAAGACGCATGGAGCAGGCGTCTACCAGCATATGCTCCAGCTCCACATCAGGGTAATCAGCAGCGACCTCGGTTGCAACCTGCCGCCACAATCGAGATGACTCAAGAACATTAATTTTATCCACCGAAGTCAGCTTCTTGCGACGGGTCAGAGCTATCTCAAAGCCGACCCTAACTATACGCTCAATCTCCTGTTCCGAATAGAACATAGAGTCGACGGCTTTCCTGCCTTCAGCATCATGCCACTGCTTCTTGGGCTGTCCGAAGTAAAGCCCACTGGTAAGCTCACGAACTACTGTAAGATCTACATCCTTTATCACCTCGGGCTTGAGGGTTGTTGAATTGACGAGCATGGGCAATACCTTCACCGGGCGCAAATTGGCAAAAAGCCCCAGTTCCTTACGCAAAGCCAGAAGCCCATCCTCAGGCCGGACTTTAGCCTTTAGGTCATCCCATTTTGGTCCGCCGACGGCTCCAAGTAGCACGGCATCACAGCTTTGGCACATCTTCAGGGCCTCTTCGGTCAGAGCGATGCCATGGGCGTCTATCGCTGCGCCACCCACCAGCCCATGGTGGAACTGAAAGGTATGGCCAAATTTCCCTCCCACGGCTTCCAGGACTCTTATCGCCTCATTGGCCACCTCAGGGCCAACACCATCGCCTAATAAGGCTGCGACGTTAAATTGCATCTTACAATCCTCCAGTTAGTTTCTTAGTGGTATAATCAATTAGACCACCAGCATTGATTATTTCCATCATGAAATCAGGATAAGGTTTGGCAATAAAAGTTTTACCTCTTGTAATGTTCCTTATCTCTCCGGTGGTTAATTCGACCTCAAGAATATCGTTAGCTTCAGCGTCATCAGCGGCCTCGATACACTCCATAAGCGGTAGCCCTGTATTGATGGCATTGCGGAAGAAAATGCGGGCGAAGCTTTTAGCAATGACGCATGATATGCCGGCAGCTTTGATAGCCAGCGGAGCATGCTCCCGCGAAGAGCCACAACCGAAATTAGTGTCAGCCACAATAATGTCTCCGCGGTTGACCTTATCTAGAAACTCTGAGTCGATGTCTTCCATACAATGCTGAGCCAGCTCTCCGGGCTCGGACAGACTAAGATAGCGAGCTGGTATGATAGCATCGGTATCAACATTGGCACCGTATTTGTGAACTTTCCCTTTCAGCTTCAAATCATCACCTACCTTTCAAAACCAGATGTACCATATCAACAAATTAAGTATCGGTTACTCTATATCTTGAGTAAAACATTACAACCAGCGGTAAAATCTCTCCCTATGTTCTGCCCATTCGTCTAAACCATATTTCTTAATCCTTCTCAAATTCTCCTTGGCTGTATCACCATGGAATAGCTTGAAAAGTTCAAACTTATTACACCCTTCAAATTCACTGCATTCCCAACAGCCCTCGAGTTTCTTCGCCTGAACACAGCTCTTAATCTCGCAAGGCTGTAAGCATCCGTCGCCACCGGCCCTACAGGGAGTATCACATTTCAACTTAATTATCGCATTCAAGACTTCACGACATTCTGTATAATGCTTAAATTCTTCCACAAAAATGCCTTTGACTTTGGCATAATTATCGAACCTTACTTTCTGCAATTCATTCTGCAAGTCTTGTGCTAAGTCGGCAGCTTTACTCTTATAGCGGAGACAATCGCCACAATACAAGCCGCAGTATGCAGTTAACTCAACCTCCGAGTTCTTCAGTTCGGTCACAACACCGTCCCCAGGAAAAACAGCATTGCCACAACTATTTTTACAAACGGGCAAATCTTTATCGGCACGATTGATGTCCTGGCACCAGTCATAGAAGTCAATACCGCCATAACAACAAGCATTACGGCAGATGCCAGATAGACAATCGCTGAAGTCTGATTATTGCCCTCTCCCCAGATGGTGACAAACAGTACCAGCAAGCCTATGAAGCATAGCGTCAAACCCTCAGCAATCCACCCCATAGTTATGATTCGCCTGTTGTCTTGTGACATTTTCCCAAAACCGGTGACCACAGATTTGGTTGGGACAATATGGGCTATACCCCATAGTGTGATTACAGCAGCTCCCACATACAGCAATATGTCATTAATCATGTCAGCTCTTTCCTCAGTCTTTTATCAGATGGCAGCATTGCCGGAGAACTATCCCTCCTCGACACCAAAAATCCGGACAAAGGCAGGAGTATCAGCCTGCAAGCTCTTCGGGGCTGGCGATTCGACCTACTATGGCGCTAGCGGCGGCTACTGCTGGGTTAGCTAGATAGACTTCGGACTGGGGGCTGCCCATTCTGCCGACGAAGTTGCGGTTTGTCGTTGACACGCAGCACTCACCAGCGGCCAGAACCCCCATATAGCCGCCAAGACACGGGCCGCAGGTAGGCGTGCTGACAGCAGCACCGGCTTTGATAAATGTCTCAATCAAGCCTTCATGCAAGGCATCGAGATAAATTTGCTGAGTGCCGGGGATGATGATGCACCTTACTTCAGGACTGACTTGCCTGCCTTTGAGCATCTTGGCAGCGAGCCTCAGGTCATCGAGACGTCCATTGGTGCAGCTACCAATCACTGCCTGGTCAATTTTTATGTTACTTACCTGGCTTATCGGCTTTACATTGGAAGGTAAATGAGGCATGGCTACCTGTAGCTCTATTTTGGATACATCGTACTCGATTGTCCTAGCATATTCGGCATCTTCGTCAGGTTGATAAACCTGATAAGAACGATTTGCCCTGGATTTGACATATTTCTTTGTCTCATTGTCAACTCTGAAAATGCCGGCTTTAGCCCCAGCCTCAATCGCCATGTTCGCCATGGTAAAACGCCCATCCATAGGCAAGGTATCAATCGCCTCGCCGGTAAACTCCATAACCGAATAAAGAGCACCATCAACGCCGATATCGCCGATGGTAAAAAGGATCAGGTCTTTGCCCCCCACCCATTTTCCCAGCTTTCCCCGATAAACAAACTTGATGGTCGGTGGCACCTTCATCCATATCTCGCCGGTAGCCATGGCCACAGCAATATCAGTAGAACCCATACCGGTGGCGAAAGCACCCAAAGCTCCATAGGTGCAGGTATGAGAATCAGCTCCAACCACTACTTCTCCGGGCAGGACCAAGCCTTGCTCCGGCAAAAGCACATGTTCAATGCCCATCCTGCCAACCTCGAAATAGACCAGATGGTACTGGTGAGCAAATTCGCGCATCATCTTTGCCTGTTCAGCAGAAAGTATGTCTTTATTGGGGCAGAAATGGTCGGGCACCATCACTATCTTTTTTGGGTCGTAGACTTTGTTTATTCCCAGACGATTAAACTCTTTTATCGCCAGAGGAGCAGTTATGTCGTTTGACAATACCAAATCAACCCTGACGTTTATAAATTCGCCAGGGCTGACTTTATCTTTGCCCGAATGGACTGCCAGAATCTTCTCAGCTAAAGTCAAGATTCATCACCCCAATCTTTCAAATCAACCCTTTACTCGGGGAATCATTAGCACAAGCAAAGTGATGGCTGTGACGACGGTGGCAATTAGATACATTCCTACACCAGCCGCCAACCCTATAGACGCTGTGGCCCATATGCTTGCTGCTGTTGTCAGACCAGCTACGTGGTCACCACGCACACCACGAAAGATAACTCCGGCACCTATAAAACCTATGCCGGTCACTATTCCAGCAGCAACCCTTGAGGGGTCTACAACACCGCTAAAACCAAAAATCGAAACTACTGTAAAAAGAGCCGAGCCGAGAGCAATTAAAACATGGGTGCGCAGACCAGCCGGCTTGTTAGCTCGCTCCCGCTGATAGCCGATACCAGCCCCCAGAGCTGCTGCCAAAAGCAGGCGCAGAATGATCTGTGCCTCTGTACTCCTGAGAATAATCGCTACTTCTGTGCACATCAGAATTTCTCACTATTTTCTTGCCTTCTTGGCTGCCAGAAGCCGATTCAGCGCATTCATATAGGCTTTGGCACTGGCGACGATGATATCTGTGTCGGCGCCACGTCCGGTATAACCGATACCATTGCTCTCGATTCTTATGAGGACCTCACCAATAGCATCAATACCCTCAGTCACCGATTTGACGGTGAACTCAGTTAGCCTGTTAGGCACCTTAACTATTCGATTAATGGCTTTATATATGGCATCCACCGGACCTGTACCCAAGTCGGCATCAGCTACAGCCTGGCCATCAGGACCGATGAGCCTCACCGTAGCTGTTGGAATGTTATGATTGCCGCATGAGACTTCAACGTGGTCAAGATGGTAAACCTCGGAAACAGTGCGCAGTTCCTCAGCTATCACAGATTCAATATCACGGTCGGTGACCTCTCGTTTCTTATCAGCCAGTTCCTTAAAAGCTTGAAATGCATGTTTGAATGATTCATCATCCAGAATATAGCCGAGTTCGGCCAGCCGTTCCTTAAAAGCATGCCGGCCGCTCAGCTTGCCCAGGACAAGGCTGCTGGATGGAATACCAACTGACCTCGGGTCCATAATCTCATAGGTAAGCGCCTTTTTAATCACGCCATCCTGGTGAATACCCGATTGATGGCGGAAAGCGTTAGCACCGATAATAGCCTTGTTAGGCTGGACTATGAAACCGGTAAGCTCGCTCACCAGACGGCTAGTCTTATAAATCTGGGCAGTGTCAATTTTTGTGGTCAGGTGGAAAAAGTCATTTCTGGTTTTGAGCGCCATGACAATCTCTTCCAGAGAGGCATTGCCAGCTCGCTCACCTATGCCATTGATGGTGCACTCAACTTGCCTGGCCCCTCTCCGTATCGCCTCAAGGCTATTAGCTACCGCCAGTCCCAAATCATTGTGGCAATGAACGCTAACCACGGCTTTATCGATATTGGGCACATTCTTAAATATGCCTTCGATCAAATCACCAAACTCTTGTGGGATGGCATAACCGACCGTGTCGGGGATATTTAAAGTAGTTGCACCTGCCTTAATAACAGCCTCCAATATCTGGTGAACGTATGCAGGTTCGGTGCGGCTGGCATCCATCGGCGAGAATTCCACGTCGTCTGTATATTTCTTAGCCCTAGCTACCATGTCACGAGAACTCTGCAGGATTTCGTCACGGGTCTTTTTGAGTTGGTATAGAAGGTGTATATCCGAAGCGGAAAGAAAAACATGAATACGAGGTCGCTTGGCTTTTTTTATTGCCTCCCATGCCCTGTCTATAGCTTCAGCATTTGCATGAGCCAAGGCACAGACGGTTGAGCTCTTAATTTCTTTAGCAATAAGTTGGACTGCTTCGAAATCACCCGGTGAGCTTATTGGAAAACCGGCTTCGATAACATCAGTGCCGAGCTTTTCCAATTGCTTGGCAATCTCCAATTTGTCCCGTATACTAAGACCAGCGCCGGCTGCCTGTTCACCATCACGCAAGGTGGTGTCAAAAATGATGACCCTGTTCATGTCCTACACATTAAATCAAGTCTTGAGCCACGGCATCATGTCTCTAAGTTTCTTGCCCACGACTTCAATCTCATGTTCATTATCCATTCGCTTTAGAGCATTGTAGACAGGACGGCCTGCCTGATTTTCCAGAATCCACTCTCTGGCAAAGCTACCGCTTTGGACTTCGGCGAGAATTTGCCGCATCCTATCCTTGACCAAATCATCAATGACTCTTGGCCCCCTGGTATAATCGCCGTACTCAGCTGTGTCACTGACTGAGTAACGCATGTAGCTCAGGCCACCTTGATACATAAGGTCAACGATGAGCTTGAGTTCGTTAAAGCACTCAAAATAAGCGATTTCCGGCTGGTAGCCAGCTTCGACTAGCGTCTCAAACCCGGCCTTCACCAGAGCAGTAACGCCACCGCAGAGCACTGTCTGCTCGCCAAAAAGGTCGGTCTCAGTTTCCTCGGCAAAAGTAGTTTCTATGACACCGGCTCTAGCGCAGCCGATACCTCTTGCGTAAGCCAGGGCAATATCCCTTGCCTTCCCGGAAGCGTCTTGATGGACAGCCACGATAGCTGGCGGCCCCGAGCCTTCGGTATAAAGCCGGCGCAACATGTGCCCCGGACATTTAGGAGCAATCATTGTCACATCCACGTCAGCAGGTGGTACGATCTGCCCAAAGTGGATGTTAAATCCGTGGGCAAACATCAGCGTCTTGCCTGCTGATAGCTCTTTTTCAATTGATTCACGATAAACCATCGGCTGTAGGTTATCCGAGACAAGCATGACGATTATGTCCGCTTCCTTAGCGACTGTGGCAGCATCGGCCACCTTGAAGCCTGCCTCTTTGGCATACTTCCAGGCCTCAGTGCCTTTAACTTCCGCAACAATCACCTGGCAGCCGTTGTCTCTAAGGTTCTGAGCATGAGCATGCCCCTGGCTACCAAAACCAACGATGCCAATTGTCTTGTCCTTGAGTAAGTTTAACTTGGCATCCTTTTCGTAATAAATCTTAGCCATGATTACCTCCCTGAAAAATTTTTTATCCAACTATGGCATTTAAGTATTTCTGCACGTCACCAGTCAGGCGGGCTTTCAGCTTCTAAAGGTGGTTTCGGCGGCTGTTTTGGCACCTTTATTTCCCCTGCCTCTTCAACCTGCAGCGGACCCGTACCACCCCGGGTTAAAGCGATAAGACCAGTCCTGGCTATTTCCCTGATACCAAAGCCACGGAGAAGTTCTAATAAGGAACCGACCTTTTCTTCATCTCCGGTTACCTCTACCATCAGTGAATCAGATGAAACATCCACTATGTTAGCCCTGAAGATATCCACGATCTGGATGATCTCGCTCCGAGTAGAAGGAGTCGCTTTGACTTTGACCAAGGCCAGTTCTCGAGCCACTTTGTCATCGCTGGTTATATCAACTATCTTGACCACATCTACAACTTTGTCCAGTTGTTTTCTGACTTGTTCCACTTTGGCGTCATCACCTTCCACGACGATAGTCATTCGAGACAGGTTGACCTGCTCAGTATGCCCGACGGCGATGCCGTCGATGTTAAAGTTACGCCGTCGGAAAAGGCTGGACACCCGATTTAGCACTCCGGGCTTATCTTCAACCAAGGCAACTAAGGTATGTTTCTTTGTGTCCAATAACCTCGTCCTCCTCTCGTTCTATTTCTAAACTCATTTATTTGGCTGAATCACCTTCTCTGGACCTGGCATTTCAAGGGCATCAACCAGTGCTGCGCCTGGTGGGACTATGGGAAAAACGTTCTCCTCAGGATCGACAACAAAGTCGATTAAAAACGGGCCTTCATGGTCCATCGCTTTTTCTATAGCCGAAACCACCAGTTTCTTATCCGTCACTCTCAATGCTGGTATGCCATAAGCTTCGGCAATCTTAATAAAATCTGGGCCAGAAAGTAGCGAATGAGCATAGCGGCGTTCATAAAATAGCTGCTGCCATTGTCTTATCATTCCTAGATAACCATTGTTGATGATGGCTATCTTGATAGCCACGTTCTCCTGGACTACCGTGGCTAATTCCTGTATGGTCATCTGAAAGCCACCATCACCAGCAATGCACCAAACTGTCTCATCGGGCCGACCAACTTTGGCACCGATAGCCCCGGGAAGCTCAAAACCCATAGTGCCTAAACCACCTGCGGAAATCAAGCTGTTCGGTTTATCATAGAAGAAGAACTGAGCCGACCACATCTGATTTTGACCGACACCTGTGACTACAATAGCATCACCTTCAGTAATCTCGTAAATCTGGCGAATAACGTACTGAGGTAAAAGAGATTCGCTCTCTCTTATCACCAACGCAGGATGTTCATCTCGCCACTTATCCACCTGATTGAACCAGTCCAAATGTTCACGTGGCACGATTTGTTGGTTCAGCGCCTCAAGAACATTCTTGACATCGCCAACGATTGGCACGTCAACTCGCACGTTCTTGCCTATCTCAGCGGGGTCGATATCTATATGAACGACGCGAGCCTGTGGTGCAAAGGAGCTTACCATCCCGGTAGCCCGGTCGTCAAACCTCATCCCAATAGCCACGATGACATCAGAATTGTGAACCGCCTTGTTGGCATAGGCCATGCCATGCATTCCTAACCACCCAAAGCTTAGTACATGAGTTTCGGGGAAACAGCCAATCCCCAAGAGCGTCGTAACCACCGGTATTTGCGCCTTCTCCGCTAGCTCTCTAAGCTCAGTGAAAGCCTTTGATATTATTACTCCTCTACCAGCAATAATGACCGGCCTGTCGGCTGTATTTATCGTTTCGGCGGCTTTTTTAATCTGTGCTGGATGCCCAAATAGCTTTGGCTTATATCCGGGTAGATTGACTCTGTCCGGATAAACAAATTCGGCTTCCTGCTGGAAAACATCGCGTGGTATATCTATAAGAACCGGACCTGGCTTGCCAGCCTGGGCAATATAAAAGGACTCTTTAACCACCTGAGCCAGATCTTTAGCATCGAGGACAAGATAGTTGTGCTTGGTAATAGGGAGAGTGATGCCGGTGATGTCTATCTCTTGGAAGGCATCCTTACCGATGAAAGGCCTGGCTACCTGGCCGGTGATAGCTATCACAGGGGAAGAATCGAGACAAGCGTTAGCAATTCCAGTTACCAAATTGGTGGCTCCTGGGCCTGAGGTGGCCAAACATACCCCCGCTTTACCCGTAGCTCGGGCATAGCCATCAGCGGCATGAGCTGCGCCTTGCTCGTGACGTACCAAGATATGCCTGATTTTTGGATATTGCAACAAAGCATCATACAACGGCAGCACAACTCCACCCGGGAAGCCAAAAATAACTTCAACTCCCTCTCTAACTAGACTCTCGCATAGAATTTGGGCACCGGTCTTTTTCATCGATGTTCTCCTATGTGGCAAATACAGCTCCTCTACTGGCTGAACCAACTTTCTCAATATACCTTTTTAGATAACCGGCCTTTATCTTGGATTTATAATCAGGCAATTTGAACAGCCGCTTCTTTATCTCTGCGTCGCTTACTTTCAATTCCAGCTTACATTTAGGAATATTTATACTTATGACGTCACCATCCTTTACCACAGCTATAGGTCCCCGACTGGCTGCCTCAGGTGCTACATGCCCTATGGCAGCTCCTTTGGTACCACCCGAAAATCTCCCATCCGTTATCAAAGCCACGTCTTTATCCAGACCCATACCGCTCAAGAGAGAGGTCGGCGTTAACATCTCTCGCATCCCCGGCCCACCTTTAGGTCCTTCATAACGAATGACGATGACATCGCCCTTCTTAATTTTACCCTTCATTATCCCTCTGGTCGCCTCCTCTTCATTCTCGAAGACTCTAGCCGGGCCGTCATGTACCATCATCTTGGGGTCAACGGCGCCGCTCTTGACCACAGCTCCCTCAGGTGACAGGTTCCCGAAGAGTATTGCCAGGCCGCCGGTCTTTGAGTACGGCTTAGCAGTCGACCGGATGACCTCACGGTTTCTAACTTTACCTGCCTTTATGATGCTTGACAAGGGTGCTAATGCCACAGTTTTACATCTTCCTTTGAGGGAGCCTCCTATCTCGTGCATGACCGCAGGAATTCCCCCTGCTAGGTCGAGGTCCTCGATGTGAACCTCACTGGCCGGGCTCAGCTTACATATATGCGGAACGCGATGGCTAATCTTATTAATCAGTGGCAGTGGGAAATCTATACCCGCTTCATGTGCCACCGCCATAACGTGCAAAACGGAATTTGTGCTGCCGCCGAGCGCCATATCCACAGCGAAAGCATTGGCGATAGAATCCTTGGTAATAATATCCTTAGGCAACAGGTTCTTTTCGAATATAGCCATAATCTGCCTTCCTGCTTCCATGGCTAAAACCATTCTCCTGGAGTCCACGGCTGGTATTGTGCCGTTGCCCGGTAAAGCCATTCCCAGCGCTTCGGTTAAGCAGTTCATCGTATTGGCTGTGTACATGCCGGAGCAACTGCCGCAGCCGGGACAGGCGGCAATCTCAATCTCTTCAAGCTCAGCCTTTGTCATCTTGCCACGGGTAACGCTGCCAACCGCGCTGAACACAGAGATAAGGTCCACTGTTTGGCTTTGGCCGCCCAGAGTTAGATGTCCTGCCAGCATTGGCCCGCCGCTGATAAATATGGACGGAATATTCAATCTCGCCGCAGCCATAAGCATTCCGGGCACAATTTTGTCACAGTTCGGTATGAAGACAAGGGCATCAAATTGATGTGCCTCGACCATGGTCTCTACTGAGTCGGCAATCAGCTCCCGGCTGGGCAGGCTGTATTTCATCCCGGGATGATTCATCGCTATGCCGTCGCAGATGCCGATGGTGTTAAACTCAAACGGCACGCCACCCTCGTTGCGAATCCCTGCCTTTACAGCCTCGGCAATACTGCGAAGATGAATATGGCCGGGCACGACCTCGTTAAAACTGTTGACCACACCGACGAAAGGTTTGGAAAAGTCGTCCCTGCCAACGCCAACTGCCCGGAGCAGGGACCTATGTGGTGCTCGCTCAATGCCTTTTTTCACACTATTGCTACGCATTATAGTAAAAAAAATCTCCAGGTTGTAATAGTGCTAACTTTGGGAAATTCAGGTCATTGCAGTAAACTAGCATAGCAGCTAGCTATTGTCAAGCTACGCCGCTTCCAGGCTGCGTATCTTTTCCAGGCGTCGTAAATGCCGGCCACCTTCAAAGTTGGAGGAAAGGTAGGCCTTCACTATATCCAAAGCTGCATCTGGCTCAACTGAATCTTCGCCCAGGCACAGAACGTTGGCATCATTATGCCGCCGAGCCCGCTCAGCACCGAAGACGTCACAACATAGAGCAGCATTTATCCCCTTTACCTTATTAGCCGCTATGCTCATACCTATGCCGCTGCTGCAAATCAGAATACCGTGTTCGAACTTTCCTGAGATAACCGCTTCCGCTACTTGCTTGGCAATATCGGGATAATCTACGGCGTCACTGTTGTAACAGCCGAAGTCATTATAATCATGTCCCGATTCGGTGAGCAGACTCATAATAACCTGCTTGAGATTCAAGCCGCGGTGGTCACAACCGAGAGCAATATGCATTTTAACCTGCCTCTCTGACATATTTTTGACATGCCCTATTAATTTCATCTTCAGGTATAATGCCCTGACGTAAAATAACCGGTGTCTCTCCGGTAACATCAACTACAGTGGACTCAAGCCCACCTGGACATCTGCCCATATCAATAATCAAGTCAATCTCGTTGCCCAGTTGTTGCTCGACCTCTTGAGCTGTCACTGGACTGGACTTATCGCTGATGTTAGCACTGGTTCCAATTATAGGTGCTCCTAAACCGTGGATGAGGGTGAGAGGAACAACATGGTTAGGAATTCTTATTGCCACCTTGTCGCCGCCGGCGCTGACGATTTCAGGGAGCGAAGCTCCCTTCGGTAAAACTAACGTTAGTCCCCCTGGCCAAAAGCGCTTCATCAAAAATCGGGCAATCTCGGGCGTAAAATCAACGACGGCATCCACCTGTGTTGAGTCTGCCAGCAAAACTGGCAGCGGTAAAGACCGTGGCCGTTGCTTCACCCTGTAAATCCTCTCAGCAACTTCGCTATTAAAGGCATCACCCCCCAACCCATAGACTGTGTCCGTAGGAAAAGCGACAATGCCACCGGCCTTGATTATTTCGATGGCTCTATCAACCTGTAATACTATTTCTCTGGACAGATTACCCACTTGCCTGCTTTCATACTGTATGGTGTGGGAGGAGGTCAGTGGGTGTCAAAGTTTTTGACCAGGAAGGCTTCGATCACCGGTCCAACCCCGGGATATCCCCACATATATTCGTGTCCCGGCGCTTGCAGTCCTAAACCAAAGTTATACGATGCCAGGATGAGAACCGCGCGACTTATGAACCAGTCAACCGGCGTAAAAGCCGGGGCGTGGTTCAATATAAACAACTTGCCCCAGTTACCCTTGATTATCGTCAATAGGTCTCTCTGAGTGAGGGCATCAGACCTAACCCCACTATTATCTATCACTAAGGAATTACTTACTTCATGTACTCTATGCCAGAAAGGTATGCCCACCTGGATAGAATATACTCTGGAGTTATCCTTCAGACGATTGGCCACCTCACCAGCCAAAGCGGCACCGTTGCTCTGGCCGGTAATTATTACTTTCAGGTTGGCGATATGCTGGGTCAGAAAATCGATCTTGGCAGCCAGCACCTTTGCCTTCGAGGAATAATGAGTCAAATCCTCCTTGAGCTCAAGTAGGTGCTCAATCGGACCGTCGCCGGTGCGAATACCGTCGACGACGTAAGGTTTATACCCCAGTTTTGCTAGGTTAGCTTCTATCCCTGTCAACAAGCTTTGCCCCTGATAATCAGAGGCTAATGGTTTATTACCCCAACCGCCTGAGTTGCAGAAAATGACCAGGTCACTGTCCTTAATTTTGTCGTAAAGGTCGAGCACCTCGGTGACAAATTGCTCTTGAGCTTTTTTGCCTGAGCCAACTACCTCTGCGGCTATCTCCCAGGCTTGCTGCTCAACAGCACTCACGGATTCCAAGCCGAGCCTCGATGAGTTTGTCTCCTCGCTGTGACCGCAAGCGGCATAAATTGTCAGCCCAAGAAGGCAAGCGCTCAGAAATACAGCCAACGCGCCTTTACCTAGCACTAGAAAACGTCTGCTTCTTTTCATTAAGGTACTCAGAATATAGAGTATATTTTAACACCTTTACGATGGGGATGCCTAGCCAGATAAGATAGAAGTCGTAGTATGCCATGTCAGGCTATGATATACTTTATCTAACCAGGCAAGTATATGGATAAAAAAAGAAAAAGCCATCGCGTAGCTACCAGCGATGACATTGAAGTCTCGACTTACCTTGAAATCGCCAGAGAGCTTAAAGGTGAGCAGCTCACATCCGAGATAGAGACCATATCGCCTGGGGTACGGGAAGCGATAGCCGTTATTGATTTTGGCTCTCAATATAGTCATTTGATTGCCCGGCGAGTCCGGGAATGCCATGTCTATTGCGAGCTATTTCCATTTGACGAGCCATGGGAAAAAATCGCCTCCTTCGAACCTAAAGGATTTATACTTTCAGGAGGGCCAGCCGGCGTATATGAGTCGAAAGCACCTTTAGCTCCACCCCAGCTTTACGCTGGCCATCTACCCATTCTGGGCATCTGTTACGGAATGCAAGCTATTGTCCATCAGATGGGAGGTCAGGTAGTTCCGGCAGATAAGCGTGAATATGGTCAGGCAATCTTAAATATAAGCGAAAAAGAGTCGCCGCTACTTGCCGATCTGCCTGATTCTATGCCGGTCTGGATGAGCCATGGTGACAAGATAGTAGAGATACCTCCTGGCTTTAAGTCCCTGGCTTACACTGAGAACTCCCCTAACGCGGTCATAGGTAGTGATGCAAACATCTTTGGGTTGCAATTTCACCCTGAGGTAGTCCACACTCCGAATGGGAAGGCCATAATTCAAAACTTTCTCTACCGGGTATGCGGCTGCCGTGGTACCTGGACGCCAGCAAACTTCATCAGCGAGAGCATCGGCATAATCAAGCAACAGGTAAAAGATGGCAAAGTCATCTGTGCACTCTCCGGCGGCGTTGACTCGGCAGTCACAGCTACGCTTATCCACCAGGCTGTCGGCAGTCAATTAACCTGCATCTTTGTCAATAACGGTTTGCTGCGCCGTGAAGAGCCGGAGCGAGCCCTAAACACCTTTCGGAATAACCTGAAAATGAATGTGGTATATGCGGACGCCCCCAGCAGGTTTCTCAGGCGATTGAAAGGAGTTACCGACCCGGAGGTAAAGCGGCGTCGTATAGGCGAGGAGTTCATCAAGGTATTCGAGTACAAAGCTGGGAAACTAGGCAAGATCGATTTTCTGGCTCAGGGAACTCTTTATCCTGACGTCATCGAAAGCACTTCTAAGGAGACTAAAGCCGCTGCCAGGATAAAGACTCATCACAATGTCGGTGGCTTGCCTGCCAAAATGTCGCTCACTCTAATTGAGCCTTTACGCTACCTGTTTAAAGACGAGGTTCGTGAGGTCGGCTTGGCTCTGGGCTTACCCGAGGATATGATATGGCGCCAGCCTTTCCCGGGACCGGGACTGGCTATCCGCATCATTGGTGAAGTAACCAGAGAACGTCTGGAGATACTCCGGGCTGCCGATTGGATATTAATGAGCGAGATCAAACAGGCAAACCTCTATCGTCAGCTATGGCAAAGCTTTGCCGTCCTCACCGGTGTCAGGAGTGTTGGTGTCATGGGAGACTACCGTACTTACGGCTACCTGGTAGCTGTGCGTGCCGTTACCAGCCAGGATGCCATGACCGCTGATTGGGCTCGTCTCCCCTATGACCTGCTGGCTCGCATTTCCAACCGCATCGTCAATGAAGTATCCGGCGTCAACCGCGTGGTCTACGACATCACCAGCAAGCCGCCCTCCACCATAGAGTGGGAGTGAATAACAGCCCCGGCTATGTTTAGATGGCTGATTGCCCTCGTAACTTTCCCTGGCATCATACTTCATGAGTGGGCTCACAAGTTTTTCTGCGACCGTACCGGGGTGCCTGTTTACAAAACATGCTATTTCAGACTGGGTAACCCAGCAGGATATGTTATCCATGGACCCATAGACAGCTACGGGAAAGCATTTATCATAACCACCGCCCCTTTCCTGGTCAACACGGTTATTGCCTTAATCTTATTCTTCATCGCTGTAATTATCCATTCCGTATTAATAACCTGCCTGCTCTGCTGGCTGGGCATATCTATAGCTATGCACTCCTTTCCCAGCAGTGAAGATGCTGACATCCTCTGGCACTATTCGAAAAAAGCCTGGTGGCGTAATCCTCTGGCGCTATTCGGCTTTCCGGTTGTCGGGCTGATAAAGCTGGCGGGCAAACTCAGTGCCATCTGGTTTGACCTGCTCTATGCCGTCGCCCTCTTAATCCTGGTTGCCTTTTTAGCTAAAGGAGATACTTTTTGGACCGTCTCCCTGTAGCCAGGCAAAAAACCTCGCGGCCACATTGCATATCCTGTTTGACAACACCCTAGAGGTTGTTTTATACTATATGGGCGTATGATTGGTGTACACCTGCGTACCTGATTGACCGAAGGTCTAAGTTGCTGTATACTTATGCGGCTTGGTGTACACCAAGCCGCATTGTACTTTAAAAAGTGAATAAGTTTTGTGTTCAGGCTGATGTAGGTCGAAGAGAAAAGGGCACAAGGCGGATGCCTTGGCGTTAGCAGCCGAAGACGGGCGTGGCATGACTGCGATAAGCCCCGGTGAGCTGTCTAGCAAGCCTAGCCGGGGATGCCCTAATGGGATAACCTGCCTGGGCAAAACCCAGGCTCTCGCCAAAAGCGAGAGGGTACCAGGAGAACTGAAACATCTTAGTATCCTGAGGAAGAGAAATCTAATGAGATTCCCGGAGTAGTGGCGAACGAAAAGGGAAGAGCCTAAACCCGAGAGGCTTAGTGGGCTTGGGCCCTATGTCATTCGGGTGTTGTAAGACGCAAGATACAGAACCCAAGAGCTGTGACAGAGTAAAAAAACTTCTGCCTAGTCAAATGTCCATGGAAAGGGCAACCAAAGAGGGTGATAGTCCCGTAGACGAAAGGTTGAAAGTCTCTGCTTGTGTTCTTAAGTACCACGGGACACGAGAAATCCCGTGGGAATCTGGGGTGACCACATTCCAAGGCTAAATACTGCTAACGACCGATAGTGAACCAGTACCGTGAGGGAAAGGTGAAAAGCACCCCGGGAGGGGAGTGAAATAGAACCTGAAACCTTGTGCCTACAAGCAGTCAGAGGCTTGGTTTTACCAGGCTGATGGCGTGCCTATTGAAGAATGAGCCGGCGAGTTAATCTCTGTGGCAAGGTTAAGTAACTCCGTTACGGAGCCGTAGCGAAAGCGAGTCTGAATAGGGCGACCAGTCGCAGGGATTAGACACGAAACCGGGTGAGCTACCTATGGCCAGGATGAAACCCAACTAAACTTGGGTGGAGGTCCGAACCCGTGTACGTGGCAAAGTGCTGGGATGAGCTGTGGGTAGAGGTGAAATGCCAAACGAACCCGGAGATAGCTTGTTCTCCCCGAAATGCATTTAGGTACAGCCTCAGGTAATAACTTATGGAGGTAGAGCACTGGATGAGCTCGGGGCCGTGAGGTTACCAAACTCAACCAAACTCCGAATGCCATAAGTCTGTATCCTGGGAGTGAGACTGCGGGGGATAAGCTTCGTAGTCGAGAGGGAAACAGCCCAGACCATCAGCTAAGGTCCCTAAACGCGGACTAAGTGGCAAAGGAAGTGATATTGCTAAAACAGCCAGGAGGTTGGCTTAGAAGCAGCCACCCTTTAAAGAGTGCGTAACAGCTCACTGGTCGAGTGGTGCCGCACCGATAATTTAACGGGGCTCAAGTCCGCTACCGAAGCTATGGTTCGCCTTCGGGCGAAGGTAGGGGAGCGTTGATATAGCTGAAAAGCCCTGGCGTGAGCCAGAGTGGAGCAATAGCAAGTGAGAATGCCGGCATAAGTAGCGATAAGGCATGTGAAAACCATGCCCACCGTAAATCTAAGGTTTCCTACGCAAGGTCAATCCGCGTAGGGTTAGTCGGGCCTAAGCCGAACCCCAAGGGGATAGGCGATGGACAATGGGTCAAAATTCCCATACCATCTAATCCTTGTTTTAAGGCAAAGGGGGGACACAGGAGGATAGGTTGAGCGTACCCAATGGACATGGTGCGTCCCCAATCCGAGGCATTTTGAGGCAGGCAAATCCGCTTCAATGTTAAGCTGAGGAGCGGGGGAAATTGAAGGGAAACCCGATATGATTCAACTGAGTCCACGCTGTCCAGAAAAGCCTCGTTGCTAAATGATTAGGTGCCCGTACCGCAAACCGACACAGGTAGATGGGGGTAAGTATCCCAAGGTGTTCGAGAGACCCCTCGTTAAGGAACTCGGCAATCTAACCCCGTAACTTTGGAAGAAGGGGGCCCGCTGTATAAGCGGGGGCACGAAACCGGCCCAGGCGACTGTATAACATAAACACAGGTCTCTGCCAAAGCGAAAGCTGAGGTATAGGGGCTGATACCTGCCCAGTGCCGGAAGGTTAAGGAGAGAGGTTAGGATTTTTAATTCGAAGCTTCGAACCGAAGCCCCGGTGAACGGCGGCCGTAACTATAACGGTCCTAAGGTAGCGAAATCCCTTGTCGGGTAAGTTCCGACCCGCACGAAAGGTGTAACGA
>Ga0209427_10001917_pt1 | contig 24261 bp, 15 predicted proteins | sample DeeMarSWOR136_30_FD_187465 | JGI IMG/M metagenome (GOLD analysis project Ga0209427, IMG submission 187465) | Marine sediment microbial communities from White Oak River estuary, North Carolina - WOR-1-36_30 (SPAdes) (version 2) | ecosystem: Environmental > Aquatic > Marine > Intertidal zone >...
CCCACAGCTCTGCTGTGGGGATGAATGGCTCAAAAAATATATTATAGAAATCTCGGTGGCGTCAGCCATGAATTCGGCGTAATGCCTCGCCCCTTGGGGTGGGGATAGTCGAATTCAAGAAATTTCTTTACTTTTACTTGTTTTTTTGCTTCTATAAATAATTGTATCCCCTATGGATAGCAACCTATCAACTGCTCTTAGCTTTTTCATCTATGTTTCAGAAACACCGCACCATGGTTAATTAAGTCTCTTTCCTTGCAGCCCACTCCAGTGCATCAAAGATTTTTTTCTGCTTAGCGTCTTTGGATTGATAAGCCTTCCGCGACCTGGCTAGCCGAAAGGTGCTTCGGCCTGGTATTACTCACCCGGGCGACCGATCACGAACACGTAGTCCTGGTTCGACGCGAAGCTGAAGCCTTTCCAGTTTGGTTTCTTCTCAGCCATCTCTCGGGAGTAAGCCCGGTAATTGGTCGCAAACGTCTTGACGGGTAGACCGGCTTTGCCCAGCGCCTGGTTCAGCCGCTTTACGTACTCGGGGGCCTCGGGGGCTGCCGCAAAGATGAAGAGGCCTGGCTTGACCCGGAAGTTGACTACCTCGGTGCCTTGAACCTGCCACCCTGCTTGTCGAAACACGGCCTCCAACTCGGTTTGCAGTTGCTCCGATCGTGGATCGGCCCTGGTCACAGCAAACCAGACGGAGTTACCGGTAAGCTCGGGAGCTTTTAGGCTCTCAAGCAAGCGCGCCCGGCCGTCTTTGCTGAGATAGCCGGAGGAAGTGATGGCCGTGGCCCCCTGCGCCATGCGCGCCCTGGAACGGATCCGATTCAACAGTCGCCGAGCACCGGAGTAGTGCGGCTTCATCCGCAAAATTTCCTCGTACTGGGCAACAGCCTCGTCGTAGCGCCCGGTCTTCGTCAGCACGTCGGCCAGAGCGAAGTGACGCTTGATGCACATCGGTTCGGGCAGCGCTTCGCGGCACAGCTTCAGCGCCTCCCGCTCGTAAGAAACGGCTTCCTCGTACTCGTTCCTTTTCCTATGATATTCACCCAGCGAGGCCCGCGCCTGATGCGAGCTCGGATCCGACTTCGCCCACTGGGTGAGAAAGCGGTAGTCATTCTCGAAGAACTGCCCCCGATGGTGGCTAAGGAAACCCATTGTCAGAAGGGAAATGCCAACCATGCCGCCGATCCACACTCCAAGCTTTTTCTGAGCCCGAAGCTCGCTGGCGACAGTTGTGGCAAAGCCGGCGACGCCCAAGAAAGGCAAGACCAGGTAGCGCTCGGCATAGTGGGTTTCCTGAACTAAGATGTTGGCGCTCGGTAGCAGAGTCACCAACGCCCATCCTGTCCATAACCAGAGGGTCTGCCGGTGCGGCTTGCCAAACCGCACCCCCAGAAATACGATGCCAGCTACGGCAACGGCGGTGACCAGTACTCGCCACGTTGACCACCATGCCACCAGGTGCGGTTCGTAGTGAAGATCCGCTGTAGGCGCGAAGATGGTCTGGAGGGAGTAGACTATCGAAAGCAGCGGCCTGGTCGGCTCGTCGAACAGCGCTAGTTCGAGAGGTGTTGCTCGACTGCCCGTCTGCCCGCCAAACACCTGGGCGCGGATCACGAAGTAACCCACGCTGATCAGCAACACAGGGACGTAACGCTGCGTCCACGCCCAGACTTGTACAAGCCACTTCGACCGCGCCGTTCGACGGGGCGAATCCGCAGTCACCCCGAGCCAATCGGCCAGTACGAACACGAGCGGCAGGGCAACCGCTTGCTCCTTGCAAAGGAGCGATGCCGCAAACAGAAGCAAGGCGATCAGGAGCCATCGTTTTCCCGCACGCAGAAACGCCCAGCAGGCTCCGGCCATGAAGATGACTGCCAGCAGGGTCTCGCGCCCCGAGATCGCGTGCACCACGCTCGATACCAGTGGGTGTAAGGCGAACACCGCTGCAAACGCGACTGGGGCAACTCTCTGCGACCCGCCCAGGATCGGCAAGGACCGAAACAGGGCCCGCACGACGAGGGCCACGCAGGCCAGCAAAAAGAGGTTGAACAGGTGATAGGGCAGTGGGTCGTTGTCCCAGACAGTCTTTTGTGAGGAGAACGTGAGGGCCGAAAGCGGGCGGTAGTACTGGAGCCCGCTCGGGTGGTGCGGCTCCGTGAAGACCGAGAGAGTTTCCGATAGGGAAGCGGGTGCCGGCTTTGAGACGATCAATACCATGTCGTCGTACACAAACCCGTTCGAGAGGGACGGCAGGTAAGGCAACACTACTACGGCCACGAGCAGCAACAACTCGGCTCCGAGGGTACAGATCGAATGGAAGGCCTCACGGTGCACAAACCGCAGATATGCTTTTCAAGTGAACATAAGGCATCTTCAGCGACGTAATTACCCCTCCTGTGGGGGTATAATTAGATAAGAACTCGCTTTTTGATGGGGTAAGTATAGAAAAACACCTCTTGTGTGTCAATAAATATTTAACACAATATATGCGAATGTAACAAAAACATAAAAATATAAGGCTGGGAAAATATTAAAACAGGTACGCTTTGTAAGAGGAGAGAGAAAAGATAAGATTGATAAGGTATTTTTTATGTAAACACCGTTAGAAGATTTGGATTAAGATTAAAGTCAGTCCAAACTATTTACTTTTCTCAAGCCGCTGTAAATGCAAGACACTCTTTCTAACGGGGTAAACCTCACCCGTAAGTTCGGAACCCGTTTTTTTTTAAATGTATGCTTCAAACGGGTAATCATGGTCGGCTTGGCCGATCTCAGCCAGGCTATAGTCATCATCCCAGAGTGGGATTTGCGGGTCAACATATAGACATAAACAAAAGAAAAAGACAGAGCCAAATTTTGACCCTGCCTTTCATAAAATTTGCCACATCATATAATCTATTCTACTTCCTCCCTAATCAATAGCAAAATCCCATCAATTAGTGCCTTCACCTTTTTCTTAAATGCTTCATCCTCCTCCATTGCTTTGACTATGGCAGGATTCCACTCATAGTATAGTCTTATTATTTCCTGACCTTCAGGAGTTTGGCTTAATACATTGTCTCGGAAGTATCTAAGAAGTTCTGTTTGCTCTGAATGTTCTCCGTAGAGTTTTTTTATTGTACAGGGGTCACACACATCACCTACTCCATCGCCGTCACCATCAATTTGGTCAGGATTATAATCATCAGGGCAGTTGTCACAGACATCTCCTATGCCATCTCTATCTCCATCTTCTTGTTCTGGATTAAAAACATCGGGACAGCTATCCTGTTCGTCCGGGACTCCGTCATTATCCTTATCTCCTTCAGCATAGACATAGATACTATCATGATAGATGTCTGATTCATTACCACTTTTATCTCTGAATATGGCATACACTGTCCCTTTCTGATTAATTTCGTTCGGCTCTAATACCCAATCTTCTACCGTTCCAGCGTTACTCATCCATTTAGCGTTTGGGAAGGTTGGGTCGTTCGAAAGTAATACCTCAATGTTTTCTGGATCAGGGTCAAGACTCAACTCAACTACCGGACTGTTCGTGGTCTCTTCACCATTGTTAATAATCACCCAGCCCTTGGGAGGACATGGATCTTCTCTAGGCGTGCCTGAAAACAGGGGGCTTAATACACTGAGCTCTCCCTTGTGTCCCTGAGCCTGAAGCTGATAGTAGTAGGTAGTATCGTTTTGCAGACCTTCGTCAAAATAAATACCTGGCATTTCTGAACTAGTTGGATCGATTTGCGCAACTTGTGTAAGATTAGTAGAGGATAAACCTCTTAATAGTATCAATTTGGCATACGCACTGTTCACAGGAAAGCGAATTACGTTGGTGTTCGGTTTCAACAGGACGCACGGATCTTCTGAAGAGCCTAAGTTGGTAATGACTTCCACATCCACCAGCCTCGGCATGATGTCGTCACTTGGGTCGAGCGGATCTGTCCCTGCCTCTACTTCGGACCCATCAATAACACCACCATTGTCAGTATCAGGGTTACAGGGGTCAGTCCCTAGGAGGTATTCTTCGATGTTGGTAAGTCCGTCATTGTCATAGTCTTTGTCAGGGTCATATGTACCCAATTGGGTACAGTCAAAGAGTGCTTCCCAGCGGTCGGGCATACCATCTCGATCCTGATCCGGAGTAATTTCATAATAAAACTCATAGACCTGGAATGCACGATTGATAATCCTGGTGAACTCTTCGCCGATATTTGATTCACCATGGGCAGTGACAAAAACAACATAGCTCCCTCTGTCACCCGGGGTCTTCTCTGCTTCGTCATCGGGAACGCCCCGACCTGAAGAGGAGGACGTGTTGGTATAAACATTTCCATATATACCGTCATCGGCATCTCCGTCATCGTGACCCCCGTCATCGAAAAGCGGTAAAGTTGTTTCGCTTCCGTCCGGGCTGTTGATTGCTGCGCAAACCTCAGCCTCAGCAACCGCACCCTTCTGATCCACCAGACTAACCAGTATGGTAATAGGCAACCCAGCAAGAAATCTGGAACCATACAGACCAAAATAGTCTCCTGGAATCTGACTTAAATACAGCCTTGCCTGCACGCCTTTATGCATCTTTCCTGAGAGGGCAACTATAAACTGGGTCGATTCATAGCCTTCAATATTGAGTGTCCAGTTACCCTGCATAAGAGGTGTCTTAAACTGGTATACTTTGTGCATGGAGGTTTCCAGAATCTTGGCACTCGCACTGGTAACCAGGTTGCTCGCAGGATCATGAAGCTGGACATTGGAAACCGCACCACTGTCTTCCCATTTCACAGCAATCGTTGCATTTAAGACATTGCCCTCGGTCACCGGTATGGTAACTTTCACTGTTTCACCCGGCGACACATCACCCGATGCGAAAAACAGGCGGTCCTTGCCCAGAACCTTGTCACTAGCAGATAGGTACACCTCGGACAAACGGTTTCCTATTGTGAGGCCAGAGGGTGAAGTCTCAGTTATAACAAGGGAGGGTGAAAAAGATGAAATAAGGGCCGATGAAGGGGAGGCCTCGCTGACATCGACATAGAAGTAATCACCGTCTGTTGTTCCCACGGAAATATCCTGCATCAGGCTCTCGTCGGTTTGAGGACCGAAGGCGATTGCATCGATGATGGTGGAGGCCGCACTTCCACCGCTGGCAAAGCGATCGCGCACTTCGGGGTCACCACAAGTGATAGAACAGTCTGCCGAACTTCTCCAGCATGCTTCCTCGTTCTCCATACCGTCACTGAGAAGGATTATATAATCAAGGCTTCCCGGTGCCGGAGATCCTGAAGAATCAATCTCGTCCTGTGCCCGGTTCAAACCGTCCCCGATGGATGTCATATTAATAGTAGTGATACCCTCAATAGCCGTCTGAGCAGCCGTACGGTTGCCGCTCACCGTTTGCAGTGAGTGGCGGAGTGTGGAGTCATCATCACACTCTAAATTGTTACCTGAAAAACTCACTACACCCAGTAGATCATCATCTGCTGCAGCATCCACAAACAGGTTGGCAGCCTCTTTTGCAGCGTCTATCTTAGGTGTCGCACTGGGAAGATCCATGCTGCCGGATGCATCGATTACCACCATCTGGTTGCGGACAATCTTTGCATAGATAACAGAATTTTCAGAGGTTGCGGAAACCACACAATCACCATCTGACTCACACATGCACACCCGGACGTTGAAAAGCGTCCCATCAGCGGGATCCATTACCGGTGCCTGCACGACTAACCAGTACTGACCTCCCACATAGGCGGCATTTAGGACTTCAGCCTCTTCGGAAACCGATGCGTTCTCTACATACACGGTGAAATGGTCTTGGGAAAGTCCCTTTACAGAAATAGTGCCAGTCCCGTCCGGGGTAAGCACGTCAGGCCCGGTGACGTTCAAACGAACCAGAAAGTGGTCCGGCTCGGCATGTTCACCCACATAGGCTTGACGGGTCAAGGTAGGTCGCAGTATTTCCAGATTTTTTTGGTCGAGCCCTCCACGGGCAAAGACATATTTGAACTGCCCGCCTTCGTTTAATCCCGTTACTACTGCCGCCAGCTTTACAAAGGGGTCGTCCGGGTCATTAATGAAGGCCTTGTAAAAAGAATTGCCTACACCCTTATGAAGTTCGGTCACCTGGTCGGGTGTCTTGATGCCTATAAATGTCCATGCAAGCTCTACCTCTTCATCTACTGTCTCTCCCCTGAATCCGATTATTTCGCACATCTGGTCTGTCTCATCAACGTCTACCTCATAGTATCTGGCAGCCCATTGATTGACGCTTGTAGTAGCAGACAAAGCACTGGAAAAGCTGGCTGTGGTGCGCGCGACTTGATCATAAGTGCTCCCGCCGCCAGCAGCAGTCTCATCAATGTAAAAATATCTATCGGAGTTGGTAATGCCTGAAACATCCAATTCTTTAGTGTAGTTGGTTATGGTAAAATCATGAAAAACATCTTCTAACGAACGGCTGGTATAGTCAGCAACCGTATCCCTTAGCACTTGGAAGCTGTCCGGACTGTCTGGATCTGTATTGTCCCAGAAGGTTTCTATCACATCCACACCAATTTGTGGTTCTCCGGTAACCGTTCCCAACTGCTCGGTGAGATAGTTCCAAAAGAGAGAGGCTCTATAGGAGGCACTCGTCAAGGTAGTGTTGGGATTGCCTAGGTAAATTGCAATTTCATCGATGTATGTAATGCATCCGCCGTCCTGGTCTAGATCGTCCCAGAGCTTGTCCTGCATCAAGCGCGCCGTTCCCTCACATGTCCATGTGCCCCAGGTGCCACCACAGAGTCCACACGAGGTAGAGCCGTTGTTGAAATATGCATACTGTACATGGTGGAATTGTTCATGGTTTGCAACTAATCGGATACACGCCTCTGTTTGTCCCCCAAGCGAAGGGGAGTCCAAACTAATAGTACAGAAATTGGCTCCGCCAGCATTGGAGGAATCGTATATACAGACCTCTTCGGGATCAGTTACGAAAAATGGGGCGAGAAAGCCGAGGTCAAGGAAGCGCTGATGCGCCGGATCAAAGCTGTCTGCAGCATCCTGTGCATCGGCATCTGAAAAGAAGTCCGCCGCATTAGTGGCATCGTTGGTATAACTGACTTGGTAACCAAAGGTAGGCGTGTTGATGACGTCTTCCAGATCTGCCGGGCAATCAGCAAAGCCGGTTGTTGACATTATAAATAGAAGAGAACACACAATACATAAAATTCTTCCATTTATTATTCTTTTCATAGCACCCTCCTATCCTAAACTAGGTTAACAAATTAAAACCCTACCTCTCATACTCCTACAATTGAAAAAGCAGGGTCATCGTTTCCATAGATTCGCCCCTCAAAAATACTTATGGTTAATATTCTATTGGTATTTAACTTACATCATATTTCCTTTATGTTGTCAAACTAAAAAGCCACCAGCACTCACACTGAGGGACTATCTAATGGATAGATGAAAATAAAATCCACTTAGCATCAAGGCAACATATATGGGTGCCTACAAATAGCAAAAAAGTTTAAGATAGTTGCATAAATGTACGATAGCTAACTAGTTAATGTTATTGTGAGATACAGGTAGTAATATTAAATTTATAACCAGGCTAAAAACTATTAATTCAATCCATCTAATCTGTACTTCAAATAAGTATAACGCTTCTCCGTTGTATTATTTTTAACCCCAATGGCTAAAGCCTTTTTTTGTCCCAATAATGACAACCAGCTTTTTCCCTCTGGTGATCCCTTTGGTCTTAGAATTTTCAATAAAAATGTGAAGTGGGTATTATTAGGGATTTGAGTCAAATTTATTTTCTCTTTCGAAAATAAATTTGTGAGGTGGGAACATGTTAGAAGATAAAATAAGACACAAAAAGAAAAAGATAAAAAGTCACGAGATCAAGGTTTTTCTCGATGCAGAGTATGATCCGGGAATTAAGGCGGGTGGGTTCGCAGTTGAGAGAAATAACGAGTATGTGGGATAATAACTTTAATGATAATAATCTACTTTAATTCATCATCATAAAAATTACTCTACTGCTCCTATAACCATATCCTTTTCAAGTTCTTCCTTTTTTCTGTCAAGATTGTAGACCTTCTACTATTTAAAAGAAACCAAGCAGACTATCTGCTGTTGTTGTATCTATCTGATCAATGATCATTGCTTCTGGAGGATAGCAGCTGCAGAAAGTTTAACATACTCGTCTTTAGAGGTGATCCACCTCAACGCGAATGGTATAGGTTTCTCAATGGAATTATTGAAGGTGCTGATGCATATCGAAAGGTAGAGGAACTCTATACTATAGGAGGGATGGTCATTGCGGTTGCTCATACCATGCCTCACCATTTTTTTGCAGTCTTTAATTCACCAGCAATGAAGAAGAGAGTGAGTCGCTATCATCTGGAAAGAGGAATAGACTATCAAACCCCTTCTGGCCAGAGGCCAACGCTTAATTCGTTTCTTTTGTGGGTAGTTAAAAGGAGGAATTTATCTGGGGTAAATGTATGGGTAGCAATGTCCTTTTATTCACTCGCAGTTGGTGATGCACTGGCGCAAAGGGTGGTGCTTGAATTTTTTAACCAGCGATTTAAGCTGGGGATTGATTTAAGTGACCTTGATGAGGAGATTAAGGGTCAGAGTGAGAAGATCACTCACGCGCGGATTCGCTCTCCAGAGATTGACGAATACTTAATAAACTTGAGAGGGCACAGGGTTTATCAGGGGAATAAAATGCTACCTTGGTTAAGAAGATGGAGGAGTTATTTAAAACGAGCGATTGATTTTTGCTCTGCTGAATAACCTCGCCTAAATTTTTAACGGAGTTTATTGTATAAATTCCTGCCGATATATCCTGATCATCGCCAGCATGAGCACCACCACCACCGGGCCTATGACAATTCCTGCAAAACCTGCCCACATACCACCACCGATGATACTTAAGGCAAGTAAAACAGGGTGCACATCTACTTTCCCACGCAATACCAGAGGTTTAATGATGTTATCGACAACAGAGACAATTCCGATGCCATAGGCTAAGAGGAACACGCCGCTCAGCAGGTGACCACTGATTATCTGGGCGATAGCTGCGGGGACATACATCACGGGTGCCCCAATCAAAGGAATTAGCGTTACCCCCACCGCTAAAACTCCCCAGACGAAAGGATTAGTAATTCCTACTATCCAGTAGCCTATCCCTATAAGAATCCCCTGGATAATTGCGGTCGCGATCATCGCTGCGAAGGTAGCGCTAATCACAGAGCCAATTTCCTGGATGAGAATCTGCTTGTGCGCATCGGCTAAGGGCAAGAGACTCAAGGTAGAGTCCATGAGACTTTTCCCTGCTGCAAAAAATATAAATATGAATACTACAATCAGGATTAGCCCTAAGACAATATTGGCAGTTGCAGTAAATACCTTGAGGAAGTGTTGTGTGGCAAATTTGCCTAGGGAGGTGAGAAATTCAAGAAGCTGCGCCCTGAGGTCAAAGTGGACAAAAGGATCGCCCGTGATTCTTGCCAATGTAGTCTCAATCCATACCGTCGTTGTATCAATGGCCTGGGCAATTTTCCCTGCCTCAAGCTTTGCGGTGATAGCGCTCACTGCATCTACGGAGTTGACCGCAGCGATAACCACAATCACGCTCAAGGGAATGAGAATACACAAAAATACCGCAATGGTTGATAAGAGAGAGGCAGTATATTTCTTTCCCTTACACAGGTGAAGAAAAAGGTTATGGATGGGATAACAAATAACTGTTACCAAGAAGGCTAATAGGGCTGGCAACAAAAAGGGCCTTATGATGGCGGCGAAGGCAACCATTAAGAGCAAGAGCAGAAGGAGAAAAGAAATTCGCGAAGCCCTATAGTTCATAATATTTTTAGTATAGAAAATTCACTGGGCGGGTGACGAATTATTCAATTTTTTCTATTACACTCTCGCTATAACTGCTTATTACTTTAATAGAGAATGGAGATTTATGCAAGCGGAATAAATCATTTCAATTAAAGCAGTAAGTTTAACATGCCTTATCCTCTTTATATATACTATTTGTGGTAAAGTAGAAACAAGACATGTTTTTTCTAATTTAGTTGATGCAAAAAAGCAAGGAGCAAATTCAAATAGAAATTAAGGACGGAATTTGAAAAATGAATCAAGAGGACTGGAAAAAGGTTAATATTCAATACCGGCCCTAATCCTTCCACTTCTCCCACTACCAGATAGGTTTCCAAAGGATAGGTAGCACCTGCCGAAGGGAATGTTCTGCCCTACTGATTAACTCCTGATGCAGCCCAGAGAAGCTGAGAAACCTGATGTGTGGGGAGAAAAAATAGAGCAACGGAGGAATAGAAGGCTTATGAATGAACTGTAAGATTGATATGAGACTGTCGGAAAAGTCCAAATTGGTTGTTTTCATGAATTTCGCATATAGTAAAATCAAATAGTTACAAAACACAAAACGAGTGTTTTAAGGTTTTCCGACGGTCACTATGGTAACTTAAAATTTTAGCTTTTTATACCTTTAAAATGTGAAATACTGTTTTGTTTGTTAATTCTACCTTTATATATACATTGATTCTCCTAGAACGTAAATGTTGCAATGTTAAAAGGTCTTTCTCGGTTTTTGGTTTGATGTTATAGTTAGGGCAATTAATGGAGCGTTAATTAAAAAATGCTCACTAAACTACTTATACTCTTGTACAATACAAGCTATGTGTGTATAATTTAATCCCATCTCTAATAGGAATCTTTAATGAAAAAGGAGATTTGACTATGGAAAATGATGAAACAACAACTATGGCTATAATATGCCAAAATGTGCAGTGCACTTGGAATTCCTTTCCATACAATAAATTAGTAAAAGATTACATTAACAACATTAAGTATTGTCCTTTTTGTGGAATGATATTAACATGGAAATGTTCAAAATGTAACACCCGCCTTCTTGATCCGAGTGCGATTTATTGTCGTCATTGTGGTCGCAAATTTGAGAAGACGTAACCTTTTCTATAATGCTATTATAGTAGCCCTGTGAATTAACAATGTATTTAAAAGAGTTTCTAAATTTCTTTCTATTGTATCTTTTGACCAGGAAGTTGCAATAAATATTCTCATTAGTGTGATTACTAAAGGAAAGGCGGTAACTGTTGCCCTGCTTTTCACCTCTAGGTTAGATTCCTTTGTTACTGGAGTTGAGGGAAGTGCACACAAAAATCCTCATCTTTTATTGTTTAATGCCCACAAGATGTGGGGGTGTCTTGAATGAACAAAATAGTTTTAACTACTTGCCATTACAAACAATTAATATTTCATCAGTTTTAGTGCAAGATACATTGTAGTGTTGATAAATTCGCCCTTTTACTACATTCCATCAATAGCAGAAGTTCAAACTTTTTTAAGATAAAAAATCACTATACAAATGGACATTTATAATAAAAAGGCACTACAGGATTAATAAGAGAGATTTACATAAAGTCTGCTTATCAGGCATAACGTTTTCTCCGGATCTCCCTTCTTAGTCTCTCATAAAAGCCTCCAATAACTCTACACCAGGCACAGCTGCTTGGCCGAGCTCCCTGGCCTCTGGGCAGGCAGCCAGGCAACATCCTGTGATCGTTCTTTAGTTGACATACAAGAGGAGCTTTCCTATACTTACTTCATCAAAAAGGGAATGCTTATCAATATAATGAGCATGCAGGATATACAACATCAACCTTGAGTAGTAAGTAATAGCAGGAGGGAACATGAGCGCCAAACAAAATTCTCCAGAATCTTTTTCCCCTATCAGATTTATACTTAAAGTAGTTGTCAGTTGCCTTGCCATCACTTTGATCTTGATCATCACTCTATTGCTCGTACTGCCACCCCTTCTCTCTTCAGACTTTGCCAAAGAAAAGGCTGCGGTATATTTAGCTCAATATCTACAGAGACCCGTTTCGATCGATAAATTGTCATTCTCCTGGAGAAAAGGGCTTGTCATTTCAGATGTTAATATTAAAAATAAGGATCACTCTCCCTTTTTTAACCTTTTAGACCTCAAGCTCATTATCTCCTGGACAGATCTGATAATAGGTAAAATTAACATTCAAACACTTGCCATCAATGGAATAGAAGCAATCCTCATCAGAGACGAATCAGGGAAGACAAACATCAGTGATCTCCTGGAAACAGAGACTGCAATTATCACACTTCCCGCCCTATTTCTAGACGCTCATCTTAAAGAAGGAAAATTTACCTTCATAGACAAACGTCTCAAAACTACCACTCGTATCGAAGATCTAAGCCTTGACCTCTCGGTGCCTTCTCTCACTGACCCTATCAGCGTTTTTTTAAGAGCCAATGCTATTCTCAATAACAACCCTCCTGAATCAATCGAATTGATTGGCACCGCTACTCTTGCCTCAAAAGGAAAATTTGATCTCAACAATGCCCAGGGGAACCTGGATATGAAGGCGAGCTTCGGGGATGTGAAAGCGTGGGTTGATCTCGCTGCGTTTAACTCCTCTGAAGAAGCAACTGGAGCAACTCTCTCCGCCTTCCTTGATTTACAAAAATTAGCTCAGTTAGGAGCAGGCATTGTAGGTTTTCCACCCGGATTTTCCTTAAAAGGCAAATTAAAAAGTAACTTAGAAGCTCGAGGAAACCTCCAGTCCCGTGTAACCCTGAGTGGGGAAACGCACTTTACGGGTTTGTCAATAAAAGGTGGGCCTTTCAAGGATAGCCCCCTCGATCAACCGCACGTTACTTTTTCTCAGGATATTTTGCTCACCTTTCCCACTGAAACGATTGATATAAAAACCGTTGCGCTCAAAAGTGATGCTATCACCCTCTCCGCCTCAGGAACCATCAAGGATTTTAAAAAGAAGCCGATCGGTACACTTAACATCTCGGGAACGGGCACTATCCGTGAAATCACTTTGATCATGGGTAAAATGCTCTCACTCCCACCTGGTCTGAAAATGTCCGGCAAAATAAAGTTTGCTCTTTCAGGCGATGGAGACCTGAACAGCGTGAGTATCAAAGGAACAACTAAGCTTAACGATTTAGAAATTAATGCTGCCTTTTTGGGAGGCTATCCCTTTCAGGATAAATCTCTCACCATAGTACCTGATATGCGGGTGGATGTTGCTCAACCTATGGTTACTATTACATCACTTCGTGTAGATAGCGAAAGCTTTAGCGCAGCGTTTAAGGGAACATTGGATAGTGAAACGAATGTCGACTTGGAGGGACGTCTTTCAAGCACGTTTTCAAAGATAAAAAACCAGCTTCAAGGTGTACTTCCTGCTGTTTTTCCCCATCAGGGACAGTTTTCATCAGATCTTATCATAAAGGGTAATGTGAATAAGTCTCTTGGAATAAAAGGTATCCACCGTATTAACAATGCAAAGATTGCTATTCCTTCCTCTTCGGATACACCGTCACCCCCCCCACCTGCAACGCTCTCTATTCCTCAGCTTAATATAGACCATGATCTCACCTATGCAGCGACGCAGGATAAGCTCACTCTCACCGCACTCAAGGCGGACGCTCCTTTTTTCAACTTAGAAGGATCAGGTACGCTCTCCCGGCTTTCAGAAGACCTTTTAACTACGTGCCAGGCAAGAGTTACACTTGATATGTCCGAGGTGCAAAAATTACTCAAAGATTTTGTGCCTGAGGAATTGAGTGCCAAGGGAAAGGGGAGCCTTAGCGTGAGCGGTGAGGGGAGCTTAAGCCCTCCTGAGGGGACACCCATACTCTCTACACTAAAGGGGAAAGGAACAGTATCTATAGATTCCTTAACCTACCAGGATGTGGGATCGGTTCAGGATCTTGCTGTCACCCAGCTCTTGCTTGAGAACGGTACCCTTCGTTCCACTATCGAGTGTCTACTGGCTATATCCGCTCTTCAAAAAGGATCCTCTTCTTCTCCCACCACGCTGCCTAAGCTTACCATAACTAATGAACTTGTCTATGCAGCTATGCAGGATACGTTGTCCCTCACCTCACTCAAGGCGGACGCTCCTTTTCTCTCTTTACAAGGATCCGGTACGCTCTCCCGGCTTTCAGAAGACCTTTTGACACAGTGCCAGGCAGAGCTCACGCTTGATATGCCTGAGGTACAAAGATTGCTAAAAGATTTACTCCCCGAAGGACTAACTGCCCAAGGGAAAGGCACTATCATGTTCAATTGCAAGGGGAATCTTATACCACCCGATAAAACACCACTGCTTTCCACATGGGACGGGGATGGATCGTTATTGTTAGGACCAATAGCATATCACACTATCGGCTCAGCCCAAAACCTTCGAACTACCACCCTCTCTCTCAATAAAGGCATTTTAGATACTACTCTCACCTGCTTGCTCAACGGCGGTCCCACTACAATAGAGGGGAAAATAAATTTCAGGAGAGAAAAACCTGATATGAAGGTAGCTCTCGATGCAAAGGAGGTACAGCTTTCTAAGGATATGACAATACTGGGATACTTCATCCCCATACTGATTATCCCCCCTGATGGCGAACTTTCTGGAAAAGGTGTTCTTTCTATCCAAGCGAACTGGCAAGGGATTAGTTGGGATTTAATCAGCAAGACTGTCAATGGAAAGGGGACCTTAAACTTAAAAGATGGTAGTATACGAAGTAAAGATGTGGTGTCGATGATATTAAACTATTTTGGTCAACCTGAATCTCTTCACTTTAAGCAGATCTCAACTGGTTTTCGCCTGGCTGACGGGAAAATTTATAATGATGATATTAAGGTAGATGGGAAGGAACTTGATTTTACTATCAAGGGGTGGACATCACTTGCCTATGTCAATTCACAAAAAGGAAACTCTATGGAATATAGTCTTAGCGGTGATTTTTCAAAACTATCTCTCGGTAAAGGTTCTGAGAAGGTTTTATCCTTTTTAGGCGAAGGGAAGCAAACAATCCCCATAGTTATCGCAGGGACCGTCCAACAACCAAAGGTATCCATAAAAATGCCAAAGGCTGAAGATCTTCTCCGGGGAATCTTCAAAATAATCGAAGACAAAAAAGAGCCATCCGAAAAATAGGACAAAAGTCGGAGACGAAGGAAATGGGACTGCCAGGCAATAAAGAAATCTTTGCACAGCCAAGAGAAGTTTCTTTGGAGATAAAATAAGATCTCAATGGCCTACTTCTCTGGTTTTTTTCCACAAATACCACCTCACATTTATTTTTTTTACTTCTCAAAAAGATAAAAACAGACTGCTTTTAAGGCAGTCTGTTTTAGATAAAACCTCTTTGTCTTTTTTATTAAGGACATCATTAAGATAGATAACCCATAACTGATAACTGCATTATGTGTGGAACCTGCTGGAAGATCTACCCAACAGAATCTATAGTGGAGCATGACTGGTACTACAGAATATCTGATATCTGTGTGGAGTGTGGAGCATGCACCAGAGTCTGTCCTAATGCTAAGATAATTAAAAAGAGCGAAGAGACAATGGAGAAAGCTCAATAGGCCAGAAATGTTAACATTGATAAATGAATCACATAGTAAATGCCTACCTGGAAACTACCTCCGATAATGGCAAGAAGGTTGAGTTCTAGCTTGATTTGCCTGCCTCAATAGCTTGTATAAGCAAGGCTTGCAAAAAAGGTTGTGAAGGAGTATATGTGAGGTGAAACCCTCTCTTAGTTTTACAGCAGATCTGTCTACAACCATTTGACGACGTAAAGTCACTGACGGTGGATTTATTATATAATATGTTATGTCTTTTGCGAACGGAGGGGGATAGTGATTTGTTCGCGACGCACGTTCATCAGGGATACACTGACCGCAGTTGGTGCACTGGCGTTTTATCCCCTGGCGAGTTGCCGTGCTGATTCCGCTAGGCCTGGGGGATTCACTAACTTCGAACCCGCTTATCTGAGTCTGGAGCGGGAGGGGAAGCTTGCCGAGCGTGAGAAGGAGCTGTGGGATATTTATAAAGAATGCCGGCTGTGTCCCAGAGAGTGCGAGGTAAACCGACTGGCTGGGGAAAACGAGATATGTAAAGCCGATGATAAGTTGAAAGTGCACTCGGCAGGGCCGCACTTCGGTGAAGAGACGCCGCTGGTAGGCAGATACGGGTCCGGGACTATTTTTTTCTCACACTGCAGTCTACGGTGCTGCTTCTGCCAGAACTGGGAGATCGCACACCGCGGTGATGGAGGCGTCATCAGCCACTTGACCCTTGCCAGAGCCATGCTCAGCCTTCAGAAGCGGGGCTGCCACAACATTAATCTGGTTACACCCACCCACATGGTTCCCCACATAGTCCGGGCCCTGAGAATCGCCGTGGCCAAGGGTCTCAGGTTGCCGTTGGTTTACAACACCGGGGGCTACGACAAGCTGGAGACCATCAAGAAGCTAGACGGCATCGTGGACATCTACATGCCTGACTTCAAGTTCCAGGATGGTAAGCTGACACATAAGTATTGTGCGGAGGCATCTGATTACCCCGAGGTGGCCGCAGCGGCTGTCAAGGAAATGCATCGCCAGGTGGGCGTGCTCAGGACGGACGAACGTGGCATTGCGATGAGGGGCATGATTCTGCGTCACTTGGTCATGCCGCACAATCTGGCTGGTACTGACCGTTTCCTGCGCTGGGTGGCAAAGGAGCTTTCACCGGATGCATACGTCAATATTATGGATCAGTACCGCCCCTGTCACAAGGCGTTTGATTATCCGGAGATCGCCCGGCCGCTTTCTAGGGAAGAGTGGAGGCAAGCGGTCAACTGGGCAAAGGACTCTGGTCTTACCAACCTGGACCTGTAATCGGAATGCCCTGCTTATTATTCCACGTTCAAGGGCATCATCGCTCACTTACGCTTTTTTTTATTTTTGACCGGAACCATGGCGCGCAAACACTGCCTTTTAGGCGGGGTCAAGCAACACGTATCTAATAAATCAAATTTAATTGCCGGGAAGACCCGCCCTTTGCGCGGGGAACTTCACAGGATTAACGAGATTTAACGGAAGTATTAAGTGCACATTTATCCAGACTATCCTGTAAATTCTGATAAGATTATTAAGTGAGCACTTAGTGGTGAGTATCCCGATTTTCCAGCAGTTTTTCTAGGGACCTTAAAATTTTCTTGGATGGATCGTGAGGAGCTTGTAAAGAAAGCTCGCCATCGTCCAGCCAAAACTCGTTTCGACCCTGATCCTTTGCCTCAAAGACCAGTCCCCGCGAGCGGCATTCCTCCACGTAGGAACCCTTTGATAAGCGCAGTTCTCCATGGGGCGTGACCACGATGGCGGAATCCCCTTTAACCGGGCACTTGTCCTCGCACTGCCCGCAGCCGTTGCACTTGCTGGCTTTTACAACAGGCAGGTCAAACCGATGCTGGTTGTCCTTCTGAAAGACGATGGCTTTGTACGGGCACTGCTCCTCGCAGATGAGACACTTCTGGTCCTGGGCCCAGGGCAGACACTTATCCCGCACTATTATGGCCACGCCTACCCTGGCATGTCGTCTCTCGGTCAGATTCAGCGGGCGGATGGACTCTGTTGGACAGACAAGCCCGCATACATTGCAATTCTGATCGCATGCAGCATGCCGCAGGTTCATCCGGGGAGCCCAGAGTCCCTCTAGACCCGCGCGGTACCAGTCGGGCTGTAAGGTATTGGTCGGGCAGGCCCGCATGCACTCACCGCAGCGTGCGCACCGTCGTAGAAACTCCGCCTCGGGTAAGGCTCCAGGGGGCCGGATCAGGCCCTGATGGCGTAGTGGAAGGGGGAGAAAGGCCTCGGAAGGGTGGAGGATATCGGACCGCATGCTGAGGGTCATCGCCAGCCCGCCGAGGGTTCCTCCAATAAAAGTACGGCGGTTGATCTCCACACCGGGTAAGTCCATAGCCGGATTTTTTGGTTGGAAGCTGAAACTCACGGCATTTTCTGGACAGATATGAACGCATCTCAGGCAGATGATGCACTCAGAGCGGTCGGTCTTCCGGCCATTATTATGGATGGCCCCGACAGGGCACTCGCGGGTACACACGTTGCACTCACTACAGGCATCGCTCACTCGTCTGCGGTATGGAGCCCACTTGCCCACCCAGCCAAGCAAGGCTCCGAGAGGACAGATATGCCGGCACCAGAAGCGGGGCTGAAGGCGGCCAAGAAGCAGAAGCAGGGTCAGCAAAGCAGCCATGATGAGTGCACCTTCAAATGATGGAAGGATCAACTCAAAGTAAGTTACCCCTAACCAGCCTGCCCAGTCACTGATGGGCCGCAGCACCTTAAGGCCGAGGTCCTCAAACAGCATAACCACGGGATAAAACACCGTGGCCGCAAACCTGGTGAAGATAACCATAGGATCGCCCAATCCCAGCAGGTTGAAACCGCAGAGGGCGGAAACAAGCATCACCAACAAGAAGACGAACTTGGCTTTTCTCGCCCGACAGTAATCCTCACGGTTCTTCTTAGCTCCCTGCGTGCGTCCAAGTTGATGGTCGCTGATATCGAGCAGGGTCCCCAAAGGACATAGGTGGCTGCAGAAGGTCCTTCCGGTTATTGCTGCCAGGGCGATAAACGCCAGTGACACTAGTAGAAGGGGAATTATCACCCCTCCGGCTAGGGTGTGCACTAGTGCCAAAAGTGGGTCGGAGAAAAGAAAGAAGTCCACTGGCCAATCAGGTCTTCCTTTGAGGGAGGCCAGCCAGAAGAGGACTATATACAGGTTCATAGAGAAGACCTGGAGTCCACGCCTGAAAGTGAAGCGGTGCCAGACCCAAAGCGCCAGGATCGTGCCAAGGAGGAAGAGAACCAGCGAAGGATGAAACCACGATGTCTCCACACCAGTCATGTCGTATCAACTACTGCAAAACCAGATGCTTTTAAAATGGAACCAAAAAGTGATTATAGCAATACTATATGGTCTGAGAGGAGGAGTCTATATAAATTGCCATCAGACCACGTTCGACCCGCTTCTGCCCGTCCAACTCACCTCTTTACAGTTCTTCCAAAAAGCTACTAAATTCCACATCGGGCGCTTCGGTATGTGTTGTGATCACAGTTTTATTGACACCCAAGAGACTTTTTTCTACACTTATTCTTTAAAATAGTAAGTTCTCCAATAATTGTGCAAACAACTTATTAATATGTCAAGGTAAAGATTTGGTAGTATGAAAAGCGCACGACCTCAATGTGTGTGAGAATGTAAGAGGCGAGGAAAACTAAAAGGGGTCACGCACTATGGTTTTTTCTGATTCTTTCGCCCTTCTTGGTTCGCAGAAGCAAACACTAGGATTGGGTATTTTATTTTTTTGAAACACTGCTATTCATGGCAAGTATTTAAAGATCAAATTTTTCAACATTACCAAATGGAGTCACACTAAAATTTATCTGAAGGTGACTGTCGATTCTGTAGTGTAACCTTTTTTGTCCATTTTAGACACCACCATATTTAGTGGTCATAGTAGTGCCAGGAGATATTATAATAATGATAATTCAAGCTTATTTTAATTCTTTACCTATAGGTTGTTGTGTGGTAGTAGGGTAATGAGTGACTATTTCAAGGAAATGACTACACTATAAAAAGAAGGACAGTACAATGAATATAACTGCTCTATTAGCTATCTTCTTCTACTTTGCCGTAATAATAATTCCATTGATACTTGTTATCAGAGAGACTATAAAAGAAATGTCGAGCATACAAAATGGGATTCAGAATAAAAAGAACAAAAACAACAAGTGAGGTAAAGAGGGGCAAAAATGTCTATTGACACTGCTTAATCTCCTCACCATTCAGAAAGACTGATACATTTAAGGTTACCAAATCAAGTTCAAACTAAATTTGATTGCTCACAAATTCCATAAACATTGACATTTGAATGGGGGAGAAGTAAAATAATAAAAGTAATATTTCATAACTCAGTAACATGGATAACAATAAAGGAGTGATTGATAATGAAAGAGAGAGATGAAACAAGGCTCGTAGGTACCTTCCTTGCAGGTTTACTCATAGGAACTGGACTCGGTGTACTTTTTGCTCCCCAATCTGGTCGGAGGACCAGAAAGGAAATTGAAAGATTGGGGAGAAGAACTAAAGACTTCGTCTGGGATTTCCAGGAAAGCCTGAAGGAAAACATTGATGATCTCATAGAAGATATTGCTGAGGTAACCCGGGATAGTCTGGAAAAGGGTAGAGAGATAACTGAGGAAAAAAAGAAAAAGATTCTTGAAATGATTGAATCAGGAGAGAGACTGTTATCCGCCCAGAAAGAAAGTTTGAAAAAGCTTTTCAGCTAAAACCCTCTCCCCATCAAAAGAAACTATCTAAGCTATTATCTCTGAGGGTTAAGGGATCAACTTCCTAAAAATTAGGTGAGGCGTGTGAGACAATATGAGTTTATTTCCTCCTCTCTGACTTGGTGCAGAAAAAATGTGGTGTTCTAATGTGCTCGCTCTTACATCGTGGACACCGACTGGGTGAACGAACAGTTTCCCTTTTGGTGAAGGTGAATCCACATGATAAACATTTTGAAGGTTTCATTCCAAAAGTACCCCTGAGGGATCTGCGTATGTGTTCCAGATGGATATACACTTCTTTCTCTGGGATGTGGGTGGCCTGAGAAATATCTTTTGCGGTCCATTCTCCTGAGCATAACAATGCTATAATGTTTTTTCTTATAGTCATGGGTGAAGTTCTCGATAACGAGCTATCATGATTTCAATATTCACCATGCATAGTACCCATCAAACAGTTCTCCGCAGACCTCTTTACTTTTCATGTCTGATGCTATTTCCCCTTTTTTTCACCCTCATCTCGGTATGCCTTCAGAAATTCTCTCTTGGCGAGTCTTAGCTCTTCAAAGATGCGCTTACCACTTCTTTTCATAATTCTATGTGCCTCGTTCACGATTTGCTCCGAGCCTCTCTCGAGGGTCTCTTCATCAGGAGATGGCAGCCTCTCCCGTTTGATTCTCCATTTAATAAGTCCTTTTGTGAGGTCTTTTTCTACAGAACGGAGCTTCTTGCCTAACGAAAAAAAATCGGATTTTCCCATATTCCTTCCCAAGTGATATTGGTTGTAATTTCATACAATACATATAAAGAATTTCTTTTCTACTACAGTTTTTGTTGCTTCTAAGCCGACATCGCCTGTGACTCCTACTATAAAATATTAATATGAATTTCCTGAAATTGAGGTTACACAAATTCTCTATTTTATAATTTCTGTTGATTAATGTGATAAGAATTTAATTTTGATATAAAAAGTATAGAATAATGGCAATAGTTAGTCAATGGGAAAGGCATTGCAAGATATGGCAGGTGCTCTTGATACTTTTTTGGAGAGCTTATGGAGGGCTAGTGGTTTGGGAGATGAGAAACCGGACGCAGATGATAGTGTGTGTGATTCCAACTTCGGGCAAAAGACTCGAAAAGAAAATGTTTTTATACTTTATCCTCTTATAGTGATGTATTGGAGGAAGCTTACACCGGATAAAAATAGCTAAGATGTGTTTTAATTAATTGTTCTGTTTCGTTGGTTAAGCGGCACGAACTTCTTATTAAACTCGCCAACATACATCGCCCGCGGGCGGAAAATGCGGTTGTTCTGCAAGTATTCCAAAACCCGCGCGGTCCATCCAGAAACACGGCTCACGGCAAATATCGGCGTAAACATTTCAGGTGCTATACCTAGACAGCTGTAAACAATGCCGGAAAAAAAATCGACGTTAGGAAAGATTTTCTTCTTTGCGCCAAACCTGGAGATAACCTCTTTTTCCAGCTCTTGTGCGATTCGGAAAAGGGGTTCTATTTCCTTTTTACCCTTAATGAGAAATTTCGCCAGCGGCCCGAGAATTCGTGCCCGTGGATCATAGGCTTTATAAACGCGGTGACCAAAGCCTGCTATCTTGCGCTTACCAGCAGATGCTCTCTCTACCCATGCTTTTACACTATCAATATCACCTATTTCATTGAGAGTGTGGATAACCTGCTCATTTGCACCGCCGTGAAGTGGACCATTAAGAGCCGCGATTCCTGCACCAACCGAAAAATAGATATCCGATAGCGTTGAGGCTACCACCATTGCTGCAAAGGTACTGGCGTTCATGCCGTGGTCTGCATGAAGAATGAGCGCAATATCCATGATGCGTTCTTCGACTGGGGTAGGTCTGCGTCCAGTAATCATATAGAGAAAATTTGCAGCGTGGCTAAGCTTCGGATCTGGCTCTATTGGCATATGTCCCTGACGAACTCTTGTAATAGCTGCGGTAATAGTTGCCACACCTGATATCAGATGATAGCACGCTTCAATTCCACACGCCTCCTCCAACAGCTGTGTAACCCTTGACTTTTTATGTTGACGGGGCCACTTAAACTCATAAATGGCTTGCTTTTCTCCTTTTGGGATGGTTTCCATGGGGATCGAATCTTCATCAGAGCCGATGGCATCAATGGTTGTCGGTCTCCCTTCCTCTTGGTCCATAAAGGTGAATTCTTGACGCATCAGGTTTGTACCGAGACGAAGGGCAGCCATCGCATTCATCTTTTCCACCTGGAATCCCATAAGCAGTCGTAGAGTTGCATTTAAAAACCGGTAGTTGATAAGCTTGTTCTTAAAAGCCTCAAGTTGTGGAGCCGTAGGAAGGCTGCCGTGCATAAGGAGATAACACACCTCTTCAAAGGTGGAGTAAGCACACAGGTTAAAAATATCATAGCCGCGGTAGATCAGCCATCCCTTTGAACCGTTGACGTACCCTATCCTACTCTCGCACGCAATCGCACCCTCAAGACCCGGTCCGACCGTACAGTGTAAGGGCCATTGAATAGGCTTAGTATGTTCTGGTTCGGGTGTATCACTTGTTTCCTGACGAGCCATTTTAGCTGCTTTTAGTATCAGATTCGTAATGGCTTTTGTTTCTTTATGCATATCCCTTTCCCCCTAACTTTGAATCGATAGGTGTGTAATAACCTTAACAGTAAAGCCTCGAAGTACCTGGAACTTTCGAAAGTGAAAACCATCTGATTGAACACGCTTATGCCTCGATGTTTTAGCTTGTCAATCACTTTCACCATTTCAGGTATTACCTCATAGACATGATACATTGGAACTTTCTTTCTACTAGAGGAAGTATAGGAAAGTTCCTCTTGTATGTCAACCAAAGGATGATCACAAGATGTGCAACTGGACCTGATGTAACATTTTAGAGTTTTGGTGAAGAACTTAAAAGATGTGGATCAAGGAGGTATAAACGGCAAAATGTATGCTGATATGCGGACCTTCGACAGTCTCTGAAGAAGTATGCAGCCTTCTCAGGCAGTGTGTCATATAATCATAAACTTCAATAATACTATTGTGAGATTAAATCCTAGCTATTGCGGATTATAAAATACCTGCCTTCTTCTTTTTTCACGTGTCTTCGAGCACTCGTGGTTCAGGCTCATTGTGCTTTTATCTTAATTTTCATTTGACCTCACGCAATTTGCTGATATGATGTAAGAAAAAACAAAATTTTAGGAATGAGGAGATTGAGGGATTATGAATTACAATAGATTTGAGGAATTGCCGTATCAAAAATTCCTCAATCCCTACATTCCTAAAATTTCAAATGAAGCGTTCCTCAACTATAACGCTCTTCAAATTGGGTACTCTTTTAAACTCTCCGTAGTAGAGTTTTAACAATTACTAAGGATATATATCCCCTATGTATAAAAAAGATATTCAACTAATCCTTTTTTCAGCTATTTTATTGATAGTGAGCTTCCCCACGATTGACCAGTCTTTTTTTTCCTGGGTTGCCTTAATCCCTCTTCTCTATGCTGTGGAAGGGAAAGGTGTGTATCGCAGCTTCTTACTGGGGTGGCTGTGCGGATTTGCCTTCTATATAGGGCTTATTTACTGGATTGTAGTGGTAACCACCACCTATGGTAAACTTCCCTATCCCCTGGGAATTTTAGTCATGCTCTTGTTAGTAAGCTACCTGAGCCTCTATTTTGGTCTTACGTTAGCGGCCTCACAGTTTATCGAAAAAAAAACTGCCTTTAAGGTACCAACTACCCTTCCCTTCATCTGGGTCACAATGGAATACCTGAGATCCTTCTTGTTTACCGGATTTCCCTGGGAAAACCTGGGGTATTCTCAATATCATTCGCTCCTACTAATTCAGTGCGCAGATATCACGGGGGTGTATGGAATAAGCTTCTTAATTGTCTACGTAAATTCAACCCTGTACCTATTGTTACGAGGCATACCTGATAAGAAAATCCCCTACAAGGAAATTATCTTAGCACTCTTTATTGTAATAGTAGTTGCCCTTTATGGAAGATGG
>Ga0209427_10001918_pt1 | contig 24260 bp, 19 predicted proteins | sample DeeMarSWOR136_30_FD_187465 | JGI IMG/M metagenome (GOLD analysis project Ga0209427, IMG submission 187465) | Marine sediment microbial communities from White Oak River estuary, North Carolina - WOR-1-36_30 (SPAdes) (version 2) | ecosystem: Environmental > Aquatic > Marine > Intertidal zone >...
ATGCAGGGGAAATCCTTGACCTTGACTCTCCGGATCGCTTCAGGACCGAGTTCCGGGTAGGCGATGACCTCAGATCCTTCGATGCTCTTAGAAATGAGAGCCCCGGCTCCGCCCACAGCAGCCAGATAGACAGCCTTGAATTTTTTCAGGGAGTCTTTGACCTCTTGGTTCCGCAAGCCTTTTCCGATGGTGCCTTTCAGGCCGAGCGAATGAAGGGTTGGAGCATAGGAGTCCATCCTGTAGCTTGTGGTCGGACCGGCAGAACCGATCGGCTTTCCCGGGCGGGCTGGGGTTGGTCCCACGTAATAGATAATCTGGCCCTTGATGTCAATAGGAAGATCTTTTCCTTGTTCAATAAGCTCGATCAGCTTTTTATGGGCAGAATCTCTCCCTGTGTAGAGATGGCCGGTGATGAAGACTCTGTCTCCTGCCCTGAGCTGGGCTATGGTTTCATCCGAGACCGGCGTTTCTATCCTGTGCTCTGCCATTCTCTTAGAACTTGAGCAGGTCGGTGACAGTCCGGACAGCAGCTTCGGAATTCTTGATCATTTCTTTTTCTTCATCGGTCAGGTCTATCTCGACGATCTCTTCTACGCCATTGGCCCCTAATTTAACGGGAACTCCGAAATACAGGTCTTTGATTCCGTACTCGCCCTGGAGATAGGCCGCGCAGGGAAGGATCTTTTTCTTGTCTTTGACGATGGATTCGACCATTTCCGCTACAGCCAGCGAAGGAGCATAATACGCGCTTCCCGTCTTCAGGTATTTGACGATCTCACCACCGCCTCCTCTTGTTCTATCGATAATAGCATCTAGCCTGTCTTTGGGGATGAAGTGAGAGACAGGAATTCCAGAGACTGTTGTGTACCTGGCAATAGGAACCATGGTGTCTCCGTGTCCCCCGAGGACTAGAGCCTGGATGCTCTCGACGGAAACATTGATCTCCATGGCTATGAATGTCCTGAAACGGGTGGTGTCGAGGATCCCAGCCATCCCGAAGACTCTGTTTTTCGGGAATTTACTGACTTTGAAAGCCGTATAAGCCATGGCATCGAGAGGATTGGAAACGACGAGCAGCATGGCTTTGGGGGAATGTTTGACCACTTCTTCAGTAACAGGCTTGACGATTTTGAAGTTGGAGTCAACCAGCTCATCCCGGCTCATCCCTGGCGTTCTGGGCTTTCCGGCCGTGATGACAACGATGTCTGAGTTGGCTGTGTCTTTATAGGAGTTTGTCCCGATGATCGCGGAGTCGAAGTTCCCGACCGGCCCGCCTTGGCGGATATCCAGTCCTTTTCCGATGGGCATGTCCTCGATGACATCCAGCAGGACCACATCTCCCAATTCTTTCTCAGCGATCTTGAAAGCTGTGACTTCTCCAACATGACCAGCTCCGATGACTGTAATCTTTTTTCTCATTGTTGAACCTCCTGTATTATTTGATTGTTCAGAGAACGAAAATCATTTCATTCCGATTTTTTTCGCTCTCAGGGTGTGCTATTTCACCTCGTTTTATTTTTATAGCTTAAATTTGGCTTGCTTTAAAAGAGGACCCGGTTCAATTAACACCTGAATATAATTCATATGATTTTTGCAGTCAAGAAGAACTTATGGCCGCTCTTCTTTTTTTTCAAAAAAAAGAGACAGGCACTTTTTTCCACGGCGCACTGTCTCATTTTTCCAATTTTTTCCAGTCGCGAGGGGAGCGTTTTTTTTGTGCAGCCCAACCCGCCCAGACTGTCACTTTTAGCTGGTCTGCTTGGTATAGCTCTCCCATTTCTCCTTCAGGTTGGGATTCTGAAGGGTTTCCATGAGATAATCAGCAAACTCCGCTCCGGTCACACCTGTATCCCGACCAGTGATGACCAGCTTTTTTTCGTACTGACCACAAATATCGAGTGCCATCTCCAGGTTCTTTCCTCTTTCAGGATATCCGATATGGTTGATCAGCATGGAAGCAGCCCGGATCATGCTGCATGGGTCTGCGAACTTGGCCCGTCCCTCTTTCACCATCCGCGGAGCAGAGCCATGGATAGCCTCGAACATGGCATACCTTTTTCCGATGTTGGCACTCCCGGCCGTGCCGACTCCTCCCTGGAACTCGGCCGCCTCATCGGTCAGGATATCCCCGTACAGATTGGGGAGAACAACGACCTTGAACTGGGTTCTGCGTTTGGGATCAACGAGCTTGGCGGTCATGATGTCGATGTACCAATCATCGGCTTCGACCTCAGGATATTCTTTGGCAATCTTATAGCCCATATCAAGGAACTTACCATCCGATGTCTTGATAACGTTCGCTTTGGTGACGATAGTCACCCGGTTGATTTTGTTTTTCCTGGCGTGCTCGAAAGCCAGACGGATGATCCTCTCCGCTCCCTGGGTGGTGATGACTTTGAAATCTATGGCCAAATCATCGGTGACATTGATTCCCTTACTCCCCATGATGTAGGCACCCTCGGTGTTTTCTCGAAAGAAGATCCAGTCAATGCCTTCCCTGGGCACTTTGACAGGCCGGACGTTAGCGAAGAGGTCCAGGTAGCGGCGCATGGCCACATTACAGCTTTCAATATTGGGCCATGGATCTCCTTTCCGGGGTGTGGTGGTTGGGCCCTTCAGGGTGACATGGCATTTTTTTATCTCTTCCAGGACGTCATCCGGGATAGATTTATTGTGCTCGGAGCGGTTTTCGATCGTCAGCCCTTCAATGTCGCGCATCACGACTTTCCCGCTTTGGACCTCTTCCTGGAGCATGAATTCCAAGACGCGTCTGGATTCCTTGGCGATGTAGGGGCCGATCCCGTCGCCGCCGATGATGCCGATGATGATGGGCTTCACCTTCGAATAATCGATCCAGTCTTGAGCTTTTTTTAACTCTTCGACGCGCTGGAGCTGCTCTTCGACAATCTGGCCAAAATATTCTTTGGCTTTCTTGATAGTTGCACTATCCATAATTATTCCTCCAAAAAAAATTGATTGATAAAAAAAAGAATGAAGCAGTCTATGAATATTATAATTTTTCACTATGAAAATCAACTTAATCTTAAAAAAAGCATCCTGGCCGCACAGAGATTGTAACCTTATTTACTGCGCTTGCACGGGATCAGATGTTTTCCTCATCATGGAAATAGCGATGCTTGACTGAGAAACAGGGAACTGCCTTATTTTAAATTGGCTTTGACAAATATTTTCAAACATTCTATACAGTAGAGATAAATATAAATTCTAAGCGGAGTCATAGCAATGCTGGAGTCATATTTTGAACATGAGTCGGAGAGACGGGAGCAGGGGATACCGCCGTTGCCCCTGAGCCCAGGGCAGACAGAGGAAGTATGTAAAATTCTGGAAAATCCTCCCAAGGACAAAGGGGAGGTATTTCTCAGTCTGTTGGAGGGCCGGGTTGCCCCTGGTGTTGACCCGGCCGCTGAGGTCAAGGCCGGATGGCTAGCCAGGGCAGCGCGGGGAGAGGTTTCCTCTCCTTTATTGACCCGGAAAAAGGCGATATTTCTTCTGGGAACGATGCTGGGCGGCTACAACGTCGAGCCCTTGGTCGATTTTTTAGATAATGAAGAACTTGCGGCTGATGCCGCTCAGGCCTTGAAGCAGATAATCCTTGTCTATAACGCTTTCGACAGGGTCGTTGAGCTATCGAAGAAAAATCCTCATGCCAAAGAGGTCCTTCTGTCCTGGGCCAACGGTGAATGGTTCCTTTCCAAGCCGGAGATGCCCGAGCGAATTTCAGCGAGAATTTTCAAAGTCGAAGGAGAAGTCAACACTGATGACCTGTCGCCTGCCAAGTATGCCTGGAGCAGGCCGGATATCCCCCTTCACGCTCTCTCGATGGGTGAGACAAGGTTTCCCGGAGGAATAGACACGATAAGTCGATTCCGGGATGAAGGCTATCGAGTGGCATTTGCGGCCGATATTGTGGGGACCGGTTCTTCGCGGAAATCCGCGACAAATTCCTTGCTCTGGCATATCGGTGAAGAGATCCCTTATGTGCCGAATAAGAGAAGGGGAGGCATAGTTCTGGGAGGCTTGATCGCTCCCATTTTTTTCAACACCGTAGAGGATTCCGGTGGGCTTCCCTTAATATGCGATGTGGTTAAAATGCAGTCAGGCGACCTGATTACCATAGAAACGGATTCGGGGACCATCAAGAATGAAGCTGGAGAGACTCTCGCCTCTTTTCAATTTCAACCGTCGACTCTCAAGGATGAGTACAGGGCCGGAGGACGCCTGTCCTTGATCATCGGCCGTTCGCTGACGGCTGAGGCAAGAAAAGCACTCGGCATGCCGGAGGCAGACTTCTTTACCAAGATAAAGAATCCTGTTCCCAGAGATGATCAGAGCTATTCTCTAGCTCAAAAGATCGTGGGAAAAGCATGCGGGACAGTTGGCGTGCTTCCCGGCTCTGCTGTTGAACCGAAAATGACCACTGTGGGTTCGCAGGATACGACGGGTCCGATGACGGCTGATGAATTGAAGGAGCTGGCCTGCATGGAGTTTCAATCGGACCTGTTCATGCAGTCTTTTTGTCATACTGCGGCTTATCCGAAACCCGCCGACGTGAAAATGCACAAATCCCTGGCCGAGTTTATAACCGTGCGGAAAGGAATCGCCCTCAAGCCCGGTGATGGCGTTATCCACTCCTGGCTGAACCGTTTACTGGTGCCTGATACCATGGGGACAGCCGGTGATTCTCATACCCGCTTCCCTATAGGGCTCAGCTTCCCCGCTGGTTCTGGCCTCGTGGCCTTTGCCGGGACTCTAGGCTTCATGCCTCTGGATATGCCTGAATCGGTCCTGGTGAGATTCAGAGGAAAGCTGAATCCGGGAATAACACTGAGAGATGCCGTTAATGCCATTCCCTATTTTGCCATTCAAGAGGGACTTCTGACCGTGAAAAAGGAAGGGAAAAAGAATGTGTTCAACGGACGCCTTCTCGAGATGGAAGGACTGCCTGAGCTTGAGGTGGAGCAGGCTTTTGAATTGACTGATGCCACTGCGGAACGGTCTGCTGCGGGGGGAACTATAGCTCTCAGCGAAAAGAGCGTAGTGAAATATCTTCAGAGCAATATTGCCTTGATGGAAAAGCTGATAGAGGAAGGATACCAGGATGCGGATACGCTGAGGAGGAGAATCGAGGCCTGCAAAAAATGGCTTGAGAACCCCCTGCTTCTCAGGAGGGATGAAAAGGCAGAGTACTCTGCAGTCCTGGAAATTGACCTTGCTGATATCAAAGAACCAATAGTGGCCTGTCCGAATGACCCGGATGACGTGAAACCTCTCTCCGAGGTGGCGGGGGACAGGATCGACGAGATCTTTATCGGGTCCTGTATGACCAACATCGGACATTTCAGAGCCGCCGGAAAGGTTTTTGAAGGGGCCGGCTACTTGAAGCCAAGAGTCTGGCTGACTCCCCCGACAAAGATGGACAGGGCCCAGCTGATGAGGGAAGGATATTATTCCCTCTATTCAAGTGTTGGTGCCAGGACCGAGATACCAGGCTGTTCTCTGTGTATGGGAAACCAGGCCAGGGTCCGGCCTGAATCGACAGTCATCTCGACCTCCACCCGCAACTTTGATAACCGGATGGGAGACAGAGCCCGCGTTTATCTCGGCTCTGCAGAGCTGGCGGCTGTGGCCGCGCTTTCAGGCAGGCTTCCCACCGCTGAAGAATATTTTGCGGTTCATAAAAATAAAATCCAAGCCAGGGAAAAGGAAATCTACCGCTACCTTCAGTTCGATAAGTGGGATGACCTATCGCTCGAATACGGAGCCTGACCATTATTGAGCTGGTATTCTTTCTTTGAAGCAAGAACGATCAGCCTCAAACTCATGATGAGTGATACAGATTATCAGACGGAGGGTGTCCGATGATTCACTTAAAGGGAAAAAAAGCTTTGATAACTGGGGGATCAAGAGGGATCGGACGAGCGACTTCCCTCCTTTTTGCTCAAGCCGGGTGTGATGTGGCCATAAATTTCTTATCCCGTAAAAAAGACGCTGAGAATACCAGGTCTGAGATCGAGAAGACAGGCAGAGAATGCTTGGCGTTCAAGGCCGATATTTCGGTGAGGTCTGATGTTGAGGCGGTGGTCAGGAAAGTCGTGAAGCAGTGGGGAAAGATAGACATCCTGGTCAACAACGCGGGTATCTGGACCTACGGAGAGATGGGAAGCCTGGCGGAAGATGTTTGGACAGCTACGATGAAGATAAACCTGGATGGAGTGTTCTATGCCTGTAATGCCGCTGTCCCCTTCATGAAAGAGAAAAGGCAAGGCTGTATCATCAATGTCTCCTCCACGGCTGCAATCAGGGGTGAAGCCTTTCACTCCCATTATGCGGCCAGCAAAGGAGCCCTTGTTTCCTTGACGAAATCCTTGGCTTCAGAGCTGGGTCCCTATGATATTCGAGTCAATTGTGTTGCTCCGGGTTGGGTGGATACAGAGATGTGTGCTGAAGTCTTCAGTGATCCCGGTTTTCGGAGACAGGTCCAAGAATCCATTCCTTTAAGGAGAATCCCTCCGCCAGAAGATATCGCTGGCCCTATTCTGTTCCTGGCCTCAGACTTGGCGAGGCACATCACAGGTGAAGTTCTCAATGTCAACGGCGGCTCTGTTCTCTGTGCGTAAAATCTCTTGCGAAATTCAAACTATTTTGATAATTTTTAATTAAGCAACCTGAAGGAGGCCTTGATGGAGGAAGAGATTGGAATAATCACTCATTATTTTTCCAAGATAAACGTTGGTGTTCTGGAATTATCCGCAGGCGAGCTCCGTATCGGCGATACAATACACATTAAAGGCCATACCACAGATTTTTATCAGAAGGTGGAATCCATGCAGGTGGAGCATAGTCCGGTCGACGTCGCCAAGAAAGGGGAGCCAGTGGGGATAAAGGTGGAAAGCCCTGTCCGGGAAAATGATGCGGTTTATAAAGTCACTGAGGATTGATTGACCCGTTTCAAAAAAGCCAGTTTAATGCTGGTCGATACATTTCGATTTCAGGTGAATGAAAAAACGAGTGAATGACACTCGAACGCGACATGCTCGCTCAAGGTGAAAAACCGAGGTGAAAAATCACCCCCTCATATCACCCTTACGGGCGATTGACAGTTAGAAGTTCCTCTGGCAGGATAAGGTAAAAACTTCGCCAGCGGAATACGTTTCTCAAAAGAGGTGAAGCACGTTTGAAAAAGAATTCTCCCCCAAAAAATGAATTGAAACACGTTTATTCTCGCTGGAAAAAGGAAAAATTTGATAGAGCCATGAGCAGCCTTTCCTTTGAGCAAGATAAATTCACTACTATTTCGGGGAAAAAGATCAAGGAGCTTTACACTCCAGCTGACCTCGATGGCTTTGATTATTCGAAGGAGCTGGGTTTTCCCGGAGAATATCCTTTCACAAGGGGAATTCATCCTTCGATGTACCGTGGCCGGTTGTGGACCATGCGTCAGTTTTCAGGTTTCGGTACAGCCGAAGACACTAACTCCCGCTACAAGTACCTTCTCGCTCACGGCCAGACGGGGTTGAGTGTTGCCTTTCACCTGCCGACTCTGATGGGAATCGATTCTGATCATCCTCTCGCAGAAGGAGAGATCGGGAAGTGCGGCGTAGCCATAGATTCTCTGGCGGACATGGAGATTCTTTTTGACGGGATCCCTCTGGACAAAATTTCCACTTCGATGACCATAAATCCTCCAGCTGCCGTTTTATGGGCTATGTATATCGCCGTAGCTGAAAAACAAGGCGTCTCTCCTGAAATAATTTCGGGCACGATTCAAAATGACATACTCAAGGAATACATAGCTCAAAAGACTTTTGTTTTTCCTCCCGAGCCGTCGATGAAGCTGATCGTGGACACTTTCGAGTACGGTTCCAGAGAAGTTCCCAGGTGGAACACGATCTCCATTTCCGGTTATCACATCAGGGAAGCCGGGTCAACAGCCGTTCAGGAACTGGCCTTCACTCTCAGGGACGGGATCGAGTATGTCGAATGGGCAGTGAGAAGAGGTCTGGATATCGATGAATTCGTGCCTCGCCTTTCATTCTTCTTCAACGCGCATAATGATTTTTTTGAAGAGATTGCCAAGTTCAGGGCAGCTCGAAAGATCTGGGCTGAGGTGATGAAGGAAAGATTCAACGCCAGAGACCCGAGGTCCTGGTGGCTGCGGTTCCACACCCAGACCTCAGGAGTCTCCCTGATGGCCCAGCAGCCCTATAATAACGTGGTGAGAGTCGCCCTCCAGGCAATGAGCGCAGTCCTGGGCGGAACACAGTCTCTTCACACCAACTCCTTGGATGAAACTTATGCCCTGCCGTCAGAAGAGGCGGTCACGATCGCGCTGCGGACTCAACAGATCATCGCTCATGAAAGCGGAGTCATCAATTCCGCTGATCCGCTGGGCGGTTCCTATTTTGTGGAGGCCTTGACCGCCCAGATGGAGAAAGAGGCCAAGGATTACATAAAAAAAATTGATGATATGGGCGGAATGGTCAAGGCTATCGAACTGGGTTTCCCTCAAAAAGAGATCGCAGACAGCGCTTACTGGTATCAGAAGGCAGTGGATAGAAAAGAGAAGATCATAGTCGGAGTGAACGCATTTGAGATGGAGCATTCGCCCATTCCCACCTTGAAGATAGAGGAAAAGGTGGCTCGGCAGCAGCTGGAGCGGTTGAAAGAGGTCAAACAGACCCGGAACAATACCGAGGTCAAAGCGACGCTTCTTGACCTGAAAAAGGCTGCTGAAGACGACAAGAATCTCATGCCCTTTATTCTGAATTGTGTGAGGGTCTATGCCACATTGGGAGAGATCATGGGCGCCCTCAAAGAGGTCTACGGCGAATACAAAGAACCCATAACATATTAGGAGATTGTGGAGGAATCTATGGCTGAGAAGAAGCTTCGTGTCTTGGTAGCCAAGCCAGGGCTGGATGGTCATGACCGAGGCGCGAAAGTGATCTGCCGTTCTCTGCGGGACGCGGGCTATGAGGTGATCTATACTGGATTAAGGCGCACCCCCGAAGAGATCGTCAGCGCTGCCATCCAGGAAGATGTGGACGTTATCGGCTTGAGCATTCTTTCTGGCGCCCACAACGTGCTCTTTCCTAAGATCATGGGTCTTCTCAAGGACAGGCAAGCCGGGGACATCACCGTGATTGCCGGAGGTATCATCCCTGATAAGGACATCCCGAGTCTAGAGAAAATCGGAATAGCCAAGGTCTTTCTCCCGGGTTCTTCTACCGAAGATATCGTGACCTGGATTGGCAAGAACGTAAAAGGGGCCTCTTCAAAATAAAGACAATGAACAGAATAGACCTCTTGACTTTGTTTTTTTAAATATGATATTAAAGGAAGCATCCGATGGCTAAAAAGCATTTTTCAATCATCATCGTTCCCCATCATAAAGGGAGCTCAAAAAAAATAACTCTCACCGAGAAAAGGGTTAAAATCCTGCTGGGAGTTTTCTCTTTCCTTTTTCTCCTCCTGACGGTTTTTCTCATCGATTACTTCACCATGAATGTCACCAGGCAGAAGTACAGAGCGCTCTCCGAAGTGAACGCGGCCCAGAAACAGACCATTGCTCAGTACAAGATCGCCCTGAACAAGTTGAGAAGCGACATCGACACCTTTGAAGAATATGCCAAGAAGATCAACGTTTGGGCCGGCCTTCATTCCCCTGAAGTCGTAAGAGAGCTTGGAGTCGGAGGAGGCGCGAGAGAAGAGGGCCAGCAAGCCAGCCCGCCGACCTTTCCTCAGGACCCGGGCTTGAGAAAGGCGGAGACTATCTCCCAGAAAGCCAAGGGCATTGATAAAAACCTGACCACTCTGGTGCATTTTTTCGAGGATAAATCCCTGAAGCTAGCCACGACCCCTTCTATCTGGCCGACGAACGGCTGGATGACCTCACCCATGGGAAATAGAATTGACCCGTTCACCGGAAAAGAAGAATATCATTACGGGATCGATGTGGCGGCCAGCTTTGGAAGCCCCGTCTTTGCTACTGCGGACGGCTGGGTTCTTAAAACAAAAACAGAAAAAAGCGGCGGAAACGTGATCATCCTCAACCACGGAGGAGGGGTGACCACAGTTTACTGCCATCTGAGCAAGTTCAACGTCAAGGTCGGGCAGAGGATCAAGAGAGGGGACGTGATCGGGTTTGTCGGACAGACAGGAAAAGCCATCGGTCCCCATGTCCACTATGAAGTCCGGATAAACGGGAAGGCTGTTAATCCTTACCATTACATCCTGGAAGAGTAAACGCTGATCCCTGTCTAATCGAACCTATCCCCCGGTCTTATCCTCATCCCTAAAGAAAAAGCAAAAGCATCCATCTCATTCCTGTTTTCGGGCTGAATCCGCTCGATAAGGAAAACGCTTCTCTCTCCGCAGCAGATCTCGATCCCTTGCTTGCCGATATTCAGGATTTCTCCTGGAGATGAGGACTGAGCAGCCCGGCCTTCGGATTTCTGACCTTTGGGAATTTTTACCCGCTTTTCCCCGATAAAAGCATAAGCTGAAGGCCAGGGGGTGAATGCTCTTACCTGCCTCTGGATGTAGAACGAATCTTTTCCCCAGTCGATCTTCCCGTCCTCTTTTTTGAGTTTAGGGGCATAGGTGGCCTGAGCATGGTCCTGTTTCTGGTGTTTCAGGCTTTCAATCCGGTCAATGGTTTTGACCAGGAGATCCGCGCCCAGCTGAGCCAGCCTGGCTTCCAGCTCAGCCGCGTTCTCTTCAGGCAAGATTTCCGTTTCCTGCTGAGCAAGCACGTCTCCCTCGTCCATTTTTTCATTGAGCTCAAAAATGGTTATCCCGGTTCTGTCTTCACCGTTTAACAGTGCCCACTGGACTGGTGAGGCCCCTCTGTATCGGGGAAGGAGAGAAAAATGGACGTTCAATGAATTGTGCTTGGGCAGATAGATGATCGAGGCAGGGATGATCTGACCGTAAGCCACGACCACTGCAAGGTCAGGCTGGATTTTTTTTAATTGTTCAAGCGTGGCAGCGTCCTTCCTGATCTTCAAGGGTTGAGACACAGGGATGTTCAGGACAAGGGCCATCTGTTTGACCGGGCAGGGAAGCAGCTTTTTTCCTCTTCCTGTCGGCTTATCCGGTTGAGTGATGACCAGCTCGACACTGTGGCCTGAGTCCAGTATTTTTTTCAAGGAGGGAAGAGCTGAGGAAGGGCTGCCAAAGAAGACGACCTTCATCAAATCATGCCTGTTTGAATCCTTTTCTTGAGTTTCTTTTTGATCAGGTTTTTTTTGAGCGGGGACAGTCTATCGATGAACAGCTTGCCGTTGATATGGTCGATTTCATGACAGAAGACCCTGGCCAGGGTGCCTTCCGCTTCGATGAGTTTTTCGTTCCCTTTCAAATCATATCCCCGAACAACAACCCGAGCAGGTCGGGCGACTTTTTCATTGATGTCCGGCACGGACAGACATCCTTCTTCGAAGATGACTTCTCCTTCCTGACTGACAAGCTCCGGGTTGACCAGGATGATCAGGTCTTCGCTTCTCTCGCCGATTGATAAGTCAACTGTTATGAGTCTTTTGCTCTGGGCGATCTGGGGTGCTGCCAGCCCTATGCCTGGCGCAGCATACATGGTGAGGACCATATTTCGGGCGAGCTCATCGATCTCTTCATCGATATTCTTAATTTCTTTGGCTCTCTTGGTGAGTATGGGATTGCCGTATTTAATTATTTCCAATACCGACATTTTTCTCTGACTTCCTGAGTTTTTATTCTAAAAGAAATGATTCTTTTATTCAATTGTAAAAAATGAACTGAGTAAATCCTCCCGCCGAAGAGAGGAATCGTAAGAGAAAGAGAAAAAATGGAGAAGGATTGCGGTTTGCTCTTCTCGATTCAGGTTTTGAGTCCCTCATAATAAATGAAACGGTTTTTTTCAAGGTTCTGGAGAAACAGGGCTATCCGGTCATAAAGAGGCTCGACTTCCTCACCGAATTTTTCCTTTAAATTCTGAGCCACTTCCTGGACTGTCTGTTTTCCGTCGCACTGCTCCCAGACGAAGCTGCCCACGGCATCGAGCTTGACCTTGAAATACGGCCTTTTCAGACGGGGAAGCACATGTTTCTTAAAAAAAGGGTGCTGGAACTTGGGCTTAAGGAGGACGACCAATCCGTCTTCCGTTTTTTCCCATTGGATATTTTTTACAGGAACGAGATCCAGAAGATTGATCTCGGGTTTATCGATTCCTCGTTTTTTCACAATCGAGTGAATTCGGTGTCTATTTAAAGCTCTGCCTGGCTTTCTTAATCTTCAGATGAGGCGCCGTATTCCCCAGCAGCGACCATTTTTTTGTAAGGAAAATATATCAGGATGAACCCGAGGATGAAGAAAATAATAAGCCCCAGCCAGGCACTGCCCAAGACCTCCGGGAGCCTTATTTTTTCTTTCAAGGCTTCTATACCCGAGGTGACGATACCCATGAGAGCCTGTCCCGCAATCAATCCTGAGGCCAGAAGAAGGCCTATGTTCTCCACTATTTCTTTTCCTTTACCTGTTGATTTTTTCTTGGTAACAGCCCTATCCAGAAAGTATTTTATGACCCCTCCGAAGAAAATGCAGGCCGTGGCCCGAAAGGGAAGATACATGCCCACCGCGATGATCATCGGAGAGGGCGACCCGATGAGGATAAGGCCGATTCCCAAGAGCATTCCTGCCGCCACCAGAGGCCAGGCCATCTCTCCTCCGACTATCCCTTGAGCCATCATGGCCATTAGATTAGCTTGGGGAGCTGGAAGAGCGTCACTCCCGATGCCTTTGGTGCTATGAAAAAGCTGGAGAGCGAAAGTCAGGGTTAAGGCAGCAGCGACAACACCGATCATCCCGCCTATCTGCATGCGCCAGGGAGTCCCGCCAAGAATGTGTCCGACCTTCCAATCCTGGATCATATCCCCGGCTACGCCTGCTACACAACAGACAATGGCTGCTACACCTATCACAGCCGCGATTCCCGGTTCCCCTTTTTGTCCCATGAGGACCATCACCAAAGAGGCGATGAGCAGCGAGGTCAGAGTCAGTCCAGAGATCGGATTGGACGAGGACCCGATAATGCCCACGAGGTAGCCCGCCACGGCCGCAAAAAGAAGCGCGGTGATGATCATGACCAGGGCTGCCACAAGAGATGAGCCAATGCTTTTAGTGAAGACGTTGTAAAGAAAGACCATGGGAATGATCAAAGCTATTACAGCGATTATGATCGAGGGGAAAGGAAGGTCCTTGTCGGTCCGGATTGTCTGGGAAGTTCCTCCTGCTCGTGCGGCTTTGACATCAGCGAAAGAGCGGCCGATACCAGCTACCAGGCTTTTTCTCATCTTAAACAGCGTGTAAAAAGCACCGACCAGCATCGCTCCGACTGCGATCGGTTTGATTTGAGCATTGTAGGCGGAGACAGCCATTTTTGTCCAATCCCCGTCAAAGCCGGAAACAATTTGACCCAGGTCTCCACTGATGAAAAGAAGAATCGGCATCAGGCAGAGCCAGCCGAGTACACCACCGGAAAAAGTGAGGGCTGCCAGTTTGGGCCCGATGATGTAGCCGACTCCGGTCATGGCTGCGTTCGCGGCCGGAGATTCAACAAACATCCTGCCTGTTATAGTGCCGGTTTTTGCGACCTCGACATTATCGCTGTTGAGATAGGTGATACGAGAGAGTCCAGGAATTTTGAAGACTTTTTGGGCGTAGGGTTTGATGAATTGGAGGCCGCTTGAGTTGGTGAAGAATTCGATGAGGCCTCCTAAGCCCATGGCCCAGAACATGTAGGCAGCGTTAGAGCCGCCTTTCTGGCCGGTCTTGACCATCTCCGCGCAGGCCGTGCTTTCGGGGAAAGGAAGCTCGGCATCTTCGACCAATGTGCGCCGGACAAGGATGATGAGGAGAACTCCGAGAATTCCCCCTACCAGCATGAGCATAGAAGATTTCAAGATATCAAATTTCTGCCAGATCGGCGGGCGGGTGAGGAGAAAAGCGGGAATGGTGAAAATGGCTCCTGCGGCCAAAGCTTCTCCTACCGCACCGGTTGTTCTCGCCAGGTTTTCCTCGAGAATCGTTCCTTTAAACGGGCGAAGAAAAGCCATAGCAATGACTGCGGCTGGAAAGGTGGCAGCGACCGTCATCCCGACCAGAAGGCCAATATAGGCGTTTGCCGCACCCAGTATAATCGCCAGAAAAATCCCCAGCAGAATGGCTTTGAAGGATATTTCCTTCATAGACTGTTCCGGGGGGATATAAGGCTTATAGGCTCCATTGCTCATGACAACCTCCTCATGTTAAGACTCGATGTTTTTTGATTATATATTTTCTAGCGAGGAAAAAGTCAAGAGAAAATAAAATCAAGAATGCTCAGGCCAGCAGGCCAAGGTCGATATTCAGCCCCTTCTATTACCTTGAGTTTGGAAATGCTCTCCGCTTTTTCTTTTCTATTGCGTGAAAGGGAAAATTGTGTTAAATAATTCCTATATCAATAGAGGCATGAGATGAGTTTGATGAATTCTCTTAAAGACAGGTTGCTTTGTGATCTTGCCATTGACCTTGGAACGGCCAACACCCTAGTTTACCTGAAGGGAAGAGGAATAGTCGTCCAGGAGCCTTCGATCGTGGTAGTTAATAAGCAGAATGGGAAAGTGGAGGCTGTAGGTACCCGTGCTAAGGAGATGCTGGGAAAGACCCCGGCTGATGTGCTCACGATCAAGCCTATGAGAGATGGAGTCATCGCCGATTTTGAGATGGCGGAGAAGATGCTTGATTATTTTATCAAGCAGTCCACGAACAACCGCATGTTTCTGGTGAGGCCAAGAATAGTCATCGGCATTCCCACCGGAATCACCCAGGTCGAGAGGCGCGCTGTCAAAGATGTCGCCATGAGGGCCAAGGCTTCAGAAGTATTTTTGGTGCAGCAGCCTGTGGCCGCTTCTATTGGAGCAGATCTTCCCATCTCAGAACCAACCGGAAACATGATCGTTGATGTCGGCGGAGGGACGACCGACATTGCTGTCATCTCCATGAATGGGATCGTCTTCAATCATTCCATTCGCATCGCCGGCAATGAGATGGATGAAGCCATCATTCAGTACCTCAAACGAAAATATAATCTGCTTATCGGAGAGAGGAGTGCTGAGCATCTCAAGATACAGATAGGCTCCGCTTATCCTCTGGACGAACCGATGTCCATGGAGATAAAAGGAAGAGATTTAGGCGAGGGAATTCCAAAAACTCTGATCATAGATGACCAGGAAATCAGAGAGGCACTCGAGGATGTCGTTTCGGCGATTATCGATGCCATCCGGGTTTCGCTTGAAAAGACTCCTCCCGAGCTTTCAGCGGACATCATTGACCGAGGAATTATACTAACGGGAGGAGGCGCTCTTCTCAGGAATCTGGATAGGCGTATCAGAGAGGAAACCAAGCTGCCGGTTTTCATCACGGAGGATCCTCTCACCACCGTCGTCCTCGGTGCTGGCAAGCTGCTCGATGATCTGGATCTGCTGAAAAAAATTTCTCTGATTTAAGCCTGCTTAAAGTTTTATGCCCCTTTTCCTGAAAGAGAGAAAGAACCTCACAATCCTTATAGGCCTAATATTCTTCCATTTTCTTTTGATCTCCATGCAGGTCCCGCTTGGAGAAAAAACAAGCCTTTTCGAAAAAACGGTCTTTTCTGTTTTTTCTCCTCTCCGGCATGGCATCCTCTCCTTTTTTAAAGGTATTGGAAATGTTTGGACGAATTATTTCTATCTGCGGAACGTAAAAAGCCAAAATAAAAAAATGGAAGAAGAGATTTTTTATCTAAGGCAGGAAAACAACCTCCTCCGGAACTCTATTCAGAGGTTCCAATCCGAGAGGGAACTTCAGGAAAAGCTTCTGGAGATGCATGAGAATATCCTTTCCGCCCAGGTCATAGGCTGGGATACGAATAGTTATTATAAGACAGTCATCATCAACAGGGGGACCTTGGATGGGATCAAAAAAAATATGGTTGTCCTGGATAAGAATGGTAATCTGGTCGGACGGATCATTGATCCTATATCGCTGAAGGAAGCCAGGGTCCAATTGATCACCGATGACGCCAGCGGAATAGGCGTGTTTTCTCAGCATAAAAGCGTTCCTGGCATTCTCACCGGAGATGGCGAGGGGCAGTGTCTTCTGAATTATGTCCTGGCCACGGCCAGGCCGGACGAGATCTCAGAAGGAGAAGATATCATCACCTCAGGCTATGACCGCATTTATCCTCCTGGAATAAAAGTGGGGAAAATCGTATCCATTGCCAGTGATACATCCCTGCACAAACATATTGTCGTAGATCCTTATTTTGATTTTCGCTACCTGGACCAGGTGGCTGTGATCATGAAAAGCCCGGTAGAAGTGTTCAAAGATTAGTCAGGATGAGAGATTTCATAAGGGTCGCTATCGGAATCATAGTTGCCTTTCTTTTTTATACAATCTTCAGCAGGGTCTCTCCTCCTCTTCTTCTCCTCTTCAACATTCTGAGCCTGGTTGTGATCTACTTCGCCGTTGAGAAAGGAGAGGTTTTCGGTGCCTGTCTGGGAGCAGCCTGCGGCCTGATTCATGATTATTTTTCTTTTGGTGTCTATGGAGTCGGGGGCTTAGCCAAAACAGCGACCGGGTACCTTGCTGGTTACCTGTCCAGAAAGATCGACATCGGTCCTCCACTCCGCAATTTCTTTTTTCTTGTCGTTTTGATTGCCTTTGAGCTCATTCTCTGGGCACTCCTCTATTTTTTCATCGTCCCTGAAAGCATAAACACCGGGAGAGGCTTGATTTTTTTTCAGCCCCTGACTACCGCTTTCTTGGGAAGTGTGGTATTTTTCTTCATAAGAAAATTAACAATAAAAAATAAATATTGATCCGATGATAAAACAAGAAAAGATCTATGAAGACCTTTTTCCTCTTCTGAGGAGGGTCAGGATTATCTTTATTTTGGTTGTGGCTCTGTTCATCTTCTTGATCATGAATTTTTGGAAAGTTCAGGTTCTCGATCATGTAAAGTACTGGGAAAGGTCAGAAGCAAACAGGATGAGGGAGATCGCTCTTCCTTATCAGCGGGGCCTGATAATGGATAGGGAAGGAACCATTCTGGCCAACAACAGGGCATCTTTCAGAGTTTCGCTCATAAGGGAGAATTGCGAGGATTATGATAAATCTTGCCGGAAGATAGCTCGGCTGTTGAATATTGAGGAAAGCGTCTTGAAAGAGAGGATAAGAAAATATGAATCCATGCCTCTTTTCAAGCCTATCGTAGTCAAGGAGGATTTAACGCTCGAAGAAGTGGCCATGATTGAGTCCAGAAAATTGGAGTTGCCCGAGCTGGTACTTCAGTCAGAGCCAAAAAGATTCTATCCCTTTAAGAGCCTGGCTGCCCATGTCATCGGCTACTTGCAGGAGCTTTCTCCTGAAGAGATGAAGAAGAATCTCTACGGGGAGAGGCGTCTGGGTGAGCTTGTGGGCAAGATCGGAATAGAGAAGCAGTATGAAACCGCCTTGGTCGGTATCCATGGACTACTCGTTGAAGTTGTGGATAGCCTGGGAAGGGGAAGAGAAGAGATTGACCGCCGTGAATCCGCTAAAGGCCAGGATCTAACGGTCAGCCTGGATTTCGACATGCAGAAAGAAGCTGAAGAACTGTTGCAGGGAAGAGAAGGTGCGATAATCGCCATGGATGCCAGAACAGGGGAACTGCTGGCTTTAGCCAGCTATCCCAACTTTGACCCTAATAAGTTTATCAACCGCTTCACGTCTGAGGAGTGGCTCAACCTGGTCACCAGCCCGGAATTCCCGTTGGAGAACAGGGCTATCCGGGGCCTGTATTCGCCTGGCTCAGTGTTCAAGCTGACCGTGGCCTTAGGAGCTTTGGACTCGGAGATCGTGACTGATGAGACGACCTTTGTCTGTCGGGGCGAGACGACGATCTACAACCACCCTTTTTCTTGTTGGAGAGAAGGAGGCCACGGGAAAGTGGGTTTTTATGATGCTATCAGGCATTCCTGCAACATTTATTTTTACAATCTGGGAAAAGAGTTGGGCATCGAAAATATTTCCCGCTATGCAAGAATGCTCGGGTTTGGGCTGAAGACAGGTATCGATTTACCAGGCGAAAAAACGGGACTGGTGCCTGATCCCCAGTGGAAGATAAAGGCCAGGGGCGAACCCTGGCAAAAAGGCGAGACGATCTCCGTCTCCATAGGCCAAAGTTTCATGCTTGTCACTCCTATCCAGATCGCGGCTCATACGGCTCTGATCGCCAACAGGGGAGCAAGAGTAACTCCCCACCTGTTCAAATATCTGTCTGCCGATGGGAAAAAGATAGAGAGTAAGAATCAATTCCTGAAGCATGAAATCGTGGACATCAACCCCGCTGTTTTTGAGCAGGTCATCCAGGGAATGTGGGAGGCAGTCAATAACGAAGGAACGGGTAGGGCTGCCAAGATCCTTGGATTCGATGTCTGCGGAAAGACCGGATCGACTCAAGTCATCAGCGAGGACAAGTCGGAGGAGCCTGAAAAGAAAGAATCCGAAGAGGAAGAAGAAGAGGAAGTGAAGACTCATTCCTGGTTTACCGGGTTTGCACCGAGAGAAAATCCTGAGATCGTAGTTACTGTCATCGTCGAATACGGCGGCATGGGTGGAGCGACAGCAGCTCCTCTTGCCAGAAGATTGTTTAACATCTACTTGAGAAAAAATGATAGATAGAAGTTTACTCAGGCATATCGACTGGATTCTGGTCGGGCTTTTGCTGTTGAATTCGTTCATCGGAGTGGCTTTCATCTACAGCAGCTCACATTATTTGCCGGGGAACTATTTTCTGAAACAGATTTTGTGGATCTTTATCGGCTCGATAGCTCTTTTTCTGTTTTTGACAGTTGATTATAAGATCCTTGTCACATTTTCTCCATACTTTTACATCGTTGCTGTGGCCACACTCGGTGGCGTTTTGCTTTTTGGCAGGCTGGTTGCAGGGGCTAAAAGCTGGCTCAAGTTCTCGTTTCTCCAGTTTCAACCTTCTGAACTGATGAAATTAGCCCTGATTCTACTTTTGGCTTCTGTTTTTTCCAAATTCAGGAGGGACTCTATCTCCTGGAAGAAAGGGCTTTTGAGCGGAGCTCTTACTGCTGTGCCCGTCTTATTTGTGGCCTTACAGCCAGACCTGGGCACAGCTTTGACCTACATTCCGCTTTTTCTCGCTGCTCTCATACTCGCTGGTATGAACAGAAAGGTGTTTATCTCCATCGTGATCGCGGCCTTGGTCCTGGGTGTGGCGGGATGGAATTTCGCTCTTAAAGATTACCAGAAAACCAGATTGACTACCCTCATTTCTCCCAGTCAGGATCCCCTAGGCTCGGGTTATCATATTTTGCAATCGAAAATTGCCATCGGCTCAGGCGGATTTTTAGGCAAAGGTTTTAGAAAGGGGACTCAAAGCCAGCTAAGATTTTTGCCTGCCCGGCATACGGATTTTATTTTTTCGGTCATTGGAGAAGAATTCGGATTCATGGGTGTTATAGTGGCTTTGATGTGCTATTTTCTGTTTCTCAACAGGCTCTTTAAATCTGTCGGGCTGGCGAGGGACAGGGCAGGAGTCTACATCGTCTTTCTGGTCGCTGTGATGATCTCTTTCCAGTTTTTCATAAACGTCTTAATGGTCGTCGGCATTTTACCCATCACTGGAACCCCCCTGCCTTTATTGAGCTACGGGGGATCTTCTCTTTTGACGAATTTTTTAGGGGTATCCCTTGTCCTCAATGTCAAAATGAGAAGATTCGTGTTTGTCTGAAAACAGGGATATTCCCTGTTCCTTGCTGATTGCACAATTCTCTCATTAGCAATAGAATGAATGAGTCCTCAAGACAATAATCCTTGAATATTTTGGAGTGAACGGGATTGGTTTCAGTTAAAAGGTTATCAGAGATCCTCAAGGACATAGAGAAGCCTGGACGCTATCTTGGCGGCGAATGGAACGAGGTTAGAAAGGACCCGGCTCGTGTCACAACCAAAGTCGCCCTTGTTTTTCCTGACCTCTATGACATCGGGATGTCCTATCTCGGTCAAAAAATCCTCTATTCTCTCTTGAATGGGCGGCCCGACATTCTTGCCGAAAGGGTATTCACCCCCTGGACTGACTTTGAGCGAAAACTCCGCACCGAGAAGATCCCTCTTTATTCACTCGAGAACAAGATTCCGCTTGACCAATTTGATATTCTGGGCTTCTCGCTGCTCTACGAGCTCAATTACTCCAACATCCTCACCACGCTTGATCTGGGCGGTATTCCTCTGCATTCAGCCGGTCGGAATTTGGACTATCCGCTAGTCATTGCCGGCGGTCCGGCAGCTTTCAATCCGGAGCCGGTGGCTGATATTTTCGACCTTTTCCTGATCGGAGACGGGGAGGAGGCTTTCCTGGAGATCATCGATAGATTCATGATTCTGAAAAGAGAATTCCGGGAAAAGGCCGCTCTCTTGAAAGAGCTATCTCAAATTGAGGGAGTCTATGTTCCATCCCTGTATCAAGTTTATCTGCCTTCGGGTTCCCATCTTCTTGCCGTGAGGCCCGGAAAGGAGGCCAAGGCAAAGATAAAAAAAAGGGTTCTCTTTCCCTTCCATAAGGTTCCTTTTCCAGAAGAGATTGTGGTGCCGAATGTCAAGATCATTTTTGATAGAGTTTCTGTTGAGGTTGCCAGAGGTTGTCCACAGAAATGCAGATTTTGCCAGGCATCGAGTATTTATCTCCCCCTCAGAGTAAAAAATCCTTCATGCGTCATAGAAAACATCATGAACAGCTTGCAGATGACAGGATATGAAGGTTCTTCTCTGGCTTCTCTTTCCGTGAGTGACTACCCCTACCTGGATAAAACGATCGAGGTCTTGATGAAGGAATTGGCCAAGCAGAAAGTATCCCTTTCTCTTCCTTCCTTGCGGCCTAAGGGTCTGTCTCCTGACCTCGCCCGGAGCATTATCAAAGTGAGGAAGACAGGATTCACACTGGTCCCAGAAGCGGGAACTGACAGGTTGCGACGGGTGATCAATAAAAAGCTGGAGGATGAAGATATCTGGGAAGCATCAGGGAATGCCTTTTCTCAAGGATGGCGATTGCTCAAGCTCTATTTCATGGTGGGGCTTCCTACGGAAAGAGAGGAAGACCTGGAAGGTATCGTGAATATAGTCCAGGAGATCGCTCGGATAGGCAGCCAGATCATCAAGTCGACGCCCCAGATCAACCTCAGCCTGTCCTCCTTTATCCCCAAGCCCCATACTCCTTTTCAATGGCTGGAGATGGAAGAGGAGAAGATCCTCCAAGAGAAATACAGGTTTTTAATGTCTCGTCTGAGAAAATACAGACATCTCAAGATCAAAAAACAGCCGCTGAAAATCTCTTTGCTGGAAGCTGTGTTTTCCCGTGGGGACAGGAGACTGAACAGCGTCTTGCTTGAAGCCTGGAAGTCAGGCGCCCGCTTTGATTCCTGGAATGACTCTTTTTCTTTTCAAACTTGGGAACAGGCATTCATCCAGGAAAAACTTGACTACCATCTGTATTTATCGGCCATCGATAGGGATGTCCCCCTTCCTTGGGAGCATATTGACCCGGGCCTCAAGAAATCCTACCTACTGAGAGAGCTGGACAGGGCATGGCAAGAGGAATACACGAATTCCTGTCTGGAGGATGACTGTGGCGTGTGTCAGGGCTGCTCTTTTCCTGCTTTGTTGGAGAGGGAATTTCCAGAGGACATTAAGGCCTCGCCTCTTTTATCAACCCGAGTGGGCAAGAAGACAGAAAAGGTCCATTGTTATCGCGTTTTTTTCTCGAAGCTAGATACAACCCGTTTCATATCTCATAACGATTTGAATAACATCGTCCAGAGGGCATTCAGAAGGGCTGGCATAGCGGTGGATCATACCCAGGGATTTCATCCCAAGATGATGATTTCCTATCCACCAGCTCTTCCCTTAGGGATGGAGGGGCGGTCCGAGTGCTTTGAGTTCAAATCCCATTTTTTATTTCAAGAAGACGAGTTCATTTCGCGGCTGAATGCCTGTCTCCCCCAAGGGATCAACATCCTGAGTTTAAAAAGATTAGCAACCTCCCAATCTTCCCTGAATGAGGAGATCGAAACTCTTGTCTATTCCATAGACTTGAAAAACCCGGAGGTGCAGAAGGTGGTGATGGGTGATGAAGAAAGGGAAATCCAAGCCTCCGAGTTTTACAAAAGGATCGAAGAGCGACTTGATGGTTTCTTCGCTGAGAATCAAAGTGATTTAATTGACAAGTATGATGTGGATAAGAAGAAAGAAAGACTTTATCTTCATATAAGACACAACCTGCAAAAAGCCTGGCGAGCTCAGGAGTTCACTGAGAGGATTTTTGGCATTAAGAATTCTTCCTTTATCATGTCCCGGGAAAAAATAGTGTTCCGCAGGCATGAAAAATTGACATGATAAGAGGTTTCCAGTATAAAACTCGATGATTAATAGTATCATGCAATAGTATGGATGAAATGATAAAGCAAGGAGGAAAGAGTGATTAGTTTTAGCCTAACAGAAGAGCAGCTGGCATTACAGGAAATGGCCCGTGAGTTCGCTGAAAAAGAAATGAAGCCCAACGCTGCCAAATACGATAAGGGGGATGTATTTGCTGAAGACGTTATGAAGAAAGCCTTCGAAGTCGGGTTTCTCACCTGCACAGTCCCAAAGGAATACGGAGGAGGTGGATTGAACGACATCGATACTGTGATCATCAGCGAAGAGCTTGCAGCGGGATGTGCGGGGATGTATACCACGATGATGGTCAACGCTTTGGCCTACACGCCTGTTATTCTATTCGGGAACGACGAGCAGAAAAAGGAGTTCCTCACACCTCAGACTGAAAAGATGTCTTTTGCGGCTTTTTGCCTGACTGAAAGAGAGGCAGGTTCCGATGCAGGCTCGATGAAGACAAAAGCGAGAAAAGTCGGGGATGAATACGTTATCAACGGTTCCAAATGTTTTATTTCCAACGGTGGCATTGCCAATTTTTATGTCGTATTCGCCAACTCGAATCCCGAAAAAGGGATGCGGGGAATCAGTGCTTTTGTCGTGCCCCGGGAGACTCCCGGAGTCATCATCGGCAAAGAAGAGGATAAGATGGGACACAGGGCATCTAATACGGTTGAGCTTACCTTCGAAGATGTAAAAATTCGCGCAGGAAATCTTTTAGGAAAGGAGGGGATAGGCTTCATCATAGCCATGAGGACTCTGGACAAGACAAGAGCGCCTGTCGGAGCAGCGGGAGTCGGTGTGGCCAGAGCAGCCCTGGAGTATGCGATCGAATACGCGAAAAACAGGAAACAGTTTGGGAAACCCATCGCTCTTTTCCAGAACACGGGCTTTAAAATCGCTCAGATGGCCATGGAGATAAACGCGGCCCGACATCTTGTCTGGCATGCAGCTTGGCTCATGGATGAAGGCAAGCCCTGCGGCAAAGAATCGGCCATGGCTAAAGCTTTTGGTTCGGATGTCGCCATGAAGGTTACCACGGAATGTGTCCAGATCTTAGGCGGCTATGGATACATGAAGGATTATCCGATGGAGAAGTTGATGCGGGACGCAAAGCTCCTTCAAATCTACGAGGGAACGAACGAAATCCAGCGCTTAGTCATCTCGCGAGAGATCATCGGACCTATTGCCTAAACAAGCGACCATTACCACGGCAAGAATATTCTTTTCCAGAGAAAAAGAGAGTGCAGTCGATTTAAAAGACAAGACACAAAATAAGAAGCGGGAAATGAGCAGTCGCTAAAAAGACAGGTATCTAAGGAGTTTTTTTAACCTTGCCTGAATAAAAAAGGGGGGCAGTATGGCTGGAGAGCTAGCGTCCTCCTTCTTCTTCCTCCTCGAAATATTCAAGGACGATCCCGATTTCTTCGACTCCGGCTCCTCTTGCCACATCCATCATTTCGACAACTTGGTTAAACGGAACTCTTGCGTCGGCCCTGATCAACATTGTTTTATGCTGGCGGGGGCCATAGATGTTCATCAATTGACTTTCAAGAAGGTCGCGTTCGTAAAAGTTCCTGTTGATGTCTACTTTTCCATCTTTGTGCAGAGTCAAAACGATAACGTCCGGGGCTGAAGCGGAGTCCGCTGTTGTCTCGGGAAGTTTTGCATCCATTCCTCTTTGAACTGATGGTGTGATAACCATAAAAATGATGAGAAGAACCAAGAGGACATCACACAGAGGAACG
>Ga0209427_10001921_pt1 | contig 24247 bp, 27 predicted proteins | sample DeeMarSWOR136_30_FD_187465 | JGI IMG/M metagenome (GOLD analysis project Ga0209427, IMG submission 187465) | Marine sediment microbial communities from White Oak River estuary, North Carolina - WOR-1-36_30 (SPAdes) (version 2) | ecosystem: Environmental > Aquatic > Marine > Intertidal zone >...
AGGGGCCTTGTGAGTTTTATTAGTTTTATTGGTTGTATTTGTTAAATTCAATTTCTGGTTTGATCCGTTTAGTTTGATTCCTGCTTAATTAGTTTTACTGGTTCTATTAGCTTTCCTTAAATAAGAGATGAAGTTGTTGACCTTTCTCCATACGATATCGGCTTGTTGCTTTACTTTGTTTATTTCATCTTCATTGATGTATTCTTGATCCTTTGCAATATAGCAATGACTCACAGTTTCGGCTATAGATGCTCGTGAATAATCCAAAAACCTCATAAACTCCCTTGTGCTCTTACGATGAAAACCTTCGGCCCCTGTTAAGTATCGGAATCTTAATTCTCTAACATGTAGTTCTTAATTCTGTTCTTAATATACCGTTTCCCCCAAGTTGTCTTCAAATAATTCTCTCTGTGCATAGCATCTTTCCTGTTCAAACAGGCCTCATAATATACAAGTGTTAAAGGTTGTCTATAACTGGTTGATTTGGAAATGCCTAAATTATGTTCTTTAATCCGATCCTTAAGATTGTTTGTGTAGCCTGTATAAAACTGACCATCTTTGTTGCTCTGTAACACATATACATAGAACATAGTGTCTACTTAACAGGGTTGGCCATGGATGAAATAGCGCTTCGCTTCATCTGTCCAACCAATTCAAAGTCTTTTCTAAATTGTTCAGTCTTTACTATTTGATAGACGAGTCGTACAAACTTTCTCGCCTCTTGCCAACATTCGAGATCTTCAAACCTTTTTATGGTCGCCATAACCCAGTTTCTTGTTTAGTTAGTTTCGTTAGTTTAGTTGGTTTTATTGGTTAGCCAAAGAACCAATTGAACCAATATAACTAATGAAACTTAACATTTCATTTAGGGCACGATGACTGTGTCGCCGCGGTTGAGGATGATGTTCTGGCTGGGGTCTTTTCCGGATACAATTTTCTTATAATTTACTCGCAGCTTTTTTTTCTGGCCTCCTTGGCTTGTAATCACAGTGATCTTGTTTTGATTGGCCCATTGAGTGAATCCCCCGGCCAAAGAGATGGCCTCCAGAAGCGTTGTTTTGGTAGTGATGGCATAGACACCCGGTTGGACCACCTTGCCCAGAACGCTAATCTTGTAGCTGTTGATTTGGGAGACGATCACGCTGACCGTCGGGTTTTGAACATATTGTTTGAATATGCGTGTGATCTGGTCCTTCAGTTCTAGGGCTGTCAATCCCTCGGCCTGGATGTCCTGGATCAATGGCAGAGAGATCTTGCCATCGGGTCTGACCGTAACGTTACGGGATAGCTGCTCATTGCGCCAGACAAAAACCTCCAACACATCCCCCTGGCCGATGACGTAGTTTTCGGAAACGTCAAGGGGGAGGATCTGGAAAGGATGTTTGGATATTGCGGGGGCTGGTTGGACTGGACCCGCGGCGGGCTGTTTTTTCGAATCTTGCGCCCATGCAATTGAGTTACTTGGGTTTATCGGGTTTATTGGGTTACTTGGGTTTATTTGGTTTGTCTGGTTTGTTCGGTTGGGATCGTTTAGATGGTTTAGATCGTTAGGATCGTCGGCAACGTTAGATTGGTTTGGTTGGTTAGACAAGTTGATTGAACTCATTGGGTTGAATGGGAAAAACAGAATGAGGAAAATCATGATTTGAATTAATTTTTTCATTTTATTCTCCCTACATGGTAATTCTGAAGGCTAAGAGGAAAATTACATTAATATATGCTGCCGTTGTAGAGTAAAGTAAATACATGGCATTTTTATCCTTCAACCTCTCTTCTGTGGGTAATAATACCCAGATGTGTGGTAGTAAGAGGTCTTAGCTTTCATTTGGTTTAAGACTATACCGAAGATTTTTTCCCTATGAATGCTGTTTAACGCCTTTTGAACAACCTCTCGGGGTGTTTTACCCGCAAGCACCACTACGATAACCCCATCCACCATCTCTGAGAGAATAATGGGTTCTGTTGTTAACATAATCGGGGGGGAGTCAATTATGATGTATCTATTAGCATACTGTGATTTCAACGTCTTCACTAAATTCCTCATTTTCTCAGAACCCACCAATTCGGCGGGATTCGAAGCTATGGAACCCGAAGGTAAAACAGATAATTTCGGAGTCCCTGTTCTCACGATAAGGTTTATGGGGTTGAGCTTACCCATTAAATAGTCGGAAAGACCAGAGGGTATATTTCGTTTAATAAGCGGGGTGTTGTGAGTATTGCGAAGATCACAATCGACCAGCAAGGCGTGTTCTCTTACCCCATGGGAAATAGCGAGCGCCAGATTACTCGCGACCGTCGATTTTCCCTCTCCGGCAACGGCGCTGGTAACCAATACGGTTTGCATCGGTTTGGACGTTGATGTCTGGAAAATCATGGTCCGAAGTTTTCTGAACTCCTCAGCTGCAAGGGCATTCGGCCCGGATAGGTACATCGAACGATCAGCGGGTTTCTCCTTAATTGATCCTTTAGAAACAATAGGGCCCTTTTCCGTCTTAATACTCTTTACCGTGGCCCTTCGTTCCCTTTGTGCCTTCTCTAATGCTCTGTACATTTTGCTCATGCTCAGTCTCCTTATACGATGTCCTTGAGTGTTAAGTGCTGCAATCAAAAAATGGTGCTGCGGTCTATCTCGTCTATTGCGTCTGTTTCGTTTGTCTGGTTTGTCTCGTTTATTTCGTTTGTTTGGTTGATCTGGTTCATTTTGTCTATCTCGTCCAGTGTTGTGGTTTACTGGATCCCCAGCAAGGATTGGTTTCTTGATTATTCCCGTTGATGATGGTTTAAAAGTCTCGTTTTGGTTGGACTCAACCTGAAAAATAATAAATAGATCCTTGAAAGAAGAACATACATCCATAAGCTAAGGGGAAGGATACCCCGTCTCTTTGTTTTGGACTGCTCAAGATAGGACTCTTTCGACCTTGCCACTGAAGGGGTTGACAGTCCTTCATCCGTTAAGCCAGGGCTTTCCACAGGCCCACGGAAGCGGCGTTGGCCGGCTTCCAAATCATCTATCGCCTCTTTAATGATTTTCCTGTCGATCTTCTTTTTATCCGTTGCGTATCCGATAGTGAGAGAATTATCGCAGAGGATATTGATAAGCCTCGGTATCCCTTTGGAATATCGAAATATCTCATTGATCGCTTTTTGCTTGAAGCAGGGAGTTTCCAAACCGGCTCTGCGAAGCCTCGATGTGATATATTCATCGGTCTCTTTTCGGTTCAATGGGTTTATGTAAAACCAGAGGCCGATCCTTTGCTTCAGTTGACGACATTCAGGGAGGTTGAGAGTAACATTCAGCTCAGGTTGTCCTACCAGGATAATCTGAATGAGCTTGTCCTTGGCCGTCTCAAAATTGGAAAGTAGTCTGATCTCCTCCAGAAGGGAGGGGTTCAGATTATGAGCTTCATCGATGATGATTACGACAGTTCTATTTTCTCTATATGTTTCAACGAGGAATTGATAAATTCCCAGTAAACAATCCCCCTTTGTCTGATCCTTGGCTTGGATTCCCAGATCAAAACAGACGAATTTAAAGAAGTCTTTTGCTTCTAACATGGGATTAAAGATGAAGACCGTCTTTGTGTTGGCATCCAATTTTTTCAATAATGCATGGAGGAGGGTGGTTTTTCCAGTGCCAACTTCCCCCGTCATGACCATGAATCCCTTGCGTTCTCTTACGGCATAAACCAAGTGAGCCAAGGCTTCTCGATGGGTTTCACCAAGAAACAAAAATCTAGGATCAGGGGTAAGGTTGAAGGGCCTTTCCTTCAGGTTATAAAATTTCGTGTACATAGCTTTTACATCAAGGTATTTAAAGTGCTGCGGTCTATCTCGTCTATTTCGTCTGTTTTGTTTGTCTGGTTTGTCTCGTTTGTTTGGGTTCTGCGGTCATGTCGTTGCATAAAGCTCCGCCGCCCGGAATTGCCTCTGGAATTCCACAAGAGAAGGTTTTTTATTTAATTGTCTGGAGCCCAACAACTTCAAAGATTACCCAGTAGCCAAAGTACCCAGTAATCAGTAAGCAGTAAGCAGTAAGCAGCAATTAGCCATGGGACTCGTGTCCGTGAATCGTATTCGTGATTCGTTATTGTTACGTGTTCGTGAAGCGTATTTTGTGTTCGTGGTTCGAACCCCGTGATTTGACATTTACTCTCAGTATCTTTCCAAATACGAATAGGGGATTTCAACCCGAGCCCCTTCCTTGAGGAAATCCAGGAGCACCCTGATTCGCCCCTTTTCATCAATGGAGCCGTCAATGATACCTATGAGGCCCTCTAAAGGGCCGTTTTTTACCCTTATTGGATCCCCGATCTTTAATTGAGGAGATGGCTGGATAAACCCCTTTTCTTCGGTTTGCCTCTTAAAAAAGTCCACAATTGAGTTATCCAAGGGAGTGGGTTCTCTCCCGCTGCCGATAATCCTCCTCACCCCTTTTGCCCAGATCACCGTATAGTAGTCGTCAGGGTAGGCCATTTCCGCAAAAAGATAATTGGGAAAGAGAGGCTTTATTTTCGCCTCTCTTTTTTTGTGAAAGTAATGGCATTCCCGTATTTTGGGCAAAAAGACATGGATGTTTTTCCGCTCGAGATGATCTCTGGCTCTATCCTCGGCACTGGGTTTGGTATAGATGACATACCACTTTTTGGGATTCTCTATGCTCTCTAATCGACTATTGACGGCAATGATTTGCATCTGGTTTTCCTTTCTCCCTTTACCAATCAACTTTGTTAGTAACCCCTTTCCCTTTCACCTCCATCCCTTCCTGAAGGCTTGGGAAAAGGGAGATTGTTGCCAGCCATCCGGAGAAGGTCGTCAATGTTTGTGGCATGGGTCGGAAAGCAGACCTCACCGATTTCAATAGTGAGCCCTTTTGTGCCAAATCCATAGTCCTGGAGGATTTGCCCTAATCTCTCCTTTACCTTGTGGCCCCCCATCTTATCGGCATGTGGCAGCATTACCAGGAAGCGATTCGCTGCCGCCCCCAGGCCGACGACGTCCGTCTCTCTCAGTTCATCTTTGAGGAGATTGGCGAGGGTTTTAAGGGAGATACCGGGATTTTTCAATGAGGAGTTGAAAGAGCCAAAGTTGAGGCTTAGCAAACTCAGGTAGTTTTGGTATCTTCGTGCCCTTTTGATCTCCAGGTCCAACAAGAACAGAAAGGACTGCCTATTGCATACATGTCCAAATGCGAACATGGTACCCCCCGCCCCGATGTTTGGTGCTGCAGTTCTGCGGTTTTGCAGTGCTGCAGTTAAGTAATGGTGCTGTGGTGCTGCTCTTTGTCTATTCCGTATTCCCTTATCTTGTACAGCAAGGCTTTGTAGCTGACCTGCAAGAGCTCGGCCGCTTCCTTTCGGTTCCACCGGGTCCGCAACAAGGCTCTCTGTATCGCTTCACGCTCCGCTTTATGGGCTGCCTCCCTCCCGATTTCCTTCAGGTTCAATCCCCTCATGGAATGCCTTTCTCTTTGGGAGATTCTATCCTCCGAATCACCCGAGATATTGGAGCCCCAGAGATCGTGGATGACAGAATCCTCGCTATGCAAGATCTCGCTATGCAAGATTACGATTCGCTTGATTACGTTTTCTAATTCTCGGACGTTTCCCGGCCAGTCGTACTGATTGAATAGCCGGAGGGTTTTGCTGGATAGAGGCCCGCAATCTCTGTTGTATCGGTCGTTGTAAAATTTCAGGAAGTAGTCGGATAAATATGGTATATCCCCCTTTCGTTCCCGTAGAGGGCTGACGAAGATGCTGACAACATTTAAGCGGTAGTAAAGGTCCTTTCGAAAAGATCCATTCTCTGTGGCCTGCTCCAGATCTTCCTTTGTGGCAGAGATTACCCGTGTATCGACATTAACGTTGCCTTTTCCGCCAAGCCTCGAAAATTCGCCATCCTGAAGGACCTGAAGGAGTTTAGATTGCAGGGAGATATCGATTTCGCCAATTTCATCCAGGAATATGGTCCCGCCATTGGCCAGCTCGAATTTCCCTGGTTTTTTTGCGTGGGCCCCGGTAAAGGCTCCTCTTTCAAAACCGAACAGCTCGCTTTCCATCAGTTCTCGAGGGATAGCAGCGCAGTTGACTTTGACAAAGGGCTTGTCTCTTCTCAGCGATTTCGAGTGAATGGCCCGTGCGACAAGCTCTTTTCCGGTTCCGTTTTCTCCCCTGATCAATACGGTGATGTCCGTCGGGGCGATCTGGTCGATGATCGTCTTCTCCCGTTCCGTATTAGGGCTCTTGGAGAAGAGCAGAGAGTAAGGGTCGGAAGATATTATTCTTGCCACCATAATGATTTAGATAAATATCGGAAAAATTAAGGACTTAATGATATGGAAAGAAAATAGGCAATTTTCGTTCCAGGAGGGATATTTTTTGGAAGAAAGGCCATAACTGTCTAGAAATAGGAATTAAATTTAAATTATAAATTCGTCAAGATACCCTACAAAACCGCAAAAATGGGTAAAAATTGTTATAATTGTGGTACGTTTTTTCCACTTTAGTATTTTGCTTATCATAAGTATTTAAAATCAGGAGGCTAATTTAATTGACAAGTTATAAAGTGGAAAAGTTTTTCACATAGTGCTGCGATAAATAAAAGTGTTGCGGTGCTGCTGTGCTGCACAGTTGTGCGGTTAACCGCACAGGTTTAGGTTGAGGTTAAGGGAAAGGTTAAGGCTAAGGTTAAGGAAACAAAAACCGTGCTGAGGTCCACCCTGGAGGGGTGAGGCTGGGAAAATGAACCGACGGCATCAGGGGGGATACACTTGACCAAAGGAGACGACCAATCGGTTCCCGACCCTCCGGACCCGGAACAGTGGCACGTGAGGCCGAGCTGACTCGAAGACGAAACGGGTCTTCTCGGGGTGTTTTTGCAGTCTAACTCTTTTCAGGAGGGGGTGGTCGACTTGGATGAGGCTCTTCGGATATTCCGTCTGCACATTCCACATATCGATTGCGAGGCGCGGGGGTTTTTTGAGCTTGAGGCAGTTGTAATCCCCTATCTTTCGATCCGCGATCAAGGTAATGTGCATCAGGTTCTTCCCTTTATCCACCAGGATTTGGGTGATCTTTTCCGCCTCCGGTAACTTCGTTCCGCCTATCAAGATCACCTTCTCATCTAGCTCTTTTTCCGGGATCATCATCGAGGGCTCTTGAGATTTTGAAGATTGGTGCTTTTCTTCCTCTCGTATGCTGCTTTCCATCGCGTTTTCCCCGATCTCCTTATTCTCAATAACCCCTTGAATCGAAAGCCCCTCTTCCCTTTCTGTGGACTGAATTGGACGGCGTATCGGCTTGGCCGCTATCCGGGGCTTTTTGACCCATGGTTTCGTAAAAGCGACAACCGTCAACATCAAAGTCCCAAAAATTATGCAGAAGAGGCTAATAAAGAAGAGAAACCGCCTTGACCAGTGACGAACCCTTCTCATCTTATCCCCTTGTCCTCCTTTCGATTGAGTATTGGTCTCTCGCCCGTCCTCGCCAAGTCTTCCCTATCTTGGAGAAAGGCTCTAGTGAAATTCCCATAGCTCAATATGTTTTCAAAGCCCAAGTTCAGAAAAGGTCCAATGAGTGCGGAAGCATGGCGCTTATTACCAAGGTAATACCTACTTCATCGACTTCTTATGAACCCAGCCTTCCGTCCCATTGGGGAGCCTCACATTGTACCAAGCGTCGGTCTCGCCCAAGACGTTCAGCCTATCTCCCCTCTTTACCGTCGTGATGACCCTGTTCTTAACGGAAGCTCCGGCTCTGACGTTCACCAGCGATGCCGTGACGGATACTACCTTTGGTGATGCAACGGAGGACTCAAAAGGTGGTTTTTCCTTTTGCTCACCGGGGGCTGGAGAGGACCGCGGAATATCCGGCTCAAGACGCATAGGCGAGGAGAAAGATGATGTATTGAGAGAAACCACCTTAACCTTTCGTAAATTCTCGCTTGCTTTGGCATAAAAAGTGGGGGCGAGTTCCATCGCTTTTTCAAAAGAGCGGACCGCCTCGTCATAATTCCCTTGGTGCAGATACATGGCCCCCACGTTGTTGAAAGCCTGGGCCTCGTTTCCTCCTCGTTTGAAAGCCTCCAGGGCTTCCCCATGTCTTCCCAACAGCGTCAGGATTAATCCGAGGTTATTGTAAATCTTCTGCTTGGAAACACCCATCTTTAGCGCCTCTTTGAAGGCTGCGGCCGCTTTTTCGTATTCTCCTATCAATGAGAAAGAGATGCCCAGGTTATTGTACAAAGACCCCTCATCTGGCTTCAGCTCAATGGCCGTCTGATATTCATGAATGGCCTCCTCAGGCCGTTTCTCGTAATCGTAGATGATGCCCTGGAAATTGTGAGATTTCCAAAGCTTCGGGTTACCGTTGAACGCCTGTTGAAAATGGTTCTTTGCATCTTCGAAGCGACCCATTTTGAAAAGTGCCTCCCCGATTCTTTCATGAGCCAGCGCATGATCGGGCTCCTTTGAGAGCACGCGTTGAAATGCTTTGATGGCCTCCTCGTTTGTCCCCTTGGATAGGAAGAGCAATCCCTCCTTGTAATGAAGTCCGGTCTTATCTGGATTCAGGCTGAGAGCTTTTTCGTAGTGCATAAACGCCCTTTCAAGATTGCCTTTCCGAAAATAAGCATCCCCCCGTCTTTCATATTCTTCATCCGTCATGTTCGGAAGCTTATCCTGAACCGGCTCCTCAACCGAACTTCGGGCCATTTGCTTTTTTAAAAGCTTTTCATAGTGATTGTCTTTCATGATCAACGATCCCGTCCGCACATTTTTTGAGGCACAGCCCCATGAACCGCTGATCATTATCGATACACCCACGAAAACATGGAGAAGGATTTTATTCTTTAACGCATTCATGACGGGGGCAACCTCCTTTTCTCCCATACCATTGGATTCGAAATGCCTCTGTTCACCTATGGCCGACGAGGCGTTACCGGCTCAGAATTATCCGCCATAAACGGATGAACGGAGGTCCCAAAATGGTTATAAACAACGCGGGAAAGATGAACAAAACCAAGGGGAATACGAGCTTCACCGGTATCTTGGCAGCGATCTCCTCTGCCCTTTGGTATCTCTTTGTCCTCAAGGCATCGGAATAAACCCGCAGGGCCTGAGCTACACTGGTTCCAAACTTATCCGTCTGAATCAACAGCGTCACGAGACTATTCACATCTTCCCAATCGATTCGAAGGCCCAGGCTTTTCAGGGCATCTCGGCGTGACTTTCCCGCTCTCAGTTCGAGGGTCAACAACTTGAGTTCGTCACTTAATACTTTGTGGCCCAGTTTTATCTCTTCCGCTACCCGGTTGATGGCTGTGTCCAGCCCCAGGCCGGCCTCAACGCAGACCACCAAGAGATCCAGGGCATCGGGGAGCCCTTTGGCAATTTTGTCTTTCCTCCTGGCAATCTTTATTCGCAGCCAGAGATCGGGCACATAGAAACCGGCGATGGCAAGCACGGTACAAATAATAAAGGTCAAAGAAGGGCTCATGAGTTTAAATCTCATGATCCGAACCAGAAAAAAGCACCCGGGGAACAAAATCGCGGCAAAAGACTTGATTCCCCAGAAGATAGCCGGAGCATTTTCCCGACGGATACCAGCCTTGAGGAAATTTAGCCGGCGGTGAGGGATCTCTGTGGATCCTCCTGGACCGACCCGTTGGCCTAGAAAGCCAAAGAAATTGAGAAAATGATTGTGCATGGCCCCAGAGGGTTTACCAACGAGATCTGCCCGACCCTTTGGTTTTGGCTTTTCCCCACTCTGTTTGATCTTTTGGATTAACTTCCGGTTCTGGAGGCGTTGGCGGAAATAGTAGAACGCCGCGACGAAGAACAAAAGTATCGTGAAGAAAACGAAAAGGGAAATCAAAACGGGAATATATTCGGGTCTGACCATCATTTTCTCTTCACCCCAGGAAACGTTACACTCTAATATCAATCATCCTTTTCATGACTAAAACCCCGATGATCATCCAGAAAGCACCTGCGGCGACTACTACCCTGCCGATGGGGTCTGTAAATAACGTGTTGATTAATTCCGGATTGATAAAACGAAGGGCAACGACAATAAGAAAGGGGAGGATCAAGAGGATTGTGGCTGACAGTTTGCCTTCGGCAGCTAACACACGAACGCGACCATGTAGTTTGAACCTCTCTCGGATGAGGTAAGCGATGCTTTCTATGATTTCAGCGAGGTTACCGCCGGTTTCTCGCTGGAGAATAACAGAAACCACAAAGTACTTCAGGTCGGTGCAGTCAATCCGGCTGGAAAGGTTCTTAAGAGCATCGGGAACGCTGATACCAAAGTTGATCTCATCCAATGTCTGTTCAAATTCAGGGCCAAGGGGGTCGTCGAACTCATCCGCTGCCAGCTTCATCCCGCTTGAAAAAGCATGGCCTGCCCGCAAGGCCCGAGCTATCAATTCGAGGGCATCGGGTAATTGTCCTTGGAACTTTTTCATTCTTCGTTTCTTCCTTGAACGGACATAAAGGACGGGAATTCCGGCCAGAAGCGCTCCTATCATTATCGAAAGGGCGTAATTCCTGGTAGCCAGCGAACCACCGATAAATCCGATGAATGCCAAAAGAATCGTGAGCAATAGGAAGAACCCGAGAGGGTATCGGACGTCGGCCTTTTCCAGTAAACGATCTAACCGTCCGACTACGGGAATTCGTAAAAGTATTCGATGGAGAAGGGGAATTTCGCTCAGACTTCTGCTTCGGAGAATACTGATTCCGTTCCCATACCTGCCGGATGCGAGCCCCCTGAGCCTCTTCCGAATCTTCCTGCGGTCAGGGTGCCGCATGGTTCGATAGGCGTAATGACACATCTCTATGATGAAAATGCAAATCGCGAATATCAACACCGCCAGAATGATATACATCTCCTTGAGCTCCTTGTGGATCAAACCTCGAAAACGTTCATTGGGTCGAAAAGATCGTCGGGCACGGTTATGCCAACTACGTTAAATTTTTCGATAAATTTGGCCCTTACTCCCTCGCTCTTAAATCTGCCTTTTACCCGGCCATTTTCATCCACCGCCGTTTGTTTGAACGAGAAGATTTCTTGCAGGGTAATGATGCTGCCTTCCATCCCGGTAATTTCCTGAAAGCTGATGATTTTTCTGCTTCCGTCGGAAAGGCGTGACAGATGAATGATGACGTCCAGAGCAGAGCTGATATACCTTCTGAGAAATCCACTGGGGATTTCCAGGCCCGTCATGGCTACCATTGTTTCCAGCCGCATCAGGGCATCACGAGGGGAATTGGCGTGGACCGTCGTCAGGGATCCCTCGTGTCCGGTGTTCATGGCTTGAAGCATATCGAATGCTTCTTGTCCCCTCACTTCGCCCACGATGATTCGATCCGGACGCATTCTCAAGCTATTTCTCACCAGGTCTCTCTGGGTGACCTCCCCTTTGCCTTCTATGTTGGGGGGCCTGGTCTCCAACCGTACCGCGTGTTCCTGCTTGAGCTGTAATTCCGCGGTGTCTTCAATAGTAATGATCCGCTCTTTCTCCGGTATAAATCGAGAAAGCACGTTTAGGAGAGTAGTTTTTCCACTCCCCGTTCCCCCCGAAATTAAGACGTTCAACCTCGCCTTGATGATGCCTTGTAAGATCTCCCCGATTTCTGGCGTCAACGTCTCCAGGTTAATGAGATCTTCCAGTTCCAAAGGTTCCTTGGCAAAACGCCGAATTGACAACATTGGTCCGTCCAAGGCCAGAGGGGGAATAATGGCATTGACTCGAGAACCATCAGGGAGTCTGGCATCTACCATGGGGGATGATTCGTCGATCCGCCGTCCCACGGTTGAGACGATTTTATCGATGATTTTTCTCAAATGAACGTCGTCCTTAAATCTCGCATCGGTGATCTCCAGTATCCCAAATCGTTCCACATAGACCTGCCGGTAACTATTGACCAGGATATCTGAAATCGTTGGGTCCTGGAGGAAAGGTTCTAACGGCCCGAGGCCCAGCACCTCATCTTGAATCTCCCGGAAGAGCCTCTCCCTCTCAATGAGATTGAGGGGCACGTCATTCTCCTCTTCTATGAGTATCCTTTCCACCAGGCTCTTAATTTCGGATTTGATCACGTGCTGATCAGTGGATTCGATAAGAGAGAGATCGATGAGATCGATCAGTCGATCATGGATCTTGGTTTTTAGCTCGTAATATTCGTTGGGGAAGAGAGATCTCCCCGTGCGTGTCTGGGGTGACGGCGCTGGGCCGATGTCTTGATCCATTGAAACCTCTCCCTCGCGTTGGTTTGTTCACTATCCTCGCTTACCTGGCGAAAAGGAATGACCAGGCCGGCTGTTCGTTCGGCGATGCCCTTGTTGACCAATTCCCTTCAACCTCCTCGTTCCCTTTATCCGATGAAATTCAGGCCTAAAAGACAACCGTTTTTCCCTCTTTTCGCGTCAGTGTATCGGCCAATTCCAAGATGCCTTTCGTGACGGGCTTTTTTGGTGCCACCTCAAAGAGAGGTTTCCCCTGATTGATGGCGGACATGGTGGTCCGATAATCATTGGGGATGGCCTTGAATATCTTTTTATTGATACTGCCCTCTGCATCTTTCAGGGAAATCTCCGGATTTTTGAGATAGCGGTTGATAACGACTTCGCTCTTATCCAAGGGATATCCCAAACCATAGAGTGACTTGAGGAACCTGTTGACGTTGGCTAGGCAGGGAAGGCTTAATACGGAGATGAGGAGGACGGTGTTGGACATCTCAAAGATTTTGAGAGCGATGTCATCAAGGTGTTGCCCACCATCGATCACGATTAAGTCGAAAACCGTCTGCATAACATGCAAGAGCCGCTCAATAATCTCTGGGGTCGCGACAGTATGTCCATCCAGCTGACTGGCCGAGGGTAGGAGGTAGAGTCCTGAGGGATGTTTGGAGAGGAAGCTCATCAGAAAGGTGGCATCCAGTCGAGAGATATTCTTGGCGATCTCACTCCAATGGTACGTGGGCTCGATGTCCAAAAAGAGCGGGATCTCTCCGAACAGGAGGTTCATGTCCATCAACACAACTGACTGGAAGCTCTCCGCTCTGGTCAGGGAGAGGGCTAAATTCACCGCGATGGTCGTAGTCCCTACTCCTCCCTTGGCGCCAATGATGTCTATGACACGGCCCATTCTCGCGGGGACATGGCGTTTTGATTTCCCCCTGCGTTCCTGGAATCTTTCCACGGCGTGTTTCACTTCTTCCCTATTAATCGGCTGAGAAAAGAATTCCTTCGCTCCCGTTCGTATGGCTTGTACGAGGAGAGCCGGGTCAGAATGGGGGGACGTCAAGAAGATCTCACCGACAGTTTCCAGGTTCTGGAGCGAGTGAATAACCTGAAACTCTTTCTCAAGATCCGATCCTATTTCAAAGATCAGAAGGTCAGCATGGGCCGTATCATTCGATCGTTGAATGACTCGGAAGCCCTCAACGCTGGCAATAACGTCCTCCAGCTCTTTCCTTACGTTGCGATTCTTGATTTCCAGTTTGACGGAAATAATGTCTTGCGGCATATTACTCCTTCCTTAGCTGGTTAGCGGTCAGTTTCATGATCGATTATCGATTTTCCCTTCAACGTGAATTATGTATCTTCATTGCCTTTCTTTGCGAGTATCTTTGTCTCCTCCTCACAGGGAACCGGGGTCCTATCACCATCATATGTGGGTTTTTCATTTCAGGTCTGACCCGAAAGACATATCCTCCAACGTAACCTTCACATCCTGTGCTGGAAAACTTATTCCACTAACCCTGGGATGTTGCCCTTAGTGCCATACTCTCCTCCACCTCCCCGTGAATCTTCGGAGTCAACTACATTACACATGACTTTGCCTATGAGTGTTTTGTCTGGGGCGCCTTTAACATCAATGAGTCGGACTGTGGTGAATCCTCCAACTGTTATTTGTGTGTTTGGATTGGAGCAGTCATACCACTCGTAAACCACTACCGTCGTCTCCCAAATATGCTTATTTCTGGGGGTGGGGGGGTCAGTTGGGTAATAGAGCCGGTTACCAGCATCATCTGTTAATGGAACGGTACCCGGAGTGCCGTCTGGCAGCGGCCCCGTAACCGGGTCACCATTGCCGTCGTTAACGACCGGGGTAATACCATCGGCTCTCACATCGTAGCCTTTATTCATAAATAGGAGTAGAAGTGCATCAAATGTCGGTGTGCTGAGGTCTCCTCCGATAAATTCAAATCCAGTTTCGCCGGCAGTTGTATCCGGGTTTGTATAGCCAGGGACTTCTTGTAAGATTCTTCGAATTGTCACATCGTTTGATGGCGACATATCAAAAGTAGTCCAACCCGCACACGAGTCGGGATCATGGGTAGGGGAAAACTTAATCCAGTCGTTACAGCGCTCACCAGGGTTAAAGAAGAAACTGGAAATGCCGATAGGAATCTCAAGATCCCCATCTCCGGCGGTGGCCTGCCCAGTCAAGGCAGCGGTGGCGTCCGCGCCAACTGCAACGGTATTAATCCCCAATATTCTTGCGAAAAAGGTTGTTATTGGGCCGTTGGCACCGCCATCCCTCCGGGCTGTTACTTCTACCGCGTCGGGCTGATTCAACGTAGGAGTCAGAGTCTTGGTGTTTGCATCCCATTGTCCTATGATGATATCGCTATCATTGAGGGTGATATTCTTCCCCCCTGCTCGATTCTTTCCGGCAACGTCCTTGGCAATGGGTAAGATAGTCGCCGGGTCACACACATAACTTTGCTGCTGAGCGTAGGGCATGCTTTGGTAGATGGCGCCCAGTTGCCTCGTGGCGGCCAAAGCTGCGGCATCGGCTACATTCTGGAGCTCATTTTTTGTCGTCATTACATAGCCGATGTCTACAGCCAGGGCAGTGACACTGATTAAAAACGCTATCACTATAGCGATCAGGATGGCTGTTACCCCACCCTGATCCTTTATTCTTGAAATTAATTGCTGATGGATTTTCATTTGTTCCCCTCTTATGTATACATCTCCGCGTAGTTCATTCCATTTTCATTACCGTCCGGGCCGTCAGGTTCATTGGTCCAAACCCGAAACTACCAAGAACCAAAAAGCTGTAATTGTACGTTACATCAACGGTAAGATCACTTTGAAACGTGCTTCCAGTCCTTGTGATTACGCTATTGGGCGTGGTAGGGGAACCAAAGGTAATAAGGTTTCCTCCACAGTAACTTGTGACTACAGCAGCAATCTGTGCGTCAGGTAATCGAGGAGATTGGGATACTATCCCAGCACGCGCTCCTTCCCTGCTGGCATTAGTAATTACTTGTTGATTGTACAAAAGCAGACCGAATTCAACAGTCCCGAAAAGTAGCAAAACGAGCAACGGCAGGATTATGGCAAACTCTATCGCTGCTACCCCATTCTGGCTTTTCACTTATGTAAACCCCCATCTACCTTTGCCCGATACCACCAATGCTAATGGAGTAAACAGTCCTTGGAGGCTGCCTTTTAAAGCCTTCCCTGTATTTTTCCGAAGCTATTTCGGCGGCCTGCCCGTCAAATTCCGTTACCGGTTTCAGGTCCTTACCGGCCTCAGGGTTTAAAATCTGGTTATCCTTGGTCGATTTGAATGAAGCCCCCCATTGATCGGGTAATTTTTCCGCACGGGTGCATGCGCTAAACAATAGGCCTATGAGCGCGATTAAGATAAGACCCCTGGTCACCATATCTTCCTCCTCTCTTTCCGCCATTTAAGGGATGGTGTGTCCAAATTCGCCTTCCAATCCTCCCCTTTTATCCAGGTGGGTGAGGGGAGGGTTGGTCCCTGAGGGCGTTCTTTTTTTCCTGCCTTCCAAAATGCCCAAGAGAAAAAATTCAGCACCACTCGGCTCATTATACGCATCAGTGGGCAGTGACTGTTTTTCCAGATCGAGGGGCTTCACGAGATGGCAGGTGACGATAATGATGAGCTCTGTTTCGTTCTTTTGAAAGGAACTGCTCCGAAATAACGCCCCCAGAACTGGGATAGATCCGAGGAGGGGAAACTTTGAGACTATCTCCCGGATGGTCTCCCTGAGGAGCCCTGCGATGGCAAAGCTCTGCCCGTCCTTCAATTCGATCGTGGTTGAAGCCCTTCTCGTGGTTATTCCAGGTACCACAAACCCTTCTAGAAGCACCGCCGTCGAAAAATCGCGCTCAGAGACCTCAGGGGCAACCTTCATACTGATCTTGTCATCGCTCAAAACGGTTGGGGTGAAATTGAGCCCTACCCCAAAGGTCTTATATTCGATGGCAACAGTCCCCAACCCTTGCGGGACCGGTATGGGAAATTCGCCCCCGGCCAAGAAATCAGCTGTCTGCCCGCTCAAAGCAATGAGTGTCGGTTCGGCAAGGATCTTTACCAGCCCGTCCTCCTTTAAGGCATCGATAAAGCCGGTCCAGGTGGTGTCCCCATCGGTGATGCGAAGAATCGCATTGACCGCCGGCGAAACTGCAACCCCAAATGGGGCCCCGGCAGTTGGCAAGGTTGACGCACCGGGGTCCGTCAGTTGAATCAGGTTGTCGAGCAAGCTTACGACAAAATCATCTTTGCGGAGGATGCTGAAATTGATCCCCAACTTGTTCATCAAGCTGCGAGACATCTCAGCCACCCTCACCTCCAACATGACCTGGTGGACGCCGGCTACCTGAACTAAATTGATGACCTTGTTGTGCGGTGCATAGGCCCGCACCAAAGCCAAGGCGTGCGAAAGATGAGCCGTGCTTGAGATGATTCCCGAGATCGTGATCGAGTCATGGGTAGCAATGACGCGGAGATCTCTCTCTTCGGGAAGAATTTCGTGCAGTTTTTCCCTCACTCGGGCAACATCAGGGGTGACCTCAACATCATACAGGGCAGCGATTTTCTTATTCTCCCATAGGGTTACCGTGGTGATCCCGGGCGCTTTCCCGACAAGATACATTTGGGTGGGTGACAGGAGGACGAAGTCAGCGATCTCTGGAGCCGCCACAGAAACGCGTTTTACCGGAGTTGGGTTCCTAATAATGATGGATTTTCCCACCGCTAAGCTGACTTTATTTGGTCTCTGACTCTCCGGAATCACTGTTGCAGGATCCGCTGACCAGCATAGAGAAGGAAAAACCAGCACGAAGGTGACAGCAAGGAAAATGGATGCTGTCTGGATTCCTTTCATCCCGGAATAGGTAGGCATTGTACTCCATCCTTTCTCATGTTCTAAGCGTAAGCGCTAAAACCTCTCAAGCGTCTTAAATTTGATCGCGCTCACGTTACCGCCCTTGATTACTTGAACGGTAACATACGGGTTTTCCTCTTCCTCCACCTTCTTCTCGTTCTTCACTTCTTTCGAGGGGGGGGTAACGCGCCTTCTTTTCCTCGGCGGGTAGAAAGAGGCAAGCGTTTTCGGTATTGTCGCTCCTCTCGTCAGGACAGTTTCCGTATCGGTTGCGTTTCTCAAAGCAAATCCAAGCCTTCCCTGGGTGGCGGCGAGAGCCAATTTCTCTCCCTCTTCGGGCGTTACTTGCAACGTGTAGACGTCAACGGGAGACATCTCCCCTCCTTTTCCCTTTTTTCCGCTCCTCTCCATTTGGGTGCCCGTTGCCAGCACCAGGACGTCTTCGAGCACGATCTTGGTGACCTGTCTTTGCCTCTTATATCTGGGATCGGTTAACGTGACGAGTACATCTACCCGATTTCCAGGACGGATGAAGCCGGATAATCCAATGACTTTATCGCCTTTGACGGCTACCGCCCTTTTCCCCGGTTTCACGATTGCCGAGATACCGCCTGTGGTGATACTGGTAGGAGCCAATTTGGACTCTATGATCGCTTCATTGTGCCTTAACGGGATAATGACGACCCGTCCCTCTAAGGGGGAGACATCGGGAAAATAACCCTCGGGCAGACTCTTTTCGAAAAAAGGCACTATTTTGATCATCTCGCGGCTTAACTTGGTTCCCCAGGGCAAATCTGCTACCGCCACCGCTACGGGAACTGATTCCTCTACGGGCACCTCTACCTTTTTGGGCACTGCCTTCTGTTGTAACCAGCGGTATATGAGGACACTGGTCAACACCGCGATCCCTAAGGCCAAGGCAAGCGCGATGATCGCTCTCCATTTTCCCATCGTGCACCATCCTTTCTCTCAGCTTTTTCAAATGGGGAACCCGTGTCCTGACAGCCTCCAGACAACGGAGCATATTGTCCCCAACGCGATGACGACTCCATAAGATAATCTCGGTTTCTTTTGATCCTTGGTTGGAGGAATGTAGATAAACTGTCCCACCCATATGAGTGTCTTGAGTGCTGTCCCCCATCTTTTCATGAAACTTCTTACATATCCAGGTTTGGCCAGGAGGAGCGTAAGCCCGTAGATACCCCCGATAATGGCGGTAAAGAGAAATGCAACGAATACCCCTTTGGGGCCGAGTATTGCTCCCACCGCCCCCATGAGCTTTGCATCGCCTGCCCCCATTCCCCCAAGTAAGTATGGGAGAATCAGAATGGCCATCCCCAAGCCAAGGCCTTTGGCGCTGAAGAGAAGACCCTCGAAACCACCGTTCATACCATGATATGCAAGTGCTGCGATCATAGTCGGGTACGTGAGCAGATTGGGTATCTTCCGAAACCGAAAGTCATTGGCCGCAGCGATGACCAAGACAATACCAAGGAGTATGATCAAAAAGGAGTCCATTTCTGAACCGAAAGTACGTTACGTTTTCCGCTATCGTGGCAGCCGCCTGAATCGTACCCCAGGGAGAAGTGTGTGCATCTCCCGTCACGTGCGATGATGGGAGATGCACGCATAGTAGCCTCGGCAACCGGAAACTACCCACGCTATCTTCGTTATGGAATAGTTGCGGGAATTTTCGCCGCAATCACATTGAACATGGCACTCAAATTTGTACCCAGAAGCGCTACGGCAGTAATAATGGCGACTGCGATTAAACCGGCGATCAGGCCATATTCAAGCGCGGTTACACCCTCCTCGTCCCTCAGAAATCTCATGAATGTTTTCATCTCTCTTCCTCCTTTTCTTTTTTTCAATTGTTGAGCAGTTATGACCTATCTCCTTAAAATCTGTTTATTCTTTGTTATGCATACCCCCTTTCCCCTTTGGATTATGTGTTTGATGATATCCCTAACGGAGTCGGCACGATATCAGGCATCCAATTGATCGCCCTGTGGGATTCTGGTTGCCAGGTTATTTCTTCACCCTTTCAATTTCTTGCATCAATTGATCAAGGGTAAAGGGTTTTTCGATAAAACTGTCACACCGGTTCCGCAAGGCCTCGATGACTAGATCCTTTTCCCCATAAGCAGTCATGAGTATGACCGGCAAAGGACCATAATGTTCGCGTATCTTTTTGAGCAGTTCTATTCCATTCATTCCCGGCATAAGGTAATCCGATAAAACGAGATCAATCTTGGCCACAGTGGAGAGGGTAAAGCGGTTCAGGGCCTCTTCAGCACTCAAGGCCTCGAGAACCCGGTAGCCCTTGTTCCTCAGCCCCCTCCTCAAGGTTTGGAGCTGTACACTATCATCATCGACTACCAGTATGTTCATTATGATTCCTCCTCAATTCGTAACTGGTCCACGCAAGCTCCGCCCCCCCCCGTAAGAAGGGGATGATTACTCGATGTCAATGACTTCAGAGAGCAGGCTACCGTGACCACCTCCTTTGAGGGATGTCCATCGTAAAGCATCTCTTGTGCCAGGCGGCGTTACTTTTGGGAAATGGAGAAAAAGATGGGTAAATTCAAATGGTTACAAGAGGAAGTTTCACAGGGAGGATTGTCGTGAAGGGGTTTCTGCTGGTTCATCAACTATGCCAATTTGGCATTGCTCGGAACAAAAACTCGCTTATTTCAAAGTATTACACCGATCATGCCATTGTGGCACAGTCCATTTTGGCATCATTGCCTTGCTCATTCCATGCCATAGGAGGCCAATTTTCTGCGAAGGGTGTTCAAGCCGATGGCCAGAAGTTTGGCTGTTTGAGACTTGTTTCTGCCCGTCCGTTCGTAAACTTTGAGAATGTGGTTTTTTTCTACGTCCCCAAGGGGAACAGTAATGTCATCCTCTTTCTGAAAATCTTTCTTGGGGATGCGCTTTCGCGCTCGAATATAACGAGGGAGGACATTTTGAGATATGGTCCCCCCCTGGGCCAGGTTTACAGCCGACTGGAAAATGGACCTTAGTTCCCTGATGTTTCCGGGATAGTCATACTCCATGAGCAGTGACATGGCCTTTTCATCAATACCTCGGTTTTCAGGACCATCACAGAAGTCTTCTAAGAACTTGTTTATCAACAGGGGGATGTCATCCTTTCTTTCCCGGAGGGGCGGAAGGTGAAGCCACGCACCCTTAAGGCGGTAGTAGAGGTCTTTGCGGAACATCCCTTTGTCCATCAGTCGGTCCAGTTCTGCGTTGGTGGCTGCTATAAAACGGACGTCCGTCCTTTGAGGTGCACTAGTCCCTAACTTGAGGTATTCTCCTTCCTGTAACATTCGAAGCAGTTTCCCTTGAAGCTCGAGGGGTAGGTTGCTTATCTCATCCAAAAACAGCGTGCCTTTGTTCGTCTGTTCCATATAGCCCATCCGATCCTTTTCAGCTCCTGTAAATGCACCTTTGGTGTGACCAAAAAATTCGGCCTCAAAGAGGCTGCCCGTGATGGAGGCCATGTTGATGGGCGTAAAGAGAAATTGTGCCCTGGGGCTGGCCCGATGGATGGCCCTCGCCAAGAGCTCCTTTCCAGTTCCACTTTCCCCTGCGATCAAGACAGGCACATCGCTCCCAGCATGAAGCTCTGCCTCTTTCAAGATCCTCAATACCTTTCCCGACCCGGTGACAATAGGCTTGAAGGCTTCCACGTGTACCAGTTCTGGGAGGGCTTTCCCTTTGCCGAGGTCCAGGATATCAAGCAGCCGTCTCCTTTCCAGGGCACGCTTTATCGCCAAGACCAGATCGTCCCTTGAGATCGGCTTGACCAGGTAATCATAGGCCCCTTTTTTCAGGCACTCAACTGCAACCCTTGCCTCGTTTATCGCCGTGACCATGAGGCATTCGGTGCCTGGGCTGGTATTCTTTATCGCCTCCAGCAGCTCCACTCCACCCCGCCCTGGCATGCTTACATCGATCAGGGCGATGTCAAAGGATCCTCCGTCTTCAAAAAGGGCTGCAGCTTGGTAGGGATCACTCTCAAGTCTCACATTTCTGAAACCGGAGGAGGTCAATCCCCTCCTGACGCTATCGAGGAAATCGCGCTCGTCGTCGATGACGAGTACGCTGTTATCCATTTGGACAGCCTATTTTTCGCGAAGTGGGCCTCTAACCGACGAGTCAGAAGCTGAGAAGTGGTGGCTTTTTGTCGGCCTGCGGGTTGCATCGTTTAAAATGATCCTGAAGCTGCTCCCTTTCCCCGGCTCACTGTCTACCTCAATACGGCCCCTTAATTCCTCAATCAGGTTGCGGCTAACGAAGAGACCCAGACCGGTTCCCCTCCCAGATGCCTTGGTGCTGAAGAAGGGTTCAAATACCTTCTCCCTTGTCTCCTCATCCATGCCGCACCCATTGTCACTTACCTCGATAACCACATACCCCCCCCAGGTGTCTGCCTGCTTTACCTTGAGCCTCATCCAGGAATCTTCCTTGTCAGTGGACTGGGCAGCATTGATCAGAAGATTGACCAGGACCTGCTCCAAAGCCTCTGGATCGATGAAGATCGGGGGAAGATCCTCGGCCATATCCACCTCAAAGGATTTGACCATCTTCTTTACCTGACACCGGCAAATGGCAACCGCCCTCTCGATCACCTGCTTCAGCTCAACCCTACGTTGTTTCCCCTTACCATTCCTTCTGACGAATCCCCCCAAGCTGGACACGGTGGCGTTGATTCGGCCGGAAGCATGCTCGAGGTTACCCAGAAGGTTAAAAATATCCTCACGAAATTCAGGATAAGACATACCGAATAACTCAAAATCACCATGACTCTCCGCATAATCGTCAATGATGGGGACCAATTCTTTCAGGTATTCCGTCAGGATGGGGATGTTGAAGGTGATACAGTTGTTGAGGTTTTTGATCTCATGGATAATACCGGACACAAGAAGACCAAGGGAGGACAGCTTTTGGCTCTCAACGAGTTGTCTCTCCATGAGCTTGGCCCTCGTGATGTCCCTAATACGGATAACGACGCCGATTTCGGTTGGATAGATGACTACTTGTTCTAATTTATCAGGGTCCATCAAGCCTTTTCGTTCGAATGTTCCACCATGGCCGTTTAACATCACAGAGGGATAGGGGCACGCTTCGCAAGGCTCTGCTCTTTCCCTCAATGCCTCGTAACAACGCTTGCCGATAACCCCCTGAGGGTCATGCACTCCATAATATTTCGCTGCGGCGTCGTTGAGTAGCATCCTTATGGAAAAGTCCCTATCTAATAACATCAGAGGATCTGCGATCGCATCAAAGATATCCTGGAGCGCGGTCTTGCCCTCCCGGATATGCTTCCCCACATATCGTTTTCGCTTGAATTGGGAAACGACAAAGGGAAATGTCCGGTTATGAAGGAGAACGCCAACTCCTGAAAATCTCTCCCCCACTTCTCACTCCCTTATTTTTGACTAACCCTAACTTTCTGAGATTTTCTTGGAGTATCTTATATTTTCTATCGTTATTGATTTTGTCATCGGTTTTGTAGTATTTAAAAAAGGGGGGTAAAGACAGAAAAGTTCACATTGTGTCTCTGCCAAGACCATGTCCTTTTCTTCCGAGCCCCCCTTTTACCAACCTCTATTTTAATTTCAACTCAACGTTAAATACCGCCAAAAATAATATAACCGGGTCCTACCTGCCAGTACTGGCACGTAGAAACCCGGCTCATTTTTAGTGTCTAAGTTCCAAAGTCTATCCCCCGCGACTGTAGACTCTGTTTCGCAGCATTGCTTATGGGAAGTGCACTCTTAAGCTTAGACTTCTGCTTTTGGTAATTCCCCGGATAAGATCGGTATTTTTCCGTCCACCCTCACGTATAGTTTGGCCTTGCAACAATACCATAAATGATTATAAAATCAAAACCTTGTTTTGTGCTATTATCGTATATTTTCTTTACGCTGATTTTTTTGATTGATCCTCTAGTACAATCAAACTGATCCAATTTGTAAAATCGTTTTAAGATTCACAAAGATTAATACCTCAAAAATCCTAGATTTCCTTTGAATTTCTTTTATTTTTTCACAAATTCACCAAAAATCTTCATTGAGGATTTGTTCTAATTTTTCCCTCACCTTGTGGGTCCCCGTCATATCGACATAGGGCAGCATCACCAGAAGCCGATTTGCCCCACTTTGGCCGATGACTTCCGTCTCTCGCAGGTCATCCATGAGGGGATTGGCCAGCGTTTTTAGCGAGATGCTGGGATTTTTGCCAAGTGAAGGATTTAGGTGGTCGAAGGTGAGAGAGAGTAAGCTCAGGTAGTTTTGGTATCGTTGTGCCTTCTTGATCTCCAGGTCCAGCAGAAAAAGAAAGGACTGCCTGTTGAACACACGGCCGAACGCGAACATGATAACCCCCGCCCCGAATCTTAGTGCTGCAGTGCTCCTGTCGTGCAGTTAACCAAAAAGGTTAAGGTTAAGGAAACAAAAACCGTGCTGCGGTTCAGAACTGGTGCTGTAGTCGAAGGAGGATAGCACTCTTGTAACCATTGAATTTAAAAAAAACTACAAAATTAAGTAGATAGAAAGAAAATGAAGAGGTAAGGAAATAACAGGCAAATTTCGTTCCAGGATCGCCATTTGGGGAAAAAAACCGTCTAATAGTTTGAAATTAGAGGATAAATTTGAATAAAAAAAATGTATAAATACACTAAGAAATGGGTAAAATGGGAAAAAATGCTGACAAATGTGGTAAAAAATTACTACCAAAATTTTTGGATTTACAAAACAACTTGAAATCATGGAATTTTTTTAGGCTGAGGTTTTCAAAAATGGAAACATTTTTCACACTATGCTGCGATAAATAAAGGTGCTGCGGTTGGTGGGAGGTGTGAGGATGGAGGCAAGAGGTAAGAGGCAAGAGGTAAGAGGCAAGAGGCAAGAGGTAAGAGGCAAGAGGTAAGAGGCAAGAGGTAAGAGGTAAGAGGTAAGAGGTAAGAGGTAAGAGGCTAGAGGGGAGCAGTAAGCAGTAGGGAGTAAGGAGTAGGGAGTAAGGAGTAATAGGCTGAGGATAAGGGAAAGGTTAAGGCTGAGGCTAAGGTTGAGGGGATAGAAAAAG
>Ga0209427_10001923_pt1 | contig 24221 bp, 28 predicted proteins | sample DeeMarSWOR136_30_FD_187465 | JGI IMG/M metagenome (GOLD analysis project Ga0209427, IMG submission 187465) | Marine sediment microbial communities from White Oak River estuary, North Carolina - WOR-1-36_30 (SPAdes) (version 2) | ecosystem: Environmental > Aquatic > Marine > Intertidal zone >...
TACCAGCGCAAATAGCTGATGTTGATCAGAAGAAGATTTTCCATAAGCGCTCTCTCTATAGAAAGTGCATGCCGAAGAATTGTGTCTTATCCCAGAAACTCTTGTTTAATTCGCATTTTCAATTATGGCTGAAGAATACTTATATCATGCTTGTTGATTGGTCACCAATCAAAATTTGCTGAGGTTATATGAAGTGGAATCTAAGGCTTTCAAAAATGTGAAAAATCAAATCGGTTATTGTGGACTTTGGTGTGGAAGTTGTGTTGTAGGCAATGGAACGTTGAAAGAATTGACGAAAAAATATGAAGGAATCATCAAAGGTTATGGTGTAGATAAATGGGGTGCCAAAGACTTCGACTCTAAAGAATTTTTGAAGGGGTTAGCATCAATACAAGCCCTGCCTGTATGTCAAGGGTGTCTGAAAGGCGATGGCAATGATGAATGCAAGATTAGACCATGCGCTACAAGCAAGAAAATATCCGACTGCAACGACTGCAACGAAGTCGCTACATGTAAAAACCATGAAGCACTTCACAAAGTGCGTACAGGTGCTCGTCACGTCGGCATGCTGATCAAAAATGACAAAGGTCAGGAACAACTTATAGAAAAATGGACTGCTGAACTGAAAAACAAATGGCCCTCTCACATCCTATTCCTAAAGGACAAGTAGGAAGCCAGCATATGTCGAAAGCCGACGGCTAGAACGTCAGGAGCAAGCAGACAAAATCTATGGAAAAGCGTGAAGCGTGAGCATAATCTGAAGATTATTGTGCATATAACTGAGAACTATAAGATCTCTCCATAAATATTATATGCTTGTACCCGTTAAATATTATGTTTATTGTGCTGCAGGTTGGTTCTAAGATGGAAAAAAGGAGTAAACTCTTGTTGTTTTTGCTTGTGGTTCTTCTGATTTCTCTGATGGTGTTATGGGTGCCAGCTATTGGCTATGTAAATTCTGAAATGGTAGATTTCGGTGAGGTTGACGTGACGGTTTATGTGGTGGCTTTGGATGGTGTTGAAAGTCGTGAAGTTAACAATGTGAGTCGAACCGTTGAAGGAGCATTGCATGCGTGCAATCTTAGTCATTGTGAGAATAATGTGACTTTCAATATTGATCCTGGCTGGGGTGCTTTTGGAGGGGCAGTCTACGGTCGAATAAAGATGCATGTTGAAACTTTAGTGATAACGACGTGGGAATTATATAAGGAAGTGGTTGAGACTAGCCGTCGGACAATAATCGTCAATGCTCATGGGGAGACGTTGCCTATACCTGCTGGCTACACAAGAAATCGTTGGGTTGACGAGATAGCAGAATCTATGCTGAACAGAGAAGTTGCTTGGGTTCATACTGCAGGCTACCCGTTCAACTATTCCTGGGACCAAGGATCTGGTGAAATCTTGTTCGGTCATGAAGGCTTCCAAAGGCTTATGAAACACATCAGGAAATCAAACATAACCTGCGATTCACCGTACTACAAACGAGAGCTTTGGGGCATAACAACCCATATTGGTTCACATATTGCAGGTTTCAACTGGGTAGCTCTAAGCAATGCCTTTTGGGTTGAACTTGGAAATCCTTTGAAAGCTTCAGATTTTGACGAATATTCAGTATTACCCCTTTGGGGATGTGAGTATTATCCTGGTGGGATTGTGAAATTTGCTTCCTCTAATATTATGACTACTTTTGGCTTTTACATTCATATTGGAACATATGGAACCTACAATTCCGCTCAAGAATCCACAGACAGTGACTATTATCGTGGTTATGCAGGAACTGCCCTTGCGCTCTATTTTGTTACCGCGAGAACAGTGGCTGAAGATACAATCTTAAAGGCTGAGGAAGCCATATCTGAAGCAAAGGGTGAAGGGAGAACGAAAGGATTAGAGGACGCAGAAGATCTTCTGGAGAAGGCTTGGGAACAATTTTTTAAGTTTGACTACATCGGTCGAACGTCAGCTATCACTTACGCTGACGAAGCAATACAAGCTGCAGAAGTAGCTACTGAACCAAGTTTATTTGAAGCCTATGGCATCCTAATGGTACTGGGCTTCTCAGGAATTGCAATCATAAGCACATTTGCAGTTCGACATAAAATAAACTCCAAGAAGAAGAAATAGAACCCATAAAATAATATACAGCTCTTCTCATCATTATATCAAGCGCGCGATACGTAGATGCCCTAGATAATAAGCATGTTTAGATCTATACTATTGTTGTTTCAGCTGTCTTGATGGATTTCTTAATCATATTTTCTATGTCGAGTTTTTGTTCAGCCTTTTTGACAAGTTCTAATCTTGCCTTGGTTGCAGGCTTTTTTGGGGGTGCACTGCAACCTTCAGTTTTTTGGGTTGAGATTCTAAAAGTGCCGATTTTCTTTGCTATTTTTTCTGTTTCCAGTTTGTTAAAGCCTAATAGTGGACGATGCACTGGATATTCATTTGTTGCTTCGTTTAAGATTCTTAGGTTGTGTAGTGTTTGGCTTGCTTGTTCTCCAATGGCTTCGCCGGTTATTATGCCCTCAGCTTTTTCTATTTCTGCAATTCGACTGGCAATACGATACATCATACGTTTGCATAAGATGCATCTCAGTTTTCTCGGGGTTTCTTCAATGAAAGTTTCAAGGTTTTTGCCATGCGGTACAATGTATATTTTTCGTGGAAAACCAATACTCCACTCGAAGAGTATTCTGGCGACATCTAAGGCTCTTATGGTTGCCGTTTTATCTGTAAAGGGAGTATTATCGAAGTATACTAGAATAATTGGACAGCCCCGTTTCATTACAAGCCAGCAAGCCACAGCTGAGTCTATCCCTCCACTTAATAAACAGATGACCTTAGATTGGCAACCAAGTGGAAAACCACCAACACCATACATCGTTTCTGCAAAGACATAAGCATCTTCGTCTCGAACATCAATGCTTATTGTAGATTGCGGATTTTTCAGATTCACTCTTAAATTGCGGTTTTCAAGATTCTTCAAGATCTGTTCCCCTGCTTCTCTGCAAATATCCATACTTGAGTATTGATGCCGTCCAACTCTGTGGCAACGAACGGCAAAACTGCTTCCACTCTCCAAAATTGTGTCTGCCAATTCAACAGTCCTCTTAATAATTTCACTCATATCTGAAGAAGTCTCACTTGCTGGAGAAACTGAAGAGATACCGAAAACCCGCGTCAAGCTTAGGGCAGTGCTCTGAGTATTACATGTTTTTATGTATATTCTGCCCCGCTTTCGCTTAAATTTCTTATAGTCCACTTTGTGATGTCTCAAAACTTTCCTTATATTTCTTATCAACAATTTCTCGTAGGCTCGTCTTGTCCATTCACTTTTAATACCTATCTCTCCACCAAGGCGAACGATAACGGAGTCAAATTCCATTTGGTTTGACCAACCTATAATAAATCTCAACAAAAAGTAGAATAAAAACGGATTTAACAGTTATGTTCAGCTCTAATTTTAGACGCGTTTGATATTTCTTCGAAATTACTCTCATCTACTTTTCCAATTCTAAACATAGTGTTTTTACCTCGTAAAGTACAGCTTTCCAATTTAAGATGGAGGTTTTATGCCGCGTCTTTTATACGAAAGGTTTTTTTTGATCAGGTCTTTCACTTCTTCAAGGAATTGTTCATCTGTCTCCAAATTCAGAAATTGGGCGCGTAAGTCTTCAAGTCCTTCTGGCATTTCGATTTTGATGCTTATAAAAGGTTGGCCCATAGCCATTTCAAACTCTCTCTTTTCCTCTTCATATGTTCTCTCACGTTTCGGCTTTCTTCTATTGAACCATTTCTTGATTCTTGACAAATCTATCACACACCTATTATTCCAAACCTTAAAATGAGATAAAGACTTGAGAAACCTAACTGAAGCACCGTTGTTATCAACCCCACTTTTGCGAAATCGCTGAATCGTATAGGGATACCTTCGCGTTTAAGAGCACCAATAGCGATCATGCACACGGAGCCGCTGAATGGTGTAGTCGCACCCCCGAGATTTGTTCCGAGAATAAGTGCTGACCAAACAGCAGGAGAGTTCAATCCTGAAATAGTTTGCGAGCTAATAATCGGTGAGAATGTTAAGGCGATTGCAGTGTTGCTTACCACCGTGCTGGCAATTCCACTAAACCATAGGATTATGAGAGTCTCATTAGATGGGCTTCCTCCAGCTATTTGAAAAAGCCATGTTGATATATTCTTCAAGATTTGAGTCTTTTCCAAACCACCAACAATGAACATAAATCCTGCAATGAAAAACACAGTCTCCCAATTCAATTCCCTGAAGATTTCTGCCGGATCCAGCTTGCTGAGCATTAAAGCGAGAATGGCACAGCCTAGGGCAACGCCTTCTGGTCCAACTCCTAATTTTTCCAAGGTCAAGAAGAGGAATATCATGAGGAAGAGGATGAATGCGGATCTGTAGAAGAGTGTCTTGTTGGTTATGCTTTGTAGAGGTGTTAAATCTGGCAGCGTTCCTTTCTGTCCAAGCCGCGACTTAAAGAGCGTGTAAAGAATCAGAGTTGTCAATGCCCATAACATTATTTCGCATGGTGTCAGGTAGTAGATGAAATTTGTGAAGCTAATGTTTGCTTCTAATCCAATTATCATGTTACTTACCGATCCTATCAATGTGCTTATTCCTCCGAGGTTTATCATTACAGTTGCAGATAGAAAGTATGGCATTGGATCGTACTTTAGAACTCTAGTCATCGTCACAGTCGCCGCGGCCATAAGCAACATTGCCATTGGATCACCGAGAAACATAGAGATAACAGCTGAAACCACACAAATAGACACGAAAAGTTTCGCAGGATTTCCGCCAGAAAATTTTATGGCATACAAAGCTAAAACACGGAACAACCCGCTTCTTTTAGCAATTTCAACCACAATCATTGTACCAATCAAAAGTGCAATAAGCCTCATATCAATGAAGCTTAAAGCGTCTTCATACGTGAAAACTTCATATTGAATGCCAAACCAAGCGGTGAGCAATGCCCCACTTAAGGCAGCAAGAGAAAGAGGAGTGAGCGCCGTTGCTGAAATCAGGATTGTCAGAAGGTAAATCAGTAAAAAAATTACTACGGTTGCATCCATCTCGCTCACTACTTCTTGTCTTTCTCAGTCATCTGGGCGAGACGGTCCGCCAGTAACTCCGCTTTTTCCTCAGTTATTTTATAAAGAATTCTTCCAATATCGTAAATCAACATGATGATCAATCCGAGAGCTATGTAGGTAATGGCAGTAGTCAGTATGTGTCCAATATTTTCAGCAGCAGCTAAGATTGGAGAGATGGCAGTAGCTATCAAAATAATAATTATAATGTAAATGAAGTCTCTGGCAGCTCTCTTCGGCGACCTTCCATTCTTTATACCAAGTCTCCTAATAAGCACATCCGTCAAGATGTCGCCCAACACTAAAGCATCCGATAAAGCGCGTATCAAGAAAATAGCCATAACCATCGTTGTAACAATCCATATTAGCAAACTTGCCTTCGTGTTAAGACCTGGAACAACAATGTCAACTGTTGGAGGAATAAAAACACTCAGCATCCAAAAAATGAAAGTCATCACCAAATTCATTACTATTCGAGGAAATCTTCTGCGAATCTCTTCACCCTTAACACTCATGCAAATCACTTCACAATGTTAGTTTATTAATATTCTAGCTTTTGAATACAACGTCAACAAATAGTAGAAGCGTATTAAAACTGTCCGCTAGCGAAAACATAACATAAAACAAAAATCGCTGAGCACGATACAATCATTTATGAACCATCAAATTGAGATCAAATTACTTGGAACAGGCGGTGGAAGATTCGTTACAATCACCCAGAAGAGGCGTACTGCCGGAATCCGTATAGTCAACGAAGACTTGAATATTCATTTAGACCCTGGTCCTGGCGCTCTAGTTTATTCAGTCAAAGAAGGTTTAGATCCTCAGAAACTTAACGCCGTTCTTGTTTCTCATTGCCATCCAGATCATTATACAGATGCTGAAGTTTTAATAGAAGCCATGACAGCAGGTACAACCAAGAAACGCGGATTACTAGCGGCTTCGAAAAGTGTCTTGCAAGGTAATGCGATGGGATTTGATCCCGTTATTTCTAAGTACCATCAGCAAATGCCAGAACAGGTAATTGAAGCTTTGTCGAACATGACATTTCATGCTGGTAACATCGACGTCTCGGTAACTGGAGGAAGACATACAGACCCTGACACTGTAGGCTTCAGATTCGGAATTCCAGAATTGGGAGACTTTGCCTACACAAGTGACACAGAATATTTCGAGGGAATAAGCAAATATTATGAAGGCGTAAGGCTCCTCATGTTATGTGTTATGAGACCTGCTGGGAAGCCATGGAAAGGTCACATGACAACAAATGATGCAGTAAAAATAATAGAAGAAACTTGTCCTGAACAGGCAGTCTTGACGCATTTTGGAATGCAGATGATATTCAAAGGACCAGCGAAAGAAGCAAAACTGATTGAAGAAAAGACAGGTGTTCCAACGATTGCAGCTATAGATGGAGAGGTCATAGCTTTTGGAGAGACAATAAATGTGCATGCGAAACGTGGAGAAGCTCAGCCATGCTTGGATAGGTTTTTTGCTAACTAAGCCACATATATGTGTGTGCGCAGAGAAGGCATAGTCAAAGCGTGCTTTCAGATATCTTATAATTTGAGATGCTGGTATTTTGAAGCGTGCTGTTGTTCAATCTTTTTATTGATATGAGTAATTAATCTATTAAATCCAGAGTCTGTATTAACTAAGGACTTTGAGGGTGAGGTTTATTGCTTCCGTATGCACCTTGGCTTTGCTGGTTTGTTCCAATCCTCGGAACTGCAATTACAATGTTAGTTAGTGTAATTCGTCGAAAACTCAGTAGTTATCTAGCCGTATTGTCCATTGGAATTAGTGCTCTTTTTTCTTTTTCAATGATTCCAAATGTCCTTGATGGAAAAGTTATCGATTTGAAGACTCCATGGCTTTATTCTCAGATGGGAGTTTTAGTGGATCCATTAAGCGTGCTTATGGCATGTGTGATTACTTGCATAGGACTTCTAGTCACAATTTTCTCCGTGGCCTACATGAAAGAAGACCCAAGCCTAGCTAGATTCTGGTTTCTTATCCAGCTTTTCATCGGCGGATACATTGTGATAGTGATGGCAAACAACCTCCTCTTCATGTTCATTGGGTGGGAAATAGTTGGACTCTGTTGCACTGGTCTCGCAGCTTTCTGGCATAAAGACCCAGAGAAAGCACACGTAGGTTTGAAAACTTTTATGATTTTACGCGTTGCAGATGTCCTTCTGCTTGCATCCATCCTCTTAATATATGTATATTCTTCTCCTCAAACCCTCAACATCAAGGAACTTGCGGAAAATAACAATTTGATGGTAGAATTATCAAAGTCTGGCATGCTCTTCATTACAGCTCTCATGTTCTTCGGCGGTGCCGTAGGAAAAGCTGCTCAATTTCCCTTGCACGAATGGTTGCCGGACGCCCTTACCGCTTCACCCTCTTGCTTCAACGCTTTAACTGAATGTTTAGCTGGCCCTTTTCTTATAGCCCGAATTCTCCCAATCTTCCATGAAGCATCCATCATGAAATATAATGGCATAATCGACTTCTTCTTGGTTATGGCATTTATAGGTGCACTTACTTCGGTGATTAGCGCTCTTATAGCAATGGCTCAAGATAACATATTCAAAGTCTTGTCATATTCTGTTTCAAGTGTGATCGGATACATGATCGCAGCTTTTGGTTTAGCGGGATTAATGAACGATTTAAGCTTGGGATATTTGGCCGGCACCTTCCTCCTCACTATTGATGGTTTCGTCTCAGCGTTACTCTTTCTTACAGCGGCTTACATCTCTTACACTGTTGGATCAGACAATTTGCATCTTATGAGTCGATTCAAGAGTCGTATAGCTCACAGGAGTATGGAAGTGGGAGCAATTGCCATAGCGGGTATACCGCCGCTTAGCGGGTTTTGGTGCACGAATTGGATTCAAAATGTCGCTTTAGATTTTTCGGCAGAAGCTGGTTCAAATGGCCAGTTTATGTTGATGTTGTCTGGTTATGTGATTTTCGGTCTGTTAATAGTTGGAGGCGGAATAACAGCTTTTTATGCTCTCAGGATGATGGGACTTGTTTTTGGAGGAGAGGCTCACACATCAGAAGGGGATGTCAGTAAGAATCCTCCACCTCTAATGCGCATTTCCCTAGCTATAACCCTCATAATCACAGCATTCTTGGACTTCCTAGCACTTCTACTTATCTCGCCTTTCAACACGTTTCTCCTGCCGGGTCAACTTGTATTCGCCAATCTCACAGATGTTTTAGTATATCTTGTTCCTTCGGTTAGCACAGTCTTGACCTGTGTCGCAGTAGCGGTTGGAGGCTTTCCAGCTTACAAAATCTATGTCAAACGCACGGTTGATGCTGGAAGTTTTATGGAAAGCCACGGTTTTCTGAAGGCAATTCACAAGTTTCTGCAAAACCGTTTCTACATCGACGCATTCTATCATAGAGTTGCCTATTCTGCTCAAACTCTTTCACACCGATTGTATAGTGGTTTGGAACATGGTCTCAACGCTCTCAATTTTTTCGTAGCCAGTTTCCTTCTATTTCTGTCACGCCGAATATACAATGGTTTGGAACATGGTTTCAACACCTTCAACAATTTTATTGCCAGTCGGTTTTTGTTCATTGCAAACCTAACCTATAAGTACGTAGAGACTGAGGGTATTGCAAAACCGGATGTCGGAGGTTTCAGCGAATTTTTTGATATTCTATCCAGGCGATTGATTTCGTTTTCACGATGGGCTTACCCTTACGTCGAACTTGGAGGTTTCGATTCATTTAACCACAGACTCGCCAAAATTGTAGTCTTTTTTTCTAGGAAGATTAGGAAAATCCAAACAGGTGTATTGTCTTATAACATGTTGACTGTTGCATTAGGCATCGTGTTGGTGATAATCTTAATAATGAAGTTCGGAGGAATGTTGTGAGGATGCCTTTATGATACCACATGCAGCACTGTTTGCAACTGTTATTCCCAGCATCACAGGTATTATAATCTATGGTCTTAAAAATCGAGTAAAGAGAAGAATAGGAATCTTGGCAACTCTGAGCGCGTCTCTATCTATCTTAATGATTCTCAGTATGAGTAGTGACTTAATGGAAAGCTGGTCAAGTGATGGGACTGGATTAGTCTTCAGTTACCCTTGGATTAGACCTCTTAATGTGGACTTCAGCTTCCTTGTTGACGTCGTCAGTCTACCGATAGGCCTAATAATTGCAGTTGTTAGTATGCTTTCATGCTTATACTCAATAAAATATATGGAAAAGGAGCATGACCAAGGATCATTCTACGCAAACCTGTTGCTTTTCATGTCAGGGATGATAGGTGTTGTCTTCTCAGGAAATCTTATACAATTCTATTTCTTCTGGGAACTGATGTTAATTCCTTCGTACTTATTGATTGTGAATTGGGGAACATCGAAAGATAGGTTACGTATAGGTTTTAAATATTTCATTTTCACTCATATTGGTGCCCTATCGATGCTCCTCGGCATCCTCTGCATCTTTGTGTACACTGAGACATTCAACCTCCTCGAATTACCCGTGCTCGCGGTAGGCGCAATTCCGTCTCACATGACTATTGTGATCTTCTCCTTGTTGCTAGTCGGATTCCTAGTGAAAATGGCTGCTTTTCCTTTTCACACATGGTTGCCTGACGCCCACTCAGAAGCTCCCACCCCGATAAGCGCCATGTTATCTGGTCTCATGCTAAAGTGCGGCGCCTACGGAATGGCAAGAATATTACTATCAACATTTGGTCCAACAGTAATCCAGACCTCAAACTACCTCACAATTCTAGGACTAGTCACTATGGTGTATGGTGGATTGATGGCTCTAGCGCAGACCGACATCAAACGTTTATTAGCTTATTCAAGCATCAGCCAAATGGGATATATCCTGTTTGGACTGGGAGCGGTTCCCACATCTTCATCATTAGGAGTCATGGGAGGTCTTTTGCACATAATAAATCACGCTATCTGCAAAAGCCTACTCTTCTTGTCTGCTGGCGTCATCATTCATCAAACAGGTACGAGAAACATTCGACAGCTGGGAGGACTTTTCGAAAAAATGCCGACCACCGGCATAGCATGCCTAATAGGAGCATTTAGTTTAGTAGGGATACCTCCGCTGAGTGGTTTTTGGAGCGAGTGGATGATATTCGGAGGAGGACTCGCCTCTGGAAAAGGTTTAATAACAATCGTCGGCGTCCTAAGCACCGCAATCACAGCAGGATACTATCTCTGGTTCACATGGAGAGTCTTTTTTGGAAAAACTCCTGAAAAACTAAACGAAGTAAAAGAGGCACCTTACACCATGCTAGCCCCTTTAATAATTTTAGCAACGCTCACTGTATTGTTAGGAGTCCTACCAAGCCTAATGCTGGAATACATAAAACCAGCAGCAGAGTATCTTTCAAGCTTCCTCACTGCAAGCAGTTAAACAAAAGGAGCCATATTCACCATAACCATACCAAGAATGAATGAAAGCGGGAAGACAAGCTATCGACTTAGCGAGCGCGAAGATCAACATTTGTGAATAGCACTCTCTTATCTCTAAACATCCTTTGTACTCAATGAAATTTCGACAGGAATGCGGATAATCATCAAAACAGGCGCATGCCTGACGGTCATATTCGCCCTACATAGAAGTTGGAAACGCTAGAATTACTCATCTAAACATTCAACTTAACTAGTGTAGTATGTTCTCTTTCATCGATTTTTTGAACTTGCCGAAAAGTTTTCCAAAAAAGTCTTTTTTAAGTTCGTGCCCTTCTCCAATACCAGGACATTCATCTGTGTAGGTGAAAGCGTATCTGTTGTTTCTAAGGTTTTTGAGCTCGAAGGGATAGAATCTGCAGATTATCGGTCTTATCTGATAAATAGAGCATGAATTATCTTCCAGAAAGACGCATTTTCCGTCTTCAGTCTTTCTCATCTGTAAAGAAAAAGGTTTAAGACCTTCGATTTTCTCAGCGTATTTATCGATAGTTACTGAAGTTTTCTCAGATATACGATCAGCCTCGATCTTCAACAGGAGAATTGATCTGACTTTGTCTTCAGTATCACCACAACAAAGGGCGCATTTTATGCATCTAAAACGAACACACTGCGGATATTCAAATCTCAAGTTAATCTCGCCGGAATAATGAACAACTATTTCTTACGCTTTTTGCTTTTCTTGAATTTTGTAGGAAGCTCAACTTTCTTCTTCTCTTTCCTCTGTCTCTTCTTAGCCCTCTCAATTTGTCTATGCTTTTCCCGACCTGCAGCCTTCTTTTTTCTGCTCTTCGAGGTCATATTTTCGCACACTCCACCGTACGGCACACTACATAATACTTCTTAAATATTACTATCGCTCACGTGTTTATCCATAATATCTCACATACCCAGTATTGCTTCTGCAGCTTTCTGTGCCCAAGCTACAAATGGTCCAGGATAGATTCCGATAAAGATGCACAACAATGCAAGAATTAAGACAGGAATGAGCAATAACACAGGAGCCTCAGTTGCCTTTTCTGATATTGACGTAGGCTCCTTCAAATTAATAGTGTAGACTAGGCGGAGGTAATAAGTGATTGAAAGGAGCATGTTAAGGACCATCAAAACCGAAAATAGAAGCATCCCGGCTTCTATGCCTGCCGACACGATCATCCACTCGCTCCAAAAACCACCTAATGGTGGAACAGCAGCGATTGCCACTGCACCGACAGCGAGAAGTATACTGGTCACCGGCATTGCTCCTCTAATCCCCTCAAGCTTCCTAAGATCTTGCGTTCCAGTCCGATAAATGAATCCTCCAGCGCATAGGAAGAGAAGGGTTTTCATAATCGCATGATTCATTATGTGGAATAAACTTGCAGTTAATCCCTGATGAGAAACAATCGCAAATCCGAAGAGAATGTAACCCATATGAGCAATGGTGCTGAAAGCAAGTAAACGTTTAATATCATTTTGCAGTAATGCCATAAAATTCCCGCCAAACATTGTAAAAACTGCAAGAAACACCAATGTCATCTGCCAAGCTGGCTGAACTGAACCGAAAACGAGTAAGAGAACACGAATCAAGGCACAAGCGCCTGTTTGCACCATCACTCCGGAAAGCATGGCACTTATGGGGCTTGGTGCGGCTGAGTGAGCATCAGGCAGCCATGTGTGAAATGGAACGATTGCAGTTTTGATTCCAAAGCCAACGATGACCAAAACCAGTGTCATATACAACCATCCGTCAGATACAGGGTTAGTAAGTCTACTTGAAAGAGCAGCAAAGTTTAGGGTTCCAGTCATACCGTAAAGAAAAGACATGGAGAGGAGAATGGTTGCACTTCCAGCAGCACTCATAATAATGTATTTGAAGCCGGCTTCGATGGGCTCCCATTTATGTTTTCGAAATGAAACCAGAGCGTAAGATGTTAGACACATGAGCTCCCAGAAGACAAACAATGTAAAGAAGTCACCAGAGAAAACTATACCCGTCATGCCAGCAATCATGCCTAGTACAAGTGTGTAATACTCAGATAACCCTGACTCACATTCCATGAACTTTATGGAATAGGCTATGGCGAACAATCCAATTATTACGTAAAGGAACGCCATGAAAACACCAAACATGTCTATTTGGAGGCATGCTTCAAGAGGAGGTTTGAAAGGCAGTTGACCAACAATTAAGACTATGTTGTATTCAGCAACTTCATTGTACAATCCATACAGAAAATAGGCTACTGCAAAAAGACTCAATAAGGCGTAGATGCCTTGAACCTTCCGATAACCTCTTTTAGATGCTACCCGCCCCACTACAGGGGATGCGACCATAAACACAAGAAGGACATCCAACGGCAGGGTAAACATATTCACTCTCTCATAAAAATCAACTTGTCTTGGATAAAAGAAGTGGCATGAAAAGACTGAGAAGTACGCGTAAATGTTTGGTTCACCATTTTAGCCGCCTAAGTTTCCGTACATCCAAAGTTTGGTAATGCTTGTAAGCATAAGTGACTATTGTCAACGCGAGAGCAGTGACACATCCTGTAAGAACTATTGACATGATTACGATGCTGTGACCAAACGGATCTATGAAACCTGCTCTTCTGTAGGCAGAAAAAGCAATGAAATTCAGGTGGGCAGCGTTCACCAAGATTTCAAGGCCCATTACAAGTTTAATCATGTTACGCTTTGAAACTAAACAATACATTCCAATGAGGTATAAGGCAACAGCACACCAAACATAATAACTAAGCGGGATCATCCTTTCTTCTCCTCAGTTTTCAGTAAGGCCAAGCAACAGACTGCTGCCGCAAATAAGACAAATGCTTGTGCAATCAAATCAATCACTCTGTAATTCCATAGAAACCTACCAACTTCCGGCCCTATTACTGCTGTATTGTTCTTTACGAGTTCCGCAGTAGGTTCTGTATGCGAACCTGTATACTCGAAGGCTGGAAAATCATAGTTCATTATTAATATCAGAAGAATTAAAAATGCTAAAACGATAATAGTTAACCCTGCCACTCTGCTTCGATCTACTCCCATATCTACGTTTCATCCTCCCTTTTTGTTAACATGACTGCAACTAAAAAAAGGAGAACTACAGCGCCAGCGTACACTAAGAGTTGAAAGACAGACACATATGGCGCATTTAGTAGCCAAAATAAGGCTCCTATCATGATACATGTTCCGCATAGGCAGACAATGGCATGAAGCAAATTGTTTAGTTCAACTGTTAGCAAGGCAAGCAAGACCGTAAGAACCATCAAAATAATTTGCAACATATCAATAGTCTAACCCTGCTCCAACTAATAACGTATGTGAAAGCTTAGATGAGCTTATTTAAAAAATTTTTCAACGAGAGACGTTGCGAAGTGAACGTGAAAAAGTTAAATATAACGGATTTTGAGATAACGAAAAGAGGATATGTGGAAAAAAATGTACATTGAACTTATAGCTTCTCTGCCTTTCATTTTCATCATATCTTTCCTCGTGGGGTTGACCATCTATTTGTTAGGACAGATAGTTGCAGCGAAAGGAGAAAAAAGTGTGGGTAAGACAGCTCCATATGCTTGTGGTGAAGAACTTTCTCCAAAAAAGTTTCAAGTGAATGTTGAAGAATTCTTCATCTACGCCATTTACTTCCTCATCTTTGATATCTTAGCATTCATTCTTGCTACATCGTTGAGTACATTTGGTCATTTTCCAATAGTTTACACTCTTATTATATTGATGACTGTATTAGTTTTGACACCTTTGCGGCGGTGAAGACTAAATGAACTTATTCAGATGGGCTCGTACAAAATCGCCTTGGATCATTCATTTTAACACAGGCGGCTGCAACGGATGTGACATAGAACTTGTAGCAGCACTTACGCCAAGGTTTGATTTGGAACGTTTTGGGATAATATTGAAGGGAAGTCCAAGACATGCGGACATATTGGCTGTTACAGGTCCTGTGACTCTTCAGGTGAAGAACAGACTTGTTCGAATCTACGAGCAGATGCCTGAACCAAAACATGTTATAGCTATTGGCACTTGTGCCATCAGCGGGGCACCCTTCAACGAGTGCTACAATGTTCATGGAGGAATAGACACAGTGTTTAAAGTGGATGCGTACGTGCCAGGATGCCCACCGAGACCTGAAGCCATCATCGATGGAATGATAAAATTAACTCAAGAAATAAAAGAGGGTGAAGAACATGGAAAAAGAGAAAGAAATAGTAAAGAGACTGAAGAGTTTCCTCGGAGAGAATCTTGTTAAGGTAACGATTCCCAGGGAGAGGAGGATTTTCAGTTACATAAGAAAGGAAGTTCTAAGAGAAGCTGTCAATTATCTTGTGAATGTTTTAAGGTTCAAACATATATCTACAATAACTGGTGTAGATTTAGGTGGAGAAATAGAAGTTATATATCATTTGGCATATGAAGGCTCGATTTTGCTTTCACTGAGGTTTACTGTTTCGAAGGAAAAACCAAACGTCCCAACAATTACAGATATAGTTTCTGGCGCAGTACTTTATGAACGTGAAGTTCATGACTTTCTCGGAGTAAAATTCGACGGACATCCAGACCTATCTCCATTAATGCTTCCAGAAGAATGGCCCCAAGGTGTTTATCCTTTAAGGAAAGAACATAAACTTGAAGAACTTAAAGAAATGACTTCAAAAAAAGTGGGAGAGAAAATGCTTTGAATCCTTGTCCAATCAAAATCCCTTTCGGTCCCCAACATCCAGCTTTAAAGGAGCCAGAAAATTTTCTTTTCGAAATTGAGGGTGAAAGAATTGTAGATGTCAAGCCTCGCATAGGGTACAACCATCGTGGAATAGAAAAAGCCTTTGAATGTAAAACCTATATCCAAAACATCTACTTGGCTGAACGGATTTGCGGAATCTGTTCAGACGCGCATACCACATGTTACACGCAGGCAATCGAAGAACTATTAGGGTTAGAAGTTCCGCCGAGAGCCAAATATATCCGCGTAATAATTGCTGAGCTTGAAAGAATTCAAAGTCATGCGCTTTGGATTGGGCTAGTCGCACATGAAATAGGATTTGACACACTTTTCATGTATGTATGGCGAGACCGCGAAACTGTCTTGGACATATTTGAAAGGATTTCTGGCAACCGTATACACTACGCTATGAACACAATAGGAGGGGTAAGGAGAGATATATCCTCAGCTATGGTGCTGGAGATCAAGAAAAGCTTAAACCACATGGAGGAGAGAGTCAAGTATTACTTGGATGTAGTGAAGAGTGAGCGGACCATTCTGAAAAGAGCCGTGGACATAGGTATTTTGGAACCAAAAGACGCTGTGAATCTAGGTGCTGTCGGCCCAACCTTGCGTGCAAGCGGTGTAAACCATGATGTAAGAGTGGATGATCCATATGCAGCCTATGATGAAATCCCATTCAACGTGATTACGCATGAAGATTGTGACGTTCTAAGTAGAATACTGGTCCGATGTGAAGAAATGCATGAAAGCATAGAGATAATCCATTATGCTTTAGGCTATATGCCTGATGGAATCATTAAGACGGAAATCCCAATGAATTTTCCCGAGGGAGAAACTGTTTCAAGAGTTGAAGCACCAAGAGGAGAATTAATTCACTATTTAAAGTCTAACGGAACCAGAAAGCCAGAACGTTACAAAGTGAGAAGCCCAACACTTGGAAATATCCCTGCATTATGCAGAATGCTTCTCGGCGGATTTGTAGCTGACATACCCATAGTATTGGCTGGAATCGATCCTTGTTTCTCTTGCATGGATCGCATGGCATTCATCGACATTAAGACAGACGAAAAATGGGTCTGGACCATGCAACAGCTAAGAAGGAAGTTTACAAACGAATGACTACAGAAACAATGTTACTATTGAGAATCTTAGTTTTTCCTGGAGTCCTGTTCCTTTTTGCATTAGCTTTCTTCTTTGAATGGGTTGACCGAAAATTCTTTGCGAGAGTGCAAAACAGATATGGACCATTACACACAGGACAACAGGGTATTCTTCAACCTCTGGCAGATTTTCTCAAGTTGCTTTCGAAAGAGGACGTTACACCCTATGCTGCTGACAAGATTATCCTTTTTTTTGTCCCTATCTCCTACTTAGCTTTGCCATTAACAACGCTTTTCATTGTTCCCATAGCAAGTCAAATGAGCCTCATAGCCTTCGAAGGAGACCTCATCTTCATAGTTTTCACATTCACGCTTACAATCATAACCGTTTTTTTTGCTGGTTGGAGTTCAACGAGTCGGTTCAGTACAATGGGAAGCATTCGAGCTACACTTCAAATGTTAAGCTACGAAATTCCAATGGGTTTGAGTATGATTGGTCCTGCAATGGCGGCAAGTAGCTTATCAGTCAGCAGAATAGTCAAGTGGCAATCCCTTCATTCTTGGATCGTTTTTATACAGCCACTCGGATTCGCAGTGTTCACTGTATGCCTCCTAGCTGAACTCCAGTTTGTGCCATTTGATATTCCCGAAGCTGAAACTGAAATTGTTGCTGGATGGCAAACAGAATTCAGTGGAAGGAAATTGGCATTACTTCGAATTGGAAAAGACTTAGAATTGGTTCTGGCATCTGCCTTGATTACGTCACTTTATTTGGGTGGTTGCCAACGATTCTGGTTGATTCCTCCAATCGTCACTTTCCTAGTGAAAACTATTATGGCTGTAATGTTACTCTCCCTTCTGAGAGCGGTATTTGCCAGGTTCAGAATAGACCAGATGCTTTCTGGAATGTGGAGATATCTACTTCCACTGGCGACAATACAAATAATTTTGATTCAACTTGGGCTTGGAAGATGAAAAACATGAGTATATTGAAAGAAGCGTTGAGACAATTGCTGCGAAGACCAGCCACATTGAAGTATCCCTATGAAAAGCCACATTTGCCGGAAGGATTTAGAGGTCGTCCAATTTGGAATATGGAAAAATGTATCGGCTGCGGACTCTGCTCTGGAATCTGCACTTCAGGAGCCATAGAAATGATTGGGAAAGGACTAAATGCTGAAATCAACCATTATGTTGATCGTTGCATGTTCTGTGCACAATGTGTGGAAACTTGCCCTCAAAAAGCCATCAAGATGAGTAAAGAATATGAACTGGCAGAGTTCGACCGGTCGAATTTTCTTCACAAATATAAGAGAGATTCTTGAAAGATTTCAATGATGTGAAAGCATATGCGATTTGTACTTCGAATAGGCGGATCTGTTATAGCTTCACCACCAAATCCAGCCTTAATAAGCAAGTACGCGAATTTATTGAATGATTTGAAAAGGGAAGGACATGAAGTAGCAGTTGTTATTGGAGGAGGCGCACCAGCAAGAGAGTTCATCAATATTGCTAAGGATTTGGGATTAAACGAGAAGATTCAGGATGAAGCTGCGATTTCTATTTCAAAGATTCTCGCCCAACTTTTCCTCCGAAAACTCGGGAAACAGGGTTGCATAAGCGTACCATCAACGATTAAAGATGCTGTAAAATGTTTGCATAATGGAAAAGTTCCAGTTATGGGAGGATTAAGGCCTGGCATGACCACAGACACGGTTGCAGCTTTAATCGGCAAAAAAATGAATGCTGAATTGTTCATCAAAGCAACAAATCAAGAAGGCATCTACAACAAAGACCCCAAAAAACATGCGGACACTATCAAGTTTGAACATCTAAGCTTTGAGAATCTATCCAACATATTCACTGAAAACAAGCACAAAGCTGGAATTCATCAGATACTTGACCCACAAGCAATTGAGCTGCTAAAGAAAGAGCAGATTAGAGTCGTTGTTGTGAATGGATTTGAACCCAAAAACGTTTTGGCTGCTATTAATGGGAGAAAAATTGGAACATTAATCGAATGAAGAGGAGCTTACTCTGAAGAAGCCTTATCCAATCCAGCCAATTATAGGTATTGATGCTGTCATCATCTGTGGGGGCAAAATTCTCGCGCGCGCAGTTTTCTATGAATAGCCGCAATCAAAATGGACAGATGCCTGAAGCATTATGCTAAATCAGTTGTTTTTCTTGTTTTTTATTCTTGTTCGTAGAGAACAATGCCAAAAAGCAGTCCAACTGTAACGCCTACAGGAAGCCCTGCCAGCAAGCTCTTGAGACTTACTGAATAATAATGGGCAGTGGTAGATTGAAACCCTTTGACTTCTTTCAGCCAATCGCTGAAGCTTTCAACTTCCTTTTCCATTTGTCTTAAGATCTCAGTATCTCCACTGTTGAATCTTTCCCTACGTTCCTCAATTGTCTTAACGATGCTTCTTCCACTAAATTCCTCGAATAGCTCAAAACCTCTCAGATATCCTTTTGGGATATTGTATTCGCCAAGAACTGCTATGGATTCCTGAATCTCAGACTGCATGACCAAAAGCTTCGTATTCTCAGCTATCTTTTTTATGAAATTCAGGTCCATATTTGAACTCACTAAATTGTATAGGCTTACAGGAATATCAAGAACCACATTTATGATTCCGCACGAAACTAGAGCTTACGTGATAGTGACAATGCTGGAAGATTTCAGTCACAAGAGACGGGAAACGATATGCCACTGAATTGCGTGCGCACATGCTAATTGTTCATTGGTAATGGAGAAAATGTATACATGTGATGCAATTCGTTCAATTTGGCTTTTCAATTCACAATCTATTGACAATTATATCGAGATTATGCCTGTGTTAATCGTCTGAAAAGCCTAATTTATGTCCTTGAAGAATAGTCTTGTTTCTCCCATGGTTTTGATGTCCAAGGATTTCACTTTGACAACCATTGGAAAGTCTTTAACAACTTTTCCAAGCACTAGACAATAATGGGGTGGTAGATCCCTAGCGATGGATTTTATTGTTTCTGCATCCACTCTGGAAGCTCGTGAAACAGTTTCTAAATCATGTTCGTTTGTGAAGTTGAAGAGGAAGATGTTGTCTGCTTGGCGGTATATGTTTCCACGAATTGTGTCTGGCTGGTTGGTTACAAACGTTGTGAATATTCCGAAATGGCGCATACGGGTTACAATGTCATCCCAATATGTTTCACGTAAGTAAAGGTGAGCTTCCTCAGCGAAGAGAAATATTGCCTTAAGTTTCCAACTTGTTAGCAGCTCAACAAGCCTTCCAAGTAAGAACTCAACAACTATCTGCCGGTCAATACGAGAAGTGTTTCTCAAGTTGATTATGATGGCACCGCCTTCCTCACTGGCTTTGAACAGGTTTTTTTCGAGAAGTAAGCCTTCATTAACTTCATCTGTGAAAAAACCAGAATTTATTAAGGCATGGTAGCGTGAGAAGAGGGCGTCGCGGACATGGTGATTGCAACTCCAGTTGCGTATAGCTTCACCTAGTTCATGTAAAGTAAGTTTGCCTCTTTCTCGTAGGGACCGCCAAATGCGCCTAAACTCACGTGCAGATGTTCCAGGCAGATGGAGTGCATGAATGAGAATGTTAAGCAAAACATGCAAATTCAATTGTTTCAGTGCAACTCTGAAGTTTTCAGAAGGAGTTAAAACATGAATCTTGTCATAGTCGGCGTTTCTTTTTCCGTCAGATGTTCTTCCTAAGCTTATGTATTCTCCATTTAGATCGAAAACGACCACGGTAGCACCATATCTTACTAAGTTAAGCATTAGAAGCTTGGATAGATGGGATTTACCTGTTTCTTTCTTACCGGTTATTATGTTTAGTCTTCCATCTAGAGATGAGGCGGCTATTGTTAGAAGCATAGAATCCTTTGTGCCTCCTAGAACAATTGGTAAGTTCTCATCATTCTTTGAGAACTTAAGCAGTGTCGGGATTGATAATTTCTTTATTGTTGATTGTGATCGAGATGGAAGCCATGAGTTACTGGGGCTCAAGGTTTCGTTTTCAATTGTTGCACGTATTTTGCATCGTAGAAGTCTTGCATCTTGAACAAATGTAATGTGGGGAGCAATTTCCAAAGGATCAAAATCTTCGCCTTGAATGGATTCTCCACCGTCTGGGAGGCTGCGGAGCAATTCTTCGAGGATGCCTGGAATGTCTGCAAATTGAACGTCAATTACCTGTATGATTAGTTTCTTTCTAGTGTCAACAGTCTCGATGCTGAGGTAGTCGCCTTTTTCTACAGTTTCGTTTGGAAAACTTAAAATCTGAACGATATTGCCCTCTTTCTTGTAAAGTTTCATGAACAAATTTCACCTTTGCCGAAAGGTCCAAACAAAAGTCTGTGCATGTCTGGCCTATTGATGATTCTGAGATTGAATTTCTGCGTGATGAAATGCTGCATGGCTATGACTTCGTTCGCTGTAAAGGTGCAGAGGATGTGAGCTAAACGTAGGGTTTCGGGATAGCTTTGTGGACAGAGGTCGTTTCCCAAGAGTTTCTCAACGGCTTTGATTTTTCGTTTAATGGGAAGTTTTTTGTCGATGTCAAGTCTGAAGGCATAGTTTCTGTTTGCTAATCTAGCGACATAGACGTCGCCTAATAATACAACGGGAGGTTTAGGTTTTAAACCAGCTATCTCAAAAAGATAAGGTGGCCTATGTTTGAGCAGCACATCTGTTATGAGGTATCCGTTGAATCTTAGGCTGGTCATCTTTGAAAATGCCAGAATCGTATTTTCTCTTTCTCTTGCAGCATTCAAGATTTTTTGTGTACGCCATGTTGAGGTACCGGTAATTCCAGAAGTTAATGAACCGTCAAAAAGAATTAGGCCATTGTTTATTGTTTTCGTGATTGCTGCCTGCAACCATCTTTCAAGAAGGTTTGCTATGCGAGTTGGCATCTGCAAGAGACTAGGTGAACCATAATGATTATCTTCATGGGAAGAACTGAAATATTCCTTTTGCAATGCATTATATACTTCTTTTCTGTTTTCCTCCGTGACATTAAAGATGAAAGGGCCAATTCTTGAGTATTTGTAATTTCTTTTGTGTTTCCAGACGCTTGCTCCTCGAACTGCAATTAACATGCCTTTGCTTGTTTCGCCGATTTTGATGCTTGAGGTGTCAACAGCTGTAACCACCGTTTCTTCCAGCCTAGGTCTCAAGAGTATGGGTTGCAATTCAATTTGCGTGGTTTGTATTTGTTCTTCAAGATTGTTTTTATATTGAAAGATTTGTTGATTTAGTTGAAAAGGTTGATTTTGTGTGTGTTTGAGTGAATGTATGCTTTGCTCGGTAAGGCGTTGTGGCAATGATGGATCTATGGTGGATAGTGGAAAATTATATTTTGGTGTTGTTGTAATAGTTACTTGTTGAATCACCAATATTCACCAATAACCAATTGTTTGGAGAGGAAATATTTAAATGTTGTGCATGTACAAGATGCACAATTCAACAAACAATAGGTGAAAACTTGACAGAAAAAGAACCAAAACCACCAATACACTTAAAGATGAAAGTAGGAGAAATCGAATTCGAAATAGAATGCCAAGAAGAACAACTCCAAGCAACAGTTGACAAAATTCTCTCAATAATAACAGAGAAACTGAAAGAAACAGAACTAATAACTGAAAGAACCTCACCACCAAGAGCTCAAACATGCAAAGACATAATCAGAAAACTTTGGCAAGAAGGATGGTTCGCAACTCCTAGGAACCTAGGCCTAGTACACAGTGAAATGGCAAGACGTGGATTCCACTACGACCGCACAGCCGTAGCTCATGCACTGGTAGACCTAGTCAAAGACGGAATACTAACCAGAGAAGGAAAGCCGAGAAGATATCAATACGCCCAGAAAAGACCACCGTGATTCATTTTCCTCGAATTCTCGATGAAAATTCAGTTAGACATTTGTTTTCGCCTTAATTTTCGGCAGAATATTCCTTTGCATTTGAGTAACACCGAACATTGTAATCCTATATTTCCCATCAGCAGTTTTTGTCGCTATTTCACTTTTGACGAGTTCGCCTAAACGTGTGCTTGTGATTTTAGAGCTTTTCCCCAGTTTAGTCTGCAATTCCTCCTTTGAAACAGCATCATCTTCCATTATGCCTAATCTGTAACCTATGTAATTAGCTAAAAGTTGTAAAGCCAAAGTCTCGTTATCTGTTAGCTTTTCTCTGGCAACCAGCAGGTGTGAACCTTCTTGAGTGAAAGCAATTATGTTTTCACAATCTTTGATGAGGTTTTGCAGATCTACTGTTAAAATCATTTTCCTTGAAATCTCAAAGGTAGGGATGAATTCAGTGAAAAACTTGTTTATGCTTAGCCAAACGTCATTGACGGTGCCAGAAAAGGTTTTTTCAACATCTTCGTATTTTACTTGTATTATGATTTTTTCTTCTTCACTGTTCAACTTGTTTTGCCTCTAAGCCTTGGTAACACCTCGTCTTGGATCCATCTTTCGCCTTGAACGGTCAGCTTGTATTGAGGTTTGTTCGGGTCCGGTTTAAACACCTGCCCTCTTTTGGTCATTTCGTGCAGTCTGGCTGGAACCATACTGTCTATTCCGCTTGACTTAAGGAGGTTCTTTATGTGTGCTGATGTATCTTTCTTTCCTTCGGAAGCGTGCAGAATTATACCTACAGCTTCATAATGTGTGAGTTTTTCTCTCGTGACTATAAGTGGTCCTTCCGTAGAGAATTCAACTACATCTTTCAGTTGAATTGCTTTTGTTGGGGTTAGTTTTTTTGAGACTAAATTAGTTGTTTTTTCTATGAAGTCTTCAGGGAAATTCTTGAGTATTTTGAGAATCTCCTGTGGGTTTTCACCTTCAATAGTGATCTCGCCGAAAGGCGCATTTATTTTGGCTTTTACTCTTCCCATTTTGGCTTCTCCTTTCAGGTTAAGACTTCTTTTTCGGCAAGAATATAGACGCAACCAGTATCTGTCTTCCAACGCCTGATTTTTCCTTTATTTGTAAGTCCTAATAGAACTCCTGCTAGAGTGCGTCCTGGATATTGCATTTTATTCGCTTTCAATGCTTCTTTTAATTCACGGATGGTACGTGGACGCCATTTTCCCCAGTCGGTTGCAAGAATGTTTAGTATGGCTTCGTTGCAATCATCTGTGGTTACAATTTTTGGGTATTTCTGTGTTGATGTTTCTTCTTTCTTAGCTACGGTCTTGACGGTGAGTGTTGCGGTTGTTTTTGGTTTGGGAGTTTCGAAAGCTTTGTGAATGTCAGCCATTAAGGTTGATAGTTCTTTGATTGTTTTGAGAACTTCTTCACGTTCTCCTCTGATTTCAACTTCGTATTTGCCTGTTTTTACGCGGAAAGCGAAGGGTTCGTTCGATATCTTTTTAACTGTCTTTTTTGGCAATGTTATCCCGAAATATATGAAGTGTTGAGTCCTTTTAGAATTTACGTATTTTGATGTATTCCGAATTTGGAATACTATATTAAACATTAAGACATCATACACTAATATGCTCTTTCCGGAGGAACATACTTGGCAAAAAAAGGAATCACAGTATGGCTCTTCAGCACTCTAACCTTCGCAGCAATCCTACATTTAATTGACGCAACCTACACCCTAGTTCTTAACAACCAAATCAAACTTCTACCGCTATACCCATTCATAGGCGAGGAACTACAGACAATAACACCTATCATATACTTCTTGGGAAGCACCATAACAGCTCTTACTCTATGGGGAATTACTTGTGCAATAGCCTTCGAAAACCCTGTAGAAACCTTTCTAAATAAAATCCTTTCAGATGCAAAAAAACAA
>Ga0209427_10001925_pt1 | contig 24211 bp, 15 predicted proteins | sample DeeMarSWOR136_30_FD_187465 | JGI IMG/M metagenome (GOLD analysis project Ga0209427, IMG submission 187465) | Marine sediment microbial communities from White Oak River estuary, North Carolina - WOR-1-36_30 (SPAdes) (version 2) | ecosystem: Environmental > Aquatic > Marine > Intertidal zone >...
GGGCTGATTGCAGAGAGAGGTGGTTTGGTGCGCATAGCTGAAAATGCTAAGAAACGCGTTCATAAGTGTCGGAATGTAATAGAAAAAGTGATAAAAGAAGGAAAAATAATTTACGGAGTCAATACAGGTTTTGGTAAGTTTAGTGATGTTCGCATAGCTGATGATCAGCTTGAACAATTGCAGGACAATTTAGTGATGAGTCATGCTGCCGGGGTTGGGACCCCACTGCCTCCAGAGATTGTACGAGCCATTTTGCTTTTAAAAGCCAATACACTTGTGAAAGGATATTCCGGCTGTCGTCTGCTCATCATCGAACGCCTGTTGCAAATGCTTCAATCAAATGTGTTGCCTGTGATCCCTGAAAAAGGTTCGGTAGGTGCATCAGGAGACCTTGCCCCATTAGCCCATCTGGCCTTAGTTTTGATTGGCATGGGCGAAGCCTATTATAATGGTAAAAAAATGAGTGGTGCCGAGGCCATGAAAGCAGCCCGGCTAGAATTGATCAAATTGAAGGCCAAAGAGGGCCTGGCCCTGTTGAATGGCACACAGGTTTCGACAGCGATCGCATCTATCGCATTGCTGCGTTTAGAGAATTTGATAAAACATGCAGATATTATTGGTGTTCTGAGCATGGAAGCGCTCATGGGGACGCCCGTTGCGTTCGATGAAAGAATTCATAAGGTACGCGGTTTAAGCGGTCAACGCAAAGCGGCACAAAACTTAAGCAATTTGCTTCGGGACAGCCAGATCGTTGAATCACACAAACACTGCCATAAAATTCAGGATGCATATAGCTTACGATGTATGCCTCAGGTTCACGGGGCTGTACGTGAAGCCGCAGTCTTCATTCGTTCAATTCTTAGTGTCGAGATTAATAGTGCTACAGACAATCCTTTGATATTTCCTGAAGATGGTACGGTACTTTCTGGCGGAAATTTTCATGCTCAGCCGATCTCTCTGGCTTCAGACGTGCTGGCGATTGCTGCTGCACAATTATCGAACATTTCAGAACGCAGAATTGAATTTATGTTAGATCCCTGCACCAGCGACATGGCTGGTTTCCTTACCAAAGAAGGCGGTTTGAATTCAGGATTCATGATTGCACAAGTGACCGCAGCCAGTCTGGTCTCGGAAAATAAGGTGCTATGCCATCCAGCTTCGGTAGATTCGATACCGACCTCTGCAAATAAAGAAGACTTTGTGAGTATGTCGTCTCACGCTTGTCGCAAGGCCCTGGAGATTGTCAAAAACGCAGAAAATATTATGGCTATTGAATTGTTATGCGCGACGCAGGGATTTGATTTTAAACAGATGTCGTCGAGCCCTGCAATTAATACAGTTGTAGAGATTATCCGATCCAAAATTCCACACTGGGATAAAGACCGTGTGATGTATCCGGATATTGAGGCTGCCTGCGATCTCCTGAAAAGTGGCGAATTACTTCGGGCAGTTGAGAAATTTGTTGAAATTTTATGAATAATGGGAGCGGTATATGATAGAGAAAATAATATCAGAAGGTCTAACTTTTGATGACATTTTATTACTTCCCAATGAATCAGATGTGTTACCCCGTGAAACAGACGTCCGAACCCAACTATCCCGTAATATTGACTTGAACATCCCTTTGGTCAGTTCCGCGATGGATACGGTTACTGAATCCTCATTGGCAATTGCATTGGCTCGGGAAGGTGGAATCGGGACGATCCATAAAAATATGAGCGTTGAAAAGCAGGCTGCCGAAGTTGATCGGGTGAAGCGTTCAGAAAGCGGAATGATTCTGAATCCCATCACCATGCACCCTGAACAGAAGATTTACGAAGCTTTGGAAATCATGAAAAGGTATAGGATTTCAGGGGTTCCAATTACAAAAAACGGGAAGCTCGTTGGGATTCTGACGAACCGAGACCTTCGGTTTGAGAAGAGGCTGGATGCAGAAATTTCCACGGTTATGACGAAGAACCGCCTGATAACGGTTCCGGTAGGGACCACTCTTGAGGAATCGAAGGAGATCCTCCATAAGAATAGGATTGAGAAATTATTGGTTGTCGATGATCAAAAAAATCTGAAGGGGCTCATCACCATTAAAGACATCGAGAAGATGAGAAAATATCCCAATTCCTGTAAAGATCCTCTTGGGCGGCTTCGGGTAGGGGCGGCCATTGGCATTGGGAAGGATCGAGAGGCGAGGATAGAAGCGTTGATCAAGGCGGGGGTGGATGTTCTAGTCATCGATACGGCCCATGGCCATTCGAAGGATGTCCTCGACGCGGTGCTGGATACCAAGGAGAACTTTCCAGATTGTCAGCTTATCGGTGGAAATGTGGCTACCAAGGAGGGCGCACTCGACCTGATCAAATCTGGAGTGGATGCCATCAAAGTCGGGGTCGGACCCGGATCGATCTGTACCACAAGGGTTGTTGCCGGTGTGGGGATTCCTCAGCTCTCTGCCGTGATGGAGACAGCCGAGGTTTCGGAGAAGTATGGGGTGCCCATCATTGCGGATGGGGGAATAAAATTTTCGGGTGACATTACAAAGGCGATCGCTGCCGGTGCCACTTCGGTCATGATAGGAAATCTCTTCGCTGGAACGGATGAGAGCCCAGGGGAGATTGTGCTCTATCAAGGAAGGAGTTACAAAGTCTACCGAGGGATGGGTTCGTTAGAGGCGATGAAGGAAGGAAGCCGGGATCGTTATTTTCAAGGAGAAGTGGAGAGCGAGGCCAAGTTGGTACCCGAAGGGATCGAAGGGAGGGTGCCTTACCGTGGCGTTCTTTCCTTTTGTATCCAACAACTCATCGGAGGGCTGAAGGCCGGCATGGGGTATTTGGGAGCCAAGAATATTCAGGAATTACAAAAGAAAGCCAAATTTATCCGGATCACATCGTCGGGGTTAAGAGAAAGCCATGTCCATGACGTCATCATCACGAAAGAGGCTCCTAATTATCGACTTGAATAAGAAGCCCTCAAGAGGATGGTCTTGAAGAAGGCAATTGTCATCTTTATCGTCCTAATCCTTTCTCTCCTCTACCATGTGGGCCTCTTGACCGAGAAAGAAACACTTCCCTTTTCGAAAGAATTCTTTTCCGTAGAAACGCCTCCTTCCGACGACCGGCCGTTCAATCTGAAAGAGGTATGGAGTTTGAAATCGCAGGGGGGTGATAAGAAGACACCCGCCAAGAGCACCAAGGAACTGAATCAGCTCTACCAATTAAAACTGGATAAAGGGATTCGAAATCTTCCCATTATCTCTTACCTATTGAGTCGAGAAGCCAGTAAGGCGAGAAATCGGAGAGACTCGGATCAAGCGATAACCCTCGCAACCTACGCCGTCAAATTTTCACCGGACCTGCCACAATTCTATTTTGAACGAGCGAAGGCCCTCTGGTATCAAAGTCCGTTGCAACTCCATAAGGTCCTCCCCGAATTTTTCAAGGGGCTTGTCAAACAGTTCCGCCACTATCCCAGCGCTCTCAAATTCTTGTACAATCTTTTCTATATCTTTTGCAATGCAATCCTCATGACTTTTATTGTCTTTGGAATTGTCATGATGGCAAAATATTTGCCGCTCTACTTCTATGATATGCGCAGAACCGTAACCATGACGGTCTCAGGGCTTATCGTCACCAGTATGAAGATGTTTGTCCTCTTGATCCCTTTCTTCCTCCGTTTGGATATCCTATGGGCCATCATGTTCTGGTCCATTTTTTTATGGGGTTACATGATGAAGAAGGAGAGGCAAATCATCCTGATCTCTTTTATCCTTTTGGTTTACATTCCCTTTTTCCTCCGTTCCGCTTCTTCGTTCTTGGATGGACCCCAATCAGAGGTCATTTTGGGAATGAACCAGGCGAACTATGAGAGCTGGGATAAGACGGTTGAACAAAGACTGCAAGACTGGTCCTCAGTCCATCCCGATGATACCGAGGTTCTATTTACGCTGGGATTGATTGAAAAAAGAGAGGGACGTTTTGGTCAGGCAGAGGAATGGTATCGTAAGTCGACACAGCAAGCTCCCGAATTCCACGAGGCATTGTCGAATCTTGGAAATGTGTATCTCGCTAAGAAACAACCCGATTTGGCCATCGCTTTTTACCAGCAAGCGGTCGATCTCAATCCAAACAAAGGGGCTTATTATTACAATCTCTATCGTGCCTATTCACAAGAAGCTTTTCTTACGGGAAAGACCAGCACAGCTTTTGAACGAGCGAGACAACTGGATCCCAAACTTGTTGACTACTATTTAGCGATCGATTCTTCCAATGTCAATCGAATGGTGATTGATGAAGTTCTGACGGCACGGAGGCTGTGGAAGAGGTTTGTGAACCAATTTATCGGAAGAGAGGGGATTCTCTATAGTCTCTTCAAAGCCTGGTTTGAGAAGATTCCCTCGAGGATCTTTTTGGTGCCCCTCTTCTTTCTTGGGTTTCTCATTGGGGTTTCCAGGTATGCTTATAGGAGACGGTATCTAAACCGCTGCCCGATGTGTGGAAGCCCAACCTATCGATTCTATCTGGGGGCATCGGAGCAAGAGTCGATCTGTTTTAATTGCCATCGGATCTTTATTCTAAGGGAGAAGATGCACCCCAAAATCAAGGAGAAGAAATCACGTCAGGTCAATCAATTTCAAAAGATGAATCATTTCACGAGTAAAATTCTCTCTTTTGTTTTCATTGGCTTCAGCGATCTGTGGGAGGGACAACCGTTCAAAGGGCTTCTCCTGCTTCTGATCCTATTTGTTTTTATTTTGAGATTTATTTATTGGAACGGGGCGTTGATGCTCCCCATGCCCCAGTCGTCTCCGACCTTGTTGAGATGGATCTTTTGGGGGGGACTATTGGTCTTATTCTATGTTTTTTCACTTCGGCGGGTCACTCGCCTCAAACCGAGATATGAGATTGAAAGATGATTTGAAGGTTGGCACCCAAAAAGGTTAAGCCATGGCCCTACAGGGAACGCTAAAAGATTTCAGTATTACAGAGATCATTCAACTGATCGGTCAACAGCTCAAGACAGGAGTTTTGAGAATCCGCAGGGGAAAAAATCTAGTCGAAATCCATTTTGTCGACGGGATGATGGTCCACGTCTACTCCAATTACCGAGGAAAGAAGGATCTGATCGGCGAGATTCTGGTTAAGGCACAGCTCATCACCGAAGAGCAATTGGAACGGGTCTTGAGGATCCAAAAAGAGACACTCAAGTATTTGGGAGAAATCCTAGTTGAACTTCAGTTGTTGACGAAAGACCATGTCTTGAAAGTCATTTCAACACAGATTTACGAAACCATCTATGACCTCTTTTGGTGGGAAGATGGGACCTTTAACTTCGATCTGAAACTCGTCGAAAGTTACAAGAAGATTCCCTTCGCCCTCAGCACCGAGCAGGTGTTATTGAACATCCTCCGGATGGTGGATGAGTGGTCAGAGATTGAAAAGAAAATCCATTCGCCGCACCTCATCTTTCGAAAGGCTCTTGTCCCCCAAGAGAAGTCCGTCGATTCTTTATCCGCACAGGGGTACTTACAAGAGAAACTGACCTCTGAGCAAGAGCTGATTTATAATCTCGTAGATGGGCAGCGGACCGTTCAGGAAATCATTGACCGAAGCCTATTGGGAAAGTTCAATGCGAGCGAGATTTTAGCCGACCTGATGGAGATAGGGTTGATTGAAGTTGCTGGAATCGCGAAACCAAGCCTGATCAAGAAGGTCAGCGGGCTCCGTTACCGGGAAGCTTTGACCTATGTCTATTATGGAGCCTCTCTGCTGGCTGTCTTTTTGCTCCTGGTCTATTTTAAGCCCACGGTTTTACATCATCTAGGGAATTCAAAGATCGAAAGAGCCGATATCGAGGTCCCTACGAATCTGGTACACAAAACCCAGCTGAAAAGAATCAAGAACGCTTTAGAAATCTATTTTCTGGAGAATGGAAGATATCCCGATCGCATTGAGGAATTGATCTCTGCCCGTCTGCTCCAAAAAGATGACCTCTATTACCGAAAGGGTGTTTCCTATCAATATGAATTAAAGGATGGAAAATACTTTTTAAAACATTGACCAGAACGCACCTGGATGGCCCTGGCTTACCCGCCTTTCTTGGGCAGGATAGGTGGGGAGGTTCACAGGACTAGGGTTCCATTTTTCCTCTTTCCTCTCTATCCCTGAGTCGGACGTAAGAAGCCATGGAGCAAACGACCCATTTTGATAAGATTCTGATTCTCGATTTTGGTTCCCAGTATACCCAACTGATCGCCAGGAGAGTGAGGGAGTGCCAGATTTACAGCGAAATTCATCCCTATGACATGGGTTTGCAGAAAATCCGATCTCTGGCTCCGAAAGGAATCATTCTCTCGGGTGGTCCCGCGAGCGTCTATGAAAAGAGGGCTCCTCGATGCGATCCTGCACTCCTGAGAACGGGCATCCCGATCTTGGGGATCTGCTACGGAATGCAATTGATAGGGAAGTTGTTAGGAGGGGAGGTTGCCCATTCTGAGAAAAGGGAGTATGGCAAAGCGAAGTTGGTCTTGGATCGCATCGGAAAACTTTTTAAAGGCATGGGGAGAGAGGGGAGTGAACTGATTGTTTGGATGAGCCATGGCGATCAGGTGAAGAAGTTGCCAGAAGGATTCCATGCCATTGCCCATTCCAGGAATACACCTTTTGCGGCGATTGAAGATGCGACAAAAAAGATTTATGGGCTTCAATTCCATCCAGAAGTTGTTCATACCCAGAAAGGAATCGATCTTATCAAAAATTTTCTCTTCCCTATCTGTGGTTGCTCCAACCTTTGGACGATGCAGTCTTTTTTGGAGCAGATTGGCAACGATCTCAAGCAAAGAATTGGGTCAGGCAAAGTCATCTGCGCTTTGAGCGGAGGGGTCGACTCCGGTGTGGTTGCCCTTCTACTTCACCGGGTGATCGGTGACCGTCTGAAATGCATCTTCGTCAATAACGGTCTCCTCAGGAAGAACGAAGTTTCCCAGGTGGTGAATTTGTTTCGCTATCATTTTAAAATACCGTTAATCTACGTCGATGCCGAGAAGCCTTTCCTCAAAACATTGACAGGGGTGGGGGATCCGGAAGAGAAAAGAAAGAGAATTGGAAAGGAATTTATTTCCATCTTCGAGAGAGAGGCGAAGAAAATTGGGGCCGTGAAATATTTGGCCCAAGGGACGCTTTATCCGGATGTGATTGAAAGCGTCTCTTCCAAAGGTCCTTCGGCAACGATCAAGAGCCACCATAATGTGGGAGGATTGCCGGAAAAGATGAAATTGAAGTTGATAGAACCCCTCAGGGAGTTATTCAAAGACGAAGTGAGACAATTAGGGAAAGTATTGGGGCTGCCCGATGAGATCGTGACCCGTCAACCTTTCCCAGGTCCAGGACTTGCCATCCGAATTATCGGGGAGGTGAATCAGGAGAGGTTAGATATCCTGCGGGCTGCGGATGAGATTGTTAGGGAAGAGATGGAGAAGAACCATCTTTGGAATCAGGTCTGGCAATCCTTTGCGGTTTTACTTCCTGTCAAAACGGTGGGGGTGATGGGGGATGAACGGACCTATGAGAATGTGATTGCCCTTAGGGTGGTAGGGAGCCAGGATGGGATGACGGCGGATTGGATTAGGTTGCCCTATAAGGTCCTTGAGCACATATCCAATCGGATGATTAATGAGGTGAGAGGGGTCAATCGAGTCGTTTACGACATTAGTTCAAAGCCTCCCAGTACTATTGAATGGGAGTAACCATGCCCGAGGTATAAGGTTAGAGGTGAGAGGCAAAAAAGGTTTTGCCTCAAGTCCTGCGAGAGCGGGACGGTCCTCGAACCTTCGACCTCAAACGGATATATAAAACAATGCAGCATTCTAATTTTGTCCATCTCCACGTCCATAGCCAGTATAGTCTGCTGGATGGTGCCATTCGATTTGAAGAGGTCTGTGACTTAGCCAAGAAATATCGAATGCCAGCCTTGGCGTTGACGGATCACGGTAATATGTTTGGCGTGATCGAGTTTTACCAGATGGCAATCAAGCAGGGGATCAAACCCGTTGTGGGCTGTGAGATTTATGTGGCTCCAGGAAGCCGTTTTGACAAGAGGCCCATGGAGGGAACAGAGGGGGCGTATCACTTGACTCTTTTGGTCAAGAATCGGAAGGGATATTTCAACCTCATTCGATTGGTCAGCCTCGCCCATCTCGAAGGATTCTATTATAAGCCCAGGGTGGACAAGGAACTTCTCATCAGATATCACGAGGGCTTGATTGCGCTGAGCGGCTGTATGAAGGGAGAGATCGCCATCCATGCGAGTCGGGGGGAAATGAAGAAAGCCCTCCAATCAGCAGAGGAATATGCCAGGATATTCGATGACCGACGGTTTTTCATTGAAATTCAAAACAACGGAGTTGAAAACCAATTGTCCGTGAATGAGCGCCTCATCGAAATTGGCCAGCAGCTCTCTCTTCCCGTCGTCGCGACCAATGACTGCCATTACCTGCAGCGGAAGGATGCCAGGGCCCATGAGGTTCTCCTTTGCATTCAAACGGGAAAGACGCTCCAAGATAGCGATCGGATGAAGTTTGCATCGGATGAATTCTATTTTAAGTCTCCCGAGGAGATGGTCGATCTTTTTCAACACATCCCCGAGGCGATTACCCATACTGTGGAGATTGCAGAACGTTGCAACCTGGAGCTGAGATTTGAAGAAAAGCATATCCCTAAAATTTCAGTTCCTCAGGGCGAATCCCTTGACAGCTATTTAGAAAAACTATCGCGGGAGGGGTTAGAGAAAAGATTCTTCTCCTTGAAGGAGCGAAAGGATTTTCAAGAGCGGTCTGGCGCCTATTGGGCCCGCCTTGAAGAGGAACTGAGAATTATCAAGTCCATGGGATATTCGGGATACTTTTTGATTGTGGCCGACTTCATCCGTTTTGCAAAGCACCGAGGGATCCCCGTTGGTCCGGGAAGGGGCTCTGCTGCTGGAAGCTTGGTGGCGTATGCCCTCGACATCACCGACCTGGACCCGATCGAATATGATTTAATCTTTGAGAGATTTCTGAACCCGGGCAGAAAGAGCAGCATGCCTGATGTGGATGTCGATTTTTGCATGGAGGGAAGGGATGAAGTTATCCAATATGTGATGGACAAGTATGGAAAGGAGAATGTCGCCCAAATCATTACTTTTGGAAAGATGCAGGCAAGGGCAGTTATCAGGGATGTGGGCCGTGTTATGGGCCTTCCTTATGCAGAAGTCGACCGGATCGCTAAGCTCATCCCCAGTTTCCCCTTAAACATCACCCTAGGCCAGGCGTTGGATCAGGAGCCCCAGCTGAAGGAGTGGATCAAGAAGGATTCCAAGGTAGAGTCTCTCTTCAATGTTGCAAGGTCGTTGGAGGGGTTGACTCGCCATGCGTCCACCCATGCTGCAGGGGTGGTCATTTCGAACAAATCGCTGATGGAATACCTCCCACTCTATCGAGGCCAGAATGGAGAGGTGATGACCCAGTACCCGATGAAAGAAGTCGAAACGATCGGTCTGGTCAAATTTGATTTCCTGGGACTCAAAACCCTTACGCTGGTGAATCATGCGATTCAACTCATCGAGAAGAACCATCAGGTGAAGATTGACCTCTCTCACATCCCGTTGGATGATCCCAAGGTTTTTGCTTTGCTGAGTTCGGGCGCAACCCTTGGGATCTTTCAATTGGAAAGCTCCGGCATGAAGGAGTTATTGATCAAACTCAAGCCGGAGAACTTTCGAGAGGTGATTGCTCTTGTCGCCCTATACCGACCCGGTCCCTTGAAAAGCGGGATGGTGGATGAATACATTAAAAGGAAGCACGGGAAGGAAACCATACGGTACGAGGTCAAAGATCTGGAGGAAATACTGAAAGATACATACGGCGTCATGGTCTATCAAGAACAGGTGATGCGGGCGGCGAGTACGCTGGCCAATTTTAGTTTGGAAGATGCAGATATTCTGCGCAGAGCCATGTCGAAAAAAGACCCCAAGGAAATGGAGATGCAGAAGGAAAAGTTTCTGGCAGGAGCGCGGAAGAACCGAATTCATCTGACCAAGGCGGAGAAGATATTTGATCTGATGGCTAAATTTGCCGAATATGGTTTCAACAAATCGCATAGTGCGGCCTATGCCCTGATCGCCTATCAGACCGCCTATTTGAAGGCCCACTATCCCCTTGAGTTCATGGCCGCCTTACTCACGAGCGAAGTTCAGAATCCCGATAAAATTGTCAAGTATATTGCAGAATGCCGGGACATGGGGATTAGCATTCTGCCACCGGATATCAATGAGAGCTACAAGAATTTTACCGTCCTTGGAAATCAGATTCGATTTGGATTAGCGGCAGTGAAAAATGTGGGAGATGCCGCCCTGGATGCCATCCTCGCAGAAAGGGAAGAAGGGGGGAGATTTCAATCCCTGTATGATTTTTGTCAAAGAGTCGATTCCAGAAAAGTGAATCGACGAGTGGTGGAAAGTTTGATTAAGTGCGGCGCCTTTGACTTCGCAAGAGCTTATCGATCCCAGATGTTGACGGTCCTCGATGAGTTCCTGGAGCGATCTCAAATCGCCCAACGAAAGAAAGGAGAAGCTCAACTCAGTATGTGGTCCTCCGCGCGGAAAGAGATAGAAGAAACCTATCCTGAGACCGATGAATTTTCAGAAAACCAACTGATCGCATTTGAGAAAGAGACGATAGGGTTCTACATCTCCCGGCACCCTTTGTCACGTTATCAAAAGGAAATGAAGAAACATACCGACCAGGATACTTCCACGCTTACAAGACTTAGGAACGGTGATGAGGTCAAGGTCTGTGGTCTGGTCAGCGGACTCAAGGAGATTACGACCAAGAAAGGTGACCGGATGGCGTTTCTAAACTTAGAGGATATGAAAGGATTTGTGGAGGTAATCCTTTTCCCCGAGGTGTTCAAAGCCGCTTTACCTTGCTTAAGGGGAGGGGATCCCGTTCTCGTACGAGGAACGCTGGATCTTTCCGAAGACCATGTTAAGATCAAGGGCATAGAGGTCCGCTCTCTTCCTGAAATGGTCATGCCTACGAATAAGACCCTTCATCTAAAAATACCACTTTCCACATTAACCAAGTCTCAACTGGAGGAGTTGAGAGACATTCTTGTTGCCAATAAAGGATTCTATAAAGTTCTCCTCCACCTGACGGATGGGAAAGAAGGAGAGACGGTGATCGCCCTGTCCGACCAGTATACCGTCGACCCCTCTCCCGGTTTTCAAAATGAAATGAAGAATCTTTTCAAATCCCTTTGGATCTCTTTTGAATAAAGGCATCGCTATGGTGAAACATTATCTCGATTTCGAAAAACCCCTTGTTGAGCTGGAACAAGAGATCGAGCATTTGAAGAGGTTTTCCAGCGGCAGGCAGCTCCATTTCGATGAGCATTTAGTTCATCTGGAAGAAAAACTTCATCGCTTGCAGAAAGAAATATTTTCCAACCTAACCGGCTGGCAGATCACGCAACTGGCCAGACATATCGACAGACCGAAAACCTCTTATTATGTTCAATTTATGTTTGAGAATTTCATTGAACTTCATGGCGATCGAAACTATGGGGATGATCCTGCCATTGTGGGAGGAATTTCTAAGTTCAATGGGAGGTCAGTGGTCGTCATCGGTCATCAGAAGGGGGCGGACGCCAAAGAGATGGCCTATCGGAACTTTGGGATGCCTCATCCGGAAGGATATCGGAAGGCTTTAAGGCTGATGAAGCTTGCGGAGGTATTTAAGAGACCGATTCTGACGCTGATCGACACGCCTGGGGCATTTCCAGGAGTGGGGGCTGAAGAAAGAGGACAGGCCGAGGCTATTGCAAAAAACCTCAGAATGATGATGATGCTCCAAATACCTGTCCTCACTGTTGTAATCGGTGAGGGAGGGAGTGGCGGCGCCTTGGCCATAGGGATTGCCGATCGGATCCTCATGTTGGAGTATTCCATCTATTCGGTCATCTCGCCGGAGGGATGCGCCGCAATCCTTTGGAAAGATGGGGGAAAGGGAAGGGCGGCAGCAGAATCGCTGAAGCTGACCGCCGATGATTTATACAAGCTTGGAGTGATTGACGAGGTTGTCAAGGAACCCCTAGGAGGAGCTCATCGAGATCCGGAAAAAATGGGAGAAAATTTGAAAGAAGCCGTTGAGCGGCATTTGAGAGAGTTGGAAAGAATAGATATGGACGAGTTAATAAAACTCAGATATGAGAAGTTTAGAAGGATGGGCACCTTTATTGACGACGGAACCCCCCTTTAATACTAGTTATCAACGCTTATAGAGACGTAAAACAAAATAACTAAATTCCCCGCCTACCGATAGGCAGGCAAGCTCCAATAATCAAATAATGACCAATTTCTCAGGGACCAAATTCTAAGAAACATGAATAGGGTTTGGGTTATTTGGACTTTAGGGGATTGTAATTTATTCTGGATTTGTTTATTGAGATTTTAATTCGGTGGTGATTTCCCACGGAAAGGGTACTGCTTGGAATGCCAGGCAAGATAAAGATTCTACCTGAGGCTGTCGCTCAGACGATTGCAGCAGGAGAGGTGGTTGAAAGGCCTGCTTCGATCATAAAAGAGCTCATGGAGAATGCGATTGATGCAGGTGCCTCAGAGGTCATCGTTGAATTGAAGGCGGGAGGGCTTCAACTCATTCGGGTCTTTGATAATGGGGAAGGGATGGATCCGGAGGATGTCCCTGTATCGATTCAGCGGTACGCGACCAGTAAAATTAGGGAAGCAAAGGACCTCTATGCGATTCAAACTCTGGGATTCAGAGGAGAGGCGCTGCCCAGCATTGCCGCTGTTTCCCAGATGACCATTAAGACACGGGTATCTCATTCTGTGATCGGAACGAAGGTGGTCTGTGAAGGGGGTGAGCTAAAGAGCATTTCGGAGGTTGGCTGTCCCACTGGAACAGAGGTGGAAGTCCGCAATATCTTTTTTAATATTCCAGTCAAAAGAAAATTTTTAAAATCGATTCAAACCGAGCTTCGTCACTGCCTTCTTCATTTTCTGAGAGCGAGCCTCTCCAACCCATCAATGGCATTTAAATTTATTCATGATGGCCGGGTCCTTCAGGAGCACTTGAAAACAGAATCTCCCATCGTTCGCATCGAAGCCATTTTAGGGAAGGAAATTTATCACCATCTTCAACCCATTGGATTTGAAGACGAAGAAATCCATATCACAGGATTTGCCAGTCTCCCCCCTTTCTCAAAAGGAAATGCGGATGGAATTTATTTATATGTCAATCGACGATTTATAAGAGACCGTATGATTTACAAAGCCGTCATCGATGCCTACCATCATATCATCCCGGCAGGGAAATTTCCTGTGGTGATCCTTTTCGTCACCATTCCTCCGTCCGCTATCGATGTGAATGTCCATCCCACGAAGGCAGAAGTAAAATTCAAGGATCCGGAGAGGATCTTCCGCACTGTACAGAGTACCCTTTCTTCCCTGCATGCCCTCCGTTCCTCATTGATGAAAGAGGCATACGAACAGGACGTCAGTGGTCAATCCCATTCCGATAGGGATTTCTTGTCCCCGTTACCTCTTGCACCTCGGCCTGTCGATTTTCCTTGGACGAAGGGAAAAGAAGGACCCCCTCCAGTGGTCAGAGAAGGCTTAGGTCCAGAGTGGAAGACGGAAAGGGAAACTCAGCTACAGGTTTTAGGGCAGGTTCGAGGCACTTATATTCTTTGCGAGGGAGAAAAAGGGTTGATCTTTATCGACCAGCATGCTGCCCATGAAAGGCTACTTTTTGAAAGGTATAAAAAAGAATATGAAACAGGAGCCATCCCTTCAGAAAGACTTCTCATTCCGATCGCCATCGAGTTGTCCACAGAAGAGTCTTTCATCTTAATGTCCCATCTCGAGGCGTTTCAATCGATGGGATTTGAAATCGATTCCATTGGAGAAAGGACTTATGCCATACGGTCCACCCCTGTCTTTATAGACCAAAGGGATGCCCAAGAGATGATCAGGGAGATATTGGATGAATTATCCTTTGTGAAAAGAGATGAGAAAGGTACTGAAACCATTCATGCGATGTTGGTGACCCTTGCCTGTCATGCTGCTATCCGGGGAAATTTCGTTTTGAGAAGAGAAGAAATGGATGAACTTTTAGGGAACCTCTATCCCTTCAATTACGCTCTGACCTGTCCACATGGAAGGCCCATCTTTTTCGTCATCCCTATGGAGGAATTAGCGAAACAGTTTAAGAGGAAGGGATAAGCACCAAATAACACATTGCCGATCGCAGATTGTACCTACCTGCTCTGCCTACCGCAGGCAGCCATTGAAAAATCTGAAATTTGAAATTAAAATGAGTTGGCTCATTCTAAGGAGTCTGGCCCGTTATTCAAACCGTATTTTTCTAATCGATAACGCATGGACCGAAAATTAATATGTAAAAGCTCTGCGGCTTTCTTCTTAATCCCTTTCGTTCTATCCAAGGCCTTCACTAGGAGGCTTCTCTCAAGGTCTTCTACCACTTTTTCAAGGTCAATTCCCTCGTTGGGAATATCGAGATCGACCGGCCCTTTTTTCAATGAGGGTTGTTGATCGAGATAGGAGCTGAAGTTTTGCGGGGTGAGTTCTTGGGTGCCCTCTAAAGCCACCGCCCTTTCGATGATATTCTGAAGCTCTCTGACATTCCCCGGATATTCATAATTCAACAAAATGCGAAGTGTCTCTGGAGAGATCCCTGTAATATTCTTGTTCAACTCTTCTGAATATCTTTTCAAGAAACGGATGGCCAGAAGGGGAATGTCTTCTCTTCGCTCCCTCAAAGGAGGAAGTTTGAGCTGGATGACATTGAGGCGATAAAATAAATCTTCGCGAAATTGCTTTTCCTTCACGGCTTCTTCTAAATCTTTATTCGAAGCAGATATGATTCGGACATCGACCCGGATGTCCTCAGTTCCTCCCACTCGCTTAAATTCTCGGTCCTGCAATACACGAAGCAATTTTACTTGCATCAGGAGTGGCAGTTCACTGATCTCATCCAAGAAGATCGTCCCCTCGTCTGCCATTTCGAAGAGCCCCTTCTTGGTGGCAATGGCATCGGTGAACGCTCCCTTCATATGGCCAAAGAGTTCGCTCTCGATAAGCGACTCAGGGATGGCGCCACAATTGAGTGTGACGAAGGGTTTATCCCTTCGAGGGCTATTGTAGTGGATCGCCTTCGCCACCAATTCTTTCCCTGTTCCACTTTCCCCAGTGATCAGAATATTAGTTTTCGTAGGAGCCACCTTCTCCAAAAGATCGTAGAGGGCCAGCATTTTGGGACTTTGCCCGATAATATTGTCAAAATGATATCGGTCTCTGACGGCCTGTTTTAGAAGAATATTTTCCTTCTGAAGACTCTTCTTCTCCAAGGCATTCTTTATGATCAACTTGATCTCATCGACTTTGAAGGGTTTCGTAATATAATCGTAGGCCCCTTCTTTCATGGCCCGGATCGCTGTGTCGGCGGAAGCATAGGCGGTGATCATGATGACGATGGTTTCTGGCGAAAGGGCCTTGATCTTTTTCAAGACGGCAATGCCATCTAATTTGGGCATGCGGATATCCAGGAGGATCAAATCAAAAATATCCCTCTCAGCCAGTTTGAGCACCTCTTCTCCGTTAGAGGCCAAGGAGACCTTATAGCCCTCCTTTTTAAGCATGATGTCCAAAAATTCCCGCATGCTTTGCTCATCATCTGCCACTAGAATTTTGTCTTTGAACATCTCCATGTCCCTTCATTTCTGTCCCGTCATTGTCTGGGAGACGCCTTCGGAAAAGCACTGGATTCCTGCAGCGACGGGATCATTCGTTAGGTAAAAGGATAGTAAAGGTTGAACCCTTTCCCATGTCACTTTCCACCTTTATCATGCCATTGTGATTTTCGATGATTTTGTGGACGATCGATAGCCCCAACCCCGTTCCCCCCTCCTTGGTTGTAAAAAAGGGTTCAAATATCTTCTCTTTTTCATGCGGAGGAATTCCGTTTCCTGAATCGGTAATCGAAATCTTCACCCATTCCTTGCCTTTGCTTGGAGTTGGCCAGGGGAGATTTTTCTCCCAAAAGGTTTCCTTTTCTTTATCTAAGTGGATGGTGACGGATCCTCCATTGGACATCGCCTGAGCCGCGTTCATCAGAAGATTCCAAAAGACTTGTTTCATCTGGCCCACGTCAATCATTGCCTTGAAGTTCTCACGGGGGGTAGGCCGGATGATACGAATCCCCTCGTGGCAAGAGGGAGAGTGCCTGAACAGTTCAACGGTTTCCTCGATGAGCTTCGTTATCTCCCATGGCCTTTTATGGGTCTCAGGGGGCTGTGCGAAGAGCAGGAAATCGGTGATTAATGCATTCAGCCTTTCGGATTCCCTTAACGTGATCTCCATGAGATGATGTTGCGAAGCATCCAAGTCGAGTTCCGATTTCAGCATTTGGATTGATCCGCTTAATGAGGCTAGGGGGTTGCGGATTTCGTGAGCCATCCCTGCTGCCAGGAGCCCGACGGCTGCCATCTTATCGATTCGTTTCATCTGTTCTTCCATCTCTTTAAACTTGGTAATGTCCTGAAAGATTAACGTATGGCCGATCAGAGAACCATTCGGATCGGTAAGGGGAGAGATGGAAAACCCCAAATGAACCTTCTTCCCTTCGCGATTGATGAAGATCGTTTCGGAACGTCGATAATCAGGTAGCAAATCCTGTCCCTTCTTCTTCACTTCCTCAATGACCTCGCTGATCTTTGGAAAAAGGTCGTAAATGGAGAGGCCTTTCGATCCTTCTTCGTTCAGGTTAAGAATCTTCTCTGCTGTTCGATTAAGGAAATTGATCTTCCCTTGAAAGTCAATCGTCAAAAGCCCGCTGTCCAGACTTCGGATGATATTGCGATTGAACGCCTCCAATTGGTCATAATCCACCTGTTTCTGAATCAACTCTTTTTTCTTCTTCTTCAGCTCTTCAGAAATCGTGCTGCTCAAAAACGCGACAATATAGAAGGCAGCCATATAGAGGACCAACGAATAGAAGATCTGGCTAGCTTCGTAAACGGCAGGTTGCCCCAGAGGATTAATCCAACCATGCAGTTGAAGCAGGAGAAGGAGACCGTAGAGGAAGGTGGAGAGGGAGGCTGATGAAAACGCCCCGCGTTTATAGAAGATAATACTGCTTCCGATGATCGAAAAGATATAAACGATTGGGAAGAAACTTTCTTCCCCGCCAGTAAAATAGATCAGACCCGTGATGAAAAGGTGATCGATGAGAATTTGGACAAAGACGAATCGCTGGAGGTCTTGCACCCTCTTGAATAGGAGGGCATAAAGGATGGTGACGAGATAGAAGAGACTAATAAAATAATAGAAGTTATTGGTCAGGGGGATGAAGAAGTACTTCTTTTCAGAGATTTGGAAAAGGAGGGCGATGGCTAGAAGAAGGGTGACAATGATGATACGACATAACATCAACCCCTTCACGTTTTTTAGCAACTTTTGATGCGGTTCAAAGGAAAGGGTTGAGTTCGGCTCCATCGCAATCCACAAAGGGTAATCACTCTAACCGGAATGCTTCCTAAAGGCCCCTTCAGAAGCAGAATCCCAAACGGTGTCGGCGAAGCGTAGGGGTGTTATGAAAAAATTTGGACGCATCGGAAAGAAGTCTACCCCACCGCAGAGGCCATTGAGAAGATCGGAAGATACATCGAGATGACAACACCTCCGATGACGACTCCCAAAAAGACCATCAGGAACGGTTCCAGGAGTGAGGTCAAATTCGCCACAGCCACATCCACTTCTTCCTCATAAAAATCTGCAATTTTGGATAACATGGAGTCCAGCGCTCCGGTCGATTCACCAACGGAGATCATTTGGATGACCATCGGAGGGAACCACCCGCTTCGGCCCAGGGGTTCCGCAATGGTTTCGCCCTCCCGGATACTGGCCCTCGCATTGAGGATGGCTATTTCGATCGTCTTATTTCCGGAGGTCTTTGAGACAATGGTCAGTCCATCCAGGATGGGAACGCCACTGCTGACAAGAGTCCCTAATGTTCGAGAGAATCGAGCCACAGAAATCTTTTGGAATAGAGGTCCGAACACAGGTATTTTTAGAATGAGACGGTCGATGACCGTTCTCCCGCTTTCAGTTTTATGATATCTCCTGAGAAGGTATATCAAAAGAATGAAAGCCGGGAGAATGATAATGATGTATTTTTTTATGAGGCTGCTCATGGTGATGACAATCAATGTGGGAAGGGGCAGGGCTTGGCCTGCTGATTTGAACATTGATTCGAAGACAGGGATGACAAAGATCATCAATATCAATACCACGATGACAGCGACACCCACAATGGTGGAGGGATAGACGAGCGCCGATTTTACCTTCTTTTTCAGAGCTTCTGCCTTTTCGATATAATTCGCCAAACGGGTTAAAATATTATCTAGGATACCCCCTTCCTCACCGGCCACGACCAAGTTAGTATAGAGGTCGTTAAAAGTAGACGGATGTTTCTTCAAGGCCCCTGCGAAGGTAGAGCCACCCTCCACATCCTCTCTAATCTCCCGGATAATCGTCTTAAATCGCTTATTTTCTTGCTGAACGGATAGTATTTCGAGGGACTGAACGAGGGGCAATCCGGCATCTATCATAGTGGCCAGTTGTCGTGTAAAAATAGCGATCGATCGCTGCTTTACCTTTTGCCCAAAAGGCAACTCAAATTTGATCTCTTTTCCTTTTGAAACGATTTTGGTGGGGATGATACTCTGCTGTCTGAGATAAATTCGAACGGCTGCCTCGTCGGGGGCCTCAAACTCACCCTTTTTGATCTGTCCCCTGAGAGTCTTTCCTTCCCATTTAAAAATTGGCATGGCTTATTCCTTTCTCATTGGAAAAGGGTTCATGCGGTTCTAACCGGTCTCTCTCTCCTCGTGCCGAGCAAGCTGGAATTGGCGAGCATTTGCCTGAACTCCTCGAGGTTATGGCTTCGGTCCATGGCATCCTCCATCGAGATGATATGGCGCTCAACCAGCTGGAGGAGGGCCTGGTTCATCGTTTGCATCCCGAATTTCGCCTGTCCTACCTGCATCTGGGAATAGATTTGTTGAATTTTGTCTTCCCGAACAAGGTTTCGAATGGCTGGGTTCGGAATCATCACCTCCATGGCTAAAGCACGTCCTTTTCCTCCGATCTTTGGAAGGAGCTGTTGAGCTAAGACCCCTTCCAACACAAAAGAGAGTTGTGTCCGTATTTGTTGTTGTTGGTAGGGGGGAAAGACGTCGATGATGCGGTTGATGGTTTCCACGCAGGAGTTTGTGTGTAAGGTGGCAAAGGTTAGATGCCCTGTTTCAGCAGTGATGAGAGCGGCTTCGATCGTTTCCAGATCCCTCATCTCCCCAATGAGAATGATATCTGGATCTTGTCTGAGGATGTGACGAAGGGCAGCGGCAAAACTTTTTGTATCGGAATTGACCTCCCTTTGATTCACGACGCATTTCTTATGACGGTGGAGGTATTCGATCGGGTCTTCAATAGTCACAATATGGCTGCTTTTTTCGGAATTGAGTTTGTCGATCATCGCAGCCAAGGTGGTCGATTTCCCTGTCCCAGTTGGACCCGTGACCAGAACAAGGCCCTTGGGTTTCTTAAGCAATTCATTCACAACAGGGGAGATTCCCAAATCAGCAAAATTGAGGATATCGAAAGAAATGGCTCGGAAAGCGCCAGCGACTGCTCCTCGTTGCATGTAAATATTTCCTCTGAATCGGCTTAGCCCCTTAACCCCGAAAGAGAAGTCCAATTCCCAGTCTTCCTCAAACTTGTGTCGCTGGGCATCGGTCAATACGCTGTAACAGAGCCTTTTCGTATCGGTTGCCGTAAGGACTGTGGAATCGAAACTCGTCAACCTTCCATCAATCCGGAATTGAGGGGATGCTCCTGTTGTGATATGTAAATCTGAAGCCTTCTTTTCAATCACCATTTCGAGTAATTGCTGTAACTCAGCCATACTTCCCTCCCCAATAGCCATCCCGCTTGAAGCAGGATGGTCTTATTCGTCAATATCCTATCGGTCCTCCATCGTTGTCCTGACCACTTCCTCAATCGTCGTCATGCCCTCCTTCACCTTAAAGATTCCACTTTGCCTCAATGTTTTCATCCCTAAACGAAGGGCCTCCCTTTTTATTTCAGAGGCTGAAGCACGAGCCAAGATCAGCTCTTTGATCTCCTCCCTCATCGGCATCACCTCATAGAGCCCGATACGGCCTTTGTATCCAGTATTACTACAAATGGGACATCCTTTCCCTTTATAGACAGGGAAGGACTTCGCCTCATCGGGTGGGACACCCAAATCGATCAGAAGTTGAGGATGGACTTTTATGGGTTCTTTACAGTCCATACAGATTTTCCGTGCTAACCGTTGGGCGAGGACCATGATCACCGACGAAGATATTAAGAAGGGTTCTATACCCATATCGATTAATCTAGTAATAGTTCCTGGGGCATCATTCGTATGGACGGTGCTTAGGACGAGATGTCCGGTTAAGGCTGCTTGGATCGCGATCTGACCGGTTTCGAAATCTCGAATCTCACCGACCATGATGATATCGGGGTCTTGGCGGAGAAAAGAACGGAGTGAAGAGGCAAAGGTGAGTCCAATATCGTCATGCATTTGGACTTGATTGATCCCCATAAAATTATATTCCACAGGATCCTCAGCCGTCATGATATTTTCGGTCTCTTTATTCAATTCAGATAAGACGGAGTAGAGGGTGGTCGTTTTTCCGCTCCCCGTTGGACCGGTCACCAAGATCATTCCAACAGGTTTGTGGATAGCCTTTTTTAGTTCCTCTAAGGACCATGCCTCAAATCCCAGCTTTGTCATGTCGAGTTGTAAGGCAGATTTATCCAACAAACGGAGAACAACCTTCTCACCAAAAAGGATGGGGGCGGTGGAAACGCGGAAATCCATTTCCCGTCCTTTCCCCATCCGTAACTTGATCCTTCCATCCTGAGGAAGTCGTTTCTCAGCGATGTCCAACTTAGCCATAATTTTTAATCGGGAGACGATCGCGTTCTTAATCTTTACGGGGAGCGCCATCTCACGCCTCAACACGCCGTCAATTCGATACCTCACTCGAAATATCTTCTCATAGGGTTCAAAATGGACATCGCTGGCCCCTAATTTGATCGCTTTGATCAAAATTCCATTGACGATCTTGATGATGGGTCCTTCGATCTCTCCCCCTTCGTCTACCTGTTGGGTCTCAATGACCTCAATGTTATCGACGGCCCCGTGGACTAAGGCATCAAAGTCATCGACATTGACCGTATCATCGTCGAGCATAAAGCTGGCATCCATGGGAGTGTTGGCTTCATCATCAAGGTTATACTCGGTGGCATCAAACGAGACCTTTCCCATCCCTGCGATGTTGCCGCCCCCTCCGTAATATTTCTTTATCGCTTCGATGATCTCCGTTTCTGAAGCGACCACTGGCTCCACATTGAACCCAGTCATAAATTTAATTTCATCGATAACGACAATATTGCTGGGGTCAGCCATGGCCAAAGTCAATTTAGGACCGACGCGTTGGATAGGGATAATGAAATGATTCTTAGCTTTGCTGGCAGGAACCAATTTGATCACGTTTGGGTTGATTTCAAGCTTGGAAAGCATGACGGAAGGAACTCTATACTGCGCACTCAAAAAAGAGAGTAGATCATCTTCCTTGATAAACCCCAGTCTGACCAGGTTCGTCTGTAAACGCCCTCCCTTGAATTTTGTTTCCTCCACTGCCTTTTTAAGCTGGTCAATGGTTATGAAATTTCTCTTGACAAGTAATTCGCCCAAACGTTCTGACATTTTTTGTCCCTTTCAAATGGTCAATTAAACATGATTAAAAAAAATGAAATTTTTGTCAAGATTAAAATAGTTATTAAGCAAAATAAGTGCCAATTTTTGCCTATTTTTAATTATTTGATTTCATTAAATTTCTTATTTGATTCGACTTTCAAGAAGTCCAAAAAAGATTTCGACTGACTAAAAATTGTCCAATTGTTGAGGAAAAGTTGGCCATTTCATAGAGTACGTTATTTAAGGGGTAGAGAGCCAAATTCACCTTAAGGTCTTTCCAAAAATGGACGGTTTAAGTGGACATTCTTCACTTTGGCTTAACCTATTTGTTCATATTTATGTGATTTAGAAGTCGTGATGACTGGTGATCCAGAATAGAATAGAGGACTATTAACCATCTGCCTTCAATAAGAATCAATAGACTGCCAACTAAGAAATCACAGGCAAAGCCTTGACACCACTCTGTGACTTTGTTAGATTTCAAAATGTTTTCTAATTTTCGATAGTCAAGGACCTCCATACATTGCCCATGGCATAAATCGCAAGATATTTCCGATTGAAAAGAGGTGAAACATTGTTGAAATTGGCCGGTATTCAAATATCTTGTCATGAGGAAAAGGAACGAAATATTACGAAAGCGACCAAGTTTGCTCAAATCGCTGCGGAGAAAGGAGCTCAGATCATCTGTTTTCAAGAGCTTTTTACCAATCCTTGGTTCCCTCGCGAGATGGACAAAAAGCATTTCTCCTTTGCAGAAATGGTTGACGGACCCTCTATCAAGCCCATGCAAGAATTGGCAAGGAGATATAATGTGGTTTTGATCTGTCCCATCTTTGAAAAGGGAGAGGATGCCTTTTATAATTCAGCTGTTGTCATCGATGCGGGAGGGGAGATTTTGGGTAGTTACCGAAAAGCCCACATCCCGCAAATTCCTCTTTGGGAGGAGAAATTCTATTTTCTTCCAGGAAATCTCGGATTCCCTGTTTTTCAAACGAAATTCGCTATCATTGGGATCCAAATCTGTTGGGACAATTTCTTTCCAGAAGGCTCAAGGATATTGGCTTTGAAAGGGGCCCAGATCATATTTTCTCCTACCGCAGCGGCTTTCGCATCCCAAGAGAAATGGGAAACTGTCATCTCAAGCAATGCGATTTCAAATGGGGTTTACATCTTTCGAGTGAACCGTGTCGGGAGTGAAGAGAAACAGGATTTTTATGGAAGGTCATTCTGCGTATCGCCGGAAGGGGAATTACTGGATAAGCCTACAGGAATGAAGGAAGGTATTGCCCTCATAGAAATCAATTTGAAGCATATCGAGGAAGTGAGGAAAGAATGGCCATTTTTTAAAGATAGGAGACCTGAAATTTACGAGGACATACTCCAAAAAATAGGAGCACAGAACAAGGCGGATAGGATCAGCCAAGGCTAAGGGTCAGAAATCTGAGCACAAAATTTCTTCTTAGCTTCAACCTTATCCTTAACCTGCTGGTGCAGCGAAACGTTATGCCCTCCATTGTTCGATTGAAAGAGGAGAAAATGGGAAATAGGAAAAAAAGGATCGTAGAAGAATATGTATATCCGATCGTCGTCGCAATCCTGATCGCACTTTTCATTCGGACCTTTATTGTTCAGGCTTTTAAAATTCCCTCCAGTTCAATGGAGCCCACACTCCTCGTGGGGGATCATCTTCTTGTGAACAAGTTTATTTACGGCATCAAGATACCTTTTATCAATACCAAATATTTTCAATTCAAGAAACCCGAGAGAGGGGACATCGTTGTTTTCGTTTATCCAAAAGATCGAACGAAGGATTTTATTAAAAGGGTCATTGCAACGGAAGGAGAAAAAGTGGAGGTTCTTCGGAATAAAATCTATATCAATGACCGATTGATCGATGATCCGTGGGGCCATTATGATGAGAGAGGTCAGTCGGCTAAATATCTTCACTCAATGGATCGGTTCGGACCTGTCATGGTTCCCAAAGGATCTTTGTTTGTTTTAGGAGATAATCGTGACAATAGCCAGGATAGCCGTTTTTGGGGCTATGTCAATGTCAACGAAGTGAAAGGAAAGGCGCTGATCATCTATTTCTCATGGAATCAATATGCGCAAAACTTGTTAGGTAAGATTAGGTGGGTGAGGTTTGGGAAACTCATCCATTAAATGGAGCAATCCAATTTTTGAAAAACATTTGCTTTGGCCCATTGAATATCCTTTTTGATCTGATCGATGAGACCCGATGGGGAGTCGAAACGGGTCTCATCACGAATTCTCCTCTTAAAATTAATCTGAATGTCTTCGCCATAAATGTCCTGATGAAAGCCCAAGATATAGACT
>Ga0209427_10001926_pt1 | contig 24208 bp, 20 predicted proteins | sample DeeMarSWOR136_30_FD_187465 | JGI IMG/M metagenome (GOLD analysis project Ga0209427, IMG submission 187465) | Marine sediment microbial communities from White Oak River estuary, North Carolina - WOR-1-36_30 (SPAdes) (version 2) | ecosystem: Environmental > Aquatic > Marine > Intertidal zone >...
CCATAAGCGCCGTTTTTTTCAACCATTTTATCTCCATCAACGCCTTCATACCTGCCTCCTCAAGAGTGGTTAAAAGACCTCCCGCCACCACATGGGAATGATCGTGGACCTGTTCGAAACTGGTGGGTGATAGATTCCACCTCCAACCCCAACGTATCCCTTCGCCACCTCCCCGAAGATGGCGATAACCACCCCCGAGGGAATGCCAATGCCGATCTCTGCCGAACGATCGCTTATGTCCAGCGTACCGCCGAGGCCATCCAAGTCAAAAACAGGGTTCCCTGTCTTGTAGCCCAGGGCGTATAGCCTTCCCCTTCCTTGCCCCACATAACAGAGGTCGTCGAATTCCTCCTGATCCGGTATGAAGGAGGTAAAGTAGGCGGTCCCGAAGAAGACCACGGGAGGGGAAAGGACCTTTTCCCCCAGGTACTGGTTCAGCCGGATATACCATCCATTCTCCGTATCGCTCCCATTCAAAAGGGTGTCGGTGACATCCTGCAAATTGCCCTCGGTCAGCGTAGGTCCATTCTTGTCCTTTATCCCGTAGATTCGATTACAGACGGTAACATCCTTGGGATCTGCCCTGTCGCCCGTGCCGAAGAAGAGCATCTCATAGTACCCGCCTCCGTTTTCCAAGCACACATCGGGGGGATAGAAGATCTTCTTCCGCTCGCCCGCACCGTAGAGAAGTTTTCCTGTCCAGCTACCGGGGGATGGGCTTCCGATATCGAAGCGCCACATCCTGCCCCCCGTATCCCCCACGTATAACCGATCGATGTAGCCGTCCCCCGTGGTATCCAGCCGTGCGATATCGCTGGGGATGGAGTTAGCCATGAACGGGTTTTCGCTATGGGAGTACTTCCAGACAAGATCGCCTGTTACCGCGTCAACGATGTATATGGCCCGGCCATGGGAATCCTCCCCCGCATTCGGGCCGCTGTCCTGGTTCTCGTCATACCCTCCCCCGATGAAGAATACCACCTTCTCACCCGTTCCGTAACGGATTCTTCCCATGATAGGGGTGGACCAGCTCTGCCCCATTTCCGAATAGTCTCCTAACTCCGGCCATTCCGGCCCGATCTGCCAGAGGAGACGGGGGCTTTGAGGCAATGTCACGTCTAGGGCGAAATAGTGATTCCCCCCCCGTCGTTCACCACAGACCAGGATCACCTGATCGCCATCAGACGATTCGATGGTCCCGTTCCCGTTTTGATCGACGATGTACGGCCTAGGAGAACCATCCACGTAGTACTCCACGGTCTCCCCGGTCAAATCCCTCAACCTCCCGAGAAGACCCTGAGGGATGAATGCCCAGAGCTCTTCCCCCGTCTCATCATCGAAGGCGTGGAGCATGCCGTCGTTGGCCCCTGCAAAGATGACCGATTGTCCCTGCCCGTAGTGGATGATGAGGGGGCGGGAGTGGAGGAAAGCCCCCGAAATCCAATCCCTCTTCTCCGCGGTGTTTGCATTTCCGTTTTCATCGTATGAATCGCACCCATGGATGAATTGGATAAGCCTATCCCTTTCGGTGTCTTTATTGACACTGAACCCCAATGTGAGGGGGGTGATCTTCGGGTTAGTGAGGCTAAAGGCATTTGTGGGATTCGTCAAATCCAATGTGGTCCCCATATATGTGTAAATCCTTCTACCATCGGACCGGTTGAGGAGGATCTGGCCAACCCCTCCCTTCTCGACCTCGCCCCCGTCGGGCTCCCCGCTTCCCCAGAAGGAAACGGCCGAATCCAGAATTCGGCCCCTTGAATCGAGCACCGGGTTCCCGTTGACATCGAGGATATCCCCCGTCTTGATCCCGGTTGCCGGATTATCCTCGGTGGCGATGGCGAACTTCTTGATATTCCCCTTCCAGAAACTCCGCCACGTGGGCTTGAAGAGGGCGAGGTAGAGGCGATTTCCGCTACTCGCCTTCTCCATCTGGCTGATGGGCACCACGGGGGCGACATACGAGGTGGATTGCTCCAGGATTTCCTCGATGATCTTCTGCAGCACGATGGAAAAGCTTTGAGCGTTGTGGCAGTAGTAGTATTTTCCTCCACCGTTTTTCGCCGTATCCTCCAAGAGCTCGGAACGAATGGTAAACCCGACCGTATAGGTGACGATATTCTGGGTATCCTCCAGATCCGGCCGCGCATCCATCTCTCGCATGACCTTGGACACATCGTCCAGATAGTCGGATCCGTCGTCTTCGTAGGGCTTCTCCTGTGCCAGGCCCGGCTCATGTTTATCGATATCGGTGTCCCCATCGTTCTTTTTCCCATGGTTTTTTAGGACTTCATTTCGATCCTGGGTCGACTCCCCGTCGGTGACGACGATGATGTAGCTCCTCTGGCACCAGTACTGGATCGGGCTGTTATACATCCCCACCCCGGGGTTGAAGTAACTGAGGGCACCCTGAAAGTAGAGCCCGGCCTCGTGCAGGGTTTCCGCCAGGGGGGTCCACGTGTCCGCATGAATCTGCCCGATGGCATTGTGCAGACTGGCCCTGTTTTGCGGGGTCATGTCCTTAATCTCCCGCAGGATGTGGCCTCCCTCCGATTGGTTGAAGATCATTGCCCCGAACCGGACTCCGTTTGTCGTGTTGATGAAGCTCTGAACGGTTCCCTTTGCCACGCCCAGCCTCGGCCTAGTCTCCGAAGGCCCCGTATACACCAGATAATTCCGATAGTTTCCCGTCCGGAGGTACCACGTTTTCCTTCCACCGCACTCGGTAAGGTCATCGAGCCTTCCGTTGAAGTAGCCATAGGTGCTCAGGGCATCCCTGGCATCGACGCATGTGATAAGGTCAATGGATTCCCGGTATATTGTGTCCCACTTCCCCCCGGATTTGTAGTAGACCGCAGAGGGATCGACCCCGAGAGAATTTGGGTAGATATAGGTTGGGTAGTACTCCACGGAGGGCATCTCATTGTTCATGCTCCCCGAGTTGTCGAAGATTATCAGGCAGTTCGGCTGAACGGCATCGATGCCCGCCACGTACAGGTCCGTATCGTCCGCTATAAGGACAGAGGTTCCGCCCAATCCAACGACCAACAGAACCATCCCTATGATTACCCACTTCCTCATCTCAGTAACCTCCTTGTGCCGTGGGCACCAATTTGATCACCTTTTCCTGGATCTCACTGGATGCACTAAGCGTTGCCACCGAGGTATACCCCTTCGAGGTGATCAGGTAGTGGTCAAAATTGAAGTGGAGGGAGCTAATCCCCTTCCCCCTCGGAGCCCCCTTCTGCGTGGGATCATACCCCACCGTAACGCTCGCCCTTACCGGTTCCGTGAGGTCAAAGTTTTTACCGGTCCTCTGAAAATTGGACCCGTCGGCGAGGGCAACCTCCACCGCGCCGTCCGCGGCGTAGAATGCCTGGTTCCCCCAGTGATTATTTCCCGATATCCTTACCTCGATATCGGTGGTTGTCATGGCAGCGAAACCAATAACCGATGCCACCAGCATAATCAGCAGGGTGATGACGAGAGCAATTCCGTTTTCCTTCGGGGAAAAAGAACGTTCCTTAGATTTCATTACCGTAATCCTCCTCATCAATTAAGGACGAAATTCCTTATCCTCACCAGGGATTGCAGCTGTCTGGTACGATAGTTATCGCCCGTGACGGGATGGATATAGTCGGGATCGGGCTTCCCGCTCCTGACTTGAACCGAAATACGCCCGGCGATGATCTTATCCTCCGATCCAACGGGGGCTTCCTGCCATTGGTCCACGATGCCATCGGAATCCAGATCCATGCCATAGGTCACCTGCAAATCCCGGATGTTGTTAGAAAGGGGGGTGGCGGAAAGATCAACTCCACCTTCCGTCACTTTTCTGATCAAATGGGGCGCAGCGGCGTCATCATCGACGAAATAGGTTATGGTTCTTTCAACCCCGTTGTACTGGTATTGAACGCCTATGGAATCGGTTCCATCCCTTATTCCCTCTTCCACTGGGTTTATTGTGATGGGGTTGGAGAGGGCAACGGTACTGTTGAATCCCGCCATCCGGATATCCCGGACCAGAATACCCATTGCAACCCTGACGCCCTGTTGCATCTCCATCACCTGGTTTTGAACATTATATAAGTTGTGTTGGGAGGCAAAGGTCCTGTATGCAGCGGCAATGAGAATAGAACTGATGCAGAGGGCTATCAGAAGCTCAATGATGGTAAATCCCGTTTTCCTCTGTTGTAAGTTATTTGCCACGGGGGTCCCTCCTGTCGTAAAGAGGTCTTTCAATTGGTGATGACCGAGGTGATGCGGAGCAAATGATTATCACCATCATTCCAGCTCACCGCCAGATCAACGGTCTTCATCTTTCCCGTTGGAACCACGGTCCATGCCCGCTGGTATTGAATTCCTTGGGCTCCGCCGATGGAATCATTTCCATTCTGCAGGACATTCCAGTCCACCGTCCTCAACTCTTCCATCTTGTCCTGGGCAAAGGTTGTGGCCTCGGTAACCTTATTTCCAAACGAGGCCCCTCCGATGGAAAGAAGCATCATCTGCGCCAGGCCCAAAAGGGCAACCGAGAGAATGGTCATGGCGATGAGCATCTCCAACAATGTGAAACCCTTTGATGTGTTGAAAAGTTTCATTCCCAATATCTCCCCTTTCTTATGGTTTTACTGCTTTTTCACTTTTGGTTTCATCTCAAAAACCGTACCAAGAAAAGCCCGATGTAAACTTATGTACAGTTGTGTCAAATTCAAAAAAAGGGGAGAAAAATTGAATAATTACGGAATTTTAGATTTTTCCCGCAACCTCGTAACCTTTTTTCATAGGCTTGGAAATGTTTGCATAAAAGGCGAGACTCCAAGGGGCATGTGCAATCTTCATGTCAATTCGCGGCCTGTTTTGATCAAGTCGCTTTTTCGGGGATTGAGCATGGAGGGTGAGGGGCCTCTAACCTTTTTGCAGGGTTCGAAAAGAGACGTCATTGTAAAAAGTTGAAATCAGACGGCAAAGAAAAAAGATTCAGATGCAAGGCGCGCAAATCATGAGGAATGAGGCGTACATAGAAGTACGCTGCAGTGACGAATGATGAAGCGCAACGCAGCAGATGGACTTTTTACGAAGCCGTCAAAAGAGGCCGTGGAAATGATCGGGGTCTAACAGAGGCAGGAAAACGGAGGTGGGACCCCATCTGGTTCTGGAGTTTTCGGACCTTTACAGGGGTATTTTTATAACTTGCTGATTATAAGGGAACGCAGGGGCTTTTACCCAGTTGGAACGTCAGTTGGAATATTGGAATAATGGAATGATGAGTGTCCCAAGCATAAAGAACTGCGTTTATAATGACAAATGACAAAGCCCAAAGTTCAAATAAATGCCAAATGACCAATTTCAAAGTTTTGACATTTAGACATTGGGATTTCTTTTGGCATTTGGATTTTGGCATTTGACATTGAGAGTTCCGAGTTACCGACTTTTCCAGCACATTACCCTCAGGGACAACTGTGTTCTCTAGAAACTCAGCAAACTTCAGCTGTGGTTTTCTCGCCCGGGAAGGCTTAACGATATATAATTCGGATTAAAACCTGCTGCCTGTCCTGCGCAGAAAAAGAGGATTCAAAGGGGGATTACGGATGAGATCTCCCCGGTAGGGAAGTTGGTGTATCCATCACCCTTTCACCTTAACTCCATATTCCTTTATCTTATAGAGGAGGGCCCGGTGGCTGATCTCCAATAGCTTTGCGGCATGGGTGTGGTTACCATTGGTCTTATGGAGTGCCTTTTTGATCAGGTCCATCTCAAGGTAACGACTCGCCTTTTTGATGGAAAGCTCGTCGTTGAGTAAACTGACCATAGATTCCTCTCTGGGACTCTGAATCTCAAGGGGAAGGTTCTCCACCTGAATCTGATTCGAATCGGTCAATACGATGGCCCTCTCAATGACATTCTCCAACTCCCGGACGTTGCCATTCCAGCTGTAGTTCAAAAGGCAGTTCAGGGCTTCCTGATTAATTTCTTGGATAGGGTGGTTTAATTCCCGGCTGTATTTGTGGATGAAATGGTCCACCAACAGGGGAATATCTTCCCTTCGTTCCTTCAAGGGCGGGATCTTGATTGGAAGGACATTGAGGCGGTAGAAGAGGTCATCCCTGAACTTATCCTCTCTGACCTCCTTATCCAGATCCTTGACCGTTGCGGCGATGATCCGTACATCGATTTTGATGGGCCTGGAGTCCCCGACGCGCCGGATTTCACCATCCTGCAATACCCGAAGCAACTTCACCTGAAGCTGGAAGGGTAATTCCCCAATTTCATCCAAAAACATCGTTCCCTCGTCGGCCTCCTCGAAAAGGCCTTTCTTGGTCCGAACGGCATTGGTGAAACTTCCCTTGGTATGACCAAAAAGCTCACTCTCCAGGAGGTTTTCCGGAATAGCCCCGCAGTTAACGGGGACAAAGGGGTTGTTCGAGCGATCGCTATTAAAATGAATGGCCTTGGCCACCAGCTCCTTACCCGTTCCACTTTCCCCCGTTATGAGAATCGTTGACTTATACTTGGCCACCTTCCGGATGGTATCGAATATCTGCCTCATCCGTTCGTTCTTGCTGATGATATTATCAAAGCTATACTCCTTCTGGACCTCCTTCTTCAAAAAAAGGTTCTCTCGCCGGAGCCGCTCCCGTTCTTCCGCCTTCTTCAAAGTCAGAATGATCTCATCGGGCTTGAAGGGTTTGGAGATGTAATCATAGGCCCCCAACTTCATGGCCTCGACAGCGGTATCCAAGGTTCCAAAAGCGGACATCATGATAATGGTTGATTCACATCCCGCCTTCTGGGCTTCCTTTAAGAACTCCAAGCCATCCATCTCAGGCATCCGAATATCACACAAGACCGTGTCATAGGAGCCCGTCTCGACCTTTTTTAGGCCTTCGATTCCATTTTTGGCTGTTTCGACATCATATCCCCGTTTCTTTAGGATCACGGATAACATGTGTCGAAAATTCTCTTCGTCATCGATTAAAAGGATTCTGCTGGTGGACATGGATTCTCCTCAGTATTTGGGTTAGACATCTCACCCACCTCCAGGGAGGGGAGCAAGATCGTAAAGGTAGATCCTCTCCCCACTTGGCTCTCCACCTTGATTTCACCATTGAAGAACTCAATGATCCTCAGGGAGATGGATAGCCCCAAGCCCGTCCCCTTGTCGGGAGGCTTGGTTGTAAAGAAAGGGTCGAAAACCTTTTGCAGGTCCCCCTTCTTGATACCGCAACCCGTATCCGAAATGTTGATCCGTACTAAACGATCCCCCTCATTGTATTTATCATAAATCAGGGGAAGGGGTTTGAATTTGCGAAGATGAGAGTAGTCGGATGTTTCGGGGTCCGACTTCCTCCTTCGGGGAACCATCGCTTCAAACTCCCCCTCCGGATCACCCCTGACCTCCGCTTCATCCGTTTCCACACTCAAGGTCCCTCCATCGGGCATGGCGTCCGCCGCGTTGAGGAAGAGGTTGATGAGAACCTGCTGGAGCTGGGATTCGTCAGCCCTAACCCGTGAAAGATTTCGTTTCAAATCGAGTTTCGTCTCGATCTGTTTAAAGGACTTCTGGTGAGATAGCAGCGACATGGTATTCTTTATGGTGGTGTTTACATCCAGTTCCTCAATCTCGAATTTAGTAGGCCTTGAAAAGTCCAGCAGTCCTCTAACAATGTTATTAATCCGGTCGATCTCCGTCTCGATGCGCCTCAAATAGCTCAATCCCTCCTCATGGCTATCCATGCCCTCCTGCAAGATCTTGGTGTATCCCAAAATCGCGCCCAGCGGATTCCCGACTTCATGGGCCACCCCGGCGGCGAGCCTTCCGATGGAGGCAAGCTTCTCAGAAATGAGAAGATCCTCTTGAGCTCGCTTCAACCTCTTATTGGTAATCTCCAAGTTGTGGATATGGTCTTCCAGTCTCCTCTTATTTTCCCCGAGCTTCTCGGCCATCTGGTTGAAGGACTGCATGAGTTGTCCAATTTCATTCTTGGCGGTGACATCGATCTTCTGATCGAAGTCGCCGTCCCTGATCTTGCCCGTAATATTCACCAAGTTTTTAATGGGGTTGACGATCACTCGAGAAAGCAGCAAGCTCCCGAAGGCTATCAAAACCAAGGAGTCGATGATAATAAACAAAACCACTAACCTCTGGGATTCGAGGATGCTCACCATGAGATCAGCTAAGGAGAGGTTGACCCTCAGCCCTCCCACAACCTTACCCCCTATGAACAACGGGGAAAAAACGATCAATTCCTTGTAATTGTTGAAGAAAATCCTCTTTTCCTTCTTCAACTCATGGAAGAACTCCTCGCCCAGAATAGCCCTCTTGAACTGCTGTGTCTCCAAACCCCTCCCGATCATCTCCTTTCGGCTGTGGGCCACAATACTAAAATCCCTATCCACAATTGCTACCGTTTTTAATCTCTCATCGGCGGCGTACGTCTCCACCAAGCCCTGAAGGGAAAGCCCGTCAAGGGAGGGATTGCCCTCCCCTTTGAACATGAACTCAAGAGTATTCTGGATTGAGCGAACAATAAACCGACTTCCCTCTACCTTCTGGTTGAGGATATTCCTCTCGTTGAGCTTCAACATGCTTATGCCGACCAGAAGAATTGCGGCAATAACGAGAAGGGTGATATTGAGGATGACCTCCATCCTCAATCCCACCGTCAATTTTCTAAACAACCAAAAATCCCTTGCCATAGTGCCTTTTGGAATGACCCGTCTAAATCCGGAAATGGAGATACCAGCGTATCATTTCTCTTCCGAAAAAGAGATAAATGACCGCGCCTATGGAGAGGAATGGCCCGAAGGGGATGGCGTATTTGCTATCGGCCCCCTTGGCCACCATGAGGGCGATGCCTACCATGGAACCGATGAGCGAACTAACCAAGATGGTGAACAACGTCGAGCTCCATCCCAAATAGGCCCCGATCATTGCCAGGAGTTTGATGTCTCCTCCGCCCATTCCCTCTTTCTTCGTGACCCAGTAGAATAAGACGGCCACAGCATAGAGGAGTCCACCACCGATGAATATTCCCAATAAGGAATCGAGGGTGGCCATATTGAGGGCCCCCTTGACCGTCTTGAAGACATAGAGGACGAGGATATCATTATGGCCTGCAACGGGCTTTATGAATGATACCAGAAACCCCAGGATGATCCCGGGTAGGCTAATTTTGTCAGGTATAATCCGGTGATCCAAATCGATGAAGCTAACCACGATCAGGGAAGAAATGAAGATGAAGGAGATAAAAAAGGAAGGAGAGAGGCCGAACTTGAGAATGAGAAAGGTGGAAAAGAAGGCCATCATCGTTTCAACCAGTGGATACCTCGGCGATATTGAGGCATTACAATACCGGCACCTCCCGCCGAGCAAAAAATAGCTGAGGATCGGGATATTATCATAGGCTTTGATGGCCGTCTTGCACTGAGGGCAGCTGGAAGATGGCGAGATGAGGGAGGTTCCCAGGGGAATCCGAAAGATACAGACATTGAGAAAGCTTCCCACAATAGCCCCAAAGAGGAAGGCAAGGATGTAAAGAGGAACGGGGGCCATCTCCCTCCCCTATGTTTAACGGCTTCGTAAAAAATCCATCTGCCATTCGACAGGCTCATGGCCCTGAGCAAAGTCAAAGGGCCATTCGACAGGCCGTTCGACAAGCTCACGGTCCTGAGCAAGGTCGAAGGACTCACGGCCTTGAGCAAAGCCGAAGGCCCGCGTTGGGCTGCATCCTTTGTAATTGCAGCGTACTTCTCTGTACACCTCATTCCTCAGGATTTGCGCGCCTTGCATCTGGATCTTTTTTCTTTGCCGTCTGATTCCGATCTTTTTACGAAATTATCATCTCTATATCAAACGAACGCGACCGAGCATTATAATCTCAGCCCTCTGTCTATCAATATGATCGTCTATTTTCATATTGATTTCAAGCCCTTTTTGCCCTGTGGGAAAAAAGGGATTCAGTAGAAATCGGGATAAAACCGATGGACTCAACCAAGCAGTCCGAATTATGGTGGGGGTTTTTTCAGAGAACCCTGATAAAAGGCGAGTAAAGAGCGGCTTGGTTGTATGTTTTGAACAATGATACCCCTGCCCCATCGAAGCCCAAAGACCGTTTAGGACAAACCCATCACTTCCACTTGTCATCCGCGCCGCCGGAGGTTCTGTTCCCGTCGGCATCGATGGCAAGCCACCCGTTTGCCGCACCGCCATCACTTCTATCTTGCCTGGTCCCCGCCCGTGGAGTCGCCGTTGCGAGAAACCCCGATCCATGGGCCCCAAGGGTAATATTATAGTCCCCAGGTTCATAGGCGATGGCAACTCCGGCATTACTCGGCCACCCGAAGGAGACGAGATCCTGCCTAAGTATCGTATAGCTCCCGGTTTCCGCCCGAAGCTGCTCCTCCATGGCCCGGACGTTTTCCAGGGCCACCTTCGCATCGGAGCGCCTCGCCCTCCGTATATGGTTGGTATACATGGGGATGATGATGGCCGATAGAATCCCGATAATGGCCATGGTAATGATGAGCTCAGTGATGGTGAATCCTTTGCTCTTTTTCCCTCTCATTTTTCCCTTTCCGTTTCAATATCAATAATAAATTGAATGGAAAAAGGGCACGTACCTCCCTTTTTCCAAAGATGGTGGGGTAAAAAATCAAAGATTGAAAAAAGGGAAGGGGCAAGCCTCAACTCGCCCCTTCCGTTATTCAGGACTTACTTGGGCAACCAGTTATCAACCCGTGCATTGGGAGAACTCCAAGCCCAAACGGTGAATACCCCATTTGCAGCAACCCAAGTTCCGACGCAATTCACCTGGACAGTTGCCAGAACGGAGCCAATATCCCCGGCAGCACCACCTACAGCTCTGACGGTATAGGTCCCGTCGACCGTACCACCCGTGGTACCATCAATCGTGCTGTACCACCATTTCCGACCTCCAGCAGGACCCAATGATTGCGGGGTCTGTACTCCCAAATTAGCCAAGATTGCCCCATCGGCTGAGCTAGCCGGGGGAGCTCCGAGATCAGCGGCAATGTTCGCCACCTCGTCCTTCAGGGCGCCCATGGTGTCTGTGGCCTCCTGAAGCTTGGCCTTGTTCACGTTGGCATTGTACATGGGGATGGCGATAGCCGCCAAAATTCCGATGATCGCAACGACGATCATCAACTCAATCAGTGTAAAACCTTTTTTGTTCCTCAACATTTTCTGACCTCCTTAAAAAGATTTGATCTGTTTTTCCCCTGCCCCGGAGAAGTCTTCACCTCCTCTCTATAGATTTTTTGTATGTGCTGGATCTTCTTTCAGCATAATCCATGCCAAATTTCATTTCCCCTCTTCCTCTGTCCATTGCAATCGATAATCTATTGGAAATAAAGGGATTTATCACAATGCTATTTTTCCTTATAATATTTTCGAGAGCTATTGTCAAGTTTTTTCGGCCACCCCATGGACATTTTTTGTCGCTCAGTAACAATGTTTGCCAATCATTGGGGGAGATAGCCCGGTTTCACCCTCGTGCCATCGCATCGCCATTGCCATTGGGTAATCACTCGAATGCCCATATCCACTTGGGGTGTGCATCGAATCCATCCACCCCTGAGGCTTTGCCCCAAGGGGGCGCGAGCCCTAACGAAGATGACACCATTACTCCTGATCCAATATTGCCATTTCCCGTTGTCCGGAACTTGAACGCCGAGGATGTTGAGGATTTGGTTGTGGTTGTTGCAAGGGGGAGGAAGACTGCCTTCATTCGAAACGTAGCTACTAATCTCGTCTTTTATGGCATCGATGGTATCAACCGCCTCTTGTACCTTCGATCTCCTGACCTTATCCCTGTATATGGGGATGGCGATGGCGGATAAGGCCCCAATTATCGTAACAACTATCAGGAGCTTGATGAAGGTAAAACCCCATTCTCTCTTCATACCAATCCTCGTGAACCTGGGTTAAATATTCTTTTAACCATGCGACCTTTGCATTATTTATGCCATCCTTGCGGTCTTCCCGATCCGGTCCTTTTCTCCTGAACTTCATTCCCCCTGTTCCCTTCCCCTTCTTTCATTCTTAACTCTCCATTCCTCCCTCTCCCCTCTTCATTACTGCTGCTTACTGCTTACTTCCTACTCCCTGGCAACCCTTAACTCTTGACTTTAGCCTTAGCCTCAGCCTTAACCTTAGCCTCTCTCCTCCCATCTCGCAGCCTCCACCTGCCCGAGGGTAACGGGGATCCTCGGGAAATTCTCCAAACTCGAGCCGTGTTTTCTATTGACGGGAACCCCCTTTTCCTTTACATTATATATATGCGACGCCGAAAGAGACGCCATATCAAAGGGCTCCTCATTTTCCTGACGATCTTTTTCATCATGCTGGGCCTTGCTGCCTCGGGGATCTATCTCTATTTCACCCATGATCTCCCTCGGGTCGGCTCCCTCAAGGATTACAACCCCTCCATAATCAGCACCGTCTATTCCGATACGGGGGAGCTCATCGGGGAATTTTTTCTAGAAAAACGCATCGTGATTCCCATTGAGAAGATCCCGCGATTCGTCCTCCAGACCTTTGTTTCGGCGGAGGATGCCCGTTTTTTTCAGCATGAGGGGCTCGACTACCCCGCCATCCTTAGGGCCTTCTGGAAGAATATCCTGGCCGGGGAAATCGTTCAGGGAGGGAGTACTATCACCCAGCAGGTTGCTAGGTCGCTCCTTCTCTCCTCCGAGAGAAAGTGGTCGAGAAAGATTCGAGAGGCCATTTTGGCCAATCGCATGGAAAAGTCTCTCACGAAACAGGAAATCCTTTACCTCTATCTAAACCAGATCTATCTTGGACACGGGGCCTATGGAATTGAGGCGGCCTCCCAGAATTACTTCGGAAAACACGTTGAGGATTTGAATCTTGCAGAGGCCGCAATGCTCGCAGGCCTCCCGCAAGCACCCACGAGGAACTCCCCCTATAATCATCCTAGAAAAGCCAAGATGCGTCAGGCTTACGTCTTAGATCAGATGGTTGAAAATGGTTATATCAGTCGTACGGAGGCCATGGAAGCCCTGGAAACCATCTTGGAGATTCACCCTAGGAGGAGCAAATTCCTGGAGGTAGCCCCTTACTTCACCGAACACGTTCGCCGCTATGTAGAGGAAAAATACGGGAGGGAGGCACTATATAAGGAGGGCCTCCAGATCTTCATCACCCTCGATGTGACCATGCAAAAGGCAGCCCAGAAGGCCATTGGCAGGGGGCTCAAGGAACTGGATAAACGTCAGGGCTACCGAGGGCCGCTCAGGCATATCGAACCCGGAGAGACCGAATCCTTTTGCAAAGAGGTCCAGGAAGCACTGGGTAAATCTCCCCTGACCGAGGGCGAGGAAGTCTTGGGAGTTGTTGTGGAGATCAGGCAAGGGGAGAAGGCTGTACTGGTCAAGGTGGGCGATGGGATTGGCCGAATTGAACTGAAGGAGATGAAGTGGGCCCGAAAACCCGATCCCGAGGTTCCCTATTACAGGGCGAGGGTCCGTAACCCTGAAGAGGTGCTCCAGGTAGGGGATGTCATCAAGGTGAAGGTTAAGGGGTTTTCGGGCAAGACGATGGTTCTCTCCTTAGAGCAAGATCCATTGGTCCACGCGGCCTTGCTGAGTATAGACCTGAAGACGGGATACGTAAAGGCCATGGTGGGAGGAAGGGATTTTCAGGAGAGTCAGTTCAACAGGGCTGTTCAGGCAAAACGACAGGCTGGCTCCGCCTTTAAACCCATCATCTATGCCTCGGCCATCGATAAAGGGTATACTCCCGCAACGGTGATCGTCGATTCTCCCATCATTTACGATGGCACGCAGGATTACCAGTCCTGGAAACCAAGAAACTACGAGGAGAAATTCTATGGGCCAACCACCCTTCGTAAGGCCCTTGCCAAATCCCGGAACGTGATTACGGTAAAAATCGTCCAGGATATCGGACTTTCTCCTGTTATCCAGTATGCCCAGATGTTAGGCATCGAATCCCCTCTCAATGAGGACCTCTCCATGGCCCTGGGGTCCTCCTCTATCTCCCTTCTCGAATTGACGAAAGCCTATGCCGTTTTCGGAAATCAAGGACGCAGGCTTGAACCGATTTTTATCAAGAAGATCACCGACAAGGATGGAAACCCCTTGGAGGAAAATGTCCCTCCTGCAGAAGAAGTTTCTCTCCGTCACCCGAATGACCAGGAAGCGGGAAAAGACGATGGGGTAGCTGGACAGATCATCAGCCCAGAGACCGCATACATCATAACGAACCTGTTGGAGGGCGTAATACAGAATGGGACGGGGTGGAGGGCAAAGGCCCTCGGGAGGCCTTGTGCGGGAAAAACGGGAACAACCGACGATTACTCCGATGCCTGGTTCATAGGATTCACCCCCGACCTTATCACGGGGGTCTGGGTGGGATTTGACCAGGAAAAACCCTTGGGGAAAGATGAGACGGGTTCAAGGGCTGCCTGTCCCATCTGGCTGGATTATATGAAAACCGTGTTGAAGGGAAGACCCATTAAGCACTTTCCAGTTCCCGAACAAATTATTTTCGCCAAAATTGACCCTAAAACAGGACTGCTGGCTTCTCCTTCTTCCCCAAACCCCTTTTTCGAATGTTTTAAGGAAGGAACCGCCCCTACTCGCTATTCGGAGGCGAAGGCCTCCCGTTCAACGGAATTCTTCAAGTTCGATATGATCCGCCCCCCTCGATAAAAAAAGCCGGCGGTGATGATACCTACCGGCTTTCATGGGGGCGGAAGATAAATGGATTCCCCATCAGAGATTTCCGCGAAAATACTCCTTAATCTTTCCCAGTACGATTTTAGGGATGTCCTCCTTCTTGGTTACGTTATAGAAGCTCATATTCTTCTTCTTCTCCATTGCCTCCCTGAATCTCAATGCGTACGTATTCTCCCCGATATAGACGGCGGTTATTCGATTTTTGATATTCTGGAAATAACCGATCACCTTTCCCAAATTGGTGATCTTCATATCCGTTATAATGAAGATGTCCGGTTCCTTGGCACTATCCAACAGGGGATCAAGTTCGTTGAGATTGAGGGCGGTTCCACCCCCGAAGTATTTGCAGAGAACCCCGTAGATCTTGACTCTCTCAGCGGTGAAATTGAGAATTGCCTTTCCCCCCATGGGGGCATCGCTGAAATTGTACGCGGCCACTTTGGCATCATTCCTCAGGTAAGCATCCGAAGCACATGCAGCTCCGAGGACCGCATAGGATAAGTTCTTCCTTGGATTTGTCATACTCCCCGAGGAATCGATGATGATGATGCAATCCGGTACCGACTCCCTTTCACCGAAGGTACTCCCCTCGATCTTGTTCCACGTCTGGGTGATACCGGGCATGATCTTGCCAAAACTGGTCCACACATCCACATCCTGAAAGGGTCTCCCGATCTCCCAGGGACAATGGGAATGGGGGTTGAGAAATCCCCTCTTCTCCATGGGTACTTTTTTGATGGGGATGGAATAGCTTTCGGCTAACTTCATATAGTAAATCAAATCGGCATCCAACGGGGTCCCTTCACCCCTGCCCATTCCCCCCTCCATTCCGTACCCGACATCCTTCAGCTCATCCTTGAAATCTTCGAAGGTTTCCTTGAATTCCTTTAGACCCACGTTCTGATTGGCGAAATTTCGAAGGCCCTGATCGATTTCTTCCAAGGTATATCCGTCAAGACCATGTTCCCCCATGGGATTCGTCTGATTTCCCTCCTGGCGATCCTCCTCTTCCTCGACCTCCAGGAGCGCTTTAATGACTCGGGCGAATTTCTGGATACTTTTGTCCCACTGTTTCTTATCCAAATAGGGAATCCTGGATAGCCTCCGCACAACCTCCTCGTCTTCCTTAGCGCAGAGATCTAACCCCCATATTTTCTGATAGAGGGAGGAAATAACCGCGTCCACCTTGCCTTTATCAATATGTTTGTACAGCTCGGGGAGCGGCGTCTTTTTCTCCTTGACACAATGTGTGTCCGCCACCACATCCATAAATAATCCCGCTGCCCTTTTGGCCTGTTCCTTATCCTGCACGACCCGCTTCGCCTCCCTGAACAGCCTGAGATGAGTGTGAAAATCCCACGGGCAATAGGTATAATGGCTTATTCCATGATCCAAGAGAGCCTCAACCACCTCTTCAACTCCCATCTTATGGGAGATCTTATCGTAAAAAGCGGTATTAATGGTTATCTGTTTATCCTTCATCTCCAGGGCAACATTCTCCCTGCCCTCTGAAACCTTGGGTATGGGTAGTTCAGGAAAGAGGTGTTTTGTTCTGACCTTCGGCCAAATCTTCTTGATGATCTCTTCGGGGACCATTCTCAACCTAATCCCTCAATAGTAGGCGTTGGACTGCCGATAATTTCGAGGGTAGATCACCTTATCATCCTCATATACCTTCCCATCAACGATTTTGCCCAGACCCCTCACTCTCCCCCCAACGAAGATCTCCCCCCCCATCATCCATTCCCCCGTATGGAGGCCTATGTTCTTGCTAATCCTGACTTTTCCGCTCTTCATCCCGGCTCCCGTATAATTCTTGGCATTTCCCTCAACCACCAATTCTCCCCCCTCCATTCCGATCCCGGTAAAATCACCCAAATTCCCCTCAACTGCTACCTTCTTGCCCACGGGAAGCCGATAACCGAGGAGATTGATCTGGGTCTTTAAGTCATTCAATTTAAGGGTGATTTCCCCTTCCTGGGCATAGTTGCACAATGCAGAGATATAGATTCCGGCGGGTCCGGTAATGAGATAGGGAATCTTATCCGTACTATCCAATTCATAGCAGAATTCCTCGATGTCCTCCGCCTTATATTCGAACTCCTTGACCACCTTTTCCGCAAGGGTATAGGCTTTGATCACGGTATTATACTGGACCAACCAGACCAGCTCTTTTACCTCCTCCTCCAAAAGCTTCTCATAGCCTTTCGTGATCTGAGACATCACCCTGTCCCTCGATTGGATGATGGAGTCCAAGGGTATTTCCCGTTCCCTCGTCCGATGATTCCTAAAGTCGTCAAAGGGGTTCTGCATCTAACCCTCCATTCCCAAGTCCTTTTTGATCTCCAAATAAACGGGGTGATCGCCATCCACTGGTTCGAGGTCTTCCCCTTTAAAGACCCGATATCCAACTGCCAGGGCATTTTTCAGGTGTTCGCTCTGCTCACCATACCGATTGAATACGCCCCTCACCGCGTCCTTTGCCAGGTATATTTGAAAGGGATTATCCCTTGTATCCTTCTCCTTATTGGAAAGGTATTCCTCCTTCCACTGCATTCGATGAGCCAGGGTATATGGCATAATCGCCTTGATATGCTCAACACCGACCTCGGCGTCCCCTGTGAGCCACGCCAATGCCTGGGAATACGTTTTGATAGAAGTGGGAAGTCGATTGGATGCGCAATTTCTTAAGTCATGGCACAGATACCCCGTAAAATGACAACCTTCCTCACAATTCTCAATGGATCTCTTTTGCCCGTATTTGTAGCAAAAGGAGAGCTCGGCGAGTAGCATTCGGGTAAACGCATTGGCGTCTAAATCCAATTCCAGTCTGCTTATTGTAGCATGGATAGCCTTCCTATCTTGGAGTCCGACCGTTTCAATCCCCAGTTTCTTCTTCAGGAATTCCCCGTAGCCATCACATATTTCCTCCATCTGGCGCACCTTAGTTTGATAGGACAGTTTACTCTTGAAGATTTTCTGGAGGGACTTTTCCGCCTTGGAATTTCGAAGGATGCGGTCTTTCTCATTGAATTTTCCGACCAGATAGGCAATATTGGGACCCGGGTGTCGGGACTCGACCACGACATCGAAACGATCGATCATGGGCGCAATAATAGTATTCGTGCCCCTGTCCTGGTAATTTGCCGTTGCGAAGAGGCAGTACTCCTCATTGATGATCATCTCGTTCAAATATTCCCAGTTTCCCCTGTCCACCCCATCGAGAATCATACTCTGCTTCGTCTCGGGCAGGCGGTTGATTTCGTCGACGATCTTAACGGGAATTTGGGCGAAGTGTGACCAAACGACCTCTTCCGTCCCTCTGTTCAGTTTTCCCAAATCCGGCCTGCCGATAATCTTCTCCTCCGTCTGTTCGGGATGCCCCGACACTTCAGATCCCCAGATGAGGCCGATGGGGACTCGATAGAGCAATGATCCCACGTATTCCGCCGATGTAGTCTTCCCCAAGCCGGGTTCCCCGATGATGAGCTCCTTGCCCCTATTAAGACCCGTCAGCAAGCTGAGGATGAGGGCCGAATTAAATTTTTCCCCCTTGATTTCCAAATCGGGCCGGTTAAAGTAAAGATTTTCCTTGATAAAATCGTGTATTCCCCTGATTTTCTCTCGATAATGATCCTGAGTCATCCATCTTCCTCGTTGTTAGATCGGTTCACCTTCCCTATAAAACTTATCACTTCAATTCCCTCAAATCAAGGTAATCCGGAGAAGAAAAAAAGGCCAAATCGATTGGACCGTCAAAGCCCAATAAGCGGTTTTCTATTGTTCGAGGCGAATTACCAGTCCACTCGTTGGATCTTCATACTTGACCAACATCCCATCTCTAATGGAGAGATCCCCTATATCAAGCCTTCCAATCCTACAATGATACACGTCATCCCTAACCTTCCTGAAGGTTACCTCCTTCACCCCGGCCTCCGAAAAATGAAAGGCCCTCACCGAATATAGTGCCTCCTTTCTCAGCTTGGGGTAGATGGCCTTTACGAGGACGGCCAAGAGGGAGAGGGCATTGTTATCGATGCAGTAAACCCCCTCCTTCTCCACCCTTATGGATCCCTTCCACTGGGGCGAACCGTCTTTGGTAACCTCACCCGTCACCTCTTTCCCATGGAAGGCATATCTCAATTCCCAAAGGCCATTTTGAGCAGGTATTTCGGGCAGCTTAACATCAAGACGTCTAAAATAAGCCACGGGATTTCCGTTTTTCCGAAAGACCAGTTCACTATTTCCTCGCTGATGGCTGTTGGCCTCTCCGATATTAATATCGGCTTTCAAGATGAAGTGCCCCCCCTTCGCTTCAATGGAAAAGACCTCCGTCCCGATTTCAACCCCTTTTCTCGTATAATGGTACATATAAGTCTCGCCGTGCCGAAGGCGAGGATACTGGGCGCAATGAGAAAATGATATTCCCATAACGAGAAGTAAACCGATTACCCTTAGGGATCCCATTCTCATTCCTCTCCCCTCAGCCATGGGAAATGAGGGCAATTTCAAAAGCAATCATGAGGCTAGGATGCTGCATCTGCGCCCAGGAAAGAAGAGTTTCAGAAAGATTACGTAAACCAAACTATATATTATATAGTAATTTGAAGCAAAAGAAACTATAATTTTCAAAAATCATCTCTCACCATCGCCTATGAAACCCCTGTTTCATACACAGCCCATCCACGATCCCTTCGGCGACCCGGGGATTTACATCGAATTCATGTTTGATAGAAGGGCCCTCCTTTTCGACATGGGAGATCTTCATCCCCTTTCCCCTCGAAAAGTGCTGAAAATTAGCCACACCTTCGTCTCCCATACCCACATGGACCACTTTATCGGCTTTGACCATCTCCTGCGCATCTGCCTTGGGCGAGACAAGGAGCTCTCCCTCTTCGGCCCCCCCTCTTTCATTGACCATATGGGGAATAAGCTGGCCTCCTATACATGGAACCTGGTGGAAAATTACTCGAACAACCTCACGCTGAAGGTCACCGAAGTCCATCCTACGGTGCGGAAAACGGCCTCCTTTCGCGTTCAATCTGGATTTAGACAGGAGGAGTTTACCTGTGCTCGTTCCTCGGACTCGATCTTATTAGATGAAGCCACATTTCGGGTGAGAACGATGATCCTGGATCATAAAATTCCATGCTTGGCCTTCTCCTTGGAAGAGAAACAGCATGTTAATATCTTGAAAACCCAATTGGAGAAAATGGGGCTTCCCGTTGGTCCGTGGTTGAAGCAGTTGAAAGAGGCCGTGATACGGAAAGAACCGGATGAGACATCGTTCCGGGTATGGTGGAAGAAGAAGGGCGAAATAATAGAGAGGGATATTCCCTTGGGAGAACTGAAAGCGAATATCGTAAGGATCGTTCCCGGTCAGAGGATTACCTATGTCGCCGATGTCATCTACCATGAGGACAATGCACGGAAAATCGTCGAGCTGGCCAAAGGATCCGATATGCTATTCATTGAAACCGGCTTCCTGCAAAGAGATGCCAGGCTGGCGGCGGAAAAGTTCCACCTCACGGCCCAACAGGCGGGCCAGCTTGCACACCTGGCCGGGGTCAAACATATGGTGCCCTTCCATTTCTCCCCAAAGTACACCCATCAAGGGGATCTTTTGTTCCAAGAGGCTATGAAAGCCTTCAGGAATTCCCCTTGACGCCGACCTTCTCCAAATTCCCCCTTACCAAATCCCCCATATGCGTAAATGATCTTTCCAAAGTCCATAAATAATTCTTCCGTAACAATATATGAGATTTCCGGAGTTTCCTGGGTTTTAATGGAAATATCTTTATAAGTATCTAATTTTATAGGAAAACGGAATTTCAGCACGTGACTCCGCTGTTTCTTCGCTTCAATGCCTCCGAAGTGACCCTCCTCGGGGTTCGCAAGTGGGGAATACTTGCCCCTTCCGGCCTCAAAAGGGCCGGCTTTCCCCTTTCTGTCCACCCTCGATGGGTACCCCACTTCTCCAGCAGATTGCGCTCAGAAACAACGGAGTCCCTCTGAAAAAAGCCAGGAAACTCCGGATTAGATTTTAATTGACAAGATTTTCTGAATCTGGCAAGATGAATTTTGTTCTTCGACAGGGCTAAACCATCAGCGAGCATGCGGCAGAAAGCCATGGGTCTTTGAATTCCAGGTGTGGAACCTGCGAGTGGCTGTTATCTAATGTGGAGAGTGTTTTAGCGGAATTGTTGGCAGAACTGCTGTAGCGAGATAATCGACAAAGTCCAGAAACAGCCGGGTTGCCGAAAAGGCGACCCGATTTTTTCTTTTGATTTCCTATAGAGGGAGGGGAGAAGCAAGCCCAACTGCAACAGCACATTTCAGATGGGTAAAACATTTGAATATAACGATGAAATTTTCAATCTCCCGCGAGTGGAAAATATTTGGGTTGGTGGTATTAGGTTGCTTGGGAGTATCCGTTTTTGTTTTTACATTTTCTCCGGATCTACGGCAATTAATTATATTCTTTTTCTTTACTATTCCCGCGAATAGCTTTACATTCGTTCCGTATGAACCGGCTTTACTTTATTACAGTAAGTTATATCAGCCCCTTTGGCTGGCTTTATTAGGGGGAATGGGCACGAGCTTAGCTGGTTTTTTAGACTACCAGGCGGTTACTTATCTATTTACATATAGAAAAATGGCGGCAATCAGAAAAAACAAATACTACTTATTAGTAGCGAATTATTTTCGCAAAGTGCCTTTTGCTTGCCTGGTCATTACGGGTTTTACTCCCGTTCCCTTCCATCCAGTCAAGTTTATGGCGATCGCGACAGCTTATCCGTTCCAGAAATATCTGCTCGCTCTGTTTGTCGGCAGAACACCTCGCTATTACTTGGTTGCTTTAGCCGGGAAGGGACTGCAAATCTCCAACTGGATTATTCTCCTTATCTTTCTCATCTTTATCCTCTGGGAAATTATGACGTGTAAAATAGTCCCGCGGCTCACCCAAATCAAAAAAAGAGACATAGATGAAAAATGTACCTTTTCGCCTAAAAAGTAAGATTTTTTTCCAGGGTCTCTATGACCTGCTTACTCAAAAACCTATCTGCGTTTCTTTTGAAGTAACCCATTCTTGCACAGGAAACTGCCGGCATTGTGACAAGGGTGGGATAAAAAAAGAGGAGAATTTGTTGTCTCCTCAGCAATATGGCGAAATTCTCCGGCAGTTAAATCCGCCAGTGGTTCAGCTCTCTGGCGGAGAACCCTTACTGCGTAAAGATATTGTGGAAATAGTGAAGGTAATGAAACAAGGAGGTGGATTGCCCTTTATTATCCTGGTTACGAATGGGTCTCTTTTAACGGAAAAGAAATATATGGAATTAAAGGAAGTGGGTTTAGACCGCGTTTCCGTCTCCCTGGATTTTCCCGATCAGCGACATAATACATTCCGGAGGATTCCCGGTTTATATCAACGGCTGGAAAGACTGCTTCCGCGGTTGGCCAGGAAATATAACTATGATGATATTGCTTTAAATTCAGCGATTACCCAGGCTAACCTTCCGGAGCTGCTTGCTTTAGCGAAAAAAGCCCAGCAGTGGGGTATAAAAATATCCTATAGTGCCTATTCTATTTTGCGCACGGATGACCGGAAATATTTTATCTCCGCAGAAGAAGATCTGCACGCTCTCAGAAAAGGAATAAAGGAATTAATCCGGCTGAAGATGAAAGACAAAATAATTCTTAATGCAGAAAGAACCTTGGACGATACGTATCGCTTTTTCCGTGATGGAATGATTCCGCATTGCCAGGCTGGGAGAAGATTCCTGGTGGTGCGGCCGGATGGCTATCTTAACCCCTGTTCGATGTTTCCGGAAAAGATATATGCAACCCAAGCCGAGGTATTGCGGCAATTTACTGCGCAGAACAAGTGCGGGGAGTGTTACGTAGCGATCAGGGCCTATACCGAGAAATCTCCCTGGCAGTTGGCCCAAGAATCGCTTAAACTTTCTTTTTCTTAAGTCAGTTCAGCGCCCATGGTCCTGTTTCTGAAGCCCGAGAATTGGTGTTAAGGAAAGCGGACTTCTCCTCAGTTCAGAAAAACTCCACACATATTCCCTTGAGAAAAGGGGGATTTTCTGATAACCTCGTGTCGGGTGACCTCACATTGGAGGGATGTGCCATGATCCGGGCAATTGATTGGGAGACGTTTAAGGAACTCAGGGGAAGCGAGAAAAAGGAATACTTCATGAGGGATGGAAACATATTCCATGTGGTTATGGCTCAGCAATTCGATCGCCCTTTCCTCGATTACATCTGTGATTTGACCACGAAGATCAGGGGAATTGCCAAGGGAAACCAGGGGATGCTCTTCCTCCAATCCCTGCTTCAGACAAAGCGGGCCATGCTCTACTTCGTTCAACCTTCCACTCGGACATTCCTTTCATTCATGTCCGCCTGCCAGATATTAGGGATGAGATGTTCGGAGGTCCGCGACCCAGCGACCTCATCCGAGATGAAGGGTGAAACCCAAGAGGATACCGTGAGGACTTTCTCAAGCTATGTCGATCTTGCGATTATGCGCCACGTTCAAGAGAGGTTCGCCGAGAAGATGGCCTGGCTCCTCAACCAGACCGCCCGACCTGTCTCGGTGATCAATGCCGGATCCGGAAAGGATCAACACCCCACCCAGGCCTTGCTTGATACCTATACTCTGCATCGTTCCTTTGAAAATTATGGTGGCATTGATGGAAAAGCCATTGCCATGGTGGGAGATCTCTTCCGCGGCAGAACAGTCCGCTCCCTCACCTATCTTTTAAAGAACTATGATGGGGTAAAGATCTACTTTATATCCCCACGAAGTCTCCAGATGGGCGAGGATCTGAAGGATTACCTGAGGGAAAACGATGTGGACTTTGAGGAAAGTGAGCATCTGGATGAGATAATCCCCGTGGTCGACGCGATCTACATGACTCGGATCCAAGACGAATATGATCAGGGGGGCGAGTCGAAAAAAATCGACTATACCAAGTTTCATTTTACAACCAATCACCTTAAACTCCTCAAGCCCAATGCTATCATCATGCACCCTCTCCCGCGCCGTGCGGAGATCAGCCCAGAAGTAGACCAGGACCGCAGGGCCATGTATTGGCGTCAGGTGAGAAACGGGATGTGGGTCCGGGTAGCCCTCATTGCCAAGATTTTCCTGGCCGACAGGGAGATCATGAGTTATTGAATCGCCTTCCCTGCCCTTCTCATGAACTGTCAATTTTCCAAGTGGCTTCTGAGTTCTCCAAGAATTCCGTTCCCCTGGAGGTAATGAAGGCCCACTTCTGGCCATGTAAAATCCACCGCCTAATTTAGACAGTAAAACTGAAATCAACAGGTTATGGATTATTCCTTGTCACCAACAAGGTATGAGATGCAAGGCGCCGAGGAGCGACGACTGAGGCGTATAGGGCAATACGCCGCAAGCCTGTCGAGAGCCTCAAGGTCGAACGAGAGGAGCGAT
>Ga0209427_10001927_pt1 | contig 24201 bp, 22 predicted proteins | sample DeeMarSWOR136_30_FD_187465 | JGI IMG/M metagenome (GOLD analysis project Ga0209427, IMG submission 187465) | Marine sediment microbial communities from White Oak River estuary, North Carolina - WOR-1-36_30 (SPAdes) (version 2) | ecosystem: Environmental > Aquatic > Marine > Intertidal zone >...
AGATCCTCATTCCCTTGAATCGATTGAGCTGAACCTTTCTGGCAGCATCTACTCTTCTCTTAATCTCCCGGGAAGGGTCTCCTGCCTCCCGGCTGGCCAGATCTCGATACTTCACGGCAGGGACTTCGATGTGAATGTCGATGCGATCCATCAAGGGACCCGAGATCTTTGACCGATAACGCTGAATCTGGGGAACGGTGCAAGAGCATTCGTTGTTGGGATCGCTATAATAACCACAGGGGCAGGGATTCATGGCTGCCACCAGCATAAAGCGAGCAGGGTAGGTGAGGGAAGTGGCGGCTCGGGAGATGGTGACCCTTTCCTCCTCCAGAGGCTGGCGCATCACTTCTAAAACATTCTTCTTAAACTCCGGCAGTTCGTCTAAGAAGAGAACACCATTATGAGAGAGGCTGACTTCCCCTGGTTTCGGGATATGTCCCCCCCCGATCAATCCTGCATCGGAGATGGTGTGGTGAGGATTGCGAAAGGGCCTGATCACAATAAGGGAACTCTCCGGTGGAATCAGCCCCATAACGCTGTGAATCTTTGTCGTTTCAAGGCTCTCTTCAAAATTCATGTCAGGAAGGATGGTGGGAAGCCGTTTGGCCAACATCGTCTTTCCAGAACCTGGAGGTCCAATCATAATCACATTGTGACCACCCGCTGCAGCTACCTCCAGACAACGCTTCACATGCTCCTGGCCTTTCACGTCACTAAAATCAACCGGATAGGTTAGCTCGGTTTTGAAAATCTCCTCAAGATCGACCTCTATGGGTTCGATAGGAAGATTTCCGTTGAGAAACTGAACGCAGTCCGAAAGTGTACCCACAGACAAAACCTCGATACCCTTCACGACAGCTGCCTCTCTGGAGTTACCCCTTGGAAGCAGAATTCCCCGAAAACCTGCATCTCTTGCGGCAACGGCGATCGGAAGGGTTCCCTTGATGGGTTTGATCTGTCCATCTAGGGAGAGCTCTCCAAGGATGAAGTATTGGTCAAGCTTCGCCTTCTGAACAACTTCCGTAGCGGCCAGAATGCCAATGGCCATAGGGAGATCGAAAGAAGAACCTTCCTTCTTGATATCGGCTGGTGCAAGATTGACAGTAATTCGGCGGGAGGGAAAGTCGTAACCACAATTCTTAATGGCGGCCTTGACCCTGTCCTTCGATTCTTTAACAGCTCCTTCGGGTAGCCCAACAGTCGCAAAGGCGGGAAGACCCTGAGCAATGTCGACCTCGACTTCTACCACGTAGGCATCGATTCCAAAGACAGCACTGCTAAGAACTCGGGCTAACATGGGGATTACTTATATCAGAATGGAGAGAGTCCGACAAGTAAAAATCTCAGCCTAAAAATCTATAGATACTTCAGTGTTGCTACATTGAATTTGATTGAAAAAGAGTGTCATTTATGAGATAAGACGGACAGGAATAGGTTACCAATGGCTAGCCAAAGAACAAGACAGTCTTTCAAAAATGGATCAGGTTTTTTTTATGGGTATTTTGTCGTCGGCGCCTCTTTGATGATGATGTCGACCATATGGGCTGTCTATTATGCCTTTGGCGTCTTTTTTAAACCCGTGCTGAATGAGTTTGGATGGACAAGGGCCGTGACATCTGGGGCCTATTCACTTGCCTCCATTATCAGTGGCTTGCTGACCATTGCCATGGGCGGGCTTACAGATCGGTTTGGCCCTCGGGTGGTGATGACCTTCTGCGGCTTACTTTTGGGTTTTGGCTTTATTCTAATGTCACAGATTACTGCTGTTGTGCATCTGTATCTTTTTTACGGAATATTCGTAGGTGCTGGGATGAGTGGTTCCTTTATACCGCTGTTGTCAACGGTGGCAAGATGGTTTCTTAAGAGGAGAGGTATGATGACAGGAATCGTTGCAGCTGGCACCGGGATGGGGGCCTTGATTGGTCCACCGGTGGCTAGCAGGCTCATTCCTATCTATGGCTGGCGTCTCTCGTATGCCATTTTAGGCAGCATCGTGTTGTCAGTTGTCGTTCTATTTGCTCAGTTCATTAAGAGAGATCCAACACAGATCGGCCAAGTCCCCTATGGTGAAAAACAAATAGAACAAGAGCAGTTGCCATTAAGGGATGATGGGCTTTCTTTGAACGAAGCGGTTAGGACTCCTCAATTCTGGATGTTTTCCGGTACAGGTTTCTGTTATGGATTTTGCTTATTTACGATCATGGTCCATATGGTACCCCATGCCATTGAGGTGGGATTGTCAGCTATCCGTGCTGCCGACCTTTTAGCCATCATTGGGGGTTTAAGCATTCTAGGAAAAGTTGTGTTGGGCAGAGCAAGTGATATCTTTAAAAGTAGGCTAACTTTGGTTCTCGGTTTTATTCTTATGTCAGTAGCCTTGATCTGGCTCGTCCCAGCCAAAACGGCATGGATGTTGTTTTCGATAGCCGGGATCTTTGGATTTGCCTACGGGGGGTGTGCTGTCTCACACTCTCCCCTCGTTGCAGAACTATTTGGATTAAGATCCCATGGTTTGATGTTTGGAGTTTTCAATGTCAGCGTGGGGAGTGGGAGTGCTATTGGTCTATTGCTGACTGGCTACCTATTCGATGCTACGAATAGCTATCAGATGGCTTTCTTACTCTGTGCTATGATCAGTGTTACCGGTATTATTTTGACTGCTTTTTTGAAAATGAGGAAAAGTTGAAGAAGGATCTTTTTACCTCTATCAGGTGTGGTCTTCTAAATTGATGTCATTAAGAAGTGGAAATACGAGACCTTTTTGCGGATGACCTTTTAGAGGTTCTTCCAAGTGGTTGGCACAACACCTCCAAGACATTATTCCCCGAAGACCTGCCTCTCTTGGGGCCACGGTGATCGGAAGGGTTCACTTAATCGGGTTGATCTGTCCATTCAGGGAGAGCTTCCCAGGTTGCTAAAAATCTTGACAAAGGGGAGTCCCCCATTCATACTGATACAGAAAACGAGGGGAGGTCAAGATGGATATTCTATGGATCGTCAATACGAATACTTTTCTGCTCGCTATTGTGATTATCATGGTTTCTTATCTCATCACCCAGATAAATGCTCTTATCCGGTGGTTGAGAAGAGAATAAAAGTAATCCACAGAGGATAGCAGAGAGCATACAGCTATATCGGTAGAAATAGATGACCTTAAGATTCAGTATCCAGCGCTCATTCCTATTTCAGAATTTAGGAAGGAGTTTAAACGCCCAAGAAGCATCGAATTGACAAAGACCGAGGAAAGTTCTCCATCGCTCTGGTTTCTTCAGCTTAATAAAGGACGACCGGAACGAACCAATGAAGGATCCAATCTATTTCAAAGAAAAGAGAAAATATCCTCGTGTGTACATGGACTTGCCCGTTGATTATTGGGTGAGGTATGACCCCAGTGCCCATGGAGGAATTGTTATAGATGCGAGCGAGACAGGGTTTCTCATTTATTCCATTGAAGACATACCTGTTGGTACGCAATTGAGGATAGCTGTCTTGTTCCCCAGAGAATACGAATTGACCCATTTTGAAGTGTCCGCCGAAATTATCCGAAAAAGGGCTGAGGAGAAGAAGGAAGGAGGGTTCCGATATGGAATAAAATTTGTTCAGATTTTGCAAGAAGACTATAGGAAATTAAGAGAACTTTTCATAGTAAGACTTCTGAGTGGTTAATTGAAATAAAATACCGTGTGAAGGAGATTCATAATCAATGGCAGGACGAAGAGGGAGGGAAAGCACGGCTTTAGTTTATGGCAACCTTTAATCATCAACTTGCAGATTGACTTGATATTAAATGATCGTAGGGAAAAGAGACCCTCCGGCTGTAGTCCCTTATTCAAACCCGATTTTCTGCAGATTCAGTTATCTTATTTTCCATATGGTTCCAGTGGGAGTATCTTCTAAAACGATTCCCCTGGAGAAGAGACCGTTTCGAACTTCGTCAGCTTTTTTCCAGTTTTTTTCCTTCCTAGCCAGATTCCTTTCATCAATCAACCTCAGGATTTCTTCCTCAGTGACGTTCAATCTTTTTAACCCTTCCCTTTTCTGTTCATTAAGGTAGGTCTCCGGGTCTTCCTGAAAGAGGCCCAAAATAGACCCAAAACGAGTGAAATAGTCGAGTCCCTTCTCAAGTATTTCTAAAATCTCTTCGGTCCTTTGTCGCTTTGAAATGTCCAACTGGCTATTCAGATGTCTTTGAAGGTCGAAGAAGTAACCCAGTCCTTGTGCGGTATTGAAATCATCGTCCATGGCCTCTTCGAATCGTGTCGGGAAGGATTCGAGGATCTGACGAGCGTCTTTGATCGTAGATTCCCTACCCCCCATCCCCTCTCCCCTGGAGGGGGCGTGAGGCGAAGTGGATTTCTTGAGTTCGTCTTGAATTGCCTTTAAAGAGGCATAGAATCTATCCAATGCTGATTTGGCCTCTGAAAGACTATCGAATGAGAAATCGACCGGACTCCTGTAATGAGAGGAGAGGAGGAAGAGCCGGATGGCCTCTGGGAGCCAATCCTTGAAAATCTCTTTTAATGTTAATATGTTGCCTAGAGATTTGGACATCTTTTCCTTATTGATATTTACGAAACCATTATGGACCCAGTATCGGACAAAAGGCTTTCCCGTGGCAGCCTCAGATTGGGCAATCTCATTCTCATGATGTGGAAAGACGAGGTCTTTCCCACCGCCATGGATATCCAAGGTCTCGCCCAGATATTTCTGGCTCATGACAGAACATTCGATATGCCAACCAGGTCTCCCCTTTCCCCAGGGGCTTTCCCAGAAGGGTTCGCCGGGTTTGCTTGCTTTCCAGAGGGCAAAGTCAAGAGGGTTCTCCTTCTTTTCATCGATTTCAACCCGGGCACCAGCCTGCAGCTCTTCCAGGTTTCGCTTGGAAAGTTTTCCATATCCCTCGAATTTCTCCACAGAGAAGAAGACATCCCCTCCGCTTTGGTAAGCATATCCCTTTTCTCTGAGGGTTGAGATTAACTGAATCATTTCCGAAATATGCTCCGTGGCCTTTGGCTCAAATTTAGGTTTTTCTAATCGGAACTTGCCCATATCCAAATTAAACTCATCAATATATTTTTCAGCAATGGCCTTGTAATCTATACCTTCCTCATGTGCTCGCTTAATAATCTTGTCATCGACGTCCGTAAAGTTACGAACGAATGTCACTTCATATCCGCGGTATTGGAGGTATCGATAGATCGCATCAAAGACGATGGCTGAGCGGGCATGGCCAATGTGGCAGAGGTCGTAGACCGTGACCCCGCAGACATACATCCCAACCTTTTTGTCACGCAGGGGAGCGAACGTTTCTTTTTTGCCTGTCAGGGTATTGTAGATCCGAAGCGTCATAATCCACCTTAGAAAATCAAATATCAAATGAAAAAATCTAAATGTCAAATAAAGGGCAAATGGTCAACTGTCAAGAGATTTCATTTATAAGATTTGGAATTTGAATTTGATTTGAACTTTGACATTTGACATTTTGCATTAAGTGATCTCCAGTGCCATCTTCAAACGGCGAATGATTCTATCCTTTCCAAGAAGGGGGAGCATTTTGACCAGCTCCGGGCCTTTCGTCTTTCCAGTCACAGCTGCTCGAAGGGGTGCGAACAGGTCCTTTCCTTTTCTCCCTGTTTTATCCTCGAGTTGAGAAAGGAGGGATGGCCATATATCGATCGACACTTCAGAGGATGATTCTATCACCTGAAGGACGTGACGAAGGGTTTCCCGATCTCTGGGGTTGGAAAGAATGCTTTTCGCTCCCTCCTCAAAAAGGAATTTTTCATCAAAGAAAATACCCAGGTACTCCTCCACCTGGTTAAGCACGACCAGATTCTCTTTCAGAACACCCGAAATCTCATTTAGATAATTTGGCTCGATACGATGGATAGGAATGCCTGCTTTTACCAGATAAGGGAGGAACGATTCGGAAAGCTGTGCATCCTCCTTCTTTCGTAGATAGATGCTATTGAGCCACTCCAATTTCTTACGAGAATGGATGGGTGCATTTGTAGAGATGGAAGAGAGGTTGAATTCCTCTACGATTCTCTCTAATGGGAGGATCTCCTCCTTAGAAGGAGAGCTCCAGCCCAAAAGAACAAGGTAGTTGAGAAGGGCCTCCGGCAGGAACCCGTCTTCTCGATACTGGGAGACTGCCGTGGCTCCATGGCGTTTGCTCAAGGGAGAACGGTCAGACCCGAGGATGAGAGGATGGTGCGCAAATTCAGGGGGTTGCCACCCCAGGGCCTGGTAAAGCAGAATTTGACGGGGTGTATTGGAAAGATGGTCGTCTCCTCGGACCACATGGCTCACGCGCATGAGATGGTCATCGATGACACAGGCAAAGTTGTAAGCCGCCATTCCATCTGACCGGACGATAATGAAATCTCCGATCCCTTCCGCATCGAAGTTCATCCTTCCATGAACGAGGTCTTCAAAGACGATGGTCCCCCTCTTCACATGGAATCGAAGGACAGGATGCTGACCCTCCGATTCCATGCCGGCCATATCTTCCCGCGAGAGAGAACGGCACCGCCCATCATATCGAGGCATCGTTCCCTTGGAAAGCTGTTCTTTCCGGAGAGCATCCAGCCTCTCCGGGGAACAGAAACATTTATATGCTTTTCCTTCCTCCAACAATTGGTTCGCATACCCGAGATAGAGGGACAGGCGTTGCGATTGAAGATAGGGACCATCCTTCCCTCCCCGATCGGGACCTTCTTCCCAACGGATTCCCAACCATTGTAGATCTTCGAGGATGCGGTCGGTTAAGGCCTCTGTGGATCTTTCTACATCCGTATCTTCAATCCGCAGAACAAAAGTGCCATGATGATGTTTAGCAAAAATATAATTATAAAGGGCAGTTCGGGCGTTTCCAATATGAAGAAAACCGGTTGGAGAGGGGGCAAAACGCACACGCACAGTGGGGATCATGTGGTACCTTTAGCTATGTAAAATAACATCAAATCCGAAATCCGAATATCGAAATTATTCGATCTGATCTATTCTCCCTCTACAAGAGCGACGGCGTAGGCAGCGATTCCTTCTCCCCTGCCGGCGAATCCCAGTCCCTCAGTGGTTGTGGCTTTCACATTAACCCTTCCTGGTTCAATCTCCAGGACCTCTGCGATTTGTCTTACCATGCGGGGTATGAAATCGGAGAGTTTGGGCCTCTGTGCTACAATGGTTGCATCAACATTGAGGAGGTGGAATCCCTTCTCTTTCACTTTGTTCATCACCTTTTTGAGAAGAATAGAACTCCGGATGTCTCTATACTGAGGGTCCGTGTTAGGAAAATGTTTCCCTATATCTCCCTCTGCAACAGCTCCGAGCAAGGCATCGCAGATGGCATGGACGAGGACATCAGCATCGGAATGGCCCTGGAGTCCAAATAAATAGGGGATTTCGATCCCTCCTAAAAATAGGGGCCGGCCCGTGACCAAGGGATGGACATCGTATCCGAATCCAACTCTCATTCGTCTTCTCCCCGCCCTGTTTCACCCACCTTCGTATGGGCCTTCATTTTGAAGAAGAGATTGGCAAGAATCAAGTCTTCTGGAGTGGTAATTTTGATGTTGGTATAGGATCCTGGAAGGATGTGAACCTTCACCCCAAGGCGTTCAACGAGGGATGCATCATCCGTTCCCACAAATCCACTCTCTGTTGCTTTATAATAAGCTTCTTTGATCAACTTCGCCTGAAAAGTTTGGGGAGTCTGGGCCTGCCATAGGGTTTCCCGATCGAGGGTTTTTAAAACCATCCCATCTGGATTGGCCATCTTGATCGTATCCTTTACAGGCATGGCCACGACCACGGCCCCAAATCGCTCAGCAGAATAGATCGAATCTTCAATCATCGCTCGGGTCACGAAAGGTCGAACCCCATCGTGGATCACCACGATCTCTGCGTCCTTGGCCAGGGCATCCATTCCATTTTTGACAGAATCCTGCCTCCGTTTTCCACCCGGGACGATTTGAGCAATCTTTCGGTATCTATATTTTTCAACGATTTCTTTTAAAGAGAAGTCCATATCCTCCTGGCCCACCACGAGAAGAATGGAGCGGATCAGAGGACAGGTTTCGAATTGATCCAGGGTATGGGCGAGAATGGGTTTATCGGCGAGGAGATAGTACTGTTTCTTCTTCCCTTCCATGAAGCGCTGGCCCTTTCCAGCAGAGACAATAATAGCATCGGCCTTCATCGGTAAAAAAGGATCAGTAGAGAAATGGAACAATGGAGTTAGGAAGTAATGGAGCAATGGAAGAATGGGATTTTGAAAATATGAAACCAGAGGATTTCACACTAACGTAATACTCCAATCCTCCAATCCTCCAATATTCGTTTGGGTCTTCGTTTAGAATTCGCTGTCCAGAGGATAATATAAATCTTTCCCCCTGCTTTCTCGACTCGCCTCCTCTTTTATTCGGGCGAAGATCATCCTCCCCGCCGGGGTCTGAAGGACACTGGTTACCACGACATCAATGGTTTTGCCGATCTGCCTTCTCCCGTTGTCGACGACGATCATCGTCCCATCATCCAGATAGGCGACCCCTTGCCCCATTTCCTTCCCTTCCTTGAGAATCTTAACATTCATCTCCTCTCCGGGAAGAACCACGGGTTTCAATGCATTGGCCAGCTCATTGATGTTCAACACCTCAATCCCCTGAAGCTCTGCCACTTTATTCAGATTGGAATCATTGGTGATGATTTTTCCGCGCACCTCTTTGGCCATTTCGATTAATTTGGAATCGACTTCTTTGACCGCGGGATAATCCGTATCCACGATCCTCACATCCACATTGACCTGCTTCTGGATGTGGTGGAGCACCTCTAACCCCCTTTTGCCTCTCGTTCGTTTGACCGGATCGGAGGAATCGGCAATATGTTGAAGCTCACTGAGAACAAACTGAGGAATGAGAAGAGGGCCCTCCACAAAACTAGTTTCCGTGATGTCTGCGATACGGCCGTCGATGATAACGCTGGTATCCAAAATCTTGGTATTTTCTCCGCGGGGTAAGCTCTTCGAAAAAGGTTTCCATCCCGGAATTTGAAATTCTTCTCCCTTCTTAAAACCGATACGGATGCCTATATATCCACAGATTCCGTAAAGCAGACCGTAGAGGGGGAGAGTGACTTGTTGATTATTTGGAAAATTGGGAAATAGGGCGTTGGAGATGAGATTTGCGATCATTACGCCGAGGATCAATCCAATAAAACTTCCTAAAAGATTCCTTAAGGGGATCTTTTTCATTCGCCCTTCCATCAAAAGAGCGAGGCCAGCCAGAAAGAGCCCGCCCAGAACTCCCCACAACCCTATGAGAGGGGAGGGAGAAAAAGCTGCCGCCAAGTAATACCCACTGGTCCCACAAATCAGAAGTAATAGAGTACGTAGAATCCATGAACCCATTTTGTTCACCTCCCCTCCTTGAATTTTTAGTAAGGATGGTTCTTTGAAAAGATGACGGGGAATAAAAGGAATGGATAGCCTACGATCGGAAGATCGTGTTAATCTCCCTCAGGATATCCGACTCTTTTACATCTCGAGCAATGGCCAGCTCCTTGACCAAAAGGTTTTTGGCCATATCCATGATTTTTCTCTCACCAAAGGAGAGCTCTTTCTCGGCCTTCAGGAGATGGAGGTCCCGGAGGACTTCCGCAATCCCGTAGATCGACCCTGTATTGATTTTTTCCATATACTCCCGGTATCTTCGATTCCAGGTCTGATTATCAATCGTGACATCGCGATCCTTCAGAATATGAATCACCTTTGTGACATCGATCTTCCTGATTACTTCTCTTAACCTGACGGCTCCGATACTATCCCTAGGAATCATGATGGTCATTCCATTTTCCAAGATGCGGAGCATGTAGAACGTATGCTCCTTCCCTGAGATTTGCTTGCATTCAATCGCTTCAATGATTCCTACCCCATGACCCGGATAAACTGCCTTATCACCGATTTGGAATGAATTCGTCCCTTTTCCCATAATTCTCCCCCAAAAAGATATTTTTCCTGTTTGGCTATTCAAATGGATTCTTGGTACAAGAGAGGATAGCCAGGGACAAGAATTTAAGTGCCCTTGCTTTTGGCAAGCTTTAGAATATCGTTGACATCCGGCTTCTTTCCATCAATAAGCCGGCCCATAGAGGCGTCGATTCCGAAAAAGGTCGAGATTTGAATCTTGCCTTTTAGGTCTCCTTTCTCCTCAAAGCCATTCGGTCGAAAGACCTCCATCACATCTCCGATTTTCAAGCCTGTCAATTTTCCTGCATTAATATAAATCTCCTCACCCTCCACCTTGGCCACCCGACAAAACCAATCGAGATTGTCCAACTCTCGCGAGAGGGACATGCTGAGATCACTGATGGCAAGGTCGATGGCCTTTACTTTGGCCTTATCTTCAGAGAAGTTTCCCCTCTCCCTAGAAGCGATGACGGGATTCATAGCGGATAAGGTTTTTATCGTTTTTCCCGAGAGGGTATCCACAATACTCATCTCTATTTTTAGGATGGCTTTAGCCATTTCACCCTGACCCTCTGTTCTCGTTGTGAAGACATAGGGCCCGGAGAGGTGTCCCACTACCAAGGCATGGATGCCAAAGGCCTGGTTTATAAAATGGAGAGCCTTAGGATTTTCGAGGTCGGAAGAAACATACCCTTCTCTAGCGAGAAACTCCCTTATCAATTGATAGTCAATAAAAAGGATCTGTGGAGATCTCTGACCTATCTCCCTTGCCAGCTTTTCTGCCATCCAATCACCATAGGTCTCGTCCGCCTGAGTTGTTCGATCGTCGATATAGGCTAAAACGACCTTTCTCTTCAATTCCTGAGGGCTTGTTGAGGATGCAGAAGAAGCCACGAAAACTACTTTCTCAGCTGAATCAGGTAATGGTTGGGGAGTGAACGTGGAGTCCCTCTTTTCCGTCTCCCCCGAGGGAGGGACCGAAGCAGCAAAAGACTCTTTTTGCGAGAGATATTCATCCACAGGAATATAGAGGTAAGGAGATTGTCCCCCTCCTTCAGCCCTCCTGGGATTAGGAACTTTGACATACTCCTCCCCATCGATAATCACCACCTCTTTGTTCACTAATTCCTTCATTTTCGCCTTATGGGGAGGTCCTGTCTTGATGGGAAACCAGGATGGGAGGGAGCAGGATAAGGAAAGAGAAACGACGAAAAGGAGAATAAAAATCGGAAAGCGGAACATCGGGGCTTTAATATCCTTTCTCCTTTCGGTAACAGAATAAATATACACCAAAAAAGGGAAAAAATCAATTGTCGATTACTAATTTATACAAATTATTCCATTATTACTTTCAATATGTTAGGCCAAAAAGCTTATTTATAACAATTAGTTAGGGCCTTTTCAGGTTGGAGAAAGCACTTTAGTGGGGCTGGGAGAGGAATTCCACAATTTTCTGAAGGTCTTCAGGGGTATCGACACAGAGGGGTTCGTATCCAACAGGGGTTAATTTAATTCGATATCCATTTTCAAGAGCCCGGAGCTGTTCCAATTTTTCCAGTTTCTCAAGAGGGGTGGGCTTCATCTTAGTGAAGCGGAGAAGAAAAGCTCGGGGGTATACATAGACGCCAATATGTTTAAAGACCCTCTTGGGCAGCGGTCTCTTCGTTCCAAAGGGGTTTGATTCGAGGCGGTCAATATGGAGGTCACGTGGAAAGGGGATAGGAGATCGAGAAAAATAGAGAGCAAAGTTCTTCTGATCTACAACGACCTTTACGATATGAGGATTCAGCCAATCTTTCACCTCGTAAACCCCGGTCATTAAAGTGGAGATAGAGATGGTTTCGTCTGCAAGAAGAGGGCGGATCGCTTTGTCAATGATCACACCTTTGATCAGAGGTTCATCGCCTTGGACATTGACGATAATTTCCGATTTGAGTTTCCGCGCTACCTCGGCCACCCGATCACTTCCCGTCATGTGGTCTTGGGAAGTCATGATGGCTCTTCCCCCGAAATTCTCGACCGCCTTTAAGATCCTCTCATCGTCCGTAGCGACCATCACGTCATCGACCAAACTGGACTGACGCACTCCCTCATAGACGTGCTGGATCATCGGTTTCCCGAGAATATCGACCAGGGGTTTTCCTTCGAAGCGTGTGGAAGCATAGCGAGCTGGAATGATGGCAGTGATTTTCATAACCATAAATCCATTTAATCAAATTGGTGAGAGGGTGTCAACCACATTCCCAGATATTGTTTTTCATCTGGCGCTATCTGTCAATTAATGATAAATTGTTTACCTGTGGTTTTTCTGCCCTGGAGGGACGATGATCAAAAAGTATCTTAAGAGACTTTTCATTGTAAATAAGCAAGCAATTCTGATGGAAGTCCTTTCGATCAGGGGGCTGATGCAACTCCTTATGAAAACTCGGAACACCGATGAAAAATGGACGAGGGAAGAGAAGAGAGAGATTAAGAGGCATCTGAAAAACATATCAAAGATCATCCCCATCGTCGTCCTCTTTTCCCTCCCCGGAGGTTCCTTTCTTCTACCGATTCTCGCAGAAGTCCTCGATCGAAGGAAGATCAGAAGGCTGTAAATAGAGAAGGCCCGGGGGGGAGATCGAAGATTGGACTTGAATAGGCATGGAGCGTGGAGCATCGCGCCCAACTTCATAAGAAAAGGGGACGGTTGTTCTATTTTTAAGTTGCCGGACTAATTCTTAAGCGGGTTTTGAACGAAACAAAAGAAGACAGTTGTCCCCTTTTATCTATAAAATAGATGATCCTAATCAAAGAAGTAGGCCAAGAATTTTCAAGTATTCTTGCTGATATCATACGTCAGTCGTTCAAGGACGTTGCTTTTAGATTCTCATTAAATCAAGAGAACTGTCCGACCCATCCTTCGAATTGTACCGTTGACTGGATTCGAGATGATTTAAGAAAAGGGAAAAGATATTTCATCCTATTTAAAGGGGAACATCCATGTGGCTGTATTGGATTTGTAAAAGGAGATCGTGAAGTATGTTATTTGGAAAGACTGTCGGTTTTACCTGAATATCGAAGAGAAGGATTGGGGAGAAGATTAGTGGATTACTTTGAGGAAGTTGCAAAAAAGGGGAAGTATAAGAGAATTGAAATAGGAGTGATTAAAAATCATAATGAATTGGTCGATTGGTATAAAAGGATTGGATTCAAAGAAAGTGAATCCAGAGAATTTGATCATCTTCCATTTGAGGTATTGTTCATGTACAAAGAAATAGTAGATTAAACCTCTAGGAGGCGAAAGGCAGTAGACAATGGGAGAAGATGCTAGCTGAGGGACAAGGGTAGATACCTTTTCGTCCGGTACCACAGGGGGAACACGGCTTGTTAACTGTGAGAATGGTAATGGTTAGGACTTTTTCCAGTTAGTCAAAAGGGATACATCAGGCAAATGAAATTAAAATATCGGGGACTTTTCATCACGGGAACAGATACGGGGGTAGGGAAGACACTTGTGGCGGCGGGCTTAGCTGCCTCCTTAAGGGATTCTGGACTGGATATTGGCGTGATGAAGCCTATTGAGACTGGATTTTTGCTGCGTTCTTCCGATGCATTCTTTTTGAAAAAAATTTCAGGTGTAAAGGATTCAATCGAATCAATTTCTCCTTACCGCCTGAAACATCCCCTTTCACCCTTTGCTGCGGCTCAGATAGAGGAAGTTTCAATCCGTTTCGAGCGGATTGCCCAGGTTTATGAGGTGTTATTGAAGGTTCATCAGGCCCTTCTCGTGGAAGGAGCTGGAGGGCTTCTGGTTCCGATCACCCCGAGGATGTTGATGGCTGATCTGGCCCTTCGTTTGAACCTTCCCATTCTTATCATTTCCCGAACCAGTCTGGGAACTTTAAACCATACCCTCCTCACGGTCGAGGCGGCGAGGCGGAGAAGGATCAAAGTGATAGGTGTCGTCTTTAACCATTTGACGCAGAGGAGGGGAATGGCGGAAAAGACAAATCTCCCTGTCATCAAGCATCATCTCGATGTGCCTATTCTCGGAGAAATTCCCTACGCCTCTTTTCTAAAAAAGATGGATCATGATGGTGAAAAAATCAGGAGGTGGGTTGAAGCCCACGTTGATGTGCACCGGATTCGTTCCATTTTGGACAAACAATGAATCCCAATCCGGAACAATAATTCGTAATTCTTAGCTCTAACCTGTAACCTATCTTCCCTTAAGTCCGTATTTCTCGGCTACCTCTTTAAATCCTGGGAGTGACTTTTCAATCGTTTTTGCTTCCACTGCATAGGCAATCCTGAAATAGCCTGGTTTCCCAAAGCCCCTTCCGGGAACGGTCAGGATATGTTTGCTTTGAAGTTCTTTGACAAAGGTCACATCATCCTCAATGGGGGCCTTTGGGAAGAGGTAGAAAGCCCCCTGGGGTTTGATGACATGGTAGCCGTAAGACTTTAATGCATTGTAAAGGAGATCCCGTTTTTCCTCATACTCTCTAATCTTGATCGAATTTTTCTGTAGGGGAGCTACCAACCTCTGCATCAATGCCGGAGCATTCACAAACCCTAAAGTTCGATTGGCGAAGATGATGGCAGAAATCAGCTCGTCGGCGCCCTCGCAAAGGGGGCTTACCGCCACATAACCAATTCTCTCTCCGGGGAGGGAGAGGTCTTTAGAGTGGGAGGTGACTCGGATGGTCTGGGGATAGTATAGGAAATGAATGGGCATCTTTACTCCATCATAGACGATCCGCCTGTAGGCTTCGTCAGTGACGAGATAGAGGGTTTTTCCTAACTCCCTATTTTTCCTTTTCAACATCTCCCCTAGCTTTTTGAGGGATGTCTGGTCGTAAACAACACCTGTGGGGTTATTCGGAGAGTTGATTAGGATGGCTTTTGTCCTATTGTTGACAGCCTTCTCGATTTCCATGACGTTTAATGAGAAATCTTCATTTGTTTCGACCAGCCGAATCTGGCCACCGCAATTTTCGATATAGAATTTGAATTCCATGAAGTAGGGAGACGGAACGATGACCTCGTCCCCGTCGTCCAAGATGGCTTTGAAGACTACATTCAGACCACCGGCTGCGCCCACGGTCATGACCACCTGGTTTTCATTGAAAAGGAGGCCGGATTCTTCGGCAAGGTATTCGGCAATGGCTTTTCTCGTTTCGCTATAGCCACTGTTAGGCATATACCGGTGCATCCCGATGATGGGTTCATCCGCAAGGGTTTTAAGGGCTTTTTTCAATGAAGGGGGTGGCTCCAGATTGGGATTTCCCAGAGAAAAGTCAAAGACATTTCCAGCGCCATGAAGCCGTTTCAATTCCTCCCCTTCCTCAAACATCCTCCTTACCCATGATGCACCCTCTAAAGCATTCTTCACCTTTCTTGAAATAACCATCTCTCTTCCCCTTTCTAACTGAAAAATTCGAAATCCGAATATCGAAACCCGAAACAAATCCTAGGTTCAAATTTTTAAATCTCCGAAATGTTTAGGATCTTGATCATTCGAATTTGTTTCGAATTTCGGATTTCGTGCTTCGGATTTGTAATTTCGCCTCCTCCATTAACCCAGATGAATTGTCTCAGGCGTTTAGATTAGTAGATAAGACCCAAAAAAAAGCCACAGGGTTGCCCCTATGGCTTCTTTAATAGAAAAGCCATGGGGCCTATTCAGTCACCCATGGCTTTTCATTCCCGTATTGGGAATGACCTTATGGGTGACCCCTGTCAAAATAAAAATAAAAGCCAAAAAAGTTAAAACTTGAGCCCATGACTTCTCCTTTAACGGCCTCAATAATAAACATATCGGTTGAAGATTGTCAAGTGGAAATTTTATTCATTCGTGTTTTGGGGGACGTCTTTCTGGAATGGTGTTTCTCAAGCAGAATTAATCCTAGGTTGGATTTCGGATCCTCCAAGAAAGCTAAAGGGTTGACATTTCATGAAAATCCTTTTAGTATTGCACAGATACACCACAGTTCAGAATTGAGAAAAAGAGATGGCTGGAGAGAAGAGACTGGTCCGAACGAGAAATATCGGGTTTATGGCCCATATCGATGCGGGAAAGACGACCGTCACCGAAAGGGTCCTTTTCTATGCCAAGAAGATCCACCGTATGGGCGAGGTCGATGACGGGACAGCTGTGATGGACTGGATGCAGCAGGAACAGGAGAGGGGGATCACCATTACGTCCGCCGTTACAACGGTTGAATGGAAAGGAAACACCGTCCATATCATCGACACTCCAGGCCATGTAGACTTTACGATTGAGGTGGAACGGTCGCTCCGTGTTCTGGATGGGACGATCGCGATTTTTAGTGCCGTTGAAGGCGTGGAACCTCAGTCAGAGACGGTATGGCATCAGGCGGATAAATACGGCGTTCCGAAATTGGCCTTTATCAACAAAATGGACCGAATTGGATCAGACTTTTTCGGAACAGTGAAGATGATGGTTGACCGTTTGGGAGCCAATCCCTTGATCACTCAAATTCCTATTGGGATGGAAGATCGATTCATCGGAGTGGTGGACCTCATCAGGATGAAAGGGATCGTATGGGATGAGCACAGTCTGGGTGCTGAGTTTAGGGAGGTATCGGTCCCCAAGGATTTGCAGGAGGAGGCCTCCCTTCATCGGTCGAAGTTGATCGAATCTTTGGCCGAGTTGGACGATCCCATCATGGAAAAGTATCTCGGCGGAGAAGAGATTTCAGAATCAGAAATGAAGGGAGCCCTGAGAAAGGCGACAATCTCGATGAAGGCTGTCCCAATCCTCTGCGGTGCGGCCTTGAGAAACCAAGGGATCCAGCCCCTTCTTGATGCCATTATTGCCTACCTCCCCTCACCTCTGGATGTCCCTCCGGTTGAAGGCAAGCATCCTGTCACTGGAGAGGGGACGACACGGATGGCCAAAGATGAAGAACCCTTTACGGCTTTGGCCTTTAAGGTGATGATGGATGAGGGGAGAAAGTTGATTTATATCCGGATCTATTCGGGAGGGCTGAAAGTTGGGAAGGAGGTCTACAATCCTCGATTGAAAAGGGGAGAAAAGGTATCGCGCATCTTTATGATGCATGCGAACCAGAGGACCCGTGTTGAGGAGGCGAAGACCGGTGAGATTGTGGCGGTCATGGGATTAAAGGAGACCTCTACAGGAGACACGATCTGCGACCGGGACCACCCCGTTCTCCTCGAGCCCATCGATTTCTACAAACCCGTGATGTCGGTGGCGGTTGAGCCCAAGACCAATCGGGATCAAGAAAAACTCACCGAGTCTCTTGAAAAGCTAAGTGAGGAGGATCCCACCTTTCAGGTCAAGTTTGAGGAAGATACGGGCCAGACGATCGTCTCGGGGATGGGTGAACTCCATCTCGACGTGCTGGTCAACCGGCTCCAAATGGAATATAACTTAGGGGTGAATGTGGGAAGGCCCCAGGTTGTCTATCGAGAAACCATAGAGAAGGAAGCAGAAGCATCAGCCAAATTTATGAAGGAGATGGATGAGGTCAAACATTTCGCAGAAGTCTTTCTCCGGGTCGCACCCAATGGTCGAGGCAAGGGGATTGGGTTTTATGCTGAAACCCCAGATGGGACTTTGTCTCCGGAAGGGATCCTCTCCGTAGAAGAGGGGGTCCGCGACGCATCCACCGTTGGAGTCGTTCTGGGTTACCCGATCACAGATATTCGGGTCGCCCTGATAAAAGCCAACATTGACATCAATCATCCCTCTCTACTAGCGTTGAAGATCGCCTCGGCGAATGCCTTGAGAGAGGGCTGTCGGAAGGCCCAGCCTATTCTCATGGAACCAATGATGGAGGTAAATATTATCGTCCCTGAGGAATTCATGGGGGAGGTCGTGGGTGATCTCAAGGCGAGGAAGAGTTCTGTTGAAGCCATTAGCCCCAAAGGAAAGATCACGGTGATCAGGGCCATTGCCCCCCTGACCCGAATGTTTGGTTACTCCACAGACCTGAGATCCCTGACCCAGGGGCGAGGAACCTTTACGATGCAATTTTCTAGATACGATAAAATGATTTCCTAATCTACATCCCCTCCTTGAACACAGAGAGCTGCAGGGATTCATTGGGAAGCTAACGATGGATGAAGAGATTCTCCGCCTCCTGAAAGACCACCCTTCAGGGTTCCTCTCCGGAGAAGAGATCAGCCGTCGGCTGAAGGTGACCCGGACCGCTATCTGGAAAAGAGTAAAACACCTGAGGACTCTGGGTTATGAGATTAAGGCCTCAACGCGGACCGGATACCGGTTGATTCAATCTCCAGATCTGCTCACCCCTTCCGAGGTGAAACCCCTCCTCAGAACGAAATGGATGGGAAGAACCATCCACCATTTCCATTCTATGGACTCGACGAACTCCAAGGCCTACCAGTTAGCCCTCCAGGGCGCAAGAGAAGGAGAAATCGTCATCGCAGAATCGCAAAAGAGAGGGAGGGGACGGCTGGGGAGGAAATGGTTTTCACCCCCCTTGTCGAACCTCTATCTTTCCGTGATCCTTCGTCCCAAGATTCCTCCCCATCAGGCACCCCTCATCACCCTGATGGCAGCCGTGGCCACGGCCGATGCGATCAAAAAATTCTCAGGCTTCCAGCCCTTGATCAAATGGCCCAATGACATCCTTTTGAAAAATAGAAAAGTGGCGGGGCTTCTGAACGAGATCCACTCGGAGATGGACCGGATCCATTTTGTCATTCTGGGCATTGGGGTGAACCTCAATATGGACAAAAGACTGTTTGCAAAAGAGATCCGGAGTCTTGCGACTTCATTAAAGAGAGAGATGGAACAATCGATTTCAAGAAAGGCCTTCCTTCAGACACTTTTGGAAGAATTGGAAATGTGGTATGAAACTTTCTTGGAAAAGGGAGCCCCCGCTGTTTTGGAGGCGTGGAGAGAAAGGGCCAAGATTCAAGGGAGAGCTGTGAGGGTAACTTGCTTCGGAGAGATTCTGGCCGGGGTTGCGATGGGTGTCGATTCTGATGGAGCGCTGATTTTAGAAACAGAGGAAGGAGAAAGGAAAAGAGTCGTGGCAGGAGACGTTGAGTATAGGAGATAAAAGGTTTAAGTTTAGGTTAAGGTTGAGGTTGAGAGATAATCCCCCCTCGGTCCTTGAGTAAAGGGGGATAAAGGGGGATTTGCCTGGGGCTTATTTTAGGGGAGGGAGGTATTATGCTACTCGTTATTGACGTGGGTAATTCCAACACGGTCCTGGGGGTTTATGATGGACAGGTCTTGGTCGATCATTGGAGGATTGGAACCGAACGGGAGAGGACAGCGGATGAATGGGGGATCCTCTTTCGAGATCTCTTCATGTTCGACAAGATCGAAATCAAAGATTTTGAAGGGATGATTATCTCCTCTGTTGTCCCTCCTGTTTTAGATATGTTGCAGAAGATGGCGGAAAAATATTTTCACGTTGAACCTCTGATCGTTGGACCCGATATCGAAACGGGGATGCCGATCCTTTATGAAAGCGCTTCTGAGGTCGGAGCAGATCGCATCGTCAATGCCGTAGCTGCCTTTGAGCGGTATAAGAAATGTCTGATCGTGGTGGACTTTGGAACAGCCACCACCTTTGATTATGTTTCAGCGAAGGGAGAATACTATGGAGGTGCAATCGCCCCCGGTATCGGGATCGCTTCAGAGGCATTGTTTGAACGAACCTCTAAACTTCCCCGGATTGAGATTGTCAAACCCAAACGGGTGATCGGAAAAAACACAATCCAGAGCATGCAATCCGGGATTTTTTACGGATATGTGGGGGTGGTCGATGAGATCGTCAAGCGGATGAGAAAGGAGATGAAGTCAAACCCCAAGGTGATTGCCACAGGAGGACTGGCGGGCCTCATCGCTGCAGAATCCGAGACGATTGAGGAAGTGAATGAATTCTTGACCTTGGAAGGTCTAAAAATCATTTACGAGAGGAACCAAAAGGGCAGGAAAAAATAGCAGATTGCAGATTGCAGATTGAAAAATCCTAAATCTGAAATCTCAAATCTAAAATCCAAAATTTATTGGCCCCCCTTATACCATTCCACAAAGCGTTTGATCCCTTCCTTTATGTTGACCTTGGGGTTGTATCCCAGCAACTGTCTCGCTTTGGCGATATCTGCATAAGTTTGAGAGACATCACCCGGTTGATGATCCAGTCTCTCGATCTTGGCCTTCTTAGCAAGGACTTCCTCAATTAAGCCAATCAATTCCCCCAATGAGGTGGTTTGGGATTCTCCAAGATTGTAAATCTCATATCCCTTGTGGTAAAGGATGACTCCAAGAATCCCATCAATCAGATCATCAATATAGGTGTAGTCTCTTCGGGTGGAGCCGTCTCCATACACGGGAATGTTTTCACCCCGGTCAATCAATTTCGTAAATTTGTGGATGGCCATCTCCGGTCTCTGTCTCGGGCCATAGGCTGTGAAGATCCGGAGGCAAGCGATGGCCATGTCATGTAGGTGGTGATAGGAGTAACATAGAAGTTCTCCGGCCCTTTTGGTGGCTCCATAGGCGGAGATGGGCTGAATATCAAGGTCCTTCTCTGAAAAGGGGACCCTCTGATTTTCACCATAGACGGAAGAGGAGGAGGCAAAGACAAAGTCTTTGATTCCAAACTCTCTGCAGACTTCCAAGAGAACAATGGTCCCCCTGATATTCACATCCTGGTAGAGAAGGGGGTCAACGATGGAAGGTCTCACTCCCGCCCGGGCGGCAAGGTGGATGACGACATCAACTTGATTCTTTTTGAAGATATCTTGGAGGTGTTCTCTATTTCGAATATCCCCGGTGATGAGTTTGAACTGTCCTTCAAATAACTTGCTTATGTCCTCTACGTTTTTGATTTTTATATTGGGATCATAGAAAGCGTCGAAGTTGTCAAAACAGATGACGTGAATTCCTTCTTTTAAAAGGCGTTCGCAAAGGTGAGAACCGATAAAACCTGCACCGCCGGTAACCAACATCGTTCTCATCGTTCACCCGTTAACTTGTTTCCTTAAGAGGATACTTTAACAATAAAGCGAGGCCAAATGCAATTAAGGGCATCGCGAAAATTGATTTTATTGCCATCGGTACCCCCCACGCATCTGCGATTATTCCGAGTAGAGTAACTCCAATACCTCCCGCGCTAATGGTAAAACCGACCATCATCCCCGAGGCCATTCCCAGATGTTGGGGGAGAATGGCCTGGGCCATTACAGTCGAGAGAGCGAAGGTTGAATTAAGCACCATTCCTGTAGTCCCCAAAATGAAGAAAGCTGTCAGACCACTGCTATTATAGAAAAGAAGAAAGAGCGGGAACGACAATATCAGGGTGGTCATTAGGAATTTTTTGTGACCCCACCGGTCTGCTAATGGGGCACCGATAAGAGTCCCTAAAGCACCTGCCATAAGAAACGTTGAAACCAGTTTCCCCGCATAGATGGGATTTCCTTTAAGATAATTGATGTAGTAGAAAGGAATGTAGGCTACCAGTCCCAGATGGGCCCATGCTCTTACAGTGGCGATGCTGATGAGAAGAAGGAACGACCTCTTTTGGTTTTTGGAAAGAGGTTTTCTCGCCTCCTTCTTCGCTTCTTTGTGAGCAGATTTAACAGGAGTGAAAAGCATTGGCATATTGAAGAGCAAGACAATAGCGATTAAAATCCCGGGCAGGGTCAGGCCGAGAATTCCCTTGAGACCAAAAGTAGAGACGAGTGAGAGGGCCAGAATGGGACCTAAGGCAATCCCTAAGTTTCCGCCTACTGCAAAAATCGCCATACCTGTTGCCTTTTTATCGCCGGTGAAGTAGTAGGCTGTTTTGAATCCTTCCGGATGGAAACTCGCAACCCCGAAGCCGGTAAACATGACGCACAGGAGTATGAAAGAGTAACTGGAGACGAACCCGGTGATGGATAATCCCAGACACGCGATCAAAGGAGACAAAGGGAGGAACCATCCTATGGGTCGTCTATCGGAAATATGCCCAAAGGCAGGTTGGATAATTGAAGAGGTTAGATTTGAGGACAGAACGATGACCCCTGCCATGGTGTAGGAAAGATTCAAAGCTTCTTTGAAAAATGGAAGAAGGGCCGGGAGGGCCCCTTGATTGATATCTGTTACCAAATGGGCGGCACTGAGAATGGCCAATGCCTTTTTGTTGATCTTTGGTGTTTCCATTTGTAAGAATTCCAATTATCGATGATGGAAATTCCTTTTGTCAAATGATATTTCCCTTACTGTTGTGGGCCTCCTAATAGACATTTAGACAATTTTTGGATATGATTGATTAAAAGCATTCGAGCGGTCAAGAGGCGACAAAGTCTTCAGAAATAAAATGTTTTTCCATCATTGGGAGAAGAGGGAGTCATGAAAATTGCCATATCGGGAAAAGGAGGGGTTGGAAAGACTACACTTGCAGGAGTGATGGCCCGGATTTTGGCTGCCGACGGGAGAAAGGTGCTTGCGATTGACGCGGACCCGGATTCGAACCTGGCTTCGGCTATCGGCCTGTCTAGAGAGGCCTTGGAGAGGCTTTCCCCGATCGCTTCCATGACCTCGATGATTGAGGAGAGGACGGGTGCCAAGAAGGGAAATTATGGCTCCATGTTCAAACTCAACCCTAAAGTAGACGATATCCCTGATGAGATGGGGGTGACTTGTGAAGGGGTCAAACTCCTCCTGTTAGGCAGCATCCCTCAGGGAGGTGGAGGCTGTTTCTGCCCTGAAAATGTCCTTCTAAAGAACCTGGTTCGGCATCTTTTGGTTCAGCGAGAGGAAGCCCTCATTATTGATATGGAGGCGGGGCTGGAACATCTGGGAAGGGGAAGCACGGGGTATGTCGATGCCCTGATGATCGTCGTAGAGCCCGGCCAGAGGGCGATCAACACAGCCAAGCAGATCAAAAAACTAGGCGAGGATCTCAAAATAAAGAATATGATGATCGTCGGCAATAAGGTCACCTCTGACCAGGACAGAAAGATCATCGAGGAGAGCCTTTCTGATTTTCCGGTCTTGGGCCACATGAGTTTTAACCCTATGATCCTCCAGGCAGATCGGGAAGGGAAATCCCCTTACGACATTGATGAAAAGGTTAAAGAGGAAGTAAGAGGCATCCTCACGGAACTGGAGAAAAGGATTTAGCCGTTAGAACCCCAGTGCAAATTGAAAAATTAGCAGGGCAAATTTCAAATTTTAGATAAGGCTCTTTCAGGTCTTATTACTTTGCATTTTGCAATTTACAATTTGCAATTTGCAGTGATATTCAACTGTGTATGATTCGTACAATTTTTGTTTGGTCTTGTATTGTCGTGGCTACATTGGTTCTGGGGTTTTTGGCTTTCACCACTTACCCCTTTGACCGGAAAGGAAAGGTCGTCCATCGTTACGCAAGGCTCTGGGGGAAAGTAGCTCTCTGGGCAAACCGGGTGAAGGTAAAAGTGGAGGGGATGGAGAATCTACAAGAAGAGGGGTCCTATATCTTTATGTCAAACCACCAAGGGAGTTACGATATCTTTGCTCTCATGGGTCATCTTCCGTTTCAGTTTAAATGGTTGGCAAAGAAGGAACTTTTTTCGATTCCCTTCTTTGGATGGACCATGGCTGCAGCAGGCTATATCAGCATCGATCGAGAAGGGACTCGGGAAACCGTGGAGGCAATGAACAAGGCTGCCGAGAGGATTCGGGATGGGATGTCCGTCGTGATCTTTCCTGAAGGATCCAGAAGCCCGGATGGGACGATCCAACCTTTCAAAAAAGGAGGGTTCACCTTGGCGATCAAGTCCAAGGTCCCCATCGTTCCCATCGCCCTCGACGGGAGTCGGGAGATCATGCCCAAGGATCGATTGACGGCCACCTCTGGAGAGATTAGAATACGAATGGGATCCCCCATCGAGACGATCCATTATTCTATGAAGAACCGGGGAGATTTAATGGAGCAGGTGAGGGAGACCATCCTGGAGAATTATAGATTGATACGTTCGACGGCGCCAAACCCCGATTCTTAATTAAATCGGGGTAAAAAGCGCCGCTCAGTATCAACCCTGAGCATACCCTGGGCTTCAGTCCGGGGAGTCGAATGGGTTGATTTCTAAAGAAGGAAGCGAGGAGAAACCGTGATCGAAGATTCCATCAAAGAGAAATTGAAACGTGAGATCCTAGGGATCCTACTCGTCGCCCTAGGAATCTTTCTCTTCTTGAGTATGGTGAGCTTCGATCCCATAGATCCCTCCTTCTTCTCCTATACCTCTTCGAAAGC